>Ga0073934_10002116_pt1 | contig 43233 bp, 37 predicted proteins | sample LarsenN4metaG_FD_76834 | JGI IMG/M metagenome (GOLD analysis project Ga0073934, IMG submission 76834) | Hot spring sediment bacterial and archeal communities from British Columbia, Canada, to study Microbial Dark Matter (Phase II) - Larsen... ...
CAGCGCCCTCAAAACGAATTGAAACTTGGTTCGGGCGCTCAGCGCCCTCAAAACGAATTGAAACTTGGTTCGGGCGCTCAGCGCCCTCAAAACGAATTGAAACTTGGTTCGGGCGCTCAGCGCACTCAAAACGAATTAAAAATAGAAAACGTTCTGAAGGCGCTTAGCGCCTGAGCTTGCTGCTGGCTCGGTCTTGTATGTTCAATAACATTCTGGTTCGCGGGACAAATTGGGTTGGCGATTCTATCATAACTATCCCGGCACTGCGGGAGATGCGGCGGATCTTCAACCAGGCCAGGATCACACTTCTGGTCAAGCCCTGGGTCAGAGATATCTTTGCCGAAGCCGATTTCATTGATGAGATCCTGGTCTACGATAGAGATGCGCTGGGCGCCGTTCGGGGCTTTTCACAGATTGTCCGCGAGGTTCGTTCAAGAAGATTCGATTGCGCCATCCTGCTGCAAAACGCTTTTGAAGCCGGCGCTATTGCGTTTTGCGCTCGCATCCCCTTTCGCGCCGGTTTTCCCACCGATGGGCGCGGGATTCTTCTCACTCATCGTTTCCCTCTCAAAAAAGAGATCCGGGACGGGCATGAACTCTATTACTACCTCGACCTTGTTGCGCAGCTTGAAAAGCGCCTGATGGGAGAGTCGCGCGTGGATTTCGAGCACCCCCGGTTCCCCCTTACCGTCTCGCAAGCCAGACGTGAGGCCGCGCGCCAGAAGCTCAGCGACCTGGGCATAAATCCAGACAAAGCTCTGATAGCGATAAACCCGGGGGCAACCAACAGCCGCGCCAAACGCTGGCCCGTTGAGCGATTCGCCGAGCTTGCAGATAGATTGCTTGAAACCGATCAAATCTCTGTTATCTTTGTTGGCGCTCCGTCCGAGCTTGATATTGCAGAGCAGGCGCTGAGTCGAATGCGGCGCCGGCCGCTGCTGCTCACGGGAAAAAGCTCTCTGGCCGAATCAATCGCAGTACTGAGCATCTGCGATCTGGTAATATCAAATGACACCGGCCCGGCTTATATCTCTGCTGCGCTGCAACGGCCAACACTGACGATATTCGGGCCGACCAATTTCAACAAAATCTGCCCGTCTTCTCCGACCGCTCATATCATTCGTCATTCGGTCGAGTGCTCGCCTTGCAGATGGCGCGATTGTCCGATAGATCACAGATGCATGACGGGCATCTCTGTCGAAAGCGTATTCAATGTTGCAATGAAGTTGATTTCAACCGGCGCAAAAGACGCTGACCAGCATAATGGCATAATAACTATTAGCAAGACATTTATAGTATGAACAATCGGGCAGCAATCTTCATCGACCGCGATGGAACAATCAACGAAGAGGTTGGATACCTTGACCACCCTTCTCGGCTAAAGCTCTTCCCCTGGTCGGCAGAAGCGATTCGTCTGATCAATGGCTCCCCCTTCAAGGCGGTGCTGGTCACCAATCAATCGGGAGTGGCGCGGGGGTACTTTACTGAAGAACTGGTAGAGCAAATCCATGAGAAGTTGCAAGAAGAGCTTGCAAAAGGAGGAGCAAAGCTGGATGCAATATATTACTGCCCGCATCATCCCGATTTCGGGCCGCCGCAATACCGGCAGGATTGCAGTTGTCGCAAGCCCAAGACCGGCTTGCTGGAACGCGCAGCGCGTGACCTCAATCTTGAGTTAAGCAACTGCTACGTCATTGGCGATAAATATATTGATGTGCAGATGGCGCACAGAGCAGGCGCGCGCGCCGTTCTGGTGCTTTCCGGCTATGGCCTGGATGAGTATAAAAGGCGACGCGCAGATGCGCAGACGGGCTTGCGCGGCGATTGGCCGCGCGAGCCCGATTTCGTAGCCGAAAATTTACTTGAAGCTGTCAAATGGATTCTTGAACGATGGCCGAACGCACACCGCTACAAGAACGATTGAGCACACTTATCAGAAGGTTCCCACAACGCAAGATCCTTGTCATCGGCGATCTGGTAGCCGATCAATTTGTCTACGGAGAGATTGCTCGGATATCGCGCGAAGCCCCGGTGATGATCCTGCGATATGAAGACACAAAGACGATTCCCGGAGGAGCAGCCAATGCCGCCAGTAATATTGCTGCTCTTGATGCCGGAGCATCCATAGTCGGCGTCGCCGGACGCGACCAGGCCGGACGCGCGCTGATGCTGGGATTGAGAGAGCGAGGAGTCGATACGTCGGGAATCATAACCATCAGCAAACATATCACGCCAACTAAAGTGAGGATACTCGCCGGTTCGGGGCGCTCAACGCGCCAGCAGGTGATACGGATAGACCGCGAATCGAAATTGGAAATTACTGCCGAACTTGCTGCCCAGCTCATTTCGCGCATCTACGAAGCGGCTTCGGAGACGGACGCTATAATCATCTCTGATTACAACTACGGTGTGGCCAACGAGTCGGTCGTTCAGGCGATACGCGAAATTATCAAGATCCGCAAGATCCCGGTGCTGGTCGATTCCCGATCTCAATTGACTTCATTCTCAGGGTTCACTACGGCAACTCCCAATGAATCAGAAGTCGAAGAGATATTCAAATCGCACTTCATCGACTCGCTGCCGATTGAAGAAGCGGGCAGGCGATTGCGCGAGGCGCTTTCGCTGGAAGCGCTGTTGATAACTCGCGGCAGTAATGGTATGGTGCTCTTCGAGCGAAACAAGGAGCCCTTGCCGATTCCTGTCGTTGGCAACAAAGATGCAGTTGACGTGACGGGCGTGGGCGATACAGTAATTGCGACTTACGCGCTGGCTCTGGCCTCCAACGGAAGCTTTGCCGACGCCGCTCATCTGGCAAATCACGCTGGCGGCATTGTGGTGATGAAACGCGGCACGGCTACGGCCAGCCGCCAGGAGCTGTTCTCGTCGGTGTTGAAGTGGAAGCCGCGCGGATAAATATCAGAGATGATTCAAGCGCGACTGATCATCGACCAGCTAAAAGCGACGCAGGTCACCCATGCGGTCGGCCTGCCGGATAACGCCACAGCCGCGCTGTGGGCAGCATTGCGCGAGGAATCAAGTATCAAGCCGATAACGGTGACGCGCGAAGGCGAAGCGTTCGCTATTGCGGCAGGATTGTGGATCGGCGGCGCGCATCCGGTGGTGATCATTCAAAACACAGGCTTCTTTGAATCAGGCGACGCTATTCGCGGCTGCGCAACTCGCATGCGGCTGCCGCTTGTCTGCTTTATCGGCTATCGCGGCTATAAGAAACTTGCCTCTATCCAGCTCCAACCTGCCATTGAAAATCTAACGCCTGATAATTTAAGCCGCGCTGATGTGGATTCCTGTGGATTGCTGTTTGAACCGACGCTCAGAGCGTGGGGAATCCCCTATCAGCAGATAGCAAATGATACTGACTTGCCCAAGATTGCCCAAGCATTTGACCAGGCCAGGAAGATCGAATCGCCGGTTGCATTGTTGATCACCGAAGATACAGTGTAAGATTGAGGCGCATATCAAACAGCCATGCTAACGAAAGAGCAGCTCATCGGGCCCCTGGCGGGGTTGCGGACGGACGAAGTTGTTGTCACCACTATGGGCATAGTGCGCCCCTGGGGAAGAGTCTCTTCAAGCCCGCTCGATTTTGCATCGGCCGACAGCGCAATGGGGCACGCGGCAGACCTGGCGCTGGGCATTGCGCTGGCGCAACCGCAAAGGAGAGTCATCTGCCTCAACGGCGATGGCAGTATGCTGATGTCGCTGGGCACACTGGCAACAATCATTCAATCGGGCGCGAAAAATTTAATCCTCTTTGTAGTTGAAAACTCTACTTACGAAATCATAGGCAATCAGCCGATTCCCGGAGCTGGCATTGTAGATTTTGCTGCGATGGCCAGAGCGGCAGGGTTCCCTCATGCATTCACATTCGATGATGCGAAGCAATACGAGTCGCTGCTCCCGAATATTCTCCGCCTCGATGGCCCTGTGCTGGTAGCGGTGAAGATCAGGCCGGGCAATGAGGGCCCCCTGAGTCGCCGTCAGGAGGAAGCGGCCGGTTATCTTAAAGTCTCCCTTGCTCAGTCGGCGCGCCAGTTGCGGGATGCGCTTGCGCGAAAATGAAGCATTCAACCCTTTTGCTTGCCTGATTGTTGTCTCCTGGACTCAACTTCCAAAAGTCGGTAATGCTCCCTCGCGGCGCCCCCCCGCAGTAGCTTATCATCTACCTAACTTGTGTGGCTATCTGACCAATGCTCTGGGCGTAAAGCTAGGCAGGTGGTAGTAAGCTACTATGGAGCGGACATCCACAGCATTAGTTTGGTCAGGCCCGGTTTTGGAAGACTGCACTCCAGTCTACTACCGGCGCCAACTGTTTTCGCTTTGGGCGACTTATTAGATTGACAGCCCGCATTCATCTTAATTAATCTATTGAATCAGCTTGATGCACTGCGCGTGAAACATTTTATTCCAGGTAGCAGTATCTGAAGAATAAGGACATGGAAGACAGACTAAATAAGCTCGACCTGTTTGAGGCTTGCTCGGAGAGCACGCATCTTTCTCGGATTGCCGAAAAGGTGCAATCGGGCGAGCGCCTCAGTTTTGAGGATGGAATGGCGCTCTATAATTCTTCGGACATACTCTTGCTGGGGCAACTTGCTAACTACGTCCGCGAAGAGAAGAATGGCAACATCGCTTATTACAATGTCAATCGCCATCTCAACTACACCAATGTCTGTATTTCCGACTGCGGCTTTTGCAGCTTCTATCGGCGCATCCGTCACCCGGAGGCTTATGAATGGACGGTTGAGCAATGCGTAGAGATCGCACGCAAAGCTTACCGTGAAGGCGCGCGCGAGCTGCACATTGTTGGCGGGCTGCATCCTCGCTTGCCATTCGATTACTACACGACGCTGCTCAGCGAGTTGAAGCGAAACTTCCCCGATATGCACTTGAAAGCATTCACAATGGTCGAGCTGGATCATCTCACCCGCGTGTGTCGGATGAGCGATGAAGAGGTCATCGATGGTTTGATAGCAGCGGGACTCGATAGCTGTCCCGGCGGGGGGGCCGAGATTTTTCGCGAACCCACGCGCAGCCGAATCTGCGCGCATAAAACATCGGGCGAGCGATGGCTTGAACTGGCGGAAAAGGTGCATCGGCGCGCAGTCCACACCAATGCTACTATGCTCTACGGGCACATTGAATCTTACGAAGATCGCGTCGATCACCTGCTGAAACTGAGAGAGCTACAAGACAGGACGGGCGGCTTTCTATGCTTCATCCCCCTGGCGTTCAATCCCAGGGGCACCGAGTTTTCCCATCTGCCCGGCCCGTCCGGCATCGATAGCCTCAAGACAATTGCCGTATCTCGACTGCTGCTCGATAACATCCCGCATATAAAAGCATACTGGGTTATGCTGGGCAAGAACCTGGCTCAGGTAGCTTTGCGGTTCGGAGCCGATGATCTGGACGGCACGATCAATGATGGCGGATCGCTGATGGAATCTTATCTGGTTGAAGGGAACGAGAATCATCTGACAAAAGCTCAGATAGAAGAGCTGATACGCGGCGCGGGCCGCATTCCGGTTGAGCGAGACACGCTTTACCGTCCGATTGATAATTGCCGGTTATCGGATAGACCGGACGGGGCACTGATGAATCAATAACTCCCTGGAGCGCGTTTGGTCTCTACTGTACACTTCGGTCTCAGATCACTCTTTGTATTGCTCCTCTGCCTGTGGCTTGGCGCAATGCTGTTCTTCGGTCTGGTTGTCGCGCCCAGCGCATTTGCCGCGCTGCCTACGCGCCAACTGGCAGGCGATGTTGTTACTGCTGCGCTCACGAGATTGAACTATATCGGTTACTATCTCGGCCCGTTCCTCATGGTGCTTGCAGTATTTTCGGCAAGGCAGCGCCGGCTGAGCAATATTTCACTGCTTGTAAGTCTTCTTCTGCTGTTCCTGATGACAACTTCAGCAATTGTTTCCAACGAGTATATTACGCCGCAGATGCTTCTGCTGCGCTCTCAGATGGGGGACATAATAGACAAGGTACCCCAGGACAACCCCTTGCGCATCCGGTTCAATGTCTTGCATAACTACTCCGTTCGACTGATGGCATTCAATCTAATCGCCGGGCTTTTAGTGTTTTTGTTGCTGCTGCGAGACTGGAAGAAGGATAGCAGGTATCGCTATCCATGATCGGGAATATATCTTTAACTTTGTGCCTGAGCCTGCTCTGCGACAGGTTCGGGCGCCAAGCGCCCTCAAAACAAGTTAAAAATAGAACTGTTTTGAGGGCGCTTGGCGCCCGAACCGAAAAACTATTTTTCTTAAGAGCTATAGCAACATGGTATTTGTAATTCGCAGACGCGGCAAAACCACCGGCGAAAGCAGCAGAGGCAAAGCCGAGGTGGGAAGTTGGGTTATTGGTTACTGGTCGCCACCTGAGCATTTTGAAATTCACGTGTGGCGCTGTTTTGAGAATCGTTACCGGCACATCTTGAAAGGCAAGCAAGAGGTCAACCAAACTATTCCTTCAACAGTCCAAGAATGGCCTGACTTTGAGACACTGAACCGTTACTTAATTATCTATTGATTAATGGCATATCGACCGGATCGGTCTTCAGGACTTCTGACATTCTGGCAACTCTCGAAAAGGGATTCGCCTTCACCAACGGGCGCTGGCATATTAAACGGCGGTCATGAAAGGCGTCAGATGACAGACTTCAACACGCTCCTCCGACTGTACAACAAAGATCAATTCGCCGAACTCTTGCACAACCCTGATGGTCTTTACTGGTTGAAGCTTCGTTCCTTATCCTGCACAAAGCAGCTTCAGGAGTTATGTAGAAGAACTGGAATAAATTTCCAGGGCATTTCAAATAACCAACTATTGGCACACGTCTATAACTCCAGGCCACCTGAACACGATCTCGATAAGTTCATCCGCGAGATATACGAATCAGAAAGAAGAGTGCGACGTGAGAATGAAGATTATTTAATTTCACAGCTATATCAGATGAGGGATTTTGATTGGGGTGGCTTATATCAAAACAGCTTGGAGCGAACAATCATTGATAATTATGTCAAGAAAATCCAGAGCTGGGATAGACTCAATCTGGCTATTGAAAATGAACTCCATAGGAGCATGCGTAGCTATGTTCAATGTTCCTGGTACAACCACTGGAGTTCCATTATCATTGAAGACATCTTCAAGGATCACCCGGCGATTTTACCAGCAGTAGGACTGGTTAAGAAAATAGATTTCTTCATTCATAACTTTCCCTTTGATCTGAAAGTAACTTACTTTCCCGACGGATATATGAAGGCGCTTCGACAGAAAGAAGGACTGCCTTCGGAATCGACAGTCTCAAAGAAATTTTGCAGATACGAAAAGATCAAGTTCGACACCAATAAGCCAGAGGGCCTATTATTCCATGAACTCTTGACAAGAATTATCGAGTATCCTTCTAAAGCTGCGCGCGATTTTATGATGAACTTTCGAGCAACTCGAATGCGCCTGATCAGGCAGACAATGAATGCACCCCAAAATCTCATAAGATGGCTCTACGAGAATCAAGGCGCACGTCGTTTTGACGCAGCAAGTAGATTCTTTCTTATACTTGCTGACGCCGAAAATATTGAAGAGAGCTGGAAGCTAAAGCGAAACAAGAAACTATTGACGGACTCCATTAACAAACACTTAGACCAGATGCAATCAAAGACAATAGACAATCTTAGGATTGAGTTTAAATGGGAAAACGAGATTTACGAAACCTATGCAGACGCTCTGTTTGTTGTTCTCCACCTGAATGGTTAATGAGTAAGGATTCGGCTTTATACCACCTCTCAATAGAATCCTGCCCAAGAAGGCAATCTTAAATATTTGCAGAACCTTTCCAACTCGGACAAGCTGGAACTAACCAGGAGCGGATTTCGAAAACCTGTGCGACTCTTGAATTGCGCCGCAAACCCACTCTGAGAGCAGGTTCAGCGCATTGCCGGAAAATCCTCTCCAGAGAACCCGCAAACTTTATGACCTAAGACATCAGCTATGGTTTATCAGGCGAAATTCCGGCCAGCTCAACTAATTGGCATAGTCATAATCTCTGATCTGCAACACTTCCCAGTCGGGGGCCTCCTCCTGAATGCGGAAGCGATAGAGCATCTCGGCATTATCTAACATGTGGCCCGCTCCCAAAACCACCGCCTCCAGCGGATTGGCAGCGCAACTCACCGAGATTCCCACCTCGCTCTTGAGCCGCGCATCCAGACCGGATAGCAATGCTCCTCCTCCGGTGAGAACTATTCCATTGCGATAGATGTCGGATATAACCTGGGGCTGCACCTGCTCAATAACGCTGCGAACTCCATTGACCAGCGTCTGGAGCGTTTTATCGAGCGCCTCAAAGACCTCTTCATTGGTCAGCAGTATCTCTTTTGGGGCCCCATCGGTGATCTTCTTGCCGATCACCTGCATCGGCTTCTTCTTCTTGGGATGAAACGCCGCGCCCAGCTCAAGCTTAACCAGCTCGGCAATCCTCTCGCTCAACAGCACCTCGTGATGCTTGTGGACATAGTTGATAATCGCTTCGTTCATCTCATCGCCGGCTACCTTCAGCGATTTTGAGATGATGATGCTGGATGAGCCAACAACGGTGATGTCGGTCGTCCCGCCTCCGATATCGACGACCATCGTGGCGTTGGGCGAATCTACCGGCACTCCAGCGCCGATTGCCGCCGCCAGCCCCTCCTCGACAATGTGCACTTTGCTTATTCCCGTTCGCCGCGCTGCTTCGCGCACTGCTCGGCGATCTATCTCAGTAGCAGAGCTTGGCAATCCAACCACCACTTGCAGAAAGAGTTTGCCCTTTTTCTTAATTCCCGCGCGGCGGAAGAAGCATCTGAGCATCTGCTCAGCTATGTCTTGATCGGCTATGGTCCCATCTTTCAAAGGTCGGTGAACAACGGTATCGCGCGGCTCGCGACCCAGCATAGATATAGCATCCCTTCCGATGGCAATGATCTCGCCGGCGAATTTATTGCTGGCAATGGCAGTAGGCTCGTTTAAAACGACTCCACGGCCGCGAGCGTAGATGAGAGTATTGGCAGTGCCAAGATCAACAGCGAACCCGCGCATGAGGAAGTTCTTAAGGCGTTCTAAAAACATATCTCCTCCAACTTTTGCTTCTTAACAATTATTAGCAGAACTGCTGTAACGCGCAATTCCGCCGACAAATTTCGCAACTTATATGCCAGCAAGTTTGTGCCCATCAGATTGAAACCTCCGCTAAAGCCGGCTCCGTTCTGTATAGATTTAAGACGGATTAAATCAGATACTCAGATGCGGCAAGTGGGAGACGGATTGTCTTGTTTGCGGCGCATAATGTCTCAATGGCATACACCCGCGCGAATCCGTCTGGAAGGAAACCGGACATAAGCTACAACAATTCTTGATGAGGCATTCTTGCAAAACAGGATCGATTTAGCTCAAGAAGTTATTATCTCGACAGTGACTTAAGCCGGTGAGTAGGTTTTGTCTGCGCAGGCACGTCCTGTACTCTACTCAGCTCTCTGTTTCAGCTCCAGGCATTCGGTGATATTAGAATATCGACTATTTTCGAGCTTGCGCTGCCATCGCCGTAGGGCTGAATTTCAACCGAAGGAGATGACTTAATTGCCTGCTGCAATGCTTCGATTATCCGCTCACAACTGGCCCCGGCCAGGCGATTCCATCCGCTCTCTACTGTTTCAATCCATTCCGTTTCATCTCTGAGCGTTACGCAGGGGCGCTTGAGAAAGAACGCCTCTTTCTGCAAGCCGCCTGAATCGGTCAAAACGGCTGTCGAGCCTTGAATCAGCCTCAGCATGTTGATATAGCTTACCGGCGGAATAACCAGAAGACGGGAAGCATCAAGGCCGCTCTCCCGTAGTCGCCTAACGGTGCGAGGGTGAATGGGGAGCACAACAGGCAGATCAAGCCGGCTCAGCGCTTCAATGATGGCTCCGAGCCGTTGATGATCGTCGGTATTTTCCGCGCGATGAATTGTGGCGAGATAGTAGCGATCGGGGATGTCATAGCTTTTCAATGCTGCTCTATCTCCCAGTCTATCGCTATATCTGAGCGCCAGGTCGTACATCACATCGCCTACCTTATGTACCCCGCGTTTGATCCCTTCTTCGGCCAGATTCTTCACCGAGATGTCGGTCGGGCAGAACAGTAGATCGCTGATATGATCTGTCAGCACCCGATTGATCTCTTCAGGCATTCGCCGGTTGAACGAGCGCAAGCCCGCTTCTACATGGGCGACCGGGATATGAAGTTTGACTGCTGCCAGGGCCCCTGCCAGCGTGGAGTTCGTGTCTCCGTAAACGACGACGCGACAGGGCCCCTCGATGAGCAGAACTCTTTCAATTGCTTCGAGCATCTCTCCCGTCTGCTTGCCGTGCCGAGATGATCCCACATTCAGGTTATAATCGGGCTCAGGTATATCAAGCTCTTCAAAGAACGCTTGCGACATCTCGTAATCATAATGCTGCCCGGTGTGAATCAACACTTCCCGACATCGCTCTCTGAGCAAACGCGAGATGAGGGCGCACTTGATAAACTGGGGCCGCGCTCCCACGACGCTCGCTATCTTCACCGCTGCTTCCTCTGCCATTCTATCGTGCGCCTCAAGCCTTCCTCCAGCCCTACTTTCGGCTCGAAGCCGAGCAGATACCTGGCCTTTGAAATGTCAGGCAATCGGCGGCGGACATCTTCATAACTCTTGGCCAGATCGGTGTAGGGCACGAATTCAAGTTTGGGTTTGCTGCGATTTCCCGTCAGTCGCCAGATCAAATAGGCGAGATTGATTATGCTGATTTCGACGGTAGATCCGATGTTGACAACCTCTCCGATAGCGTACTCGTTCTCCAGCACGCTCACCGTCCCGTCTATAGCGTCGGAGACGTAGATAAAGCTGCGCATCTGCGCGCCGTCGCCGTGAATTGGCAGCGGCTCATCTTGCAGGGCATTCTCGATGAACACTGCTGGGGCCCCACCCCACCAATCCCTTCGGTGATTCGGCCCGTAGACATCGAAATATCTTATGATCGAGATGGGGACCCCGTAACGCTCCTGATAGGCATAGCAGAGATGTTCGGAATAGATCTTCGATACCGCATCGCTCCAGCGGCTCACCTGAGTCTCGCCTATGACCAGGGCGCTGGCTTCGCTGCAAAGCGGCTCCGCCGTCTTGCCGTAAACATCTTCAGTAGACGCATAGATCAATCTGCATTGAGCTTTGCGCGCGGCTTCGAGGCATTGCTCCGTGCCTTTGGAATTGACCTCAAGCGTTTTGAGCGCGCTGCCGTAGCGCGGGATCTTGTAAGAAGCGAAGTGAAAGATGGTGTCTACGCCCTCGGCGGCGCGTTGCAGCAGACGGCTATCGAGCACATCGCCTTCAATTAGGCGAAAGGAAGAGCTTTTGAGAAAAGGCTCTATGTTCTCTCGGCTGCCGTAGGAGAAGTTATCTATTCCAATTACTTCATATCCCCGGCCAAGCAGGGCCCCAACCAGATTTGAGCCGAGAAAGCCGGCCGCGCCGGTGATGAGGATCTTTCGTTTCATAGCCCGCCTCCTGCGCGAGCAGCTCTTCGTTGCCATTCAATGGTAATCGGCAACCCTTCTTCCAGCGCCACTCTGGGCTCGAATCCTAACAGCGCGCGGGCAAGCGAGATGTCGGGCGTCCGACGGCGCACATCCTCGTAGCGACCTGAGAAGCTGCGGTAAGAGATAAACTCGATCTTAGGCTCCTCGCCCGGGCGAATCATCTGCCAGATCATCTCCGCCAATTCGATTATCATAATCTCCCGGGTATTGCCGATGTTGAAGACTCTGCCCGCTGCCGCTTCGCTTTCAAGCACTCGCGCCGTGCCATCAACCAGATCGCCCACGTAGGTGAATGTGCGCGTCTGGCGGCCATCGCCGTGAATCGGTATGGGATTGCCTTTGAGCGCGCAGTCGATAAAGACCGATTGGGGCCCTCCCCACCAGGTAGTGTTCTGCTTCGGTCCGTAGCCGCCGAAATAGCGGATGATCGAAACCGGCAATCCGTATTCTTCGTGATAAGCGAAGCAGACCTGCTCATCGAAAATCTTCGAGACTGCGTAAGCCCACCGCTTGACGCTCGGTTCCCCCAAATATAGATCCGACTTTTCGGAGAATGGCAGAGACGGATTCTTGCCGTAGACATCCGACGTTGAAGCGAAGATCACGCGGCAGCGATTCTCCAGCGCAGCTTTAAGGACATTCTCGGTGCCGTGGACGTTGATCTGAAGGGTGTCGAGCGCATTGCCGTAGCGCGGGATCTTAAATGCCGCCAGATGCACAATAGCGTCGGCGCCCTGAGCTAGCTTCTTCAACGCTTCAAAGTTGCGCACATCCTGGCAATGAAATTCCCACCGGCTATCGCCTTCGTACTCTTTGATATTGCTGCCATCGGATTGCGAGAGGTTATCTATGCCGATAACGTAGTGCCCCTTCGAGAGAAGATGAGCGAGCAGATTTGAGCCTATGAAGCCCGCTACACCTGTGATTAGCACCTTCATGAATTAGGCTCCACCTTTAGCATTATCCTTAAGCCTCGGGAACCTCTCCAGCTTCTTTGCAGCTTCCAGATCCATAGACATCAAGAGAGAGATTACAACGTGTTCGGGCGCCAAGCGCCCTCAAAACAGGTCTATTTTTAACTTGTTTTGAGTGGCTGTTGGGGCCGAGGTTATCTCCAGATCCTCCTGCACCTCAAAACAATTTTATTTTTGAACTTGAGGGCGCTTGGCGCCCGAACAAAGCGCAATATTTTCCTTAAAACCTATGGTTGGTGCGCCCGGCGCGACTCGAACGCGCGACCTACAGATTCGCTTCCAACATGCTATCTCTAGCACCACCCGCATGAAGCGGGCTTGTTGGCTGGACCATGTCATCGCCTTTTAAGATTAAATCCCAGTCAGGCGTCGGGCGTATGGCCTCTGAGGATATGGCTTGTCTCGGATTCAAATACTCTCAAAAGCAGTGAACCCTTTCTGAGACATCCCATCTTTCCTGCCGGTTACCCGATCGAAATACTTTTTCACCCGTCACACCCGTCGTCTCCGACCATGCAGTGGGGTACTTCGCTTAAGGGCTTCCTGGCATATAGCCCGATTCTACTTCTCGCATCTCTGCGAGAGCACTCCGCAAACGGAAGTCTGGCGCTCTATCCAACTGAGCTACGGGCGCACTGTACCTTGAGAAAATATTCTTCCTCAGTTCCCTTTGTCAAGCTTGCCGGACAATCAAACAACGGAACATCATTCTCTTTTCGAGGAAGATCGGCATCTTGAGCCGCTGTCTGCGGGCGAGGCGTTACCTGGCGCACAAAAAGAGCAGGGGAGACCATCTCCGAGGCATGAAGCGGTTAGATTATGGATGCGCTGTGGGAGCTGAAAAGAGTGTGTGAAAAAAATGGAACTATTTAGCCTGCCAGGCCCAATATTGTTCGAGAGCCAGGAGTAATTACATTGTGTCGCAAATTGCAAAAGTAGTATCCTATTGGCTGCAATTGATCTTTGATCTGATTGCTGACGAAGGCTAGGGGGCGAACCGTATGTCGCACATCTTTAAAGCTATCGGTGGTCTTCTGCTCATAGCTGCGCTTGATTTGACCGTCGCAGCACAGAATGTCAAGGAGAATAAATCCTCCGGCGAGAAGCCATCCGCATCAAGCGTCAGGAGCGAGAGCAGCTCCGGTGAAAAGGCGCTAAATGTAGATCAACAGCGGGCGCTCTGGCTGCTCGATCAATTATTTGAGACGGCAAAAGAATTCTCTGATGACCAGCTCAAGATCAGGGTCCAGGCTCAAATAGCCGATGCGCTCTGGGAATACGATGAGGCGCGCGCCCGCCGCCAATTCGCGGATGCGTTCCGCGCAATCGATCTGATACCGCTGCCTAAACCGCAGCAGATCGGAGGGGCCCCTGCGGTGGCGCTGGCGCTCAACAATCCGCAACGCCAGTTGCGCAGCGAAATCCTGCGCTTGATTTCGCGCCGCGATACTCAACTGGCCGAGAAGCTTATCAAGACTGTAGTCGATGTTCCGGTGAGCCTGAGCCCGGATATTGTGATTCCGGGCAATCAGAGCGAGCAGGCATCGCTCTATCTGCAAACCGCCCTGGCCATCGTCGAGACCGACCCCCAGCGCGCGGCCCAACTGGCTAAGAGCAGCCTGAGCAGCGGCGTCGATCCAATGCTGATACCGGTGCTCCAGGCAATCAAGCGCAAAAACGCAGCCCTAGCAGATGATCTATTCATCAATGCGTTGTCGGCGGCTCAGCGCAATTCGTCTCAGCCCACAGCTAATATCGCTGTGCTGGCTTCTTATGTCTTCCCCAACTTCTCAGGGGGCGTGCGCATCAGCCTGGGCCCCGGTCGTGAATCGGAGACTGAGCAGGAACAGCCCAACCCGGCTTTAATTCATCAGTTCCTCAACTTCGCCTATAACGCAATATGGCAGCAAGCCCAACAAGCGCAGACAAGCGCGACCGACGGGCAGCGCGCCGATCCGCGAGCGGCAATCGACTACATGACCATCCAGCAATTGCTGCCATTCTTTGATCAGTATATGCCCGACAAGGCAGCGGCGATCCGCGGCCGGCTTGACGAGATCGCCCGTAGCATGCCGGTGCGACAGATTGATTCGTTGTCTAATATCAATCAATCGAACAGTCCTGAAGAGCTGCTGAGCCGGGCTGAGACGGCTCAAACTCAAGCGCAGAGAGACAGCCTTCTGATGCAGGCGGCGCTGGCGGCATCGCGCAGAGGCGAGATTGATCAAGCAATCTCGATAGTAGATAAGATCAAGAATGAGCAGGTGAGATCCAGCTTCAAATCGCTCATCCATTTCCAGGCGACGCTGAGCGCGATAAGCAGAGAGGATATCGACACTGCTTATCGCTATGGCAAGGATTTGCCCAACCTGCAACAACGCGCGTTCGTCTTCAGCCTGATGGCGCGGGTGCTGTTTGATAAGAAGAAAGACCTGCCGCACGCTATGGAAGTGTTGAATGAGGCCGAGAAGTTGATTGCCAGGGCCGAAGACGGGCCAGATAAAGCGCGCGCAATGCTCACCATCGCCGGCGTTGTGGCGCGCATCGACTCGCTCAGAGGATTTGAAATCATGAGGTCCGCCGTCGAAACCATCAACCACACCGACTTCGATCCCCAACAACCGGGCGGAGTGACGACGACCATCGGCAGTAGGTCGAGCGGGTTTATGATCACTACCACATTTGGAACAAACACGCTCAATTTCGATGAAGGGTTCCCTCTACTGGCTCAAATTGATTTTGATCGCGCGTTGCTGCTGGCTCAGTCAATAGAGAAGAAAGAAGCATCCGTGCTGGCCCAGCTTGCCGTCTGTCGCGGCGCGCTGAGACAATCGCGCGAGGCGCAACCTGAAGAGAAAGACAAGGCGAAGGAGCCGGACAAGGATAAGCCTTTGCCTAAAAGGCCGGACAATTAAATCGGCAGAATGCCCAGCTTCTCTTCCAGCTTCCTCAGCTCCGATAGCGGCTTGTCCATCCCGCACTTGCGCACAGGGATAACCTTTCCCGGATTGAGCAATCCATCAGGATTGAAGCAGGAGCGCACTTTGAGCATTGCTGTCAGATCCGTATCGCTGAAGATCAGGGGCATGTAATCGATCTTATCCACGCCGACGCCGTGCTCGCCGGTGATCGAGCCCCCTATCTTCACACATAGCTCCATTATCTCTGCGCTTGCCGCTTTGACCCGCTCGGTCTGTTCTCTGTCGCGCCCATCGTAGCTGATGTTCGGATGGAGATTTCCATCTCCCGCATGAAAGACATTAGAGACCTTCACTTTATATTTCTCGCCGATCTTATAAACTTGATCGAGCACCTCCGGCAGTCGCGTTCTGGGAATTACAGCATCCTGAACCATCAGATCAGGGCTGATGCGGCCAAGCGCGCCGAATACTCCTTTGCGTCCGGCCCATAGCCTGGCTCTTTCGGTTGCGTCCTTCGCCAGGCGCACATTGCGCGAGCCATTTGCGCGACAGATTTCGCCGACTCGCTCCACCTGGCGATCTATGCCCGCTTCCAGACCGTCAAGCTCAATTAGCAGCACCGCCGCTGCGTCCTTGGGATAACCGGCGGCGTAGACGGACTCCTCGACTACGCGAATAGTGACGTTATCCATCAACTCGATTGCAGCGGGCAGTATCCCTGCCGCAATGATTGCCGAGACGGCGCGGCTCGCATCAACTACGCTAGTGAATTCGGCAAGCATTGTCTTGACGGCTTGAGGCAGGCGAGTCAATCGCACCGTCACTTTTGTCACTATGCCGAAGGTCCCCTCCGATCCTACGAAGACGCCCAGCAGGTCATAGCCCGGCGCGTCGGGGAGCCCCCCCCCCAGATTGACGATCTCTCCGTTGGGCAAAACGACTTCAAGGCCCAGTATGTGGTTTGTCGTCATGCCGTATTTAAGGCAATGGGGCCCTCCGGAATTTTCCGCCACATTGCCGCCGATGGTGCAAGCAGTCTGGCTTGACGGATCGGGCGCATAATAGTAGCCCTCTGATGCTACCGCTTGCGAAAGCCTTATATTGACAAGCCCTGATTCGACTACCGCAAGCTGATTGGCATAATCGATTTCCAGGATGCGGTTCATCCGCGCCATCTCGATGATCACCCCTCCATGAAGAGCGACTGCGCCGCCGCTGAGGCCCGTTCCCGCGCCCCGCGCTACAAATGGGATTGAATTCTGAGATAGCAACCGCACTACTTGCGAAACCTCTTCAGTGTTGCTGACAATGACCACAGCGCCTGGAACGTGTTTATGGCTTGTCATGGCATCGCACTCGAAAGGAAGCACTTCATCAAACTCGGCGAGCACATCGTCGCTGCCGACTATCTGTCGCAGTTGCTCAATAATATTTTCAGGAATCCGGGGCGTCATGGTTGCTCCTAAAGTGTACAGCAACCTGTCAGGTTGCTGGTGGTGTGCGTTATCAGCAACCTGACAAGTTGCTGTACATCGCGCGCTTTCATTGTTTCTGAGCATCGTCAAATCAGACTAACATCCTAGCACACTTGCCAGGTGAGCATAAATACTGACAGCCGGATCATCCTCAAGTCCGCCCGCTTGAATTGCCGCAACCGGGCCATTACAATTAGAGCCGGAGATGAAAAGGAAAAGAGTCTGTGAGGTGCGCCGCCTCGGCATTATGGAATATGCGCAGGGTCTCAAGCTGCAAGAGGCCCTCACCCAGGCGCGAAAAGCGGGCGCCGCGCCTGATACGCTGCTGCTCCTTGAGCACCCGCATGTTATAACTCTCGGACGCAACGCCAATAGAAATAATGTGCTACTCGATAGCTTCTCCTTTGCTGAGCGCGAGATAGAGCTTTTTCACATCGGTCGCGGCGGCGATGTGACCTATCACGGGCCGGGCCAGATTGTCGGCTATCCGATACTGGATCTGCGGCCCGACCGATGCGACATTCATCGCTATGTGAGAGATATTGAAGAGGTGATGATTCGCGCCTGCCGGGATTATTCCATCAAGGCAGAGCGAATCTCCGGTCTCACAGGGGTCTGGGTCGGAGATGAAAAGATAGGCGCTATCGGAGTGAGGATCTCTCATTGGATTACCAGCCACGGATTCGCATTCAACGTAAACACAGACCTCGGTTATTTCAGTTCTATCATCCCCTGCGGCATCGCCGATCATGGCGTGACATCGCTAGAAAGATTGCTGGGGCGCAAGCTTGAACTGCGCCAGGTAGAAGACAGATTGATCTACCACTTCGCCGATATATTCGAGCGGGAGATTGTAGAGAAGCCTCACGAGCGCCATTCGATTCAAGCAATAGTCTTCTGCCGAGAAGATGAGCGCATCCACTACCTGCTGCTTCAGCGAATCCAGGATAGAGGCGGATTCTGGCAACCGGTCACAGGACGAGTAGAACCAGGAGAGGAGTTTGCCCGGGCAGCGCGCCGCGAAGTGAGAGAAGAGACGCAGCTCGACCTTGCGCCGATTGATCTAAACTTCTCGCACAGTTTCGTCGTTGACCCGCAGCTCTGGCGCGAGCCGGATTCAGGTGATGTAGTCAGAGTCAATCGAGAGATAGCCTTCGCCGCCCAAGCGCCGACAAAAGACGTAGTAATAGACGGCGCAGAGCATCAGGGGTTCGAGTGGGTCGATTATTCAGAAGCAATGAGGCGTCTCGTCTGGTTCGGCAACAAAACCGCCTTGAAATTAACTCAACAACTGCTGCCGAATCAGGCTTCCACTATAGAGATGAGGATATGAACAAGATCGAAAGAGTCTGCGCAACGCTCAATGGGGCCGATGTAGATCGCCCGCCGTTCAGCTTCTGGTATCACTTCGGGCTGCAACACATGCCGGGAGAAAAAGTAGCCGAAGCCGAGATCGACTTCTTCAAAGCTTATGACCTCGACTTTCTCAAAGTGATGAGCGATTACTCTTATCCTCTTCCCGACGGGCTAGAGGTTATAGAGACGGCCGATGATTGGAAGAGGCTTCAATCGCTTGAGGGGACCGAACCGGGCTGGTCGGAGCAATTGAAAGCCCTGAAGTTGATTAATCAGGCGTTGAAAGGAGAGGCTCTTTTCATAGAGACAGTCTTCAGCCCGTGGACTACTGCGCGGCGGCTGGCGCGGGCTACCGGCGTTGAGAAAGCTCAAAAGGAGCACCCCGATATTCTGCTCGAAGGGATGCGCGTGATTGCCGAATCGCTGGCCAATTATGCCAGGCGAGCAATCGAGATGGGCGCAAGCGGAATCTTCTATTCGGTCAGCGGCGCGACGAATGAACTGATGACGGAAGAAGAATACAGCAAATGGGGAAGACCTTTTGATCTGATCATTCTCAACGCTGTAAAAGGGGCCCCATTCAATGTGCTGCACATTCACGGCAGCAATATACATTTCGATAGTCTGCTCGATTATCCCGTCGCTGCGCTCAACTGGTCGCACTATCACACGCAGCCAACGCTTGCTGATGGCCGCCATCGCTGGGGCCGCGCAGTGATGGGTGGAATAGACGAAGTTACAACAAGCCGCGTAGCAATTCCCGATATAAGACGGCAGGTGCGAGAGACTGTTGAGGCTGTAGGCAAGCGCGGGCTCATAATCACGCCCGGCTGTTCTGTGCCGACCGATACGGCCTATCGCACGCTCAACGCAATAGCTGAATCTGTCAAATCGCTGGCTTAATAGAACGATCTCTTTTCTCCAGCGCAGCTTCTGCGCGAACCATCTCTCTCAAATCTTCGACGGTATAGGCGCCGGGCGGAATGCGCTCTTCGGCCATCTCATCGACAATGCGGAGCAACACCGAATTATAAGCTGTTGGAATATTCACCTGCTTACCGAGCCTGACTATTTCGCCGGTGAAATACTCAGATTCCGTCGAGCCGCGTTTGAGCGCCAGGTCCTGCCAGGTAGAAGGATATGTGCGGCGCTCTGGCGGAAGGTCATAAGCATTTTCATCGGCCAGCTCTCCTGAGCGCAGTCTATCCAGGTATTCTCTGATTGTCGGATAACCTGGGGGCCCCTGATACTTGATGCCCACTCGGTCAAGCACTGCTGCGCCTTCTTCTATGCAATCGGCCAGGAACTGGCGCTCGGATTTATCGGTGTTGGTCTTCTGCACCCAGGAATCGATTATCGCCAGGAGAGGATTGCTCAGGTTTAGAAGAAGCTTGTAATACTTGAGGCTCATCACATCCGTATGTTCCGACGCTTTGAATCCGGCCTGCGCCAGTTGGCCGACAACTTGCGCAGTCAGATCATCAATCCCGGCGGGGAACTTCCCAACGACAAGCAGATTGCCCATAGTGCGCTCAATGACCCCTGGCCGGAGGAAGTTGGCAGAGAATGCGACATAAACGCCGTATACATTCTCGAAGACCTGCGCCGCCAGACTTTCATTGATCACTCCATTTTGAAAGCAGAAGATGGGATAGTTGCCGGAGAAATGTGCGCTCAAATCATCCAGAGACTGCGCAGTATGCGGAGATTTGACAGCTAAGAAAATAACGTCGTTTTCACCTGGCTCAAGTTCATTGAGTGAATCGATGGCGTTGACGCGGACTTTCAGGTTGCCGTCTTTGCTCTTTATCACCAGGCCATCTGCATTGATTGCCTGCGAGTGAGCTGAGCGCCCAACAAGCACAGTCTGACAACCGCGCTCGGCAAGCAGGCCCCCAACGCAACTGCCGATTGCCCCTGAACCATAAATAATGAATCTCACCGTCTTTCTAACTCCTCCGCTCCCGTGCTCAATAACGAGCTTGCGCTTGAACTGCGGTGATGGCCACAGCATCAACGATGTCTTCCACTTTACAACCGCGAGAAAGATCGTTGGCCGGTTTATCGAGCCCCTGCAATATGGGCCCAATGGCAGTCGCGCCGGCAAGGCGCTCGACCAGTTTATAGGCGATATTGCCGGCTTCAAGATCGGGAAAGATGAGCACATTAGCGCGGCCTGCGACCGGGCTCCCGGGAGCCTTCTTCTCTCCAATCTGCATTACCAGCGCAGCATCCGCCTGGAGTTCCCCGTCAATCGCCAGATCCGGCCTGCGCGCGCGCGCCGTGCGAGTTGCTTCGACAACTTTATCAATCAAGCTGTGCTCTGCGCTGCCCTTAGTCGAGAAAGAGAGCATGGCCACATAAGGCTCGACTCCGAGCAGCGCCTGCGCGTTCTCTGCCGAAGCGATAGCGATCTCGGCCAGCTCTGACGAAGAAGGGTTCACCATCACTCCGCAATCGGCGAATATGAATGCTCCGTCTGCGCCGTAAGGGCAATCCGGCACTATCATCACAAAGAAGCTTGACACAATTCTGAAGCCTGCGCGCACGCCTATGACCTGGAGCGCGGCCCGCACCGTATGCGCGGTTGTGCTGGTTGCCCCTGCCACCGATCCATCGGCCTTCCCTTCGCGGACCATCATATTGCCGAAGTAGAGATTATCTTTCATCTGACGGCGAGCTTCATCAGGCGTAGTCCCCCTTGCCCGGCGCAGTTGATAAAAAAGCTCTGCATACTTTTCAGCCTCTGGGGCCCTCTTGGGGTTGACGATAGGTATATTCTTCAAATCGACTTTAAGCTGCGCAGCCTTTTGCCAGATTGCCGATTCATCTCCCAGCAATGTGACCTTTGCAATTCGCTCTTCTGCGCATATAGCGGCTGCTCTTATAATGCGCTCATCTTCGCCTTCAGGCAAGACTATATGCCGGACATCAGACTGCGCTTTGCTTCGGATTCGTTCCAGGACGCTCATGATCAACTGAGGCGAAATGCCGACGGGCGCATCTCGCCAACTGTCTCTCCCTGATGGTTTCCAACGGGAATGGGATAGGCTTGCCCGAAGCCGGTCGATCTGCTCGCGGTCAAGCGCGCTTCAGTTGCGCCAGCATTTCGACAATCGCCGGCTTGATCGCTCTCCTCTCGCCATCTTCTATTTTAATAGCAATGCCAAGCCCATCCGTTTAGCGGCGGCCATGGCGGCGCCGTCGGGCCGTCGGGCGCGATTCGACGATGGGGCCCCGCGTGACTTCGGCCAGGACTACTGCTTCGCAGCTCGACATTATTACAGGCTTTCGGGAATGGCCGCCTCTTTGTTGGGGGCCCAACCGTAGCGCAAGACTTGAACCTTGACTTTGCGCCTGCCGAACTCTCTGGCGTCCTTAACTTCAGGGAAATGCACGTCGATCTTGCGCCCTTTCACGCTTGCGCCGGTATCGAGCACGGTATAAATCCCGGAATACTTCCCGGCGTGGATGCGGACGACCGAGCCTATGGGCAGCACGCGAGGATCGGCAGCTATGATCCCGTGGCGCGCGCGGATTCCGGTTGCAGTCACCCCTTTGATCGAATAGGCGGTCGCGGTGAATTCTAACAGGGTTGTCTCGTCCGGGGTAACCGTCTCCTCAACTTCTTTGCTTTCACTCTCAGATGGTTGCTTCTCCGGATCAACTTTCCTTTGTTGAACCGGCGCAGGCGATTGCTGTTGATTGGCGCTCTGCGAGCCTGCCTGCAAACAGTAAGCTATTGCAGGAATGATTATGCCCACAGGAATCTGCGCCATTGCCAGAGCTTGTGATTGTCTGAGACTCAATGCGGCGGTTGTTGAAAGCGAATTATTGAGGCCCGCTAAGAACAGAACCACAATTGCTGTGGCTGCGATGCTATACGCTAAAATTCTCAGGTGCATCAGTCTGGCTCCTTTTGGCGTGGAAATCTCAAACCTAAAGAGCAGGCTTGTCTCCAAAGATCAAATTTAGCGAAAGCCGAAATACTAGCATCGACTTCAATCTAAATTTCAGGCCGAAAAACATACGCCAAAATTTTATCACACCTGTCAAGCCGAGAGGACTCTTTCAGACTGCAAGCGGCCGAAGCAGGGAGATAATTAAGATGGCGTCTCCAATAAGGGGGCCTATGGAATGAAGTCCCACTTAAACTGATCGGGGGCCTCGCTCCTCAATGTCTATTCACGCCTAATCGGTCGAGAACTCCGCCTTTCTTTATGAGCATCCGGGCAAATATCAATTTGAGTCTAAATCTTCAGGTGAAATCTTCCGATGCCAGAATAGGAATTTCGCCTTGAAAGCTGATATAAAAAACTTATGAGGTCAGAAGTAGATATATGCCGTATCCGCTAGCTCATTCACTGGCCGGGCTGACCGTCGCCAGCGCGACCAGAGGTGAAATCTCGCTCAAACGAGATGGGAAACTTCTGTTGCTGGTTCCGACGCTTTCGCTGGCGCCCGATTTTGATTTCCTGCTGGTCTTTCTGACGGGGGACCCCTCTTACCACAGGCACTTCACCCACTCCATTCTGTTTGCGGCGATCACCGGTCTGTTGCTCGCCCGCTTTCTGAGAGAAAGGGAGAAGATAAGATCCGGCCTCGTCTTCGCCGCTGTGATGCTCTCTCACGGGATACTCGACTGCATAACCACCCCTGTCGGATCCGGGGGCCCCATGCTGCTCTGGCCCTTCTCGTGGCAGCGATTTGCTGCGCTCCCGCGCGAGATCGCGCCTCTTCTGTTTTATCCCTCATTTCAGTGGATGCTTGTAAGTGTTGAGAACTTTATCATTGCTTCGATAAGCATCTGCATTCGCGAAATGATACTATTCGGGCCTCTGCTGCTGGGAGTGATCTTAATCAAGATGGGACTCAAAGCCGCACTGAAGTCAGCTCGCGATACTTGCGCTGTCCAGAACAAATCGCTCGCTATCAAAAGTTGAAGTTGGGGGAGATTGAAGCCTGCTCCATCTGCTTTGCCGATGTCAATGATTAGAGCCTGCCGACTCTATCATCTTAAGCGGGCACAGGTGAGAAGAGACGAGTTTTACACTGGAGCGGTCAGGCTCAAGAAACATCTCTATCTGCAACTTCTCGCCGCACTGGGCGCAAACCAGATCATGTTTATGTATCAGATGGGCATTCTGGAGTGGCAAGCGCACGGAAGAGAGATCCAGTAGCTCGCCTGTCCGGGTATCTCTGGCTATCAATTGACCTCCATTAGAAAGACAAAGCATCAACCTCCGCCTCCATTAAAAGCACGGCAACTAATGATTGAAGTTTAATTGCTATAGAAATATCAGAACTGCTGATCTGCTTTTTGACCGTTATTAGTAGCGAAATTCTCAGTTATGGATGCCTGAGAGCAATGAGGGTTTTTAATCTGCTCCAGAAAGTAGCCATAGAGTCGCGCAGGACACAGAGAGGATAAAGAAAGAGATTCGTCCCTCCGTCGTCCGTTCGACGTCGGGCAGATGATGGATAATGTTCGGACGAGGTTGCTCTGTGGCCATAATCTAGTTCCTTTTTCAGACGCGCTCTCAGAGGTAGAGGCTAAATGAAGAAGCTTAGACCGGACGAAGATGAATTGCGACATACCCAACGACATTCCATTTCAATCAGTGCTTTCACCTGCGCCCGGTCTATTTAAGAGCGAACGATGGCCATTCCGAAGAGCAATTGATATGCCGCCTGAGATAGCTTGACAATAGAGCATTTTGCTACAGCGCAAAGCCAATTAGCATGTCGCATGTATGTCTTGGTTTCATACAGAAGGAACTTTTTAAATCTTATTTGGCCTTATGCCGTAGGAGAGGATGGCCAGAGCGCGTACAACTCGATTGTAGGCGCGGCGAACTATCTGAACCGGTTCTTCACCCTGGGCTATATGCTCTCGCTCGCTCGCGCGGGTTAACTCGGACATCATCGGAATATTTACAGGAAGATTTTATTTCGCAATCCTTCCTGATGAATGCCGAGACTGGCTCTGTTTAATCCGCAGAGACTTAATAGCCGCCTGTATCTGCTCGATTTTGTCTGAATCTGGTACATCCCGAAGGTATATCTCCAGCTCATCGGCAGCCCGCTGGTAGTCAGCTTTGCGTTGATAGAGGTTTGCCAGGTGTAGATGCGCCGCAGAGGTCTGTCCGGCATCTCCTAGCGAGTGCGCTCTTTTAAGGCATTGCTCGGCATCATCCAGATTGCCTGCTTCTATCAGCACCGCGCCTAGAAACATATTGGCCGGGATCGAAGTTAAATCAAGCGACACGGCCATCTTGAGCAGCTCGACGGCCCTGTCAAACCGCTTCAGCCTTATCATACACACTCCCAGAGCCAGATTCGATGAATAGGATTTAGGATTGATCTCGATCGCTTGCGTGAGCGGCTGCACCGCTTCATCGGACTGGCCCAGAAGGAGGTATTCATTTCCAAGTCGATCCAGCGCCTGATAATAATCTGGAAATATCTCTATAGCGCGTTTCAGACAGGCGATACCTGCTTCAGTCTTCCCTTTTTTCAGGTGCTTATTTGCCTGCTGGTACTCTTTTCTCGCCTCTTCAGGCACAGTTTGTGAGAAGGCTGAGACGACTCCCGGAGCCGCCTGGTGAGCCGGCTCCTTCAGTTTGAGAAAGATATTTACCGTCACAGCAGCGCCCGCCGAGCTTGCGCTATTCATATTCACCTGCTCGGTAGTTGGAGCATAATTAGGATTGTCAGGGAAGACGGTCACGCGGTAATTGCCCGCTTCGATTTCGCTGAAGGCGAAACTGCCTGTGGCCTGGCTGAATGTCTCGGCCACGTCTACGCCCGAAGCGTTCGTCAACACAACGCGCACGCGCTTTTTCACCGGCGCGCCGGAAGGCGTGTAGATGGTCCCCCTGATAGTCTGGGGCCCGGCAGCCTGCGCAGTTGAGCAAAGACAGAGAAGCAGAGAGCAGATGGTTAAAAGGCTGAGAGCAGAGATAGAGCGATTCGACTCCATGGTTACCCTCCTTATGTGGCTAGCTGCGGTTACCCCTACCTTACAATGCAGCTAGTAGTTCGCTTCCCTAGAAGCGAATAAAGATTTAATTTCTGGTTGGAGTACTTGCAACTGAAACGCCGTGGAAACAGGCGCCAATACTGCCTACCGGAATGACGGCATTATAACACAAAGAGGAATAAAGGAAAGGCGGAAAAGATTTTCGCGCAGTAGAGCTTCAGGCGCGGGTGGTGTGGGAAAAGAGCACATGCTGAGGACCCGCATTGATACCATCGACTTCAGTCGCATGGAGATTCAACTTCATGCTAAATCGAACCACACAAGATTGGCACAGAGTGATCAACCACGGGGAGCACAGGGGGTAAAGCAGAAGAGATGGGGAGAGTTTATTTCTCCAAGAGTAGCTATGGCTAAAAAAAATTGCCATCATAGGTAAAGCAGAAGAGATGGGGAGAGTTTATTTCTCCTCTGCACCCGTGCTCCTCCGCTTCCCCCTGTTCCCCGTGCTCCCCGTGATTTGTTCTGTCCCTACAATTTAGGCTGAAATTGAACTACCACGCGACCGCAAGTCGGTGGTATCTAGATGCAATTTTAAATTTAAACTTTAAATTTAACCTGTTTTGAGGAGGGAGGGAATGTTCGCATCGGGTCGAGTGCTACTCTTTTAAATTTAAACTTTAAATTTAACCTGTTTTGAGGGCGCTTGGCGCCCGAACCTGCTGCATATTTTCATTTGCGACTAAAGTCGGTGGTATCTAAATGCATCGTGTCCTTGCTAGGTTGAAACTGAACTGCCACGCGACCGCAAGTCGATGGTATCTATTCAAGAAAAATACTTTTCAGCTCGGGCGCCAAGCGCCCTCAAAACAATTCTAAAACTCAAAACAATTCTAAAAATAGATGGTTTTGAGGGCGCTTGGCGCCCGAACCTGCTGCATATTTTCATTTGCGACTAAAGTCGGTGGTATCTAAATGCATCGTGTCCTTGCTAGGTTGAAACTGAACTACCACGCGACCGCAAGTCGGTGGTATCTAGATGCAATTTTAAATTTAAACGTTAAATTTAACCTGTTTTGAGGGCGCTTGGCGCCCGAACCTGCTGCATATTTTCATTTGCGACCGCAAGTCGGTGGTATCTAAATGCGTCGTGTTCTTGCTAGGCTGAAGCTGAAACTCCACACGACTGGAGTCAATGGTATATGATGCCTATCCTGGCGCGTATGGAGCGGTATCCGATAGTAACATCTCAATCTTGGCAGCAGCATGCCTATCCTGGCGTGTATGGAGCGGTGGGCGTCGGCGATGATCATCTCACGCGGTTGGGATGCCTATCCTGGCGCGTATGGAGCGGTGCAGCGCTCCGCCAGCCCGAGCCGGCCGTCGCCGTGCCTATCCTGGCGCGTATGGAGCGGTGAGTTGAGCCTGAGCAATCACTTGCTGAGACCGTGCTTGTCCTAGCGCATGAAGCGATGCCCCTGGCTATTGAATTCGGTCATTTCAGGACCGGAGCACTACTCTTCGACAAGCTCTTACTGGCTCAACCTGTTTTCAATTGCCAGCTTGCGCAGTAGATCGTCAAGCTGGCGCTGAAACGCGCTGCGCCCATCAATAATCTGCTTCTCTTCTTGACGGAGCCGCTCAATCTGATCTTCATCTTGGGAGATCTTTGCGACATAGCGTGAAACAAGCTTCCGCTCATCCTCGCCCTTGCCCAGCGCCCGAAGACTGTCGCGCATTCGTTCCTGATCTTTAATAACGGTATTAATCTCTTGCTGCTTATCTTGAAGCTGCCTGCTGAGACTGGCGATCTGAACTTTCAAATCGAGGATCTGATTGAGCGCCTGCTGCATCTGCTCATTTATATACTTGCGGCTGACGAAGAGCTTTATATTCTCTGTCGTAATATTCGACAAAATATAGCTGCCTACCTGAGGCAGCTCTTCGTTAACAGTAAATTGTGTCGTCGAGTTTGGGGCCACACTCACCTTGAATCGCCTGAAATTCTCAGTAGTTTCAACTGGCTCCGGTGTCTTCACCAGTTGCCACTGCTTGTCATAAGGATGTTCAATAAAGACAGTCTTCGCGCGGTCTGTTACGTTGGTGATTGTGTAGACAAGTGATTTGCCTTGCTTATAGTGGATGCGAAACTCTCCATTGACTATCTCAGTCAAAAATGCGCTTTTATCCTCTTCATCTAGCTTGGTGCTGATTCTGCAACCGAGATCGACAGCGTAAGTGATAAATCGCTTCTCGCCAGGTTTGATGCGAGATGTCAGTGCTTCACCTGAGTAGGTGCTGTTTTCAATGACTGTAATAGGGCCGCTTTCGAGAGTAAGCCCGGTAGTATTTGTCAAATAGAGGGCACTCATCGGATTATGTTTGTGCACTCTCTCATTGTAAAGAGAGACGCTTTCGCCTTCTATTTTGCTCTGGATGATTGGAATCATTGCCGAGCTGTTGCGCTTGATGGTTACCGGATGGTCGATGCGATACTCGAACAGCTCGCCTATCTCTTGAGTGCTTACGGTTACTTCAATGCCGGAATCCACTCTGCTCATCACACTCGCTGAAGTAGTGGCTAGCTCTTCGGCCTTGTCAGTTATTGTGATAGCCTCACTTATCCCTCCAACTTCGAGTAGAACATCTTTTCTGATTGCTCTGGTTGCAACAATGCTCACCCCGGTGATCCTGCTGGTTTTAAATCCAGGGCTCTCTACTTTAATCTCATATCTACCAGATGGCAGGGAATGCACAGCGTACCTGCCCGCACTGTTTGTCTTTGCTATAACCTCTTTGCCAGTGTTCATCTCCCTTATGGTAACTGTCGCTCCACTTACACTACCGCCGGAATGGTCGGTCACAACTCCTTCAATACTACTTGTTCCGATGGCTATTCCATGGCCCATTCCCATTCCAGAACCTGGCAGGCCGTAAGGGGTTTCTGGCGCTTGCGGAGAGAGAGAGACATCATCCGGGATTGCAATCTCTGGCCGCCGTCTGTAACGCGGCTGCTGCAAATCTTGAATGAACGAGACAGGCAAACCAGCAACAAGCGATAGCGAAACATCGGTCCAATCTTCATCCTGCACATTATCCACAATGGCCCATCCTTGCAGAAATGGCTTGTCCTGGCTGTCTATGACCACTCGATATGTCGTCTTCCACACGGGCGCTTCCACAACGTAGCTAACGAAAAGGTCGCGCTCACCCTGGCCGGTAGTTGAGATCGTCAGGCTCTTTGCGTTCTTGCGCACTGTCGATTGCAAGATTGAGAGATATCGCTCCAGGTCCTCTCGCAGTTTGGCATCTAACAATTTAATTCCGCGAATCTGGTCCAGAGGGATGCTGCGCAGCTCGCCGCCGTCTATCACGAGCGCCAGCTCCTGAGATTCAACTTTCTCCTGCCCCTGTATCCTGGCGCGCTTCTCCAGGCCGATGATTGTGCCCGCGCTGACCAGGGCCCCCGATCTTATTTCAACGCGAGTGCCTTTAAGCTGCCCCAGCAATCCGGTCAAACCAGCGCCATCTGTTTCGTCCAAACTGATGCCAAACTCTTCCAACCGCTTATCGAGCGGTTTGGTCGAATCGAATGTAACCGATGATATTTTGCCCTTGCTCAGATCAAGCACGACAAGCGATTTCAACACATCATTCATCTGCGCCGGGTCAAATGAGAAGCTCACTTGCTGGTCACCGGTGACTTTCCCCTGGCGCTCAAAATAGCCAACGCCATGCTTGTAGAGCGTGACTCGGCGAAGCGGCGGCGGATTGCCGCCACTCTGAAAAGCGAGCAATGGTGATGTGATTGATAGAAGCAAAACAATAGCGATGAGTAGTTTCGTATCTCTATTTTTCATATATAGTCTCCTGTAGGCGACAGGCGATAAGGACGCAGCACTCGCTCACCCGTCACTTTTAACTGATCGAAATTATGTTAACCTCTCTGGTGTTCAGCTCGGTTCAAGAGCTTTAGATTCTGAAACGAGAGATTTGTTCCTTGTTAAGAACGAAGAAAGGTGCTGTAATTGCACTCTAACTGGGCTGATCGGGTTATTCAACGAAGATCATTAGAAAAGGAGATTTGATTGGCTGATCTCATCGAATACTTTCAGGGCCGATCCGGCGAGACTTTAGAGCTTATACGCGCGCTCGTCGAGCATGAAACTCCATCGGGCAATCCTGAGCTTGCTTCTCGCCTGAGCCGGTTTCTGGCCGATCTTTGCCAGGAGCTTGGCGCCACAGTTGAGCTGATAGAGAGTCCTGCCTGGGGCCCCCACCTGCTCGCTCGCTTCTCATTTGGAAATTCAGAAGGGGCTAAGCAGATCCTGATCATCGGGCACATTGATACTGTCTGGCAAGAGGGCACACTTGCGCGCAAGCCGTTTCGCATTGAAGACGGGAAGGGCTATGGGCCCGGAATCTTCGATATGAAATCGAGTGTGGCCTACGCGATTCAAGCCATTCGCGCAATAAGAGAGCTTGGCCGGGGCCCCAGACGGCCCGTGTCTGTGTTACTTACTACCGACGAGGAGCGCGGCAGCGTCACCTCGCGCGCGATTGTTGAAGCGGAAGCGAGTCGCGCCGTTGCTGCGCTTGTGCTTGAGCCTCCACTGCCCGGCGGGCGAGTGAAGACTCAGCGCAAAGGCGTAGGCCGGTTTGAAGTCTTCGCCTACGGTCGCGCTGCCCATGCAGGAGTAGATCCGCAATCAGGCGTCAGCGCCATCGAGGAGATGGCCTATCAGATTTTGAATCTTCACCAGATGACCGATTACCGGCGGGGCACCACCGTTAATGTCGGAGTTGTCAAAGGGGGGACTCTATCAAATGTAGTTGCAGCCGAGGCGCGAGCGGTTGTCGATCTGCGGTTCGTCACAATGAAGGACGGCGAAGAGGCGGAAGAGAAGATCCGATCGCTTCAGCCGGTTCTGAAAGGCGCGCGGATAGAGGTTTCCGGCGGCATCAATCGCCCGCCGCTGGAGCGCGGCCCCCACATAGTTGCTCTCTATGAGAAAGCTCGCTTGCTCGCTGCCGAGCTTGGCTTCGACCTGCCGGAAGGCGCAACCGGCGGCTGGAGCGATGGCTGTTTCACAGCGGCGATGGGGGTCCCTACGCTCGATGGGCTGGGAGTTGATGGCGCAGGCGCGCATGCCGAAAATGAACATATCATCATCGGCGATATTCCCCGCCGCGCTGCTTTGCTGGTGAGGCTCCTTGAAACCCTCTAGTGATGAGAGTGGCATCAGATAGCGAAGACATATATCTTAGAAAGATTGCAGTCAGTTCGGGCAGTTTTGAGGGCAAGAACTTCGGGCGGGTTTGAGGGCGCCCGTGAACTTCGGGCGTGCAACGCCCTCAAAACCGCCCGAAGTTCATGGGCGCCCTCAAAACAGATTAAAATAGACCTGTATTGTGCGGCTGCCGGTGACATTCTGATATAATCGAATTCAGGTGCTCACAGTGAACAAGCATTCTTGCAGGAGTTTTACGTTTGTCTGAGCGGAGATACAGGGACCCTGTACATAACATCATCTCATTGTCCTGGGACAGCGAGTTCGACCGGTTGCTCATTGCGCTCATAGATACCCCTGAATTCCAGCGACTGCGCCGCATCAAGCAGCTCGGGCTTGCGCTCTATACCTATCAGGGAGCAGAGCACAGCCGGTTCACTCATTCTCTCGGCGTGATGCATTTGATGAACCGGGTGCTGGGCATTCTCAGCTCCCGCTACTCAATTCCCCAGGAGGCCAGCATTGTTGGCCGTTGCGCCGCGCTGCTTCACGACATTGGTCACGGGCCGTTCTCGCATGTCATTGAGAAGGCGCTTAAAGTCAATCACGAAAGCTGGACCTGCCGGATAATTCTCGATGCGGCGACAGCAGTCAACCGAACGCTAGGCAATTTTGATCCGAGCCTGCCGGAGAAGATAACTGCGCTGCTCAAGCACGAGTACAAACCTGATTACATCTCGCAACTGGTCTCCGGCCAGCTCGATTGCGATCGCATGGACTACCTGTTGCGCGATAGCTTGATGACAGGAGCAAAATACGGCAACTATGACCTTGAATGGATTATTCAAGCCCTGGAGATCGATCAAGAACAAGACCGCATCTTTGTTTCTCATCGAGGGCTCTATGCAGTTGAAGAGTATCTGCAAGCGCGCTACTACATGTTCCGTCAGGTCTATTTCCACCGCTCGCTGCGGGCAGCTGAAGGGATACTCTTATGCATAATGCGCCGCGCAGTTGAGCTTATGCAGCAAGGCAAACTGAGTTTTTATGTTCCCGGATCGGTCTTCGAGAAGATATTGCGTCAGCAAGAGACTTCGACCGAAGAGTACGTTCAACTCGATGATAGCGACATACTCTTTCATGTGAAGCAATGGATGCAGGGAGCGGATCCTATTTTGAGCGATCTATCAGCGCGGTTTCTCTACCGCCTCTTGTTTAAGGCTATTGACCTGGACCTGCCCGATGCGGAGCGGCAACAGTTCACCGCTGCCGCCCGCCGCATAGTAGAAGACGCGGGATATGACCCTCGTTTCTATTTGATCGAGGATAGCGCCACCGATGTGCCCTATTACCGATACTATCTTTCAGAGGCGGCGGAGCCCAAAGAGCGGATCTATGTTCAACTGCGCAAGGGATCATCTGAGGTTTGCGAGATTGGCAAAGTTTCAGCCGTTGTGCGCGGGCTGCGCAGCTATCAGATCAACCGGCTCTTCTTTCCCGCTGAAGTGAGCAAGCAAATCTATGCACTGGCGAAATAGTCTTATCCTTGTGTTGCAGACTTTGGTCTTCTGTTCTGCTCCTTACACTCACGCTTCTGAGCGGTTGAGAGTAGCTCTGCTCGAATTCCAAGGCGATGAAAATAGATTGGTCACTACCGCGCTGGCTAAATCGCTCGCTGAAGATACACGCATTGCATTAGTTGATCTGCGGCAGGCGGCGGCAGCGGCCAACGGCTTTGGCTATGATGGATCGCTGAATTTGACAGTAGAAGATGCGCGCCGGTTAGGCGCAGCCATCGGCTGCGAGTTCTACATTCTGGGGAAGACTTTCACCACGCTGCGCAGGAGCGTTGAGAAGACAACCTACGGCGAAAGCCTGATAGCCATCTTCATCGTCGATGCGCGCGCTGGCAGGCTGGTCAAATTCGATCATGCGCTAACAAAAGGCGAGACCCCGCAATCGGCTCAGGACGAGAGCCTGAGCGCAATCAAAAACAGGATCCCAGAATATATCTCAAATATGTCATCGCAGCGGGCGGAGCAACTGTCTCTACTTCAGCAGGCCGAAGCTGAGCCGATAGAAGAGATGCCTGAAGAAGGTTCGCCGCAGGCCGCAGGATTCAAACCGCCGCAAACATTTCGTCGCTACATCCCTGAAATAACCGAGCTGGCGCGATTGGCCGAGGTTACTGCCACAGTCGAGCTGGCAGTTGTTTTTCATTCCGACGGTCGCATAGGAAAGATTGATGTGCTGCGCTGGGCCGGATTCGGGCTTGACGAATCGGCCATCAAGACGGCGCGCGAGATTAAATTCAAGCCTGCCACACGCAACAACTTGCCAATCTCGGTGCGAGCCGTGTTACAATACCGCTTCAAATTTTTGACTGAGATCCCTACCATAAAAAACAAAAAGCTTCTGGAATCCAGATCCAATTGAGCATTTCACCTTTGAACGGGAGAGTGCAATTTCAGGGCGCTGGAGCGCAGGCATCCTTGCCTGCTTAGCTGGGAGCGCAGGCATCCTTGCCTGCTTAAAGAGTGTTTTAAAATCGCTTTTGCCGCGAAGCGGCGCCAAGAAGGTAGCCAGATGTGAAACATCTGGAATCATTCTCATGAAGATTCAGTGAGGTATTGATGAAGAGATCGGTCCCCCAGTTTCTTATTCGTCGCCTGTGGATACGCGCATCTGCTCTTCTCCTTCTCTTATTATTTTTAAATCCCATTCCAATTGCCGTCACTCAGACCGATCGGCCTTCGCTGGAGCTGAAGATCGCGGTCTTTGAGGATGTGTGGAAGACGATCAACGAACGCTATTATGATGCCAACTTCAACGGTGTGGACTGGAAGGCTCAGCACAAACGCTATCGTCCGCTGATTGAGCAGGCGCGCGAGCAGGCGGAGTTTTACCGTCTGCTGCGTCAGATGGTTGGGAGCCTGCGCGACTCTCATACGCGCGTTTTTCCTCCCGATGAGCGATTCGATTGGCGCTATCCCAGGATAATCACCGTCGGCCTCAGTGTGCGCAAAGTCGAGAACAGAGCGGTTGTCATTGAAGTCGCGCTCGGATCGGAGGCCGAAGCTAAAGGCATACGGCCGGGGTATATTGTCAGCCAGGTTGATGGGGCCCCGGTTGAAGATTTGATCAAGAGTTTGCGGCGCGATCAGAGCTTCGCTTCAACTCAACGATCAAGCGAGGCGCGCCTCTATTCGCGAATCTTCTACGGCAAAAAAGATACGCCGGTAAGAGCAACCTTCATTGATGGTCTGGGAAAGCGTCACACAATCACGCTGATGCGCCGCGAGGCGCAGGCTGAGCCCAAACTCTCTTTTGATCGACTGGCCGATGGCTATGGCTACATCAAGTTCAATGGCTTCTGGCCTGAGACAGAGAAAGCTTTTGCCGGCGCTATCGGCGAGCTGCACAACGCTCCCGGTCTGATCATTGATCTGCGCGATAATGGCGGCGGCGCGGCGCTGAGCGCAGCGCAGATGGCCAGTCACTTGATCTACGGCGAGGTCAGCCTCGGCAAGTTCGTCTCCCGCAGAGGGCGCGTGATCGAGCCCAGAACAGAGCGTATCAACCGCAAATATCTCTATAACGGGCCGGTCGTGGTCTTGATTGACGAGCGGTCGGGCAGTGGAGCCGAGATATTTGCTGCTGCGCTTCAAGAAGCAGGCCGCGCGCAACTAATTGGCCGCCCAAGCTGCGGATGCGTGCTGGGGATCAATCAAAAGCACGATCTGCCTGATGGCGGCCAGCTTGATGTGAGCGAGGTCGATTACCGCACGGCAATGGGGGCCCGCCTGGAAGGGAAGGGCGTCATCCCTGACGAGCTGGTTGAGCTTCGCGTGGCAGATATACTGGCCGGGCGGGATGTGGCGATGAATCGAGCTATTGCCAGATTGCGTTTGGCGGCAGAGCCTGCCAGCATCCGATCCGCGCAGTAGAACAAGCCACTGACAGAAGGGGCGCAAGGCATTTCGCGTTTCGATAGGGTCGCTTCTGCAATTGACACTCTACTGCTGCTATGTGAGAATCCAGCCTTCCAAGTAGATCATAAAAAATCACGCCGGGAGAAAAGAGAACCGCTATGAAAGAACGACTCTTTTCCAAGCTAATTGCGCTCGCTCTGTTGTTGATAAGCCCTGTCGCGTCCAACGCTCAATCCGCTACGGCGCGCCCTGAGTATCCGCGACCCGACCTTATGCGAGCCGACTGGCAATCTCTCAACGGCCAGTGGGAATTTGAATTTGACGATAATGATCGGGGGTTGGCCGAGCGATGGTACGCTACCGGGAAGTGGTTCACCAGGACTATTCAGGTCCCCTACTGCTTTCAAAGCAAGTTGAGCGGAATCGGCGATACCTCTTTCCACGATGTCGTATGGTATCGTCGCGCAGTGCAAATACCCGAAAGCTGGCGCTCCCGGCGCGTGTTGCTCCATTTCGGCGCGGTCGATTATGAAGCGACCGTCTGGATCAATGGAGATAAGGCCGGCCGCCATCAAGGGGGCCACGTCCCATTCTCGTTTGACATCACCGATTATCTCAAACAGGGAAATAATGTGATTGTTGTGCGGGCCTGGGACCCGTCTACTGATATGTCGTTGCCTCGGGGAAAACAGTACTGGCAGCCGCGCTCGCAAGGCATCTGGTACACGCGAACGACAGGCATCTGGCAGCCTGTCTGGATGGAAGCGGTAGATCCCGTGCATGTGAAGCGGCTGCGCATCACGCCTGATATAGACAACTCAGAGGTTAGCATTGAAGCTATTCTGAGCAAACTTGTGCCCGATCTCAGGCTGCGCGTCACCGTTCGGCTGCGCGATACAGTTCAAACGCAATCGGAAGTTATCTGCAATCAAACGCGCCCTACAACTATTTTGAAGCTTCAGGGGCAGCAACTGTGGAGGCCGGAAAACCCGACGCTTTATGACCTGACAATAGAACTCATTGCCGGCGGCAAGGCGCTTGACCGCGTGGAGAGCTACTTCGGCCAGCGCAAAGTGAGCGTTCACGATGGTAAGGTCTATCTCAACAATGCGCCTTACTATTTGAAGATGGTGCTTGATCAAGGCTACTGGCCTGATAGTATAATGACTCCACCTACAGACGAGGCCATCCAGTATGACATTAAGATGGCAAAAGCGTTTGGTTTTAACGGCGCGCGCAAGCACCAGAAGGTCGAAGATCCCAGATGGCTCTACTGGTGCGACCGCATGGGGCTGCTGGTTTGGGGCGAGATGGCTAATGCTCAGGTCTACAACGATGAATACGTCTGCCGCTTCGTTGATGAGTGGCAGCAGATCATCGTCCGCGATTACAATCACCCTTGCATTATCGCCTGGGTCCCCATCAATGAGAGCTGGGGAGTGCCCAATATACTCACAAACACCGCGCAGCAAGAGCACGCCAAGACAATGTATCATCTGATCCGCTCGCTCGATCAAACTCGCCTGGTGGTGGATAACGATGGATGGGAGCATACGAACGAGACGGATCTGTTCACGCTGCACGATTACGCGCGGCTGGGGGAACAGTTGACGGCCAAATACAAAGTGCTGGAAACAGGCAACAATCAGATCCCGCGCCAGTCTCGTGAGGCGCTCGCTTTCGGCTACAGATACAATGGGGCCCCTATAGTGATGTCTGAGTTTGGCGGAATAGCTTATCGTCTGGGCGCGCCGATGGCCGAGAATGAATGGGGCTATTCTGGGATTGAACCGACTAAAGAGGCGATGCTGTCAAGGTTAGATGGGCTGGTCAAGGCGCTCAGGGCTAATTCGGCATTTGCCGGTTATTGCTACACTCAGCTCACCGATGTAGAGCAAGAGATCAACGGGCTGATGACTTATGATCGCAAGCCGAAGGCCGATCCGGCAGAATTTGCGCGGATCTTCGGCCAATAGAACATATCTTATTCGGCTTGATTTAGGCAGAATCATTAGATGTTCGACGGCTAAAACGTCCTACGTCCGACGTCTGAACGTCCAACGTCCAAAACGTCAGAATGTCCGACGTCGAACGTCCGTCGACGTTCGACGTTAAGTCTTTCCGTCTAGAACATAGAACGTATAGAGGACGTCGGACGTGGCGACATCGGACGTCGGACGGTTATGGTAGTTACCTGAGAGTTTCATTCCACCTGCGCGAAATATAATCTCCGTTGCGGAAAGGCTCAACTTATAGGCATAGCACAACCTGATTCAACGTCTGTAACTGATTGATTCTTCGTTGAGCAAGTAGATACCAACCATTCGTAAATTGATACTTTTCGCAACGGGAGAACATAATTTCGCAGCTTGAGTTTCGGTAAGTGTAATGCCTCAGTTATAGGTGGTAGCGAACGCGCCAAGTGCTTTGTTTTCAATACGCGCCCCTCGATTTTCCACCCGTAACTGAGGCATTACCGGTAAGTGAATTTTTGCCTTGGCAATGGGGTACACCTCATGGTACGCTGTGCAAAAGTTGCATTACTCCAATTTGGGGATAAATGCGCCATGCGAGGTTTCCAAGATATTGTTGGCGAACCACAAATTGCATTTATCATCAGAATAGTTGTTGGTCTAATACTTCTAGCCGCAAGTATCGCTAAACTTAGCGATTACCGCAAGTTCATAGATGTTGTACGCAATTATCGATTGCTCCCTGAGTGTTTGACAAGACTTGTGGCTTTGCTCCTTCCGGTATTAGAGTTCACCATTGGTACAGCTTTGCTATTCGGCTTAATCATGCCTTACCCAGCTTTCGCGGCAACTGTTTTCTTTCTACTTTTCGCCAGCGCAGTCGCAATCAACATCCTGCGCGGGCGTCGCGATATTGAATGTGGTTGCTTCAGGCCGCAGCAAGAGCACCATTTAACTTGGGGAATTGTCGTACGCAACATAATCCTTGCCAGCATTAGCGCTGTCGTGGGTATGGATCAGCATGATTTTATTTCTAGGCTGAGCACAATTGAGCATTTCCCGATTGAGGAGAAAGTGACAACCGTTCTCATAGCTAGTGCAGTACTCATAGTGTGGCTACTGTGGAGCACGCTGCTGACACTTTGGCGTCTTCCCAAGCCCGGACGAGGTTGCAAAGACTGCTTTTGAAATAACCTAACTACCCGATTCGAATGTCATTTATCACTAGGCTAAGGCGAGAGGTGATGAACTATTTTCCTGATAAAGGAGGTCATTGATGGCATGAGCGGGATCTGGCTGATTTCTTACTTGAGCCTTTGGATCATCGTAATTGTCTTATTTCTCGTGGTCCTCACACTAGCACGACAGGTTGGGCTGCTCCACGGTCGACTAAGACCGACTGGTGCTCTAATGGCCAATGCTGGCCCAGAGGTAGGTGAGCAAGCTCCAGAAATAAATGCAACCGACCTGCACGGGCAAGAGGTTTCGCTCGGTAGCAATCGCGGTAAGAAGACGCTCTTAGTATTTGTCTCAGCCACCTGCCGTAGCTGTGATGATCTCGTTCCTGCAGTGCGGTCGATTTGGAAGAGCGAGCGCGCTGCGCTAGACCTTTTACTCGTCGGTCTGTCTGGCGACGAGATTGCGAACCGAGAATTCATTGCGCGACACAAGTTGGGCAACATTCCATATGTGCTCTCGCGCAGCTTAGGTCTTGCATATCGTGTAACAAGCCCACCCTACAGCGTGCTTATTGATGAGCAAGGTGTGGTTCGAGCGAAGGGGGTTGTGAATCACATTGAACATCTGGAGAGCCTGCTCAACGCTGCAGAATTAGGTCATTCAAGCGTGGAGAGTTTCTTCCAAGCGCAATACGACAATCAATCAACAATAGCGACAGATACAACATAGGCTGCGAGATGTTCCACGAGTTCGCCTAGCATAAGGGTTGCTTTCAAGAAAGGGGGAGATTCCGTGCATCAGGGGGACCGCGAAGATAACAAATTCGATTCGATTGTTACCCAAATTCTGTCGAGCTTTGCTCAGCAGAGATCACGACGAGGTTTTTTAGCAAAGCTCAGCAGGTTTGTTTTAGCCTTATTGGGAGTTGCTACAGTGCCACTCCTGCCGGTGAACAGGATCAATAAGAAAGTAGAAGCAGCAAATTGTAGCGATTGGGAACTATGTGGGATGTGGGGCAGACCTTGCGACTGCTGTGTGGGTGGAACACTTTACACCTGCCCGGAGGGGTGGGATGAGGGTGGCAACTGGTCCTATTGTTGTCCAGATCCTACAACAGGAGTGTATTACCGAATTGGCTATATAGATTGCTGCCGCATGAGAGGAACCGTTCGGCCATGCGGGAGATGCTCGGATTGTTTAAATAACCCAGAAGGAATACAGCCTGTGTGGTGTGGCTGGCCCTATGGTAAGGATGAATTCCCTTCGTACGGATGTACTTATATTCAGAACTGGGGTCCTCAATGCTAACTGAGGCGAGCATGATGTGTGATGGAACAATTGAAGCCTGTCAGGTAGTTATGCCTACGCGCAGGCGGCGGATAGCGCTGCTAATACTGGCTAGCCTTCTTGGTGCTCTCTTGGCTTATTCAATACCAATGCTAGCTGGGTGGAAGGGCGGAGTGCTGGTCGTATTTGCCATTGCGCTAGTAGCTGGTGTCTCAGCGCTATGGTCTCCTTGAGGATATTCGATGGTGGGAACCGTCCTCCCCATCGTGTATGGGGAACGAAAACTTGGGCAACTATCGACAGTCCTTGGGCTTCATGCTTTAGGGTACATAGCTGGGGCGTGCTGTTTAGGCGTCTTGCTTGGAGCACTTGGGGCTATTTTTTCAGATGATGCTGGCGTTGCCACCGGAAACTCTACCGTGCTTGTGGTAACAGGATTCGCTAGTCTTATCTACAGTACCCGCGAACTGGGTTTGGTTCCGGTACCTGTTCTGCAGTTCCGACGGCAGGTCCCTCATAAATGGCGGTTCCTACCACCGAAGGTAATGGCCCTATTCTATGGAGTAGGCCTGGGATTTGGTCTCGCAACTCGAATTCCAGTGAGCACATTCTACATAGCGATAATTTGGGTGGTACTGACTGGCAGCCTGAAGCTTGGCGTTCTCAGCATGGCAGCATTTGGATTGGGACGAGCCTTACCCTTAGTGTTCATCAGCGGTCGGCTGGGAAGCGTTGCTGGGTACCATCGCCTCGCTCGAACCCTATATGGATGGGAGCCCCTCGTGCATCTTATCAACGGCCTGGCTCTAGGGTTTGCAGGCTCGGGCCTGCTGGTTGCTAGCCTCGCTTCGCGCTAGAAGTTGAGCAGAGTCGGCAGCCATGAAAACCGCCGGTTCTGCTATAAATTTTACAGGGAGGCAAAAGTGAATCATACCATTTATGAAAGGACACAACAAATTGCTACAGTTGGATGGCTCATGTCAGGCCGTCATATTGAGCGCTTGGTCGTTTTCTTTGCGTTTGGTCTGCTGTTGGCTTGGATTATCGGCGCCAACAGCATTGCACCTAAATTGCAGGATCCCAGCGAGACAGCAGTAGCTTCTGCTAATCTGACAGCCACTGCCCCAATTATAGTCAGTCGCACCAATATCGTTGCGCCGCCAAGTCAAACCTCTCAATGGGAGAGGCCTAAACCAGGCTGGCTCTATGTACTTGATTATAGTCAGGATCAAAAAACTGCTTCGGGTGCGGACTCGGAGATTCTACTAGTGGATCCGCAACAAGGGCACGTGAAAGGGAGGATCGTGGCCGGTGATAGCCCGGATATACTCCTCTCACCCGACGGAACGCGCCTTTACATTGCGTCCATCCTTGAGATAGGGGACTCGCTATCTATCATCGATACGACCAGCGGCACAGTCCTCCAGACAGTCCCCTTGCATAATCGGTGGCGATATACTATTGTGTCAGGGAACACAACCATGGGGATCTCTCAGGATGGGCGCTGGTTGTATATTCTAAAACTCTATGGGATCCCAATTGGAGATCCCAATCGACGGCCACGTCAGTTTATTGATAAATACACGGTAGCAGCGTTTGACACGACGCACGGCGTTTTCCTGCCTGAGGAGGCGCCAGTTCCTCACTGCCTGTTCGGCATGATGTTTTCGTCTCCCGATGATCAACAGGTGCAAGTTCTCTGCAGTGGCTCAAATGCTGTTCACTTTCTACGGTTGACACCCAGCGGCCTGGCAGTTATAGCACCTAAGTTGGCACTTCCGCGAGGGGCTGACAAGCAACGCCCGGTGGTGGCTACCGGTATCAGGTTACGGAATGGGGATCTGTTTGCCATTATGAGCGACGGTCGAGTTATGGAAATTGACAGCAACCTGCGTAAGATCACACGCAGCTTGGTGAAGGATTGGCTGGCTGACAGATGGGTACCCCAGGACCAGGTCTTCTGCTCGCCTGATGGCACTAAGTTGTATGTCGCGGTTGGTCGGCTTGTTGCTCGATCTACAGGGAAAGTTGACGAGATCCTAGTCTTTGAAACCTCGGGAGGGCAACTGCTAGGGACGATCAAAACGAGCCGCCCCTTCTGGAGCTTGGCCATGAGCCCGGATGGTCAGTATCTCTACGGGATCAGCCGGGAAAGCCGGAGCTTGTTAGTTATAGATGCTAACACATATCAAGAGATGCGCACGATTAGCGGCATAGGAGTGGAACCAGCGCGAGCATTGGTCGCACCATAAGCAGAAAAGTAGGTATCGTGCAAAAGCTTTTCACGTGCACTAAAAAGCAGGTCAGTAGTTAATCTGATCCTAGCATTCGCTCCATTGTTTTCTCAACCTGTCCTTCAACATGTTCGTAATGCCTCAGTTACGGGTGGAAAATCGAGAGGCGCATACTGAAAACAAGGCACTTGGCGCGTTCGCTACCCCCCTATAACTGAGGCATTACTCGCGCGTAATGCTTTATATTTTACGCATTGCGTTTTACTTTTTACGCGCCGGGGAATTACAATAGAGTCCGCTTGCGGATATTATCGGCGCTGGATCTATATCTAATCAACAACAAAGGGGGTCATCGAAACTATGAATCAGAAGATCAGTCGCAGAAACTTTATCGCCAGGGCAACCGGGACCGGGCTGGGGCTGCTCACAGCGCGGTCTATTGGGAAAGTTCTGGGGGCCAACGAGAGAGTCATTGTCGGCGTCATCGGCGCGGGCGGGCGCGGACGCAGCTTGATGGGCACGTTCAAGAATCAGGGCGCGGAGATCGGCGGGATTTGTGATGTGTACGAATACCATTTGAATCAAGCTCAGGAGATTGCCGGGCCGCAGGCTAAATCTTACCGGGACTCGCGCGAGCTGTTGGAGCGCAAAGACATCGATGCAGTTATCATTGCGACTCCCGATCACTGGCATCGCAATCATCTGATCGATTCTCTGAGCGCAGGCAAAGACGTCTATCTGGAGAAGCCGATGTCATATTCGATCAAGCAAGGCGCAGAGATGGTCAAAGCCGCGCGCGCGTCCAAGCAGATTGTCCAGATCGGCATGCAGCGCCGCAGCTCTGAAGCAGTCCACGCGGCCAAGAAGCTGATAGATGACGGCATGCTGGGCCAGGTGGCGCTGGTGCGCGCGCAGTGGTACTGGAATGTGAGTCCCCTGCCTGAGACAGTAGAGCTTAAAGGCAGACTCGATTGGGATCGGTTCCAGGGGCCGGCCAAGAATCGCCGTCCGCTCGATGCGGTCCGCTTCCATTACTGGCGCAACTTCTGGGACTATTCCGGCGGCCACATGACCGATCAGGGTACCCACCTTATGGATGTGATTCAATGGTTCCTCAACGACAGCAAGCCGCCAAGAGCCGCTCAGATGCATGGAGCGCTTTACCAATTGACCGGCGCAGAGACTCCTGACACATTTTGCGCCATCTACGAATATCCCAGATTCATAGCCACCTGGACATTAACCTACGCTAACTCTTTCACCAACGGCTGGTCGATAATCTTCCAGGGGAATAAGGGGACGCTGGAGCTGGATGATAGAGGCTATCGCTTCTATCCTGAGCCCTGGCCGCGACGTGGGGCCCCCGTTGAGCCGACTCATGAATTCAAGGGAGGGATACCGACCGATCCTCACGTGAAGAATTTCCTTGAATGCGTGAAGTCGAGGAAGGAGCCCAATGCGCCGGTAGAGGTGGGACACAGCGCAGTCACTGCGCCGCATCTGGCCAATATGGCATTTCACAAGAAGCGCCGGGCCATCCTTGGCAGAGATGGAATTACTGTAACGTTCTGAAGCTTATAGGCATTAAGGAAGAGATTTTCCGTAACTGGCCAAGGCCGCCGCAATCGCCTCGGCAGAGAAAGTCCTTCTCTTAAAAACTAGTTCAGTGGATTGACGCCGATAAGCGATTGAATCAAGCGAATCAGGTCTTGCACGTCCGTCTGGCCGTCTCCATTGGCGTCGGCTGCGTTGAAGTCTGCTTCCGCACTTACTAACTCAACGCCTTGAAGCACCTGAATGAGCAATATCAGATCTTGTATATTGACTGCTCTATCAGCGTTAACATCGCCTAGTTTTATAGTGGTAATTGATGTTATGCAGTAGGAGTAAAAAAGCTAGGCTCATGTTTCCTTTAACTGCGAAAGGGATTCGATGAAGCACATCCGTTGAATGATACTCGCATTGATCCGCTTCGCCTGGGTCATTGCCTCATAAGTCGCTACATACTGCGCCAGGTATTTCTTATGTACCCCTCGGAACATTCGCAAAAAGGTTCGCAACCCTGCTCCTGCTCCCTCG
>Ga0073934_10002117_pt1 | contig 43225 bp, 47 predicted proteins | sample LarsenN4metaG_FD_76834 | JGI IMG/M metagenome (GOLD analysis project Ga0073934, IMG submission 76834) | Hot spring sediment bacterial and archeal communities from British Columbia, Canada, to study Microbial Dark Matter (Phase II) - Larsen... ...
CCGCCGAGGTGATGCAGATTTCCTCCAGGTCGACGCCGACCAGCGCCTCGAACAGCGCCGGGTCCGACACATGGACGATCGGGTCGGCCTCGAGCGAAGAGCCGATCCGTTTGCCTGCGCGCGCGATCTCCAGCGCGCCGGTGACGACGCGGCGCACGGTGCGTACCTTGCGCCACTTCTCCGCCAGCGCATCGTCGCGCCATTCCGCCGGCATCTGCGGGAACAGTTGCAGATGCACCGAGCCGTCCGCAGACGGATAGCGCGCCAGCCACGCCTCCTCGGCGGTGAACGGCAGCATCGGCGCGAGCCAGGTGACGCTGGCGCGGAACAGGTGGTCGAGCACCGTCAGGCAGGCACGCCGCTTCTGCGACGAGATCGGGTCGCAGTAGAGCGCGTCCTTGCGGATGTCGAAGTAGAACGCCGACAGGTCCACCGTCATGAAGGCGTTGAGCGCGGCGAAGATGCGCTTGTAGTCGAAATCGGCATAGGCCTGCCGAATGAGGCGGTCGAGCTCAGCAAGCCGGTGCAGCATCAGCCGCTCCAGCTCCGGCATGCGCGCGAATGCGACGCGGTCGTCCTCGTGGAAATGCGCGAGCGAGCCGAGCATCCAGCGAATGGTGTTGCGCAGCTTGCGGTATGTCTCGACCGTGGTCTTGAGGATTTCCGGGCCGATGCGCTGGTCGTCCCAGTAGTCGGTGGCGCAGACCCAGAGCCGCAGGATGTCGGCGCCCGACTGCCTGATCACGTCCTGCGGCGCGATCGTGTTGCCAAGCGACTTCGACATCTTGCGGCCCTGCTCGTCGAGGGTGAAGCCGTGCGTCACCACCACGTCGTAGGGCGCCGCCCCGCGGGTCCCGCAGCTCTCCAAGAGCGAGGACTGGAACCAGCCGCGGTGCTGGTCGGAGCCTTCGAGATACATCACGGTGTCGTTGCCGCCGTCCCTCTTCCGCCTGATGCCGGCGAGGCCCGGAAATCTTTCGGCGTCCTCCAGCACGAAGGCGTGCGTCGAGCCGGAGTCGAACCAGACGTCGAGGATGTCGTCGACCTTTTCCCACGGCTCGTTGGCGCGTTCGCCCAGGAACCGCTCGCGCGCGCCCGGCGCGTACCAGGCATCGGCGCCCTCCTTTTCGAAGGTGTCGGCGATGCGCGCGTTGACATGCGCGTCGTCGAGGATGTCAACCGTGCCGTCGCCCCTCTCGCGCACGAACACGGCGATCGGCACGCCCCAGGCGCGCTGGCGCGAGATCACCCAGTCCGGCCGGCTCTCGATCATGCCGGTGATGCGGTTCTCGCCCTGCGGCGGCACCCAGCGCGTGGCCTTGATCGCCGCCAGAGCGCGTGTGCGCAGCGTGTCGCCGGCTCCCGCGATATCCTTGTCCATCGCGATGAACCACTGCGGGGTATTGCGGAAGATGACAGGCTTCTTGGAGCGCCAGGAATGCGGATACTGGTGCTTGAGGCGGGAGCGCGCGATCAGCATGCCGGCGTCGGAAAGCGCCTTGATCACGGCGTCGTTGGCATCGCCCTTCTCGCCCTTGTCGGTGAGCACGCGCTTGCCGGCGAAGCCCGGCGCAGCGTCCGTGAAGGCGCCGTTCTCGTCGACGGTGTAGGGGATAACGGTGTCGATGCCGCGGCCTTTGAGTCTCAGTGCATTCGACGTCCACACGTCGAAGTCCTCGCGGCCGTGGCCGGGCGCGGTATGCACGAAGCCGGTGCCGGTGTCGGCGGCGACGTGGTCGCCGGCCAGCAACGGCACGTCGAATTCATAACCGCCGCCGAAACCCTTGAGTGGATGCGCGCAAACGATCGACGCGACGGTCGCGGCCGGCACCTCGGCAAGCTGCCTGAACGCCGTGACCCGCGCCTGCCGCAAGACCTCGACCGCGAGGTTCTGGGCGGTCAGGAGCTTGTCGCCAAGCTTTGCCCAGTTGCCGTCCGGCGCATCGGTGACCTCGTAGAGCCCGTATTTGATGTCGGGCGAGAAGCTGATCGCGCGGTTACCGGGGATGGTCCAGGGTGTCGTTGTCCAGATGACGACCGCGGCACCGCGATAGAGCGGCGCGTCGTCGGGTTCGATCGTCATGGACTTGACCGGAAACTTCACCCACACCTGATCCGAGGTGTAGTCCTCGTATTCGACCTCGGCCTCCGCCAGCGCAGTCTTCTCCACCACCGACCACATCACCGGCTTGGAACCGCGGTAGAGCAGCCCGTTGGCCGCGAATTTCATGATCTCGCGCGCGATCTGCGCCTCGGCGGCGAAGTCCATGGTGGAATAGGGGTGCTCCCAGTCGCCCTCGACGCCGAGGCGCTTGAACTCCTCGCGCTGCACGTTGAGCCAGTGCGCGGCGTAGGCGCGGCACTCCTTGCGGAACGCGATCATCGCGGCCGGGTCGGACAGGTTCGGCTTCGCCTTGTTCCTGGAGCGGTAGTTCTCCTCCTCGATCCGCCACTCGATCGGCAGGCCGTGGCAGTCCCAGCCCGGTACGTAGTTGGAATCGAAGCCGAGCATCTGCTGGCTGCGCGTGACGATGTCCTTCAGGATCTTGTTGAGCGCGGTGCCGATATGGATGTTGCTGTTGGCGTAGGGCGGGCCGTCGTGCAGGGTATATTTCGGCCGGCCGCGGCCGGCCTCGCGCAGGCGCCGGTAAAGGTTGATCCCGGCCCAGCGTGCCAGCAGATCGGGCTCCTTCTGCGGCAGCCCTGCGCGCATCGGGAAGTCGGTCTTGGGCAGAAATAGAGTCTCGCTGTAATCGCGTTCGGCGTCGGTCATGACGGCTTACCAGGGTGTTGATGGCAGGAAAGGCTCGGCAGTCCCGGTCTTCCGCTCGCCCTTGCGGTCAAGCGAAAGCCGGGCCGGTAATGGACCGAGCGGCCGACCCGAGTACGAATGCGCGTGAATCGCATGCCATCATGGGGCTCTAGTATCAGATCGGGCGGTGGCCGGAAAGGCGGGCGCCGCGGGGCAATCCGGGACAGGATAGGGCGGGGTCATGAACGATCTGCAAATCCTGCGCGATGAGCGCACGCGCCGGCGGCTGGACCGCTGCTGCAATTGATGCCATATTGTCAAGAAATCTTGGCAACTGGCAGCATGGCGAAACGCTCGGCGAGACAGGCGGCGCCCGCCCGCGGCCCGCGCGGGGGAAAGGACTCCCGTGCAGCGGCAGCCCGCAAGCGTTTTGCCGAGCTCAAATCAATCGATCATGTGCCGCTTGCGCCCAGCGTGCGGGCGAGGACCGATGTCGTCAAGGAACTCGTGCGACACGGATATTCCGAGCAGGAGTTGGCGGCGCTGGTGGTGCCGAAGCGTACGCTGGCCCGTCGCCGCTCGGACGATGAACTGCTCAGCGTCGAGGAAACCGACAAGGCTCTGCGCCTGAAGCGCGTCGCGGCGTTGGCGGAAAGGATTTTCGGTGATCCCGACAAGGCGCACCGCTGGATGCGCAAGTCAAAGAGCAGCCTGGCCGGCGAGACCCCACTTGCCTATCTGGCGAGCGAGAACGGCGCCCGGATCGTCGAGGACATGCTGCATCGCATCGAGCACGGCATCTTTGCCTGATGGCCCACCATGCGGCTCTGGCGCATCTCCGCCCACGCCGATCTGTCAGGGGACGGCGGATTGCGGACGTCCGGGCGCTGGCATTCGCGGGGCAACCGGGTCGTCTATCTCGCTGACCATCCGGCCTCCGCGCTGCTGGAAGTGCTGGTTCATCTGGAAGTCGATCCCGAGGACCTTCCCGACAGCTATCAATTGCTGGCCGTCGACATTCCGGACAGCGTACCGTTTCTGGCAATAGGATCGGACGAACTCCCGGCCGGATGGCCGGGGCGGCCGGAGTTGACGCGCGAACGCGGGGATCGGTGGTTGCGGGACCGGCGAACCGTGCTGTTGCGGGTGCCGTCGGCGATCGTACCGTTCGCTGTGAACTGGCTGGCGAATCCCGCGCATCCAGACATCGCTGATGCACGCATCGCAGGTGTTTTTCAGGCGCCGTTCGACCCGCGATTCTTCATCGCGCGATAGGCCGCGGGGCAATCCGGGTCGGGATAGGGCGGGGGTCATGAACGATCTGCGAATCCTGCGCGACCGCCGCGCGCTTCTGGAGCGCCGAAAATGCCGTGGCTGGGCGGCCGCTCGCCGGCGGACTGGCTCGCGCGCGGCGACATCGGCGCCATCGAGGAACTGCGGACCCGGATCAACCACGGCATTCCGCCCTGATCGAAGCCGGCCGCGGAACCGCACCGCGTACCCTGCGTTGACGAACGAACGGACGCACGGTCTTGCCGGCGTCGTCATCGGCTCGCGCGGCGCTGCCGACCCCGGAGGGATTTGTGGAGTATCTGCGTGCGCGGCGCGAAAGGCGACATGCCTTGATCATCAACGATCCACAGCCGCTGGCGAGTGCCGACGATGTCTGGGGATCGACAACGCAGGTCGCGACCATCGGGATCTTCCTGCTGGCGCTGGTGGCGGCGTTCGCCATCGCGCGCCCGATCCTGCTGCCGGTCTGTGCGGCGCTGGTGATCGCGATGACGTTCGCCCCGATCGTGAAGGCCGCCGACCGGCACGGCATTTCGCCGTGGCTTGTCGCCGGCGTGGTCGTCGGAATCCTGGTGGTCGCCGCCGCCGTCATGATCACGCTTCTGGCGGCGCCGATGATCGCCCTGATCGAGCGCGCGCCCGACATCGCCGCCACCATCAAGCGCAAGCTCTATGTCCTGGACCTGCCGCTCGCTGCCCTGCGCGACCTTCACAATACGCTGATGCCGCCAACCGCGAACTCGGTGAAGGTCGAGCCGTCGCAGATGACGCTCGTCGCGCCGGTGCTGGCGGCGGTCACTCCCGCAGTCGCGCAGGTCGTCGTCTTTGCCGCGACCCTGTTCTTTGCGCTGGTTGGCCAAGTCGAGGTGCGCAGGCACCTCACCTCGATCTTCGGGAGCCGCGACGCCAAGCTGCGCTTCCTGCGCATCGCCAACGACATCGAGGGCAATCTGGCCTCGTATGTGGCGACAGTGACCGCAATCAATGTCAGCCTCGGTGCGATCGTGGCTGCCGGCGCGTGGCTGTTCGGCTTCGAGAACCCGCTGCTGCTCGGACTGCTGACCGCCGTCCTCAACTATCTGCCGTATATCGGTCCCGCCTGCATGGTGGTGATCCTGCTCGGCGTTGGTCTCATGACGTTCGATACGCTGGGCTTTGCACTGCTTCCGCCTGCCGCCTTCGTGGCGCTGACGACGATCGAAGGCCACATCGTCACGCCGACGATTCTCGGACATCGGCTGACGCTCAATCCGCTGGTCGTGTTCACCGCGATCGTGTTCTGGGCCTGGCTGTGGGGACCGATGGGCGCGTTTCTGGCGGTACCGCTGTCGATCATCGCGCTCGTCATCGTGCAGCATCTATTGCCGGCGGACGATGCGAAGCTGCCCGGCTGAAGGAACCTTTCCGCGCCGCTTCGGTTAGCTCCACAAGCACTTACCTGTCTGCACATCGGAGCAAAAGTTCATGTCAAGCATGTCCAGCATGGCGCGTGAAACGGCCAAAGACGCAAGGGATGCCGTCAAGGAGGCCGGCCGGGCCTCTTCTGCCGGCGCGAAGGACATTCAGGATGATCTCGAAGCGTTGCGTGACGACGTTGCGCGCCTGACGCAGCAGCTTGCCGGCATCGTTGCCGCGAAGGGCAACAAGGCGTGGCGTCGCGCCAAATCGAATGTCGGCGAGGTCGTGTCCGACGTCCAGGGCATGGGCCTGGAAGCGGTCGGGGCGGTACGCGAGGTCGGCGACAACGTGGTCGACGCCATCGAGGAGTCGCTCGACAAGCGCCCTTACACCACCCTCGCCATCGCCGCCGGAATCGGCTTTCTGGTCGGTGCGACGTGGCGCCGCTAGGCGGCCGCGCGCGTCGACCGCGCACCTGATCGGGTTGCGACCATGCTCAGCGGCTGGCTACGCCATCTGCGGCTCACCGCCACCGCCAGGACGGGGCTCGGTCCTGCCGTCGTGGTGCTCGCGGTCGCCACCGCGATCTGCGCGGCCACCACGTTCGTCCTGTTCGTGTTTGCGGCATTCATCTGGCTCGCCGATGCGTACAGTCCGCTGACGGCGGCGCTGGTGCTGGCGCTCGCCTTCCTGTTGCTCGCAGGTCTTGCCGCAACCGGGGTGGTGATGGCGCAACGCAGCACCGTCCGGCGCGCCCGGACCGCGCTTGCCGCGCGCGCGCATTCGCCGTTGCTCGATCCTGCCACGCTTGGCATCGTGCTCCAGATCGGCCGCGGCATCGGACTGCGCCGCATCGTGCCGCTGGTCGCCGCCGGCTTCCTGGCTGCCGGCTTCGCGCGCGAATGGCTGCGCGATCATCCCGGCGAGGACGGCGAGGACGCCGAGGCCGCCGAGCCGGCCGAATAGCTACAGCGCGACCAGCGGTGGAAACGCGTCCGGCGTGCGCGCCAGTGCGGCGCGGGCGATGCGGGAGTCCTCGTCCATGCGCCGGACCAGGTCGTCGACGGTTTCGAACTTCAGCTCCGGCCTGATCCATTCGATGAACGCGACATCGATGGACTGGCCGTAGAGGTCGGCGGAGAAGTCGAACAGAAATACCTCCAGCAGCACGGTGCCGACGTCGAACATCGGCCGGCGGCCGAAGCTGGCCACGCCGGCGACGCGGCGGCCGCCGATCGCGACCCGTACCGCATAGATTCCGTGCCGCAGCCCGCAGGACGGGTCGAGCCGCAGATTGGCGGTGGGATAGCCGAGCTCGCGGCCGCGCTTGTCGCCGTGCACCACCTCGCCGCTCACGAACCAGGGATAGCCGAGCATCTCGGCCGCATCCCCGACATGCCCGGCCGCGAGCGCAGCCCGGATCGGCCCTGACGATATGCGGCGGCCTTTGTCCTCGTAGCGCGGCACGATGTCGACGGCGAAACCGTGGCGCGCGCCGGCGGCCGCGAGATAGTCCGGCGAGCCCGACCGGTTGGCGCCGAAATGAAAATCGAACCCGATGGCGACGCCGGCCACCGCGAGGCGCGCCAGCAGGATCCGCGTCACGAAATCCTCGGCACTGAGCGCCGCCAACGCCGCGTCGAACCGCAATACGACGGCGCCGTCGAGCCCGGTGGCGGCAAGCAGGCGCAGCTTGTCGTCCGCCCCGGTGAGGCGAAACAGCGGTTCCTGCGGGCGGAAGAAGCTGCGCGGATGCGGCTCGAACGTCAGCGCCGCCGCCGGGCGGCCCAGCCTGGCGGCGCGCGCGCGCGCAGCCGCGATCACCGCCCGGTGACCGCGATGCACACCGTCGAAATTGCCGATGGCGACCACGGCACCGTGCAACGCATGGCCGGGCGGCGCCTCCTCGTAGGCCACCGCAAAGGCGGCGCCCGGATTTTCGTGTCCTGCCATCGCTCCTTACCGTCCGGCGGATGACCGGCCGCGCCCGGAACCGGGTCGGGCATTCCGGACCAGCATGATTCCATTCGGGAATCCGGCGGTCCGGACACCGGCAAACGCTCGCAACCGGCAGTTAACCGGATATTCAACGCCCATGGCTAGTGTGGCCGCCGGGGAGAGCCCGGACCGGGTCCGGGCGTGGGTATGCCGCCCTGCGTCGATGGCATTACAGGACCAGGTCATTGTGCCATCGCGTGTCTGAGGGAGGGGACGATGGCAATTGACGTGGCGATGCCGATCCTTGTGGTCGACGACTACAACACGATGATCCGGATCATCCGCAACCTGCTGAAGCAGCTCGGCTTCGAGAATGTCGACGAGGCGACCGACGGCACCAGCGCGCTCGAGAAGCTGCGCAGCAAGAATTACGGCCTCGTGATCTCGGACTGGAACATGTCGCCGATGACCGGCTTCGACCTGCTGCGCGAGATTCGCGCCGATCCAGCCCTGAGCAATATCCGGTTCATCATGGTCACTGCCGAATCCAAGACCGAGAACGTGATCGCGGCCAAGAAGGCGGGCGTCGACAACTATATCGTGAAGCCGTTCAACGCCCAGACGCTGCATCACAAGATCCATGCGGTGTTTCCCGACGAGCCGAGCCCGCCGCTGGCGGCGTAGCTGCCGCCGTCGCCCTCACCACTCAAGCCGCCGCATGACGGTTCTCGGCGCCACGCCGGCCTCCGCCAGGATGGCGGCGAGCGCGGCCCCGTCGGGAGTGTCGCGCCCGCCCAGTTCCTCGGCATGGATGCCGGCCGTGACGAACAGGCTGTCGATGCCGAAAGCGGTCGCGCCCTTGAGGTCGGTGCGCACCGAATCGCCGATCGCCAGCACCCGGCGGATGTCGGTGTCGCGGCCGCGCAGGCGGCGCGCCGTCGCCATCGCCTGCTCATAGATCGGCCGGTACGGCTTGCCGGCGTAGATCACCTCGCCGCCCTTGGCGGCATAGCGGTCGGCGATGGCGCCGGCGCAATAGACGAGGTGCTCGCCGCGCTCGACCACGACGTCGGGGTTGGCGCAGATCATCGGCAGCCTGCGGCCGAGCATGGTCGCGATCAGGCCGTCATAGTCCTCCGGCGTCTCCCGGGTGTCGTCGTACAGGCCGGAGCAGACCACGTAGGCGGCGCGCTCGACCGGGACGACCTGCGCCGCCAGGCCGTCGAAGATGCCCACGTCGCGTTCCGGACCGACATGCGCGACCGGCGCACCCGCCCGCTCCATGACCAGCGCGCGCGTCACGTCGCCGGAGCTGACGATGGCGTCGTAGCTTGTGCGCGGCACATTTAGCCGCTCGATGAAGTGCTGCACGTAATCGCCCGGGCGCGGCGCGTTGGTGATCAGGATCACCGTGCCGCCCCGCGCGCGGAAGCGGCCGAGCGCGTCGCACGCGGGCGCGGTTGCCACCACGCCGTTGTGAACCACGCCCCAGACGTCGCAGAGCAGCACGTCATAGTCGGGCGCGACAGCGGAAAAGCGGCTGCTGACGGCGGGTGGCTCAGGGGACATCGGGTGCGCGACTGAATCGGTGGGCCGGATTACACGCGGCTGGCGATGCCGCGCGCCAGTTGGGCGAGGCCGGTCGTGCGCGCGCGGTCGGCAGCCTCATCCGCGATTGCGCCGCCGGCGGCAGTCCGCGCCGTGCCGTCGCCGGTTCCGGCTTCGCGCACGACCACGTCGCCGCGGTCCGCGACGCCTTGCAGCGCTTCGGCCCGCACCGGGCGTGGCGGCGAGAACAGGAAACCCTGTCCGAACCGCACGTCGAAATCGAGCAGGTCGACGACCATGCTCTCGCTCTCGATGCGCTCCGCGATCAGATCGATGCCGAAGCGGCCCATCAGGTCCGACAGGTCGGCGGGATGAATGTCGGACCCCGCGTCGGTGCGGCGGAGCAGCAGACTCCCCGGAACCTTGACGAAGCGGAAGCCGCGGGCCGCCAGCTCGCGCGGTTCCAGCCGCAGGTCCTGGAGGTTGTCGAGCGAGAACCGGAAGCCGCGGTCGACCAGGGCGGACAGCGATTCATTCTCGATCGGGCCGGCGGCGCGCAGCGCGCTCTGGGTGAATTCGAGCACCACCGATGGCGCGATGGCGCGGTTGGCGTCCAGGAAATCGAGCAGTTGCTGGAACACGGCGGCGTCGGTCAGGGTCGACAGCGAGACATTGCAGAACAGGCCGATCTCGCGGTTCTTGAGGAGCAGCCGCCGCACCACCTGCACGCAGCGGAACACCACGAGATTGTCGATCTTTGCCATCAGGCCGGCCTGCTGCGCCAGCGGCACGAAATCGGCGGCCGGCAGGACGTCGCCCGTCTCGGTCCGCAGCCGCGACATCGCCTCGTAGTAGCGCACCTTGCGCTGCGGCAGCGTCACGATCGGCTGGAGATAGAGGTCGACGCGATTGGCGTCGAGCGCATCGCGAATCGCCGAAAGCTTGCGCGCCTCCGCGCCGGCCTCGCCGGCGGCGTCTTCGGGCGCCGGCGATGCCGGCGAAACCGCCGGGGCGGTGGCTTCCAGAAGCGGCGCTGCGGCCGCCTGGCCGGACGCCGCCTCCTGTGCCGACGGCGGCGTCGCCTTCGTAATCTCGCCGATCCGCGTCTCGTGCGCCGCGACGGTTTCCGCAAGCTGCCTGACCAGCGCGCCGAGTTCGCCGATCTCCACCGCCAGCGGGTCGGTCGCGGCACGGGCGCGGTTCTGCACGGTGTCCATCCGGCCCTCCACCGCGGCGAGGCGGCGGCCCATCTCCGCCACCTGGCGTGCCAAGTCGGCATTGCCGCGCGACAGGTCGCTGAGCTGGCTGCCGACCACGGCGCGGACACCGAGCCGCGTCGAGACGGTGTTGTAGAGCCCGAGCCCGGTCAGCACCGCCAGGGCGACGATGATGGATTCCGTCGCCGGGAATCCGAGGCCAAGGTACACCGTGGCACCGGCGGACCCCGCGATCAGCACCATGCAGACGGCGATGAAGACAGCTCCGAGGCGCATGGTCGGTCCAGGCCGGAGGGTGCCGGCGGCGGTGATTCGCCCCCGGCGAGTCAATCTCTATGAGGCATCGCCCAGGCGCAAGCAACCTCGCCGTCCCTGTGCAATTCCGCTGGAAACCGCGGACCGGCTCCCGTCTCATGGGCGCGGCGGGACCAAGGCGTAATGAACGACGATCGGGCTGCGCGGCGCGCGCGCAAAAGACCTCTGCCGCGGCAGGGTCAGAGGGGGCTGGAGCTCGGCATGCGGAAACGCCTGCTTCAAATTCTCCGGGAACGCTTCATCGGCCGGTTGCCATATCAGCACCGCACCGCGACGATCGAGGTCGCCGGCGTCGATCCAGGGGCTGAATCCGACATCGCCCTTCACGATGACGTGCGGCCTGTCCGGTGAATAGACGGCGACGTTGTTGGCGGCGAATTCGCCGGGGCCGGGAAGCTCGCGGCGGATGCCGTCGCGCACGGCGTACACCTTCGCACCGCCGACATAGGCGAGGGGCGTGCCGGTCCGTTCCCGCCAGCGCCGGGTGATGGTTTCGGCGAGCAGGCGGCCGGGGAATTGCGCCGCCTTCACGCGATCCTGCCACAGCGACTCCCCGACCTCGATCGCCGCAAACACGACCGGCACCGCGATCAGCATGGCCAACGCCGCTGCCGCGAAGCGCCGCAGGCGCGTCGCGTCGAGCGCGGGCGGCAGCAGGACCAGCACCGCCAGCGGCGCGAACGACCACATGGGATAGCCCCACATCGCGACCGGCTGGCGGCCGGTCGCCGCGGCGATGACCGTCGTGACCAGGAACGGGCCGATCGCGAGTGCCAACAGGTAGCGCCGGTCGAACGCGCCGGCGGTGTCGGCGTCGGCCGCCGCTGTCCTGCGGCGCGGCAGATAGAGGAATGCGAGCAGGGCCATCGCCGGCGCCAGCGCCGCCACCTGGCCGCCGATCCAGCGCAGCGGGAACACAAGGTAGTGGTACCAGCGCGTCGCCGCGATGGCGCGGTCGTCGACATAGGTCAGCGGCAGGAAGTCGTGGGTGACGAGCCACCACACATTGGGTGCGACCAGAATCGCGAATGCGGCGGCCATGACATACGGGCCCGGCGTACGCCAGGCGCGGCGCGCGACCGGATCGAGCAGCAGTACGAGGCCGAGCGTCACCGCCAGCGCAAACACCGCGTATTTCGACCAGAATGCGCCGGCGAGACACGCGCCCGCCAGGGCCCAGTCGGGCATCCGTCCGCGTCCGATCGCGCGCCAGAAGAACCATCCGGCGAAAGCCCAGAACGGCAATTGCATCTGGTTGTGGGCGAACTTCACGACCGAGAAATTGTAGTAGTGGATGCCCTCCAGTGCGATCACCGCGATCAGCGCCTTGAATCCGCCGACCGTGTCGCGCCCGAGAAGCCACACGCCGTAGAGGCAGAGCGCCGCCGACAGCGGGCCGAGCACATAGACCGAGTGGATCAGGCCGGTGACGCGATAGACCAGATCGGTGATCCACCAGGGCAGCGGCGGGTGCTTCCAGTAGCCGAGCTGCCATTCGCGGCCGAGCGCTAAGCCTTCGAGGAGATCGAGCTGAAGGTTGGGAGACCACGGGATCGGCAGCAGGGTCCAGACCGCGACATGCAGGCCGAGCAGCCATGCCAGCACCGTCCCCGGACGATGGCGGGCATACGCCACCGCTTGCGCAAATACTGTCCCGTTGACCGACGCCGGCGTCATTGGAACCCCCGGCCCGCCACATCGCAGGAATCTGCGACATCGTCCAGCCGGCCGCCGTCGTTACCTTCGCCGTTGAACGCAGCGCAGCGATCGTTCAAGCTTCGGCTGCCGCCACGGCCGCGCCCTGCCGGCGACGCCGCCGCCGGACTGGACCGGACATTCCCGAATGGCTTCCGCCGAATTCTCGATCGTGCTGCCCGCCCACAACGAGGCCGGCAATGTCGCGCCGATGATCGCCGCGCTGAAGCGCGCCATGGCCACCGTCGGCGACACCGAGATCGTCTGGGTCGACGACGGTTCGAGCGATGCCACGCTGGCCGCCCTGCGCGCCGCCGCCGCCGCCGATCCGATGGTCCGCTACGTGTCGTTCACGCGCAACTTCGGCCACGAGGCGGCGCTGCGCGCGGGCCTGCGTCACGCGCGCGGGCGCGCGGTGATCGTGATGGATGCCGATTTCGAGCACCCGCCGGCGCTGGTGCCGCGCCTGGTCGAGCAATGGCGCAGCGGCTTCAAGATCGTCGCGGCGCAGCGCGCCGATCACGAGTCGGTGGCGCGCTTCAAGCGCGCCAGTTCGCGCCTCTACTATCGCGTCCTGGGCACGCTCGGCGACGTGCAGATGGACCCGGGAAGCTCCGACTTCCTGCTGCTGGACCGCGCGGTGGTGGACACCATCAACGGCTTCGAGAACCAGGATCTGTTCCTGCGCGGCCTGGTGCGCTGGCTCGGGTTCCCGATCGCCAAAGTGGGCTATGAGCCCGGGCAGCGGCGGCACGGCGAAAGCAAATATTCGATGACCCGTATGGTCGAGTTGGCGCTCACCGGCATCGCCGCGCACAGCGTACGGCCGCTGCGCACTGCGATCTGGCTGGCGCTCGGCTTTGCCGCGCTCGGAATGCTGTTCGTGGTCTATTCGGTGGTGAGCTTCTTCTTCGTCCAGCATACGGTTGCGGGCTGGACGTCGATCATGGCGGCGATCGCCATCCTGGGCGCCGCGCAGCTGTTCGTGCTCGGCATCATCGGCGAATATGTCGGCCGCATCCTGCGCGAGACGCGCCGGCGGCCGAATTATGTGGTGGCGGAGACGGAGGCGGAGCGGGGGACGCGCGGCTAGCGCGATCTGCACTACGCCACCGCGCGGATCGTGCGCCCGACCTTGTCGAAAATCTCGCCGATCTGGGCTTCGCTGACGATCAGCGGCGGCGTCAGCGCAATGGTCTCGCCGGTGATGCGCACCACGATGCGCTCGGTGTTGAAGGCGTGCACCATGGCGTCGTAGGCGCGCCGGCCGACGGCGTCGGGCCGCGACGCGAGGTCGATCCCGGCGGTCAGGCCCACGCAGCGGATGTCGAGCACGTTGGGCAGCCCCTTGAGGCCCATCGCCGCGTCCGCCCACAGCGGTTCGAGCTTGCGGGCGCGTTCGAACAGTCCCTCGTCGCGATAGAGGTCGAGCGTCGCAAGTCCGGCCGCGCAGGCGAGCGGATGGGCGGAGTAGGTGTAGCCGTGGAACAGCTCCACCACGTGCTCGGGCCCGCGCATGAAGGCGTCGTAGATCGCCTTCTTCACGATCACGCCGCCCATCGGCACGCTGCCGGAGGTGACCCCCTTGGCGAAGGTGATCATGTCGGGGATGACGCCGTAGCGCTCGGCGGCGAAGGCGTGGCCGAGCCGGCCGAAGCCGGTGATCACCTCGTCGAAAATCAAGAGCAGCCCGTGCTTGTCGCAGATCGCGCGCAGCCGTTGCAGATAGCCCTTGGGCGGCGGCAGCACGCCGGTCGAGCCCGCCATCGGCTCCACGATCACCGCGGCGATGGTGGAGGCGTCGTGCAGGGCGACGATGCGTTCGAGATCGTCGGCGAGGTGCGCGCCCCAGTCCGGTTCGCCCTTGGTGAACGCCTGTTCGGTGCGATTATAGGTGGTCGGCAGGTGGTCGACGCCGGTCAGCAGGGATCCGAAGAACTTCCGGTTGGCGACGATGCCGCCCACCGAAATGCCGCCGAAACCCACGCCGTGATAGCCGCGCTCGCGCCCGATCAGGCGGGTGCGGGCGCCGTCGCCGCGGACGTTGTGATAGGCAAGCGCGATCTTGAGCGCGGTGTCGACCGCCTCCGAGCCGGAATTGGTGAAGAATACGTGGTCGAGGCCTTCCGGCGCCAGTGCCGCCACGCGGCTGGCCAGCTCGAACGCCTTCGGATGGGCGAACTGGAACGCCGGCGCGTAGTCGAGTTCCGCCGCCTGCGCCTGGATGGCGGCCACGATCGGGGCGCGATTGTGGCCGGCATTGACGCACCAGAGCCCGGCAGTGCCGTCGAGCACGTCATGACCGTCGGGCGTGTAATAGTGCATGTCCTTGGCGCGCGCGATCAGCCGCGGCGCCGCCTTGAACGCGCGGTTGGGCGTGAACGGCAGCCAGTAGGATTGCAGGTCGTTCGGCTGCGGCATTGTTCGCATCGGACGGGCGGCCTCGGCCATGGCGGGTTCCATGCTGCGGAGCGGGAGGCGGAAAGGAGCGGCGCAAGCCGGCCCGCTCCGTGTCGCCGATCGCCAGAGCTTCGACCATTGAACAGCGTTGGACAATGGGCAGGAGAAAAGTCTGCGATGCTGGTCCGGGGTGGTGAGGACGGGCGCGCCGTGATGGACCATATCCGATTCGGATTCACACCCCGACCGCGTTGGAACTTTTATGATACCGCGGTAGCGGAGTGATGTTTTCCACAGAAAACCAATCTCTCATCTGATTGGTCCCTTGCAATCAGGGATTGTGTGTCACTTTTATCTTGCCGGACAGCTGTAATGGCATGTCAGGACGGTGTGTGCGGGAAGCGGACCCGCCAAATGATCGACGAGGTCGTTCTTGGCGACGGACAATCGGCTCGAAGCGGGCAAGGCAGGTAGTCAAATCGGCGCGTCGGGCGTGCACGCCGAGCTGGAACGGGTGTTGGCCAGCCCGGTCTTCCGATCCTCCCGCAAGCTGACAGCGTTTCTGACCTTCGTGGTCAACGAGGCGCTCGCCGGCAACGGCGCGCGCATCAAGAGCTACACCATTGGCGTCGAGGCGCTCGGCCGCCCCGACTCGTTCGATCCGCAGATCAACCCGATCGTGCGGGTGGAAGCGGTGCGCCTGCGGCGTGCGCTGACGCAGTATTATGAAGGCGAGGGCCGCGACGACGAGATCGAGATCCAGTTGGCGCGCGGCCGCTATGTCCCGACCTTTTTCCGGCGCGGCAACCCGATCCGCCGTCTGCGGCGGCTGATGCGCTTGATCGGCCGCTCGATGCGTCGGCTGGTGCCGGGCCGCAGGCGCAAAGTCGTCATGCTTGCCACGCTTGCGATGGGCGTGGGCCTGGCGGCAATCTTGGCAGCGATCGCGGTCGGACCGCGGCCGCCGGCCTCCGAGCGTACCGCGTCGAACCCGCCGAGATTGGCGTTGTCGCATCCGTTTCCGACGGTCGAGGTGGCCCCGTTCGACGGCGTGGGCGGCGCGGCGGACGCCGCCGAGGTGCTGGCGCAACTGCGCCACAGGCTTCAGGACGCGATGTCCTATTTCGACGAGGTCGCGGTCGCGGCCGAGCCGTCGAATGGAGCCGGCGGTGCGGGAATGAGGCGTACGAATCATCCTTCCCGCATCGATTATCGGCTCACGGGGACGTTCGAATTTCACAGGGACGGCACCGCGACCCCGACCTTCCGTCTGGTCGATGTCGGCGAGGGCACCGCCGTCTGGACCCGCGACTATGAGCGCGTCCGGATCGGCAGCGGACAGTTGACGTCCGCTACCTTGTCGATCCTGCGCCAGCCGGTCGTGACGGTAGCTCAGCCGCACGGGGTGATTCACCGCCACCAGCAGGCGCGGCGAGCCGCCGGTGCGGAGATCGACCCGCGCTATGCGTGCCTGCTCGACGCGTTCGCAGCGTGGTCGCACTACGATGCCGCGACCGACGCCGGCGTCCGCGCCTGCCTGCGGCGGGTCGTCGCTGCCGACCCCACCTTCTCGGCAGGGTTTGCGGCGCTGGCGACGGTGTACTTCCGCGAACAGCTGTTCGGCTTCGGCGCGGGTGTGGAGGAAACGCCTGCGCTCGATCGCGCGCTGGCGGCGGCACAGCGGGCGGTCGCGCTCGATCCGGAAAGCGCGCGGGCGCGTCAGGCGCTGATGGAAGTGCACTACCACCGCGGCGAACCTGAACGGGCGCTGGAGGAAGGCAGCGCAGCGGCGGCGCTCAATCCTTACGATACCTATGTCCTGGGCACGCTCGGCATCCACCTGGTGTTCATGGGTGAGGTCGAACAAGGCCTGGCGACGTTGCGCAGCTATGTGCAGTTCCGCGTGGTGACGCCGGGGCGGCTCGGCTTTGCGCTGTTTCTGGGCAATCATCTCACCGGCAACCGCAGTGCGGCTGCATTCTTCGCGGGCCAGATCACCAATCCCACCTATCCGCTCGGGGTGCTGGCGCGCACGCTGGCCGCCCGCGCCGAGGGCGACGCGGCGCGGGCTCGCAACGAGTTTGCGCGCCTCGTCGAGCTGAACCCGGCGTGGCGGTCCGATCCGCATGGTCAGTTGAAGAAGTTCTTTCCCGTCGGCCCGGTGGCCGACCGGCTCGCCGCCGATCTCGGCGACACGCTCGCGCTGTCGCAATAGCCGCACGGGTCGCGCGCCGGCGCCGCGCTTGCCGCACCCGGTGGTGCCTGCTACCACGCGGACCATCCGAAACGCGCGTGACGAGGCCGGCCGTGGCCGAAAAACCCGCCAAATCCAACCGGCTGAAGGCGCGGCTGCCGCGCGGGCTTGGCGACCGCGGCCCGGCCGAGATCGCCGCGACCCGCCGCATGACCGACGCCATCCGCGAGGTCTACGAGCGCTACGGCTTCGAGCCGGTGGAGACGCCGGCGATCGAATACACCGACGCGCTCGGCAAATTCCTGCCCGACCAGGACCGCCCGAACGAGGGCGTGTTCTCGTTCCAGGACGACGACGAGCAGTGGCTGAGCCTGCGCTACGACCTCACCGCGCCGCTCGCGCGCTACGTGGCGGAGAATTTCGATCACCTGCCGAAGCCGTATCGCTCGTATCGCTTCGGCTGGGTGTTCCGCAACGAGAAGCCGGGGCCGGGACGCTTCCGCCAGTTCATGCAGTTCGACGCCGACACGGTCGGCAGCGCGTCGATGGCTGCGGACGCCGAGATGTGCATGATGGCGGCCGACACCATGGAGGCCTTGGGCATCCCGCGCGGTGCCTACTTCGTGAAAGTCAACAATCGAAAAATCCTTGACGGCGTAATGGAAGCTATTGGGATTGGTGGAGAGGAAAATACTGGTAAACGTCTCATCGTCCTGCGCGCCATTGATAAATTGGATCGCCTTGGCCCGGACGGTGTGAAGCAACTGCTCGGCGAAGGTCGCAAAGACGAGAGCGGTGACTATACCAAAGGTGCCGGGCTTAATAGCGATCAGGCGGAAGCGGTATTGCGGGCGACTTCACCCGGTTTTGTCGCCGGTAGATTCAATAACGATGGCAGCGGCGGCATAAATAATTTGGATACGATCGAACTGCTGCGTTCAAGCGCCAGCAACGAAACTCTAAATCAAGGTTGTGACGAGCTCGCAGCAATTGCTCAGCTTGTTGACTCCGCTGGTTATGGTGCGACGTCAACGAATCCCGATGTCCGCATCCGCATCGATCCCTCCGTCGTGCGCGGGCTCGAGTACTACACCGGCCCGGTCTACGAAGTAGAGCTCCTGCTCGAAACCAGGGACGAGAAAGGCAACCCCGTACGCTTCGGCTCGGTCGGCGGCGGCGGGCGCTATGATGGACTGGTCAGCCGCTTCCGCGGCGAGCCGGTGCCGGCCACCGGCTTCTCCATCGGGGTGTCGCGGCTGCAGGCCGCGCTCACCATGATCGGTAAGCTCGACGCCAAACCCGTGCCCGGGCCGGTGGTGGTCACGGTGTTCGACCGCGACCGCACCGCCGACTACCAGCGCATGGTTGCGGCGCTGCGCCATGCCGGCATCCGCGCCGAGCTCTATCTCGGCAACCCGAAGAATTTCGGCAACCAGTTCAAATATGCCGACAAGCGCGGCTCCCCTTGCGTCGTCATCCAGGGCGGCGACGAGAAGTCCAGGGGCGAAGTCCAGATCAAGGACCTGATCCTCGGCGCCGAGATCACGCGCCTGAGCAAGGACCACGACGAGTACCTGAAGAAGCAGGCCGACGCGCAGTTCGCGGTGGCGGAGGGCGATCTCGTCGAGGCGGTGCGCAAAGTGCTGGCCCGCCACGATGTCCGCTGGGCCTGAGCCGCCCCGCCCGCACCGCAGGCCGCGCGACCCGAAACCAACGGCTCAGTAGCGCGCCCGCACCCGCGGATTGAGCCGCGGCGCCCGCGCATGGGCGTCGCAGGATGCGCGCGTGCCGACCGCGGGGATCTGGTAGCGCGCGACGTTCGGCCGCCACAGGCAGTTGAAGCTGATGAACTCGCCGTACATGCGGCGCGCGCTGGTGATGCGGGCGACCTTGTTCCAGCCGGCGCAATGGGCGCCGGCGATGTCACGCGCCGCCGCCTCGTTCTCGCAGGACCAGGGGATGATGCCGCCGGTATCGTTGCCGCGATACACCTGGGCGCGGGCACCCGCCGCCGTCAGCACCAGCGCCAGTCCGACCAGACACACCCGCAACGCAACCGACATCGCCGCCTCCCGCCGTCAAGGCGGAAAGTCTAGTCGGGGGCGGCATCGATTGAAAGGGTCGTGGCGTGATGTGTCGTGGCGTGATGGGTCGTGGCGTGATGTGTCGCGTGACGTTGCGGCGTCGCTGTGCGGTCAACTGGTGCAATAGGCGGAGGCGACCATGCCGACCGGCCGCTTGTCGACGGCACTGTACAGCATCACGCGGCCGAAGCTCGTGGTCCGGCCGATCCGCACCACGCGCGCGTCGGCGACGACATCGAAATTCACCGGGCGCAGGAAGTGCATGGTCTGGTCGATCGGTGTCATCGCGCGATGGCCGTTCCAGGCCGCGGCGCAGGCGATCACCATGGCGGTGTCGGCCAGTGCCGCCAGCGCCTGCCCGCACATCACCCCGCCTTCCCGGCAAACGCGGCGCGAGAACGGCAGCCGCAGCACCGCGCCCGGCTGCCAGTCCGCCGGTGCGCCGGGCGGGCGCCCGGCCTCGACCGCCTCGATCAGCAGACCGAGGTCCTGGACCCACGGCGCGCACTCCTCGTTCAAGAGGCGCGCTGCCGCCTGGAGACCAAACAGCGGTTCGACGACATCAAGCCGGCGCGCTTCGAGCATCACGTCCTCTCCCGGCAACCTGGCGCCCCCGCTTCCGAAGCACGCGAATACCGTTACAGGACTGACGCCACTCCGGAAGCGAAGGGCACTCACAAGTCTATGATTCCAGGACCGCTTTCGATCTTGCGTCGCCGCATGCGAGTGCGGCACGCGGTGCAGCCTTCCGAATCATGTTCAAATGTTACGGGTCGGTCGGCGGCAGCGGTAGGTCCGCACCGCGCAGAAGCTGTGGCCAAACTGTGATCAACTCCCTGCGACACCGAGAAATGTGTGGTCAACCTGAACTGTGGGGATAATCGATGCCGCGCTGTGAAATCGGCGTGGCGCCGTTGCCACAGCCATCACCGCATTGCTGGCCGCCCCCTGGGGCACCCTTGACCTGCCCAAGGCCGCGCGGCACCGTCGCCCTCAGAGTATGTGCGGGGGTGGGTCATGCGCGGCCGCGCAGTGTGCAGTGCTTACGCGCTTGCCGTCGTCGGGATGCTTCAGGTTGCGCCGGCCGGCGCCGCCAGCATCTTCGAGTTGAATTTCTGGCTGTCGGGCCCGCGCTATGACGGCGACCTGCCGCCCTGCGACGCACCGGCGGCGCTCGACCGGATCACCAGGACATTCGCCCAGAAGGAAGGCCGCTTCTGGAATTCCGACCTTACCATTGCCGGCTACGAGCGGATTCGTGAAACCGCCTATCGTCCCTGGGCACCGAATGCCATTCCGCGACGGTTTTGCAGCGCGCTGGCGCTGGTGTCCGACGGCTTGAAGCATCCCGTGCACTACTCGATCGCCGAGACCACCGGCCTGATCGGCGCCGGATGGGGCGTCGAGTGGTGCGTGGTCGGCCTCGACCGCAACTGGGCCTACAACCCGGCCTGCAAGATGGCGCGGCCGTAAGCCGCCTCTGCGCCGGTGCAACCCCTGCTTTGTTCTTGAAATGTTCTGCAAGCCGGGTCATAGTGCCGGCTTTCGTGGCTGAAGTGAGCCCGGCATGCGTCAGGGGGCGTCGATGGTTCGGATTGTCATTCGGGCGGCATCCGCCGTGCTTGTGCTGCTCGCAGCGGTGACGGCATCGGCGCAGGACCGGCGCCAGAACCAGCCCGGCCAGTTCGATTTCTATGTGCTGGCGCTGTCGTGGTCGCCGTCGTTCTGCGAAGCCTCCGCCGAGAAGGGACGGGTGCCGCGCGAGCAGTGCGGGGCGCGGCCGTATTCGTTCGTGGTGCACGGGCTGTGGCCGCAATACGAGCGGGGCTTCCCCGAGTATTGCCAGAACCCGGCGCCACGGCTGAACCGCAATATCGTCTCTTCGATGCTGGATTTGATGCCGGCGCCGCGCCTCATCTTCCACGAATGGGACCGGCACGGCGTCTGCTCCGGGCTCGGTGCGCGCGGCTATTTCGATACGATCCGCAAGGCGCGCGCGCAGGTCCGGATTCCGGAGGCCTATATCGAACTGTCGAAGCCGCTGACGGTCACGCCGGACGAGGTCGAGGAAGCATTCGTTGCCGCCAATCCCGGTCTCACGCGCAAAGGCATTGCCGTGACGTGCGACAGCCGGCGCATGAGCGAAGTCAGGATCTGCATGTCGAAGGACCTGAAGTTCCGCGAGTGCGCCGAGATCGATCGGCGCTCATGCCGCCGGGACCGCCTGGTGATGCCGCCGGTGCGCGGGGGATAGCCGCGCGCGACCGCGAAACCGGCGCGGCCCGAGCATGAACTATCGCCATGCCTTTCACGCCGGCGGCCCGGCCGACGTCGTCAAGCACGCGATCCTGGCGCGCATTCTGGTGCACCTGCGCAACAAGCCCGCGGCCTTCCGCGTCATCGACACCCACGCCGGCGCCGGCGCCTATGACCTGCGCGGCCCGGAGGCGAGCCGCAGCCCGGAGTGGCGCGACGGCATCCAGCGGCTGATGGCTGCGGCGCTCGCGGGCGAAGCGTGCGCCCTGCTGGCGCCCTATCTCGATGCCGTCGCCGGCTTCAATTCCGGTCACGAACTGACGGCCTATCCCGGTTCGCCCGCGCTTGTGCGCGCATTCTTGCGCAGCCAGGACCGTCTGCTCGCATGCGAAGCCGAGCCGGGCGCGATCGCCGCGCTCAGCCGCAATCTCGGCCACGACCGGCGCGTCAAGACCATCGCGATCGACGGCTGGACGGCGCTCAAGGCTTATGTCCCGCCGCCGGAGCGCCGCGGCCTCGTGCTGATCGACCCGCCCTACGAAGCGGCGGACGAATTCTCCCGTCTGGCGCAGGCGCTGGACGGCGCGCATCGCAAATGGGCGACCGGCATCTTTGTCGCCTGGTACCCGGTCAAAGGACGCGCGGGCCCGGACGCGCTGGCGCGGCGCCTGCAACGCCTGACGATTCCCAAGGTTCTGCGCGCCGAGGTTGGCTTCGGGCCGCCGCGCGAGCCGGGGCGGCTCGCCGGCTGCGGTCTTATCGTGGTCAATCCGCCCTGGATGCTGGCCGAGGAGTGCGAGGTCATGCTGGCGGCTTTGGCCCGGGTTTTTGCAGGCGGCCACAACCTCGGATGGATCGCCCCGCCGTGACCGGCGGCCGTGGCGGGCGTGCTTCTTCCGAAAGTCGCGATTTGGCCACTTTTCCACAGCCCCGGATTAGCCTATTCCTATAGGGGCTGGGTTTGACGTTCCGCCTCCGGTGGGGGCCGGCGGAGTGACCGAGGCCTTTGATGGCCGACGCTTTCCCCGAATACGAATGTCCGGCCGAGCCGTCGCGCTTTGGGGCGCGCGGGGGCAACCACGGGGAAAGGGAGTTTCCCGATGGCCATGGCAGGTACGGTCAAGTTCTTCAATGCCGAACGCGGTTACGGTTTCATCAAGCCCGATGACGGTGGACGCGATGTGTTCGTCCACATCACCGCCGTCGAGCGGGCCGGGCTGAAATCGCTGAACGAAGGGCAGCGCGTTTCTTTCGATGTCGAGCCCGACAAGAAAGGCAAGGGACCGAAGGCGGTCAATCTTGTCATCACGGGCTAGCGATCCGATTCTGACATTCACTGCTTTGGTCTTCCCTCCTGAAATCGCTGCCGCCGCGGTGCGCGTGCGGACGCGCCGAGAAAGGTGACGGTTCCATGCCGACCATACGCGCAAGCTTCGGCTCTCCGTTCGGACGCAAGGCGCGCATCGCCGCAAGCGTCCTCGGGCTCGACGACAAGGTCAAAGCCGAAGCCGCAACCACGCAGGACCCGTCGGTGCGCGAGCAGAATCCGCTCGGCAAGGTGCCGGTGCTGGTGCTCGATGACGGCAGCACGCTCTACGATTCGCCGGTCATTCTCGAATACCTCGATCACATGGCCGGCGGCGGCAAGATCATCCCGAACGACCCGAAGGCGCGCTTCGACGCGCTGCGGCTCCAGGCCCTGGCCGACGGGCTGATGGATGCGTCGATCCTGATTGTCTACGAGGGCCGCTACCGTCCGCCGGAGAAGCACGAGCAGAAGTGGCTCGACTTGCAGGCCGGCAAGGTCGACCGCGCGCTGGCCGCGCTCGAAGCCTCGCCGCCCGGCCTCGATTCGCCGCCGAATGTCGGGCAGATCAGCCTCGCCTGCGCGCTCGGCTATCGCGAATTCCGCTTCCCGGGCACGCTGGCGAAAAGCTGTCCGCGCCTGGCGGCCTGGCTGGAGACGTTTGCGGCGCGCGTGCCGGCGTTCGAGGCCACCCGGCCGCCGCCCGGCTAATTCGCGCCTGCGCCGCCCGCACCCTGCCCGGCTGGTGCGCTTCGACAGTCCGTCGAAACTGAAAGCCCCGGGCCGGGGCCCGGGGCTCTGGTTCTTGTTCTTCTTCTTGATGCTGATCAGAACCGGAAGTTCACGCCCCCGCGCACGACATGCGCCGTGAACGAGACGTTGTCGGTTGCGGCGGCACCGCAGTTGAGGCCGCAATTGAACTTGCCGAGGTCGACGTAGAGGTACTCGGCCTTGGCGGTCCAGTTGCCGGCGATCACGAATTCGAAGCCGCCGCCGGCCGTCCAGCCCGCGCGGGTCGCTTCGTCGCCAGGAAAGCCGGGCGTCGAGGCGCGGACATCGCCCACCGCCAGACCGCCGGTGACATAGGGCAGGAAGCGGTCGATGGAGTAGCCCACGCGGCCGCGCACCGTCGCGAGCCAGCTGTTCTTGGTCTGGCAGCCGGCCGCACAGAGAGTGGTGGTCGAGCCCTTGATGTTGGTCCAGTCGACGTCGCCTTCGACGCCGAACACCCATTGCGCCGTCTGCCAGTTGTAGCCGACGGTGCCGCCGACCATGCCGCCGGACACGTCGAAGTCGCCGGTGCTGTCCCAGCTCGATGTGCCCCAGCCGCCGCCGCCGTTGATGCCGACATAGAACCCGGTCCAGTTGTAGAGCGGGGTGAAGGCCGGAGCCCGCTGCTGCGGCACCGGATCGTAGCGCCGCGGCAGGTCGGCGGCGCCCGCCGACACGGCCATCGCCAGTAGCCCGATCGTCGCGAAGATCACGCGTTTCATCACTCGACTCCCTTACGCAATACTCGTGGGCGGGATAGTATTCGCAATCGAATGCCCGTCTAGTGCCGAAAAGACACTTAATAAAAACTACCGCATCGGCCATCAATACGTTCTGAATTCGCCGTTAAGGCGCCACGAATAATGCAAATTTTCTGTTAATTCTCGCCAACATGGTAAATAAATACTGTCCAGTCGCGGCGCAAGGCCCGAGGTCCCGCGCCTGCGGGCGGTGCAGATCCCGGTGCGCAAGGCCGACCGCGGCGCCCTCGGCAAGGCTGGCTCGCCGCGGCGCGAATCCCTAACTTCCCGCTATGGGCATCCCCAAAAAGGACGTCGACCCGGTCGCCGACGCCGATCTCGTCGAGGAAGACGACGAGCCGTCGCTGCCGGAGCTCGACACCGCGATCGATCTTGCCGCACCCGCCGGCGCAGGCCAGCTCACCGCCGGCCGGGCCGCGATCCTGCGCCACGTCAAGCTCGCGCCGTCTTCCCCCGGCGTCTACCGCATGATCGATGCGTCGGGCGCGGTGCTCTACGTCGGCAAGGCCAAGAACATCAGGAAGCGCATCGCCGCCTACGGCCGGCCCACGGGCTACGATCCGCGCATTGAGCGCATGATCGCCGCCACCGCGTCGCTCGAGTTCGTCTCGACCAAGACCGAGACCGAGGCCTTGCTGCTGGAAGCCAACCTGATCAAGCGGCTGCGCCCGCGCTTCAACGTGCTGCTGCGCGACGACAAGTCGTTCCCTTACATCCTGATCACCTCCGACCACTGGGCGCCGCAGATCCTCAAGCATCGCGGCGCGCGCAACCGCGACGGCCGCTACTACGGCCCGTTCGCTTCGGTGTGGGCGGTGAACCGCACCATCACCGCGCTCCAGCGCGCGTTCCTGTTGCGCTCGTGCTCCGACGGCTTCTTCGAAAGCCGCACGCGGCCGTGCCTGCTGCATCAGATCAAGCGCTGCTCGGCGCCCTGCACCCGCGAGGTCAGCTTCGCCGATTATCAGGAGCTGGTGCGCGAGGCCAATGCATTCCTGTCCGGCAAGAGCCGCGCGGTGAAGGAGGAACTCGCCGCCGAGATGGAAGAGGCGTCGGCGGCGCTCGATTTCGAGCGCGCTGCGATCTATCGCGACCGGCTGGCCGCGCTCTCGGCGGTGACCACGCAGCAGGGCATCAACCCGCGCAGCACGGAGGAGGCCGACGTGTTCGCCGTGCACCAGGAGGGCGGCTTCTTCTGCGTCCAGGTGTTCTTCTTCCGCACCGGCCAGAACTGGGGCAACCGCGCCTACTTCCCGAAGGCCGACCGCGCGTTTGGCCCGGGCGAGGTGCTGAGCGCCTTCATCGCCCAGTTCTACGACGACAAGCCGGTGCCGGAACTGATCCTGGTCTCGCACCTGCTGGAAGACAGCGCGCTGCTGGAAGCCGCGCTCACCGCCAAGAGCGGACGCAAGGTGGAGATCGGATTCCCCAGGCGCGGCGAGAAGAAGGAACTGGTCGATCATGCGCTCGCCAACGCGCGCGAGGCGCTCGGCCGCAAGCTCGCCGACACCGCCTCGCAACGGAAACTGCTGGATGCGCTGGCGGAATGCTTCGGGCTCGGGCGCGCCCCGCGGCGGATCGAGGCCTACGACAATTCCCACATCATGGGCAGCAACGCGGTCGGCGCCATGATCGTCGCCGGCCCGGAGGGCTTTGCGAAGAACCAGTACCGCAAGTTCAACATCCGCTCGACCGAACTGACGCCGGGCGACGACTTCGCCATGATACGCGAGGTGCTGGAGCGCCGCTTCAAGCGGCTGCTCAAGGAGTCGGGCGGCACGTTTGGTGCGCCGGATGTCGCAGGCGCCGTCGTGTCTGCCGCGGACGGAACGTGTGCCAACGCAGCGGCGCAGACAATGGAGAGCGATCCGCGGGCCGCGGGCTGCGGACCCTCTCCCCGCTTGCGGGGCGAGGGTGGCGCGCGGAGCGAGCCGGGTGAGGGGGGCAATCCTGGTGTTGTGTCTGTGGAAGCGGCCCCCATCCCTCTCCCCGTGAGGGACGGGGAGCGGGAGGAGCCCGCGGCGTGCGCGGAGGCCGTCGCCAACGCGGAGACCGCTGCGAGCGGCGAAGCGGGCGAAGATACAGGCGACTCGCCCTGGCCCGATCTTGTCATCATCGACGGCGGACGCGGGCAGCTGTCGGCCGCGCAGGCGACGCTCGCCGCGCTCGGCCTCGACGCCGTGCCGCTCATTGCCGTGGCCAAGGGGCCGGACCGCGATGCCGGCCGCGAGACCTTCTTCGTGCCCGGCCGCGAGCCGTTCAAGCTAAAGCCGCGCGACCCGGTGCTCTATTTCGTGCAGCGGCTGCGCGACGAAGCGCATCGCTTTGCGGTCGGCTCGCACCGCACGCGGCGGCGCAAAGACATCCGCGAATCCGGGCTGCAGGAGATCCCCGGCGTCGGCCCCGCGCGCAAGCGCGCGCTCTTGCAGCACTTCGGCACGCTGAAGGCGATCGAGCGCGCTTCACCCGCCGACCTGGCCAAGGTGGAGGGCGTGAGCGTCGAGATGGCGAGGAAGATTTATGATTTCTTCCACGAGAAGGCGGGGTAGGAGATACGACCGCCAGACCGGTCACCTCTAGCTCCTGTACTCATATCCGATTTTATGCGGTAGGGTACAGTCCGTTGCCTTTCTTGGTGCGTCTTCCTATCCGGTGGCCGGTGCGAAGCTGGCAACAAAAACATGAACTCTAGGCAAACACTCATCGATCCCGCAAAACCTAGGAAGCCTGCGAGAATTACCTATTTGAGGGTAGAAAATTTCCGTGCCCTTCGTAGGGTCGAATTTAAAAACTTGACTCCTCTGACCGTCTTGCTTGGGCCTAATGGTAGCGGCAAGTCGACAGTTTTCGATGTATTTGCCTTTCTCTCAGAGTGCTTTGAATCTGGGTTGCGACGTGCCTGGGATCGTCGTGGCCGAGCAAAGGAACTGAAGACGCGTGGCGGTGACGGTCCGTTGGTTATTGAAATAAAATATAGCGAGCCTGGCTTTCCCCTCATTACGTATCATCTAGCTGTAGATGAACGAAGCGGTGCCCCAGTCGTGGTTGAGGAATGGCTACGCTGGAAGCGGGGCCGCTATGGCCAACCATTTCGATTTCTGGACTACAAGGAAGGTCATGGGAAAGCCGTAAGCGGAGAGACGCCTGATGTGCAGGATAGTCGTAAAGATATTCCCCTGCAGTCCCCGGATCTCATCGCGGTAAACGCACTGGGCCAATTCGCAGATCACCCCCGGGTTGCCACGTTGCGGCAATTCATCACCGGATGGTACGTTTCCTATTTGTCGATAGAAAACACACGCGGGCAACCAGAAGCCGGACCCCAGGAGCGGCTTTCTCGGACAGGAGATAATCTTGCGAATGTTATCCAGTATCTCGCAGAGCGTCATCCCGATAGATTAAATCGCATATTCGAAACGCTTCGCTCTCGCGTGCCGCGTGTCGAGAACGTCGTTGCAGCGCCGATGCCAGATGGGCGTCTACTTCTTACAATCAAGGACGCACCGTTTGATAACCCAATACTGGCGCGGTTTGCCTCCGACGGAACGCTAAAGATGTTGGCGTACCTCGTGCTGCTTTATGACCCAGCACCACCGCCCTTTATTGGAATTGAGGAGCCTGAGAACTTTCTCCATCCGAGATTGCTGTATGGCCTCGCCGAAGAATGTCGCGCTGCGGCTGAACAGGGCCAATTGCTCGTAACCACTCACTCACCGTTTTTTATAAATGCGCTTCGGCCAGAAGAAGTGAGGGTGCTGTATCGAGACAAGGATGGATATACACAGGCGGTGGTTGCCTCAGAAATTCGTGGCGTTCCCGAATTCATTAGGGAAGGCGCCTTGCTTGGTCATCTATGGCTCGAAGGACACTTCGGTATCGGTGATCCGCTCACAAACCAAGGAGCACCTGTTCCGCAGCTACGGGTCCGCGCATGAAGGCTGAGCACTTGGAGGTTCTGGTAGAAGAACCATCTATGGAAGCGTTCTTGGCTGAATTACTGCCGCGAATGCTGAATGGCCAAGCGACCTTCTCAATCCACACCCATCAAGGCAAGCGCGACTTGATAGGTAAACTCGCTGGTCGGCTCCGCGGCTATGCACGTTGGCTGCCAGACAGTGCGCGCATTATTGTCTTGCTTGATCGAGATGATTCCGATTGCTCAATCCTTAAAGACCAGCTCGAAAATGATGCCAAGAACGCGGGACTTCTTACTCGCACCGCGGCGGATGCTTCCACGTGGCAAGTTGTCAACCGTTTAGCGATTGAAGAATTGGAAGCTTGGTACTTTGGCGATTGGACCGCCGTCCGCGCTGCGTATCCTAAGGTGTCTGCTGTCATTCCCAGGCAAGCTCCGTATAGAAATCCCGATGCAATCGCAGGCGGCACGTGGGAAGCATTGGAGCGAATTCTGAGAAATGCCGGATATTTTTCCGGCGGGCTCCGGAAAGTAGAAGCCGCGAGTGCAATCGCCAAACAATTCGACCATGCGCGCGCACAATCGCATAGTTTTTCAAAGTTTAGGGATGCTGTGTCAGAGTGTGTCACCTAACGGCTCGGTGCAACCGTAGCCCGGATGGGCGCAGTGATATCCGCGCCCGCTGTCCTCACCCCGCGAGCTTGAGGCGCTCGACCTGCGGCTCGAAGCGCGACCGAAAGACTGCGGCATCGAGCGGGTCTTCGAAGCAGTAGCGCACGAACACCCCGTATTCGTCCTCCACATACATGTCGAACTTGCCGACATACGACATCAGGAAGTCCATGATCCTGTTGTCCTCGGCCAGGTCCCGCCGCGGCAGCACGACCTGATACGGGCATTCCTCATCCAGCTTTTTCAGCCACGCGTTTCGCTTGTCCGGGTCCACGTTTCCTCTCCTCAGAAGCCGGAGACTCATAGGACCGGCGAATGTTCCTGTTTTGTTCCCGTTTGTCAATGGGGATTTCGAATCTCGCGGGCCAGCCCGCCGCGCATGCCGACCGTCAGTGCTCAGTGCTGGTGCCCGCTCGGGCCCGCAGGGCTGTCCGCTTCGAGCTGCGCCTCCAGCACCTGGATCATCCCGCGCATGATCAGGATCATTCCTTCCGCCATCTGCCGGCGGCGCGCGGCGTCCTGCCTGGCCGGCTGCCGATGCTTGGCGTGATACTTGGCGTGATGCTTGTGCTTGCCGTGGTGTTTGTGCTGGGCCGCCGGCGGGCCGTGCGTCGCAGCCGGTGCCTCCGCGGCCGGTGGCGACGGTGCCGCAGCCGGCGCCGCGGGATGTTGAGCGGCCCGGGTGGGTGCGTTCGGCGTCTGCGGCGCGGCTGCGGGCGCCGGGGTTGCAGCGGGCGCGGCGTGGTCATGCGCTTGCGCAGCGGCCGGGTCATGGGCGGCATGTTCGTTCGCGGACGACATCGGCGCGATGGCGAGAACCGCGGCAGCCAGCAACAGCGCAGTGACAGCCCTTGGCATCGCTCACTCCCTCGTCTGCCCGGCAGCAGCATTGCTGGCACAGGCTGCGGATCGCCGGGTTGATCGATATCAATCCGGCCGCGATCTTGGCCGCGATCGCCAGGACCCGGCATGCGCGAGGGAGGTGCTAGGCGTCGTTCGTGCCCGGCGTGCCGACGAATCGCACGCCGACGTGCTCGCCGTCGATCCACACCACCCGGCAGGTGCGGCGCGCCTTCCGTCCGGTCCAGGTCACGATCAGGATTTCGCCGGGCGCCACCGTGGCGTCGAGGCCGACCAGGCAGGCGCCGCCGACCGAGATGTTCTTGATGCGGCAGCCGCGCAGCCGATCGAGGTGCTCGACGAGGCACACATAGCCGGCGCGTTGACGTTTCCAGCGGCGCATTTCGCGCAATTCGAGCAATGATAGCCGCGCCAGCTTAAGGTTAAGGGTACTGACGGTTGATGAATCCAATCGTAGACTTTCCGGGCTATTGCGGCAGGAAATTGCGCGATTACGGATTTGTGAACTGCGCCCACCGGCTCCCGCGACGTGCGGAACGCAGCGACGCCAGGTCGGCACAATACCTCGGGCTATTGCGACCGCGCGCGCGGCGGAACCAAGACCTGCGGGGGCATTGCACCGGCGCGGAACGGGCATAAATAGTACCAATGCACGCCCTTCGACCTTTCGCCAGGATCCTTGGCATCGCCGCCTTCGCCGCGGCATTGGCCGGCCTGCCGGCGCAGGCGCAGTCGCAGTTCGACGGCACCTGGAGCGTGCTGATCGTCACCGAAACCGGCGAGTGCGACCGCGCCTATCGCTACGGCATCCGCATCCAGAGCGGCCAGATCATCTATGACGGCGAGGCCGGCGTGAGCTTCACCGGTCGGGTCGAAAGCAATGGCCACGTTACCGCCGCCGTCGGCCGCGGCCAGCAACGCGCCACCGGCAGCGGGCGTCTCTCCGGCAATATCGGCGTCGGGACCTGGCGTGGCCAATCCAACACCGGCGCCTGCGGCGGGCGCTGGGAAGCCGAGCGCCGCTGATCCTGGCCGCGAGGCGGGAGTCCCGTTGGCACGGGAATGAGCGGAGCGTGGGTTGCTCCGCTTCGCGTCAGCGCATCGTGTTCAGAGGCCGCGGCGGCGCTTTTTCTTGGCGGCCTTGCGGGCGGCATAGCGGGCATCCCGCTTGGCTTTCTGCTCGGCCTCCAGTTGCGCCTGCGCTTCGGCCTCTTCTGCTGCGAGGCGGGCGGCGGCCTCCTCGGCCTCGCGCTGCGCCTGCAAGGCGAGCGCCGCCTCCCGCGCCGCCTGTTCCGCGCGCTCGGCCTGGCGCTGCCGCTCGGCGGCCTCGCGCTCGGCCTGGCGTGCGGCGATGCGCGCCTGCCGCGCCTGATGAATCCTGAGCCGCTCGGCACGCCGCTGCTCGGCGGCGGGATCCGCCGAAGCCGCGCGGAACTTCTCCAGCAATGCCTTCTTTGCAGCGTTCGCGAGATCCTGACGCTGGCGAAGGTCGGGTTCTTGGTAGCTCATTGACTCTCCCGGACATGTGTGGGGGGACGGCCCTTGGGCGCTGCCGATCGGCGGCGGGCCGGTTGTCGATGACGAGGCGCACTTAGGCGAGGCAGCCCCGGGACGTCAATATCCGGCCGTCAACACCGGGCCTGGTCGCAGGGCAGCCTTGCGCGGCGCGCCGCGCCGCCGTAAGCAGCGGGAGCCGCCCACGGTAACGGATTGCCCATGCGACAGCGGAAGAAGGCCCCGCCCATGACCAAGGCGGAGCTGCGCGCGCAGGCCGATCAGGCGATGGCCGCGGCCACCCGGCCGGTTGTGAAGCTGCCGACCAAGCTGGTTCGTCAATGCGGCCGCTGCGGCGAGTCGAGCCATGTGATGGTGGAGCCCGGCGCCGAGCCGCCCCCGTTCAAATGCCGGGTCTGCGACCGGCCGGGTCGGCGCGGCTGAGGCTTGTGGGCAGGGCTTTCCGGCGCTAACCACCTTGTCCATCCGGGCTGGCGGTCCGTCCAAAGGCCGCCTATATAAGCGCGCGAGTCCCGTCGCCGTCGGCATCGGGCCCGTTGCTCCCAGCAGAGCAGAATTCCAGTGCGGCAGGCGATCGCTTGCCGCCGAAGGTCGAACTCACGGACTGAATTGATGAGTCAGGTTCATCACATTGCGCAGCGCGTTGCCGCGTTCCTTCAGAAGCGTAACGCGGCCTATTGCGAAAGCTGCCTGATCGAGCGCCTGCTGGTGGCCAGCCGGGCCGCGATGAAGGCCGCACTGGAAACCGAACGCTTCACCACGCGCATCGGCGTCTGCCCCGACTGCAAGACCCGCAAGCAGGTGATCGGCTGCCGCACCGGCACCGGGACTGGCAGCAAAGCCGCCTAACGTCGCACGATCGCGTCCCGCGATTTCTCGCGACGTTTCCCGCCGCGCGGCTATTCGACGACTTCGAGCTCTTCCAGCCAGCGCAGGAACAGGTGCGCGGCGGCGTGCGCCTGTTCGCGCGTGCGTGCGCGCTCGATGGTGTGCAGCACCTCGTCGCGCCGGTCGACGCCCGGACGCAGTTCGTGCTCGCGCGCGTAGGCCGCGGCATCGTCCAGATTGCGGATGATGCGGCCGTCCGCGAGGTGCAGTTCGGGCGTGAAGTAGAATTCCACCATGCCGGTGCAATGCCGCAATGGAACGGAGGTTCCGGTTTCGCACGTCGAGGCTCCCGGCAACCCGTCACTGTGCTGCGACTGGAACCGCCGGTTCCGCGCAACAAATTTCGGAACGACCGTTTGCCGCAGACGTTTCCCCTTCGTGATGAGGAGGCGATGATGAGGAAACTGCTGATGAGCGTCGCCGCGGCGGCGATGCTGGCGACGGCGGGTCCCGCGCTCGCCCAGATCGGTTTCCACGGTCCCGGCGTGGACGTGCAGATCGGACCTGAGCGGCCGTACTATCGGGACTATCGCGTCTATCGCGAGGAGCCCGGTTATTACGCGTATGGATGGCGTGACCGCCGCTGCCGCACTGTAACGGTCCGCGAACGGACCTGGGACGGTCGAGTGATCGTCCGCACGCGCGAGCGTTGCTAACGACAAACCGTTTGCGGATCCCGAATGGCCCTGCCGAGAGGTGGGGCCATTCGCGTTCCGGCGCGTTGCGTGCGCTGTGGGTGGCGGCGCTGCCGCGGTCAACCCGCCGCGACACGCTCGGTCGGCGTGACCTGGAAGCTTCGCAGCCGGCCAAGCCGCAACACGTCGATAGCGACGCGCCTGCCGATGCGACTGCGGTCGAGCAGGCGGATCAGATCGTCGATGCCGGTCACCGGCTCTCCGTCGAGCCGCACCACGAGATCATGCGACATGAGCCCCGCCCGGCGCGCCGGTCCGTTCTGATCGACCGCGGTCAGCAGTGCGCCGAGCCGGCTGTCGATGCCGGCCGCGACGGCATGCCGGCGCGGCACCGGCACGGTCTGCGCCGCCACGCCGATATAGGCGCGCCGCACCCGGCCGTGCATGATGATCTCGCTCAGCACGTGATTGGCGGTGTTGCTGGCGACCGCGAAGCAGATGCCCTGCGCGCCCATGATGACCGCGGTGTTGATCCCGATCACTTCGCCGCGCGACGATACCAGCGGGCCGCCGGAATTGCCGGGATTGAGCGCAGCATCGGTCTGGATCACGTCCTCGATCATGCGTCCGGTGGTGGCGCGCAGGCTGCGCCCGAGCGCCGAGATCACGCCCGCGGTCACGGTGGACTCGAAGCCGAGCGGATTGCCGATCGCGATCGCGAGATGCCCGCGGCGCAGCCGCTTGGAATCGCCAAGCGGCGCGAAGGCGAAGCTGCGGGCGGCGTCCGCCCGCAGGAGCGCGAGGTCGGTGTCGGGATCGATGCCGAGCAGTCGCGCCTCGGTGGTGCGGCCTTCGGTGTCCGACAGCCGGATTTCGCGCGCGCCGTTGACGACGTGGGCATTGGTCAGCGTCAGCCCGTCGGGCGAGATCACCACCCCGGACCCGACGCCGCCACGGCCCGCCTTGCCGTCGCGCTCGCGGGTGTCCACGCGCACCACGGCCGGGCCGACGGTGTCCACCACCGCGGCGACGGCCTCGGAATAGGCATCGAACAGGTCGTGCTCGTCGCCGCCCATGGCGGCAGGCTGCGTCGGGGCGACGCTGGAATCGGTCAGGTAGGCGAGGGCGGTATCGCGCATGCGGTCCACGTCGGATGTCACGGTATCCGCCCTTATGTGGTTTCCGAGTGCCCGATTGCAAAGATGCGGCATGGCCGCGGCGCCCGGCGATGGCACGCGGGCCATGACGCCGTTTTTACGCCGGCGCCCGCACATCCGGCGCGGATGGAACCAATCATCACCGTGTGTAATGCGAGGCGGGGCCTTTTGAGCCCGCGCGAACGGGACTATCTTGCGAGTCATGGCGGACGTCACCAGCAGGCCAGCTCCGACCCGGCCGATGCCGGCGCGGCCGCTTGGGTTGCCCAATCTCCTGACTTATGCGCGCATTGCCGCCGTGCCGGTGGTGGTCGGCTGCCTGTATTTCCAGGAGGTGCCGCGGTCGGGCGAATGGCTGCGCTGGGTGGCGCTCGCCGTGTTCATTGCGGCCGGGGTCACCGACATCCTCGACGGCTGGCTGGCGCGCAAATGGGGCGAGCTGTCGTCGTTCGGGCGGATGCTCGATCCGATCGCCGACAAGCTCCTGGTGGCGGCCTGCCTGCTGATGCTGGTGTCGGACGGAACCATCCGCGGCTGGTCGCTGTGGGCGGCGATCGTGATCCTGAGCCGCGAGATCCTGGTATCGGGGCTGCGCGAATATCTCGCCGGGCTCAATGTCCGGGTCGAGGTGACGCGGCTCGCCAAATGGAAGACCACCCTGCAGATGGTCGCGGTCGGCTTTCTGCTGGCCGGCGACGCCGGCGATGCCATCGTGCCGGTGGTCACGCCGATCGGGCTGTCGCTGCTGTGGCTTTCCGCATTGCTGACGCTCTATACCGGCTGGGACTATTTCCGTGCCGGGGTGCGCCATTTGATCGATGAATGATAGGATGGCTGTGTCCCGTCGCATCCGGGGCGAAGCGTAAGGTGATGGCGTGAAGCTTCTCTATTTTGCATGGGTGCGCGAGCGCATCGGCAAGCCGCAGGAGGAGGTCGAGCTGCCGGCCGGCATCGCGACCGTCGGCGACCTGATGGCCTGGCTCGCCCGGCGCGGCGACGAATATGCCCACGCCTTCGAGAACCCGAAGGTGATCCGCGCCGCCATCGACCGCGCCCATGTCCGGCCGGATGCTGCGATCGCCGGCGCGCGCGAGATCGCGTTCTTCCCGCCGATGACAGGGGGATGATCGTGGCCGCGACCATCCGCCTCCAGCGCGAGCCGTTCGACGCCGCCGCCGAGACTGCGGCGCTGACGCGCGGCCGCACCGACATCGGCGCGGTGGTCGCCTTCACCGGCATCTGCCGCGGATCGGAGGACGGCGCGCCGATCGCCGCGCTCACGCTCGAGCATTATCCGGGCATGGCGGAGGCCGAGATCGCGCGCCATGTCGAGGAGGCGCAGCGCCGCTGGTCGCTCTTGGGCGTCACCGTCATCCACCGCTACGGCCGCATCGAACCGGGCCAGCCGATCGTGCTGGTGCTGACGGCGTCCTCGCATCGCCACGATGCCTTCGCCGCGGCGGAATTCCTGATGGACTATCTCAAGACCCGCGCGCCGTTCTGGAAGCAGGTGGAGGCGGCGGGCGGCACCGCCTGGGTGGACGCCAGGCAATCCGATGACAGCGCCGCCGCGCGCTGGCAGGCCGCGCCCGCGCGCCGGCGCGATGCTGCGGAGTGACGCAATGACCGGCGCCAGCCGGCGGGCATTCCTCGCGATGCTGGCGGCTGCGCCGCTCGCCGGCATGCGCACGGCGGACGGCGCGGCGGCCGGCGTGGCTGCGTCGATTGCGCGCCTGATCGCGCAGGCGCGCGCGGTCCCCGACGCGCAAGCCAGCATCGCGGAACGGATGGACTTCGTCTCCCGTGCGCTTATCGGCGTGCGCTACCAGGCCAACACGCTGATCGGCGGCCCGCGGCGGCCGGAGCGGTTCGTGGTGCGCAACGATGCCTTCGATTGCGTCACCTTCTGCGAGTTCGTGCTGGCCGCTGCGCTCGCGCGCGACTATGCCGGCTTCGAGGCGGCGCTGCGCGCGATCCGCTATCAGCGCGGCGAGGTCGTGTGGAAGGAGCGCAACCACTATTTCGCCGAGTGGAGCCGGTGCAACGTCGAGAAGAGGATCTGCGCACCGGTCGCGATGCCGGACGGCGTGACCATCGAGAAGACCGTCAACTGGGGCAATCTCGGGCGGCGACGGGTCTCGATCACGGGCATTCCGCCGGCGACCGTCATGGCGAACGGCGGGATGCTGTCGAACGGCGACATCATTGGCTTCGTCTCGCGACGGCCGAATCTCGATTTCTTCCACACCGGGCTGGTGATCGTCGAGGACGACGGCGAACTCACGCTGCGCCATGCCTCTCAGAGCCGGCGCCGCGTCACCGACGAGCCGCTCGCGGGTTTCATCGCGGCCAACAGGGTGCAACACGTCACGCTGCTGCGCGCGATCGAGCCGCCGGCGGTCGCGGGCCGGGCAGCCTAGCTCGGTTGTCGCGGCTTGCTCGGCTGAAGCGGGGTAGCGCGATACAGGTCTGCAACCTTGCAGCGGACACCGAAGTCCGGCAACACCAGCAGATCGTCCGGCTTCGTCAATGTCGTGTCCGTCCAGCCCCGATCGGTGCGGAGGTCGACGCGCACCTCAAAACGCTCCTGCTGAATGATCAGTATGCAGTTACAGGTCTCGTGCAGCTTGTAGACCTCACGCTTGCGTGCAATGTCGACGCGATCGGTGGACGATACGACTTCGGCGACCAGATAGAAGCGATCCGCGTAGCGCTCGCCCGGCCTTTCGGCCGCATCGGTGTCGGTCACGACAACGTCGGGCTCCGGATCGTAATCTTGGATGGCCGGCCCAAGGTTTACCCCGATCGCGACGAAGGCAGTGAGTTCAGGCGCATGAGTTTCGAGCGCGCCCAGAAGGAGGTGCTCGAGATTGCTCGCGATGCGCTGATGCGCCATCGTCGGCGGCGTCATCATCATGGCGACGCCATCGATGAGCTCCCAATGCTCCTCATCGGGTCTGCTTTCAACGAAGCCGCGGAACAGCTCCACTGACATCCGTGCCGGCTTGCGTTGTGCAATGAATGCCATGCTTCCACTTCCAGTATAGCAGTCGATCGCGAGCCGTCACGCCGCCGCGGCTTTGCCCTTGGGCTGCACCTCGGCGGTGTAGTCGTCCATCAATTGCCGGGTGATATCGGCCGGCGTGAAGCGCCAGTGGTCGCCGTCCGGGCGCGCGATCTCCGACACCGCCGTCACCTCGGCGGCGCTGCCGGTGATGAAGCACTCCGAGAAGCCCGGCAGCTCGTCCGGCATGATGCGCCGCTCGGTCACCTCGATGCCGCGGCGGCGGGCGAGGTCGATGACGGTGCGCCGGGTGATGCCGTCGAGAAAGCAGTCGGCGATCGGGGTGTGAATCTTGCCGTCCTTGATGAAGAAGATGTTGGCGCCCGTGCATTCGGCGACGCGGCCCTGCCAGTCCAGCATCATGGCGTCGGCGTAGCCTTTTCGTTCGGCCTTATGCTTGGAAATGGTGCAGATCATGTAGAGGCCGGCCGCCTTCGCGCTGACTGGCGCGGTCTTCGGATCGGGCCGGCGATAGTCGGCAAGGTCGAGCCGGATGCCCTTCAGCCGCTGCACCGGATCGAAATAGCTCGGCCATTGCCAGGTGGCGATGGCGAGGTGAATCTTGTTGTTCTGCGCCGAGACGCCCATCATCTCCGAGCCGCGCCAGGCGACCGGGCGGACATAGGCATCCTTCTGGCCGTTCTTCTCCAGTACCAGCCGCTTGGCGGCGTCGATCTCGGCGACCGAATAGGGAATCTCGAAGTCGAGCGCCTGTGCGGAACGTTTCAGGCGCTCGGAGTGCTCGGTGCACTTGAAGATCTCGCCGCCATAGGCGCGCTCGCCCTCGAACACCGAGCTCGCATAATGCAAGCCATGCGAACAGACGTGCAGGGTGGCGTCGGCCCAGTCGACCAGCTTGCCGTCGTACCAGATCACGCCGTCGAGACGGTCGTAAGGTTTCTCGGACATGGCGTTCCTCCGTCTGGCACGCGACTGGGGCTTCCGGCGGCCCCTCAACCCGTCTTGTACGCTTTTGCGTCGGCGACCAACACCCGGTATGTTTCGCTTGCCGATTTGGCCGCGCTCGCAGACGCCGGCACTCCGGCCGCGGCTCCGTCAGGGGGCCGGGACCAAGGCCGGAGCGGTAGCAGACAGACAGAAATATGTCAATATGGCTGACCTAACTGCCCCCGCCGTCGCCGATCCGAAGCCGTCCAGCGCCGAGCGCGCGGCGCGCGACGGCGAGCCGATCTGGGATGTCATCGAGCTGCTGTTCTTCGCCTACCGCGACTTCGTGACCGAGCCGGACGACGTGCTGGCCAAATTCGGCTTCGGTCGCGCGCACCACCGCGTGCTGCATTTCGTCAACCGCAATCCCGGGATGAAGGTCGCCGAACTGCTCGACATCCTCAAGATCACCAAGCAGTCGCTGGGGCGGGTGCTCAAGCAGCTCGTCGATCAGGGCTATGTCGTGCAGAAGGAAGGCGCCAGCGACCGCCGCCAGCGGCTGCTCTACGTCACCGCCAAGGGCGAGACGCTGGCGATGAAACTCGCCGGCCTCCAGACGGCCCGGATCGCGGCCGCGCTGGCCGAACTCAGCCCCAACGCGCGCGAGACGGCGCGGCGATTCCTGATCACCATGATCGACCCCGACAACCGAGACGGCGTGCTGCGGTTCATTGCACGAGCCGACCGCGCACGGCGTCAACGCTCCTGAGGGGAGCCATGGCAAGCGGCCGCGTTCAGCCGAAGACCGTTGCCGACGACGCGCCCCACCTGCTCGTGGTCGACGACGATCGCCGCATCCGCGAGCTACTCTCGCGCTTCCTGCTGTCGGAGGGCTACCGCGTCACGACGGTGGAGTCGGCCGCCGAGGCGCGCGCCAAGCTCGAAGGCCTCCGCTTCGACCTTCTGATCCTCGACGTGATGATGCCGGGCGAGACCGGCTTCGAATTCGCCAGCAAGCTGCGCGCGTCGTCGAACGTGCCGATCCTGATGCTGACTGCGCGCGGCGAAGCCGAGAGCCGCATCCAGGGACTCGAAATCGGCGCCGACGATTACGTCGGCAAGCCGTTCGAGCCGCGCGAGCTGTCGCTGCGCATCGCCAGCATCCTGCGGCGCGCGCGCCCGGCCGCCACGCCGCCGGTCGAGCAGGTCCGCTTCGGCGATTTCGTGTTCCACGTGCCGCGCCGGGAACTCAAGCGCGGCGAGGAGGTGGTTCACCTCACCGATCGCGAGCGCGAGATGCTGACGATGCTGGCGATGAGTCCGGGCGAGACCGTCAGCCGCCTGGCGCTCGCCGGCAACGGCGGCAACGGCGGCAATGGCGGCGGCATCGGCGAACGCGCGGTCGACGTCCAGATCAACCGCCTGCGCCGCAAGATCGAGCGCGACCCGGCCAATCCGCTGCTGGTGCAGACCGTCCGCGGCGTTGGCTACCGGCTGGTGATGTCGCCGTGACCGCCCGCGACGCCAGCCTGTCCGCATTGCGCTTGGCCGCCGGCCGCGTCTACGACGGCTATGACCGCCTCAGCAATGCGATCCGCAATGTGATGCCCAAGGGCCTCTATGCGCGCGCCCTGCTCATCATCATTGCCCCCATGGTGCTGCTGCAATCGGTGGTGGCGTTCGTGTTCATGGAGCGGCACTGGAACCTGGTGACCCAGCGCCTGTCGCAGGCGGTGGTGCAGGACATCGCGGCGTTGATCGACGTCTACACCACGCTGAAGCCCGACCAGGCGCAGGTCAGGCGGATCGCCCAGGAACGGCTTGGGCTCTCGGTCGACTTCCTGCCGCTCAGCGAATTTCCGCCCGTGGGCCCGAAGCCGTTCTTCTCGCTGCTCGACTATTCGCTGTCGGAGGAGATCGGCCGGCGGATCAGGCGGCCGTTCTGGATCGACACCGTGGGGCGCTCGTCGCTGGTCGAGATCCGCATCCGGCTCAGCGATTCCGTGCTGCGCGTGTTCGCCCACCGCAGCGCCGCCTACGCGTCCAACTCCCACATCTTCCTGGTCTGGATGGTCGGCACCTCGACCGTGCTGCTGATCGTCGCGGTGCTGTTCCTGCGCAACCAGATACGGCCGATCCTGCGGCTCGCCGACGCCGCCGAGAGCTTCGGCAAGGGCCGCGAAGTACCGAACTTCCGCCCGCGCGGCGCGCTCGAAGTGCGGCGCGCGGCGCAGGCCTTCATCGAGATGAAGACCCGCATCGAGCGCACGATGGAGCAGCGCACCGCGATGCTGGCCGGCGTCTCGCACGACCTGCGCACGATCCTGACCCGCTTCAAGCTGGAGCTGGCGCTGATCGAGAACAGTCCCGAAATCGAGGCGATGAAGAAGGACGTCGACGAGATGGCGCGCATGCTGGAGGCCTATCTTGCCTTTGCGCGCGGGGATTCCGGGGAGACGTCGGAACCGACCGACATGGCCGCTTTCCTCGAAGAGCTGAAGGCCGAAGGCGAGCGCAACGGACATCGCACCACCATCGCCTTCCACGGGCAGCCGGTGGTGACGGTACGGCCGGCGGCGTTCAAGCGCTGCGTCGGCAACCTCGTTTCCAACGCCGCCCGCCACGCCAATGCGATCTCGATCACCGGCCATCGCGATCATCGCTGGTTCACGGTGACGGTGGACGACGACGGCCCGGGCATTCCCGCCGCGATGCGCGAGGAGGTGTTCAAGCCGTTCCTGCGGCTCGACGATGCACGCAACCAGGACGAGGGCGGCACCGGCCTCGGGCTTGCCATCGCCCGCGACATCGCGCGCTCGCACGGCGGCGACATCGCGCTCGGCGACAGCCCGATGGGCGGCCTGCGCGCGACCGTGCGGGTGCCGGTGTAGCCGGCCGGGCGGTTCAGTCGCCGCCGCGCACGGTGCGCGCCGGGCCGAGCCCGCGGAAATGGCCGCGCCGTTGCAGCCAGGCGAGCAGGAGCAGGCTCGGGACCGCGGCCAGCGCGCTCAGCACGAAGAACAGCGGCCAGCCGGTCGCTTCCGCTGCATAGCCGGCGCCGGCCGACAGGTAGGTGCGTCCGACCGCCGCCAGCGCGGTAAGCAGCGCGAACTGCGTGGCGGTGTGCAGCGGGCTCTGGCACAGCGCCGAGAGGTAGGCGACGAAGATCACCGTGCCGATCGCGCCGGTGAAGTTCTCGGCGATGATGGCGGCGGTCAGCGCCCAGTGGTTGGTGCCGACGAAGGCGAGCCAGGTGAAAACGAGGTTCGAGCCCATCTGCAGGATGGCGCCGATCCACAGGCAGGTGACGAGATCGTACCGCGCCGCCACCGCGCCGCCGGCGAAGCCGCCGATCAGGGTGGCCGCGAGCCCCACGCCCTTGACGATGGCGGCATAGTCGTTGCGCGTGAAGCCGAGATCGATCACGAACGGCGCCGTCATGGTACCGGCAAAGGCGTCGCAGAACTTGTACAGCACCACGAAGCCGAGCACGATCAGCGCCGCGTCGCGCGTGAGGAACTGGGAGAACGCGCCGTAGGCGGCGGTCAGCACCCGCACCAGCGGGTTGTCGCGCGCCTGCGCGGCGTGCGCCGCTTCGGCGCCGGCGGATTTCTCCGGCTCGGTCGCCAGCAGCGTGGTGACGGTGCCGATCACCACCAGCCCCGCCATGGCGAGATAGCCGAAGGTCCAGGCGGCGGCCTTGCCGAGGCCGAAATCCTCAAAGCCGGTGACCAGGAACAGCGCGCCGGCGGTCGAGGCCAGCATGCCGATGCGGTAGGCCGCGACATAGGATGCCATGCCGGCGGCCTGTTCGCTTTCGCTCAGGCTTTCGACGCGGAAGGCGTCGATCACGATGTCCTGGGTGGCGGAGGCGGTCGCGACCATGAGCGCGCCGAACGCCACCAGCCAGGGCGCGGCCGCGGGATTGCAGAACGCGAGGAACACGATGGCGGCGATCAGCAGCAGTTGCGAGAACACCAGCCAGCCGCGGCGGCGGCCGAGCAGCCGCGACAGCACCGGCACGTCGAGCGCGTCGACCACCGGCGCCCACAGGAACTTGATGGTGTAGGGCGTGCCCACCAGCGCGAACAGCCCGATGGTGCCGAGATCGACGCCGGCCTCGCGCATCCAGACCAGGAGCGTCGAGCCCGACAGCGCCAGCGGCAGCCCGGACGAGAAGCCGAGGAACAGGACGATCAGCACCCGCGGGCGCAGATACACCGCGACGGCGTCGAGGTAGGAGGCGCGCGCCGGTGCGGCGGCGGTGGAATCAGGCGTCGCGGTCATGCGCTGTTCTTATCACGGGCAAGCGCGATTCTTATCACCCGCGATTGCGGTGAAACGCTGTCAGGGCGGTCGGTATTGTGCGTTCTCCCCGCGAGCCGGGCGAGGGCACCGCACCGGCGTATCACTCCCCGGCCTGGAGCTTGCGCGGGATCGGTGCCGGAATGACGTTGTCGGACGCGGTGGCAGGCTCGTTGTCGTCGAACTCGACCTCGCAAATGCGCGCGCCGCGCTTGGCCAGCTTGTCGGCCGAGATGAGGATCTGCCGCATGTCGTCGCCGGCCTGGCCGAAATGGTGCTGGAGCTTGAGCACGCGCTCGTGCAGGCGCCTGATGTCGTCCATCAGGTGGCCGACCTCGGCATGGATCCGGTCGGCGGCCTCGCGCATGCGGGCATCCTTCTGGATCTGCTGCACCACGTTGATCGCGAGCATCAGGAGCGACGGCGACACGATCACCACCTTGGCGCGGTAGGCCTTCTGCACCACGTCGTCGAAGCCGTCGTAGAGCTCGGCATAGACCGACTCCGACGGCACGAACATGAGCGCGAGGTCCTGGGTCTCGCCCGGGATCAGGTATTTCGCGGCGATGTCGGCGACATGCCTGCCGATGTCGGTGCGCACCCGCGCCGCCGCCTGCTTGCGCTCCTCGTCGGTCCGGGCGTCGCGGAACGCGGTCACCGCCTCAAGCGGGAACTTGGCGTCGATGATCAGCGGGCGCTGGTCGGGAAAGAACACCGCGCAGTCCGGCCGCGTCTTGTTCGACAGCGTGAACTGGAATTCGTAGCAGCCCTTCGGCAGGCCGTCCTGGATGATCACCTCCATGCGGCCCTGGCCGAAGGCGCCGCGGCTCTGCTTGCTGGAAAGGACGCTTTGCAGCGTGGTGACCTGCGAGGCGAGGGCCGTGATGTTCTTCTGGGCGCCGTCGATCACCGCCAGCCGCTCGTTGAGCTTGGCGAGGTTCTCCGAGGTATGCTGGCGGGTGGCGGTCATCGACTGGCTCAGATGATGCGTCACCGCGTCGAGCCGCTCGTTGACGGCGCGTGCCAGATCGGCCTGCCGGTCGCTGACCACGCGCGCCAGTTCCGCCTGCCGGCCGGCGAGCATGTCGCGCATCTCGCTCATGCGCGCGGCAGTCTCGACCTGGAGCCGCGCCAGCTCCGACATCTGCTGCTGCGCCGCCGCGGCGTCGCGGCGGTGCAGCGCGCGGATGGCGGCGAACGCGATGGCCGCGAGTGCGGCGAGCCCGGCCAGGACGATCAGCGCCGCGCTGGCGACGAGCAGAGGATTGTCGGTCATGCAGCCCCACTGTACAGCGATTCGGGGCATTGGAACAAAAAGTGAACGAATATTCAAGCGGGATGCCGGACAATCGTTAATGGGCCGCCGGGGTCCCTGCATTGACCGCTTCCGGGCGGC
>Ga0073934_10002118_pt1 | contig 43208 bp, 36 predicted proteins | sample LarsenN4metaG_FD_76834 | JGI IMG/M metagenome (GOLD analysis project Ga0073934, IMG submission 76834) | Hot spring sediment bacterial and archeal communities from British Columbia, Canada, to study Microbial Dark Matter (Phase II) - Larsen... ...
AGGAATCAGGTTTAATGCCGCATTATTTTAGCGAATGGGTATAAGTGAGCGCTCCAGGGGGGCGTCTCTTTCCAGAAAGGAGGGTTACTTCTATGAAAACGTTCCTGATCAGAATCGGGATCCTGGGTATAATCGTCATGTCGGCAATAGTCTCTTTCAGCTCCTCAGCTCGGGCTGCCAGTTTTACCGACGAATTTCCGCTCGAGGACTGCAAGTTTAAAACCGAGGGTGAGAACCGCTATTTTATTCTGGAACCGGGCCGGCAGCTTTACTTCAGTAACATTTCGTGTGTATCCGCGGGGAACTGCGAGGACTTTGAGGAAGTCGTGATCACCGTGCTCAATCAAACGCGCAATATAAATTTGGTCATTAACGGTAATTTACGAACCGTGAAGACCCGCGTCGTCGAGGAGGTTGAAACGGTCAACGGGGACCTCGTAGAAATATCCCGGAACTTTTTCGCCGAATGCGGAGGCACTGAGGATGTCTACTATTTTGGGGAAGAAGTGGATATTTATGAAAACGGCCAGATTGTCAGCCACGCAGGTGCATGGTTGGCCGGGGTGAATGGAGCTAAGCCCGGAATCATTATGCCGGGCGGTGCGTTCCTCCTTGGCGCACGATACTTCCAGGAAATTGCGCCGGGAGTGGCTATGGATCGCGGTGAACACGTTAGTATGGGTCTGGACGTGGAAGTGCCCGCGGGCAACTTCGAGGATTGCGTGAAAGTTAAGGAAACCACGCCGCTTAATAAAAAAGAACTCACAACAAAGATCTACTGTCCCGAGACGGGTCTGGTCATCGATAATGATCTGGAACTCATAGCCATATCTGGCGACGATGATGACTAAAGTTGCCTAGCGGGCAAGGGTGAAGGGAGCCAGACCTCCCAAGGCGAGCCCGGTCTCCTAGGGAGGTTTCCTTCCCCCTTAGTCTAATACCTTTCCAGAGTTATCCTTAAAGCCTCAAGGAATGAACCACTCCATAATCTTTACCCCATTCGAATACAAAGTTATCATGGAACGGAAGAACCTTAACCCTTTTGGAAAGTCAATCGTTTCGCAAGGTCCTCCAACGAAATTGCTAGGGGAGGTTACGCGAGAACTGATCTTTTTTGATGTCATTAGGCTTGACTTTCGGTTCAGATAAAGGTTATCCTTGAAAGATGGTTCGATCTATTTTTACCCAGCTCCTCGAAAGGTTAAAATCCCGAATTCAGTGGAAGTTGATAGCCGGCACCTCTATCCTTCTCCTGCTGGTGATGGGGATATCTGGCTATGGAATCGTTGTCAGTCAACGGCAGATTCTAAAGAAAGAATTGGAAGAAGAGGGCAAGGTTTTCGCTATAACCTTAGGACAAGGTATTGCAAATGCTTTAGATCTTCGAGATATAAACCGGTTGAAGCAGGAGCTCCTTTCGATCTCTGAGAAAGAAGATGGGGAAGAGGTACGCTACGCCTACGTTTACAATGCCGAGGGAGTCGTTCTTTACAGGGTATCATGTGGGATTCATAGAACCGATCATGGTAAGGATATCACTCGTTGTGATGAGGCCAGGGACGCTCCTCCGTCCCAAAAACTTCCCGATTTACCACAAGAAAAGGCGCCGTTCCCGCGCATAACCCTCCGCCATACAGAGGACCTCCTTGAGATCACAAATCCTTTATTTCTCAAGGAACGATACCTGGGGGGTCTCCGAATAGGAATTTCCACCGAAGAAGAGGAAGAAGAGATTGAAGCCTTGACCCGGCCGCTCACCCGGGCTCTGATCCTCATATCTGCGATCACCTTAGGATTCTCTTTAATCCTCGCCGTTTTGTGGTCCAAAAAGATTTCAAAACCCCTGATTCAGATGACTCATAAAACCATGAAATTTTCCCAGGGACACCTGGAGGAACGTATAGAGGTGCAAACAGCCGATGAGCTGGGGCGGTTGGCTACCACCTTTAATGAAATGGCAGAGAGCCTAAGCAAGACCCTTAGGGAGAAGGAAACCGCCTTGCAGGCCGCCCATACCCTTAACCAGGAACTGAAAAAGGCTCAGATCCAATTGATCCAGGCAGAACGACTCAGCGCTGTAGGTTTGCTCACCTCTGGGATCTCCCATGAGATTAACAATCCTATTGGGATTATTCTGACCACTATCGGGTATATCTTGGAGGAGTTAAAGCCGGGGGACCCTTTTTACGAAGATCTGAAGATCCTCAAAGAGGAATCCCTGAGATGCAGAAAAATCCTGCGAGATTTACTGACTTTTACTTCTGGAAGGGAGACGGTTAAGGAGCAGGTGGATCTGAATCAAGTTGTGGAGGAAACAATTATCTTAGCCAACCGTGAAAAGAGGGTGAGATCTATCCATATTCAGCAGGTGCTCTGTCCAAACCTTCCCCTAGTAAACGTAGATGTGGCTCAGATCAAGCAGGTCTGCCTGAACCTAATTTTGAACGCAGCCGATGCTATGCCGGAAGGAGGTCATCTGGTGATCTTAACAGGGCTTGCAGAAGAGAATAGAAAAACAAACGTGTTGATCCAGTTTCAAGATTCAGGGCGTGGAATTGCAGAGGAAGATCTCCCTCGCATCTTCGAGCCTTTTTTTACAACGAAAACCGTAGGGGAGGGGTTCGGATTGGGGCTTTCTGTGAGTTATGGGATTGTAAAAAGCCATGGAGGCCAAATAAAAGTCACGAGCGAGGTGGGTAAAGGAACTACTTTTTATGTCTATCTCCCTGTAGATAAAGAGGCAAGGGATCAGGACTAACGGAAGCCCTATGGGGAACTGGGACTAAGCTACCTACCCAAGCTCTTCCGCTTCTAACCCCAAATACCCGCGACGAAAACGGTGGATCAGCTTCCCATTCAGTGGCCTCACCCGTGTTTGCGTCCACAGGGAGGGGGGCGCCTCACTGTGTCCGCTGCCTCTGGCGCTTCTTTGGCAAATTGTTTTGCTGCTAGGCCTCAGATAGTTTTCTAGGTCTTGAAGATTTTTCTAATCTCTCCCTCTGCCCATGCTATAGCCGTTTTAATAGGCGTCCCAGTTACCACCTTGGCCACCATATTTGGAAGGATGTACAAGTCGTTAATCCTCTGGATATAACCGTTTGGCGGAGACGGCCAGCCACTGACATGACCGAACTGGGCTTCCCCCGGGAGAATCTTAAACTTAGGATGATCCGCCCAGATCGGATGATTCTCGTATACCCGCAGGGGTCCGTGGCTAAATCCTTTGCTGGCGATCATCCACTCCGTATAGTTCTCAGGCTGCAAGAGGTACTTAAGAAAGGCTTTTGCCAAGTCCTGATTTTTTGAAAACTTCCAGATCCCCAGGCTACTGACCGTAAGTATCCCGTGCCTCCCATCGGGCCCCGCAGGCGTTGAGTGAATCCCGATTTTATCCACGATGGGCATTTTATTATCCATCGCCGATATATAAGGGCTGATGGGATTGTGGATCCAACAGCCTTTCCCGGATAGCAGAAACCGGTTGTTGCCAGCATCATCCCAGGACAGGACCTCCGGCTCCATCGCTTCGTTGTATAAGGTTTGATAATAGGCCAGCGCGGCTTCCGTGTTAGGGGAGTTCAGGGCGAGCGTTTTTCCGTCCGCTTCCAGGACTTTACCCCCAAATCCCCAAAGGACCGACCAGAAGGAAAGATAGGCATCGGGGCACTGGCTAATGGGAATTCCCACGGGATGGCCTTGTTTCTTCAAGACCCGTCCTGCATTCAAAACATCTTCCCAGCTTTGAGGAACTGGGAGTCCGGCCTGCGCAAAGAGATCCTCTCGATACAACCCTGGATAAGTGGCCCAGAACCGGGGAACTGCCTTCCAGGAGCCGTTAACGAACGCACTTTCTTTAACAAAAGGATACCAGCCCCCCTGTTTTTCCCCTAAATCCTCGATGACATCGTCTACATCAACCAAGTGCTCGTGGTAGAGCCAGGGGGAAGAGCTGGCCATAATAACGATATCATGGCCGGCCTGGGCGTGGATCTCCGCAGCCACTTTAGTGGGAATTTGTTCCTCGGTGACCGTATCCACTCGGACCATAACTCCCTGTTCTTTGGCAAATCTGGCCGCCTGCTCCCTGAGTTTGTCATCGGAGGCCGGTACCCGGTGACTCCACCCCAGCATGGTGAGTTCGGGCGTCGCTGCGCTGACTCGGGAAGGTCGGAAGACGGAAAAACTGGATAAGCCCAGGGCTGTGCCGGTAGCTTTTTTTATAAACTGACGACGGTTCATCGCTGCGTCAAACATAGATCAAATACCTCCTTTCGCCCCCATCTTTCCCGGCATTCAAACTGCCCGATATCGTGCATCTGGAACCTCCAGATGTCAATACAAAAATACCTCAAACGTGGAAGGAAGCTCAGCTTTTTGATCCGCAAGCCCGCCCCCATGGGGCTAACTTAAGCCCCTGGTTCTTCCACGATCCCCCCGGGTTCCCCCTACGCGCCCGGTTAAAAACAGAACTGCTTAGACTCCCTCGTTCCCAGGCTTCAGCCTGGGAACGAGGAAGAATAGGGGACTTCCCCCTTATCCTGGCGCGTAGGGGGTTGGGGGGGTGAGGCTTTCTGGGGTAGGTTTCTTGCGGACGGTAACGAGATAACGGCAGGCCTGCTTATGAGACTTCTAAACATTTCACTTGATTTATTGTCGAATAGAACTTAATACAATCCTAAAAGAAAAAGGTGGTCTTCTGAAAGATTGATTGTTATTATCTCCTCGTTCGCCTGCCGGCTTTGTGGACTTAGATGAGGTAAAAAGAGGGCAGGTGGACCGCCCATCCTGAGGTAGATAGCGTCGATGACTGGCTCATGCCGATGGAGCAGCTTTGGAATATTGCCGGGTAATCCTGAGGCATTGAGGGGTTTTCTTAGTGAGGGCGCAAAAATATCTATCTTTAATTAACTAGGAGACCGATTCGCCAAGGTCGCCGTGCAAAAAAACAGATTATTTCACCTCCTCCGTTTTGCCCCGGGCGTTAGCTCCTCCCGCGCCGCGCCAGGGCCATTCCTATACGGTGAATTTGGCGAAAGGGGATTAGATGGCCCGGAGGATCAAAGGTGAAACATAAAGAGCCTACGTACTGGTTGACCTTTCTTGAGGAGATCGCCGATCGTGCGGATGAGATAGCCCTTCGCTTTTTTCGGACAGAAGATCTCCACGTAGAGGAAAAAGCCGACCTAAGCCCTGTCACCAGGGCGGATCGGGCGATCGAGGAAATGGCTCAGGGTCTTTTACGCAGGTCTCACCCGGAGGCAGGCATTTGTGGGGAAGAATACGGTGAAGTGGTCGGGTCTGAGGATGTACGTTTGATCATCGATCCTATTGATGGGACAAGGAACTTCGTTCGGGGTATTCCTATTTTTGCGACGCTTCTGGCCGTGGAAGCTGCCGGTGAAGTGATCGCCGGCCTGGTCACCGCGCCGGCTCTTAACGCGCGATGGAAGGCCGCGCGGGGTCATGGCGCGTATTGCGGAAAACGCCGACTCCGCGTTTCTCAAATTCACGATCTTCAAAAGGCTCAACTCTTCCATGGAACCCTCGGGGGTTCGGGGGAATCTCCGCCCCCGGCGGGTATTTTTAATTTGATCCGGCAGGTGCAGAGGACGCGGGGCTTTGGCGATTTCTATCAGCATGTGCTTGTCGCAGAGGGCGCCGGTGAGATTGCAATTGATCCGGCGGTGCAGCCTTGGGATATTGCTCCTTTGCAGGTGATCGTAGAGGAGGCCGGTGGGCAGGCCACCACCTTGGCAGGACAACGGTCCATCTATGGGGGGAGCCTGATCAGCTCGAACGGTCTGGTGCACGAGAAAGCCCTTTCCATCCTGGTAGCCCCTCGCTGAGCTTTCCCTTTGTAATTCTCTAGCATACGGCCCCATTTACCGCCCAAGGATAAAATGGCCCCTTGTCAGGAAATAAAAATTACTTTTGAGCCCATAACTTGATACGCTTACATGGAATATGCAGAGTCTGAGGACTATATGCTATGAAAAAAATGAGAGCGCTCGTAAAGAAACAGGCTGAACCTGGTCTATGGCTGGAAGAGGTGCCGGTCCCGGAAGTTGGCATCAACGATGTGTTGATAAGGATTCAGAAAACCTCCATTTGTGGGACAGATGTGCATATTTACAATTGGGATGAATGGGCACAAAAGGCCATCTCGGTCCCTTTGATTATAGGCCATGAATTTGTTGGAACCGTGGAGGAGGTGGGCAGCAACGTCCACGACTTTCACAAAGGGGACCTGGTGAGCGGCGAAGGGCATCTGGTTTGTGGACGCTGTCGGAACTGCCTGGCCGGGCGTCGGCACCTGTGCAGGAAGACCCGGGGCGTGGGGGTAGATCGAGACGGAGCTTTTGCCGAGTATCTGTGTATTCCGGTGACCAACGTGTGGTATTGTGATCCCAACATCCCTACCGATATCCTCGCCTTTTTCGACCCCCTCGGCAATGCGACCCATACGGCCCTCTCTTTCGATGTGCTCGGTGAAGATGTATTGATCACGGGCGCCGGTCCTATCGGTATCATGGCTGCGGCCATCGTCAAACACGCGGGCGCCCGTTACGTGGTTATCACAGATATTAACCCCTATCGGCTGGAGCTGGCTCGAAGGATGAAACCTACGCGCGTCGTCAACGTAACCAAAGAACGCATCGAGGACGTGGTCAAAGAGCTGGGCATGAAGGAAGGCTTCGACGTCGGGCTTGAGATGTCCGGCAGTGAAGACGCCTTCAAAAGCATGATTGCCAATATGTGCCACGGCGGCAAAATCGCTATGCTTGGAATCCATAAGAAGACCGTGGCCATCGATTGGAACCAGGTGATCTTTAATGGTCTGACCATTAAGGGCATTTATGGCCGGGAGATGTACGAAACCTGGTATAAGATGACCAGCATGATCCAGACGGGCCTGGATGTCTCGCCCGTCATCACGCATCGCTTTCGGTATCAATTTTTTCAGGAGGGCTTCGAGGTCATGCGGTCCGGTAAATCCGGAAAGGTTATACTTGACTGGACCGAGTAAAAGGGAGGGAAATAGCCGATGTTCACTACGATGGAACCTTATTTAAGTCAACAGCTTAAGCAAATCGAGGAAAGCGGGCTGTTTAAAGCCGAGCGGATCCTCACCGGTCCCCAGCAAGCAAGGATCGGGGTCAAAACAGGCCAGAGGGTCCTTAATCTATGCGCCAATAATTATCTTGGCCTTGCAAATCATCCTGAGATTATCCAGGCGGCCAAAGATGGTCTGGACCGATGGGGCTATGGGCTTTCGTCGGTGCGCTTTATTTGTGGAACGCAGGAGATCCACAAGGCGTTGGAGCAAAAAATCTCTGAATTCCTGGGTACTGAAGATACCATCCTCTATACATCTTGCTTTGATGCAAATACGGGACTTTTTGAAACGTTGCTGTCCGAAGAGGATGCGGTTATTAGCGATGAGCTTAATCACGCGAGCATCATCGACGGTATACGGTTGTGCAAAGCGAAACGGTTCCGCTTCAAGAACTGTGACCTGACGGACCTTGAAGCTAAGCTTAAGGAGGCCTCCGGTTGTCGCTTTCGCTTGATTGCAACCGATGGCGTGTTCTCCATGGACGGAACCATCGCCAAATTACAAGGCATCTGCAACCTTGCAGATCAATACGGGGCCCTGGTCATGATCGACGATTCCCACGCCGTGGGAGTCCTCGGCAAGAAGGGGAGGGGCACCCACGAGTACGGTGGGGTCATAGGCCGGGTAGATATCATCACCGGCACCCTGGGAAAGGCCTTGGGCGGAGCCAGCGGCGGTTACGCGAGCGGAAGAAAAGAGATCGTAGAACTGCTGCGCCAGCGTTCACGACCCTATCTTTTTTCCAATACCCTGGCGCCCAGTATCGTATGCGCTTCCTTAAAGGCCCTGGAAATGATCTCTTCGTCAACGGCTTTACGGGACAAGTTGGAGGAAAACGCTCGCTACTTTCGAGAAAAAATATCTGAAAAAGGGTTCGATATCAGGCTGGGGATCCACCCCATCGTGCCCATCATGCTGGGGGATGCGGTGCTGGCCCAGAAGATGGCCTCCAGGCTCCTCGAAAAAGGGGTCTACGTCATCGGCTTCTTCTACCCGGTGGTTCCCAAAGGAATGGCCAGAATTCGAACGCAAATCTCTGCGGCGCACTCCCAGGAAGATCTCGACTTTGCAGTAGAAATGTTTGCCGAAGTCAGAGAAGAATTCGGGATATAAAAACTCTGGGGGCAAATCCCCAGGCCAGGGGTACACCGCAATGTACCCCTATGTGAAGGCCACCCTCCTACCGGGAGGCGACCTCCGCCCTTCCAGGGATAGGTTTTTTTCTAACCTAACTCCCTCCCCCCCTTCCCGGGTCGGGGAGGGGAAACTTAGGGAGGACCCAGGTCCCAACTCTCCCCTTCCCTCCCAGGGAAGGGACGTCGAAGGCCTACGCGCCAGGATAAGGGGGAAGTCCCCTATTTCCTCGTTCCCAGGCTGAAGCCTGGGAACGAGGGAGTCCGGGCCGTTTTGTTTTTAACCGGGCGCGTAGGGGAGTCGGAGGGGCTAGGTTCCAAAAACAGACCCTTGAAAGCGACCCCTGCCCCCTTACCGAGGGGTCGGACGTATCGAGAACCCAAGCCGGTAGCCTTCCCGATCGTATTGATGGAGACCGAAGAAGGGAAGAACGCTGGGGTCGTCAACTTCGGCGGCGACCTCATAACTACCGGCGGTCAGGACCACGCTCTCCGAAGCTCCGGGCCTTACCCTCACCTGCCGAGGGCTGGGACCCCTAAAGTAAATCATCAAATAACTTCCGGTGTTATTGTAGATCTCAATGCGAGGCGTCTGGCTGGGCTCCGACGTGATAGCGTCAGGAAATGGAACGGTGATCGGGTTCCGGGCGCGGATGCTCCGAATACGTTGATCTAGGGCCGAGGAATCTGACTCTGGAGCACGACCGCGGGGCTCCCGGGCTGAAGCTAAGGATACATGTGCCAGGACTAAGATCAAAACGAACAGGCTTGACGAGAAATTCCAGCGCGCTTTCATAACATAAACCTCCTCCTGAGCTTTTGCATTTTCAATCGTGTCCCAGCATAATTCCCTTGAAAATTCTGTCAAGGGAAATCATCGCGCGCCTAACGTTTAGGCCCGCGCCTCGTTCCCAGGCTGAAGTCCAATGCCGTGGAGACAGGGCCCGGGAACGAGAAAACAGGGTTACGGACCAAGAGGTTAAGGCCAGATCTGCGAGGCGGGTGAAGCCTAAAAAGCCGGGATTTCCAATGAAAACCGTCCTTTATTTCAAGGCCATAGATAGAAATATTATGCAAAGATATCTTGACTTTTACTTTTTTCTTGACAGTCGCCCTTGCTGCGTTTTATAACAGGTTACACTTTCTCTTTTCCGATTTTTTGACTCTGTTATTCAACTCGTTAGGCTGGAGGGGGTGTTAGAATGGAAAGATTTATAAAAAGTTACCTGTTCAGCATCCTGTTTATTTTAGGGATTTCGGTGGTTTTTACGGGAGATCTGGGTTTTGCGGCGGAGGTGGATGGGCGAGCGGTCATTGAAAAGAAGTGCTCCCAGTGTCACTTTCGCGAAAATGGGAAGTGGAGTCGCATCGAATCCCAGCGCAAAACGCCCGAAGGGTGGGAGATGACCGTTACGCGCATGCAGATCGTTAACGGTCTGGAAATCAGCCCGGAAGAAAAAAGAGCGGTTATTAAATACCTGAGCGATGAGTACGGACTGGCTCCAGAGGAAGTGAAAGACTACCAATACCTTCTTGAGAGAAAAGATTGGATAGTGGAGAAGTTTCCGGAGTCTTTGTCTCTGGCTCAGACGGTTTGTGCCCGGTGCCACAGCTTTGCACGGGCAGCCCTCCAACGCAGAACCGCAGAAGACTGGTTGTTACATATGGACTTTCATGTTGCCGCTTTCCCGACCGCAGAGTATCAATCCGGAGGGAGAAATATTGACTGGTACGGAGATGCGAAGCGGGTCGCAAAGGAAATTCTCGCCGAGCAATTTCCCTTTGAAACTCAAGCCTGGACGGCCTGGAAAAGTAAGCCCAAACCGGACCCGCAGGGGAAATGGCGTCTGGTGGGCTATCAGCCAGGCGTAGGCGCCTATCAGGGTACGGTGGAGATAACGCGAACCCAGGGAGACTCTTATAAAGAGACCTATACCGTTGAGTATGAGAATGGGACGAAGGTTTCAGGGACGGGCACCGGAATTATCTACGCGGGATTTCAATGGCGGGCCAGCGTGAGAACGGAGGGGGGTCAAAAAGCCAGACAGGTTCATTTTATCTCTGAAGACGGTACCCGCGTTACCGGCAGATGGTTCTTACCCGATCATAACGAAATAGGGGGAGAGGATGTAGGTTATAAAATAGGAAGCGGGGCGAAGGTGTTGGCCGTGAGCCCAAAGGCCATCAAGGCGACCCAGGGAGCTATATCCCTTAAGATCTTCGGGGTGGATCTCCCTCAAAATCCCCAAGTGGCGGACATTTCTTTAGGAGAAGGACTTCTGACGACCAAAGTGATCAGCGCGGACAGCAATACCCTTGTCGTCGAAGTCGCGGTGGATGGGAAGGCCCCCATCGGCCAGAGAGATGTCAAGGTAGGTCCGGTGACGGGTGAAAAACTTCTCAATGTCTACGACAAGGTCGATTACATTAAGATTGTGCCGGACTCCGCCATCGCCCGGACGGGTGGAGCCACGGCCCCCAAGCAGTTCCAGCAGTTCGAAGCCGTGGCCTTTTCTAACGGCGCCGATGGAACCAAAGGCACAGAAGATGATCTGGATCTGGGCCTGGTAAAGGCCAAATGGGAAGTCAGGGAGTTCTTCCGAACTTTCGATGAGGAGGATGTGAAATACGTAGGATCCATCGATCAGAACGGACTGTATACGCCGGGGGAGGAAGGCCCTAACCCGGAAAGGCCTTTTGAAACCAACAACGCCGGAGATGTTTGGGTCACGGCGACCTATCAGCCCGATGGAGCCAGGCCCCTCATGGCGCGGGCTTTTCTCATTGTAACCGTGCCCAGGTGGAATAAACCACCGCTCAGGTGAGAACCTGTGGTTTTAGTGACTAAAGTGACTAAAGTCATCCAAGGGCCTAAAGTTAAAGATTTCGCTTTGGGCCCTGCGAACTTCAGCGCTCTTTAGCTCGCTGGACAAATGTCAACCATTCAATTAAACCTGGAAAATTTCCATGACGTGGAGGTCGATCGAAAAAGGTATCTGATGGCTGTGAAGGATACGTCCATCTTCGAGCTGGACGAAGTGTCCTCCGCCCTCCTGGATCACCTGATCCAGGAAGAGCTTACCTCTTCCGAAAAACTGTATCAGGCCTTGGAGCCCAGGCATCCCCGTGAAAAAGTTCAGGAAGCCCTGGAAGGGTTTGCAGCCTTGGACATCGTCACCCGATACCCTCGACGAGAAGCCCCTGCCCGGCGACGGATGGAGATCCAAAGCAATCCGCTGACGACCCTCGTCCTGAACGTGACCAATAAATGCAACATGGGGTGTCATTACTGCTATGGAGATGGGTTTGAGGATCTCAGAACCGGTCAGCAGATGGATTGGGAGGTGGCGAAACAGAGCGTGGATTTTCTGTTCCAGAACGGCGGTCCCCATAAAAAACTGACCATCGTGTTCTTTGGGGGAGAGGCCCTGCTAAACTTTAAGCTGATCAAGCAGGTCGTGCCTTATGCGAAGGAGTTGGCTCGAAAAGCCGGAAAATGGGTGGACTTCACGTTGACCACCAATGCGACGGTCCTTAACAGCGAGATGATCGCTTTTCTCAAGGAACACCGATTTGGAGTCACGGTGAGCATCGACGGCCCCAAGGAGATCCACGATCAGAGGAGGGTCTTCAAGGGGGGAAAAGGAACCTACGAGGTGATAGTTCCCCGGATCAGGGAGCTTCTGAGCACCTACCGGACGCGGCCCATTGGAGCCCGGGTAACTTTAACCCGGGGCGTGACCCAGGTCCGAAAGATTTTCGAGCATCTGAGGGAGCTGGGATTCTACGAGGTAGGATTTTCACCGGTCACTTCGGAGAGTAGTAAGGGCTTCGCCTTGACGGTGGTAGATCTGGCGGAGATCTATGCGGGTTTTCAGGAGTTAGCTGAAATATTTCTGGAGAAGGCCCTGAAGGATGAGTATATGGGCTTCTCTAACCTCAGCCAGGTCATCACGGATTTTTATAACGGCACCCATAAGTCCCTTCCTTGTGGAGCCGGGATCGGTTTACTGGACGTAGATCCTAAGGGAGACGTCTATCTTTGCCACCGATTTCCGAGCACCCCAGGCTCTGAGGCTCACAAGTACGGGAACGTCCAGGAAGGCGTAGATTTTATCAGCCTTCGCACGTTTTTGAGCGCTTCCCATGTGGATAACAAGGCCGATTGCAGTCGGTGCTGGATTCGGCATCTTTGTGCCGGCGGCTGTTATCATGAGGCGTTTACAAAATACGGTGACGCCCTGCATCCCAATTTGCATTATTGCGATATGTTACGAAGCTGGCAGGAAACCGGGCTTCGGGTATACCTGGCAATTATGGAGAAAAACCCTGGGTTTATCGAAAAATACCTAGAACCAAGGAGGTCCCACTATGAAACACTTTAAGCCGGTTAATAAAAAAGCTAAAGCTAACGAGCCTTCTCCCGAAGAGACGCAGCTTAGAGAAAAGGTTACGGACGGCGCCGAGGAAAAGGCGGACGTGGTCGGCATGCAGTTGCCTCTGGCTTGTGCCTCAACCCTGGACCCCGGATGGGAAGTAGATCCCTTTGGCGGAGTGGCGCAGCTTTGCCAGCCCATGGAGTCCGATCTGTATGGCTGTACAGACCCTTGCTGGTGGCCCGCCCAGGTTCCTGATAACTTGCATACCTATCCGGAATGGTCTGCCCAGTGTAATGCCGCCGTTCAAGACTGGCGGACGCTGGAAACGGTGTTCCCGGAAGAGGAACCGGAGGCGTAGAAAGCAACAGGCCGTGGGTGGGAAGCGGCAGGCCGCAGATTTAGTCGTTTACTGCCTGCTGTTTTCTGAATAGCCAGGGGGTTATCTTATGAGTCCTAAGACCGTTGGTAGCGCTATCTTAATCGGATTGTTTTCTTTTATGATGCTTGCGGGAGCCCTTCTTTTCCAGATAGAGCGGGCTTTAGCAAAAGATCTACTCATTGCAGGAAGCCGAGATAATTATGTGTACGTCATCGACGGAACGACCGATGAGATCCTTAAAACTATCGAGTTAGAAGGCCAGGGTTTTCCTTTTAAGATCGCAACGGACCCTGCGGGAAAAAGGGTCTACGTCATCACCAACCGCTGGGAGAGCATTGCCATCGTGGATATCGAGCAGGGGAGACAGGTCGGCAAGATCGACCTTTCTACGCCCGGTGAACGGGTTAAGGCTATAGAAATTGCGGTCAATCGGGCCGGCGATAAACTCTACGTCTACGAAACGGCGACCGAGCTGGGAACCGATCGCCTGAAGGTCCTCCCGACCCGAATACGGGAGATTGATCTGGCCACCAATAAATCCATCAGGACCTTCGAAGCCCCCAGACAGGTCTCGCTTCTGTACTTCTCTACGGATGGGAAAAAGCTTTACGCCCAAGGTCCGGATATTTATGTGTTCGATCCGGAGCAGGGAAAAATGATCGATACGATTCCCATCAAAAATGTGGGTATCACGGGATTAGGAGAGGTGGATGTCCTCAACTTCTGGCCCCATTATGAACAGACCAACATCGTCTCCAACGTCTGGGTCGCTCCGGAGACCATTAAAGGCAACTTTGTGGTAGGTATTATGAATCTGGACCTGGCCAGCGGGAATGCCGAATGGATGGAGTTGGAGGTGTTCAATGTGATCATCTTCTCCTCGGTCATTTCTCCGACGGAGAGGAAAGCGTTCCTGATCTATACCACGCTCAGCGAAGTGGATCTGGACGAAAAGAGGATCAAACGACGCATTAACCTGGATCATACCTATTATGCCGGGAATATCAGCAGCGACGGGAAAAAGCTCTATTTAGGGGGAACTCAGCGGGATGTAGCCGTTTACGATACCTCGACCCTCAAACAGATTAAGAAAATTATGCTCAAGGGAGATCAATCGGTGGCCTCCCTCAAAGTGGTTAAAGCCCCTTAAATCAGGCCGAGCGCTGAGTAACGTAGAAAGACTCAGGACTCAGGACTTAGAACTCAAATGGAGTGGGTCATTCTCCTCAAGGAACCGGAAGACCTCCATCGTTTAGAGGAATTTGCCGATCCTAAGAGGGCCCTACAGGAAGAACCAGATGAGAAGGATCCGTTGGATCCATACCGAAAGCTTTTTTACCGACAGGCCTCCCGGTACCTGGACCGGATTCCGTTCACGCGGGTTTACTTTGGCAATGAGTTCTGTCAGCATCTGATCCCTAGCCTCGGCAAGCTCAAACGCGTTTACGGGGTCTGTCAGAAAAAGGGGGTTAGCCTCTCCTTGCTGACTCCCTACGTTACCGATAAGGGGATCCAGAGGCTTAAACCTCTCTTCAACTTCCTGAGGGCGTCTGCGCCGGAGGTCGAAGTGGTTGTGAACGATTGGGGGGTCTTGAGGTTGTTGAAACGGAGCTATCCCGGGCTCCGGTTAGTTTTAGGCAGGTTGATGAATAAGATGTTGCGAGATCCCCGGGTAACCGGTTTGTATAAACAGACGGCTCCCGAAGCGGTTATCAAAACCTTGAGCGAGCCTGCCATGGGGGGGCCTCTCTATCAGCAATTCCTGAGGGGGCTGGATATCACGGCCCTGGAGTTCGATGTGCTTTTACAGGGCGTGGATTTTTCCAGCCTGACCGATAGCGGCCTCGCCGTATCGGTGTACGTTCCTTACGGTTTTGTAGCTACCGGACGGGTCTGTATGATCGGCTCCATGCATCTGCCTAAGCCTAAAAAATTTGATGTGGATATTCAATGTTCCTTGGAGTGCCAGGAATATACGACCGAACTCCGCTATGTTTCGCCGGTCAGTAAAGTGGATCAAAAATACCTTCAAAAAGGGACCACCGTTTTTTATACCCATAGTAGCGATATGCTTTCCTCCACCCTGGAGGATGCCTTTCAAGGGAAGATCCACCGAGTCGTTTATCAGCCCGAGTTAATGTAGTACATGGTTTACTGAGTCTTCAACTTTTAAACGGCACCTGTTCTGACGGCCCTCGCCCCCGGTCCCTCTCCCACAAGGGGAGAGGGGGGGGAGGGAAAGCAGAACTATCAGACCAAGATTAAGTAAACCGTGTAGTAGTTCGTTGGTGGTCTATGGTCCGCCGTCCGTCGTAGGCGTAGAGCGACCCGGTGGGTCGTCCTTACGGCCTTGGACTGCAGGCCACAGGCCACGGACTAGGCCATTATGAAAATTACAGCTCCCATAACCAGCCGGGATGAGCTGGAAATGTTGGTAGCTAATGGGGCCGGAGAGCTTTACTGCGGGTTTGTGCCTCGGGAATGGCTGGTTAAATTTACCGGAGCCGTCTGGCTGAACCGCCGGAGTCCCAAAGGCGCCAACCTGGAGACTTTGTCGGATCTGGCCGGGTTGGTTAAAGAAGCCCATAGCGTCCATGTTCCGGTATTTTTGACCTTTAATTCTCCCCACTATGCCAGGGAGCAGCTCCCCCACGTCCTGGACCTGGCCAAAGGTGTCGTGGAGGAAGCCGGGGTCGATGCCCTGATCGTCAGCGATATGGGCCTCCTCCTGGCGTTAAAAAACCTCGATCTGAAAGTGGCTATCCACATCAGCTCGGTAGCCTCTGCCCTGAACAGCGAGGGAGTCTCCTTCTACAAGGATCTGGGCGCGACCCGGCTGATTCTCCCTCGGGCCGTAACCATCCGAGAAGTCGAGGAAATTGCTGCCGACTTGAAGGGAACCCTGGAGTTGGAGGCCTTTATGATGAACGATGGCTGCGCCTTTGAGGAAGGCCATTGTCAGACCACCCACCACCACGCGGTCGGGGCCTTCTGTACCAGTATGCGGGACTGGGATTACGCGTTTTATGCCGAAGAAGGCGAAATAAATTCCGAGGAGGCCCAAATCCTCGAGGAGAACATCAAGGACTATCGAAACTGGGTCTGGACCATCAATGGGATGGGGATTACTTTCTCCCAGAACGGATTCCCACTTGGCCCTTGTGGGATTTGTGCGATCCCCGATTTTTATAGAATCGGAGTGGATTCCCTCAAAATCGTGGGACGGGAAGCTTCTCCCTTTAAAAAATTGGCCAGCCTCAAATTGGTTAAATCGGTGGTGGACAAGGCTAAAGCAAATTTACCCAAGGATCAGGTGATCGAAAAGGCCCAGAAATTGAAAGGGACTCCGGAGTTATGCGCCGGCAGGTGGGCTTGTTATTATAGGGATTTTAAATAGAAACCTGTTATCCGGCGTCTATCTTCAAATTCCACAGGTTAACTTAATGCATAGTCCCTTTCATTTTGATTCATGTAATCGCTCCCTTACGGTTGTGGCTCAGAGGCGTAGGGGACGCAAGTCCTCAGAGCCGCGACCGTGAGGGAGCGGTTGATCAGAATGAACGGGACGATGTAATAGTACTTTGTAAAGTTAGTACGATGTCATTTTCGGCCCTCCCCCCGGCCCCTCTCCCCTGGTGGGAGAGGGGAGCAGCGGATCTCCGGGCCATCTTCTGGAGCGCCCCCTCTCCTACCAGGGGAGAGGGGGGGAACGGTTATTTAAATTTAACTTTACAAAGTACTGGATAAAATTGGCGTTAATCCAGGGAATCTGAGGATAGATCACGGATGACAGACCTTGGACCACGGACCCCAAGATCTCTCATCTCTTTCATTTCCTCAAACCCTATTGGCTGAAGATGCTCGGGGTCTTTTTCCTGAGCATCCTGGCGACTCTGTTTGGGCTTGCTTACCCGCTTTTTGCCAAATTTTTCATCGATGAAGTTCTGCTCAAAGGGAATACCCATCTGCTCTTTCTCCTCACCGTGGGGATGTTTGCCGTAGCTTTGCTGGGCTTCTTATTGGGAAGTGTAAACCGTTATCTCTATACCTGGGTTTCCGCCCGCGTCCTCTTCGATATGAGGATGACCCTGTATCGGCATCTGCAAAAGCTTTCCCTTTTGTTCTATACCCGGACGAAGATCGGAGAAATACTCTCCCGGATCAATACCGATCTGGCGGAAATCCAGCGGATCACCACCGACGTCCTCCTCAGCTCGGTGACCCATATCCTGACCTTGATAGGGACCACGGGGTTTCTTTTCTGGCTAAACTACAGGCTCTTCCTCGCGGGTGGTCTCCTCATCCCCTTTGCTGCGATGGGGTTACGGTACTTCCGTCCTAAGATAGCCGACATGGCCAAGGAGATCCGGGACCGAAACGCAGATCTGGGGAGCTTTCTGATTGAAACCCTGAGCGGAATTAAGTTGATCAAAGCTTTTGGGGCCGAGGATCTGGAGATGGCCCGGTTTGCCAGGAAGCACGAAGAATACATCCAGGCCGTCCTCAAACTCCAGAAGCTCTCTATCCTCTCCGGCAGCATCTCGGGGCTTCTCCTGCCCGCCACCTCTCTCATGGTATTTCTCTACGGGGGTCACCTGGTTATTACGGGAGGGATGACGATCGGGGATCTGGTGGCCTTTTCTGCCTATCTCGTCCGGGTTTTCGGACCCGTGCAGGGCCTCATGGGCCTGTACATCCAGCTCCAAAGGGCCCGGATCTCGCTGGAAAGGGTTTTTGAGTTCCTGGCCCTCGAACCTGAGGTTAAAGAAAAGGAGGGAGCTCTTCTGCTGGAAAGCGTCAAAGGGGATGTGGAATTTGAAGATGTATCCTTCGGCTACGAACCGGACAAACCTGTCCTCAAGAACGTAAGTTTTCGCGTTCCGGAGGGGACGACCCTTGCCATTGTGGGCCCTAGCGGTATGGGAAAGACCACCCTCATCGATCTGCTCCTCCGGTTTTACGATCCCCAACGAGGCTCCATCAAGATCGACGGGATAGATCTCCGGGATCTGACGCTCCGGTCCCTGCGGGATCATATCGCCGTGGTGGGTCAAGAGACGTTCCTCTTCCATGCTACCGTGGAAGAGAACATCCGATACGGCAAGAGCGACGCCTCCAGGGAGGAGATCGTTCAGGCTGCCCGGGCGGCTTGCATCCACGATTTTATTGAATCCTTACCCCAAAAGTATGAAACCCTCGTGGGGGAACGCGGGGTTCGCCTGTCGGGAGGAGAAAGACAGCGGGTCGCCATAGCCCGGGCCCTCTTAAAATCCCCTAAGATCCTCATCCTGGACGAGGCCACTTCGTCCCTGGATGGGATGTCCGAGCGGCAGGTTCGGGACGCGTTAAATACTCTGATGAAAGGACGGACGACGATTATTGTCACCCACCGCCTTTCTTCGGTTCAGAACGCCCACCAACTCCTTGTCCTCCAGGAAGGTCAGATCGTTCAGCGCGGGACCCACGAGGACCTGATAAAGGAGGATGGGCTGTATCAGAAACTTTACAGACGGGAGGTGGAGAAACCGTAGGCGGGGGTATGACCGGGAATTTTAACTTCTCCGATTACACCGGCAAAGGCGTCAAAGTCGCCCTGATCGATAGCGGCGTCAACCCTGCGCATTCCCACGTGGAACGGGTTAGCGGAGGGATCAGCTTTACCCTCCGCGAAGGAGATGAGATTATCCGGGGAGCAGACTACCAGGATCGTATCGGTCATGGGACCGCCCTCGCCGGCATTTTTCGCAAAAAAGCGCCTGGCGTAGAGCTCTATGCGGTCAAAATATTCGATAGGACCCTGAGAGCCCATGCGAAGATCTTAGAAAAAGCGATAGAGTGGGCCCTTGAAGAGGGTATGAAGGTGATTAACCTTAGCCTGGGAACCTCGAATCCGATCCACGAAGAGCCGTTGAGAGCCCTCTGCGACGAGGCAGAAAGCCAGAAGGTCCTGATCATCGCCTCGGGGTTTCCAGGCCAGAGGCACAGCTATCCGGCTGTTTTCCCCAATGTGATCGGCGCAGCCGGAGATGAACGTTGCAGTTGGAACAGCTATTTTTATATGGAAGGAGACCCTGTCCCGTTTCGTGCACACCCCCAGCCTCGCCCAATCCCCGGGATTCCTCAAGAACGCAACTTTAAAGGGCATAGCTTCGCAAGCGCCCATATAGGCGCCCTGGTCACCTGCCTGCTTGAAAGGTATCCCACCGCCGATCGCGCCCAGGTCCTGGACATCCTGATTTCCAACGCCGCCCGCCCCTCCTCTGAATTCCCATCTACCACGATGAAATCCACTTCCTAGTCCACAAGAGTAAAGTCAAATTTGCCGTTACGTAATCCCATGAGGGTTGCATTATCTCGAGACATAAATCTGTTAACAGTTTATCTCCGGGGGAGTCAACGACCCGACCTTGGTATTGAGGGATCAGGGAGGTCATCACGCCACGATATTCGGTAAGGGTTTGGTGGGAAATCATCTCCTCCGTAGGAATTCTAGCTCTTACTTGACATTTTACTTCTAAGCTCGTAGCCTATTTCTATGGTATTTATGACACCCCCAGACGCTAAAGTAAAAGATGAAGTCTTAGATATTTTCGTGCAGGAGATCAGAAATCAATTCGATGACCGACTTAAACAAGTGATTCTTTTCGGTTCCAGGGCTCGACGGGATCATGCTTCGGATTCTGATTACGATTGCTTGGTTGTTTTGGATGAGGTTTCCGCTACAGAATTTAGTAAGGCCATCAACCAATTATTCCGTGAAAGGCAAACTGGGGATTATGAATTTGATCTAAGCCTTACGGAAGAGGAAGCCAGGGAAGATATCCAACTTGCCGAAAGGATGGTACAGGCTATCAAAATGTATTTGACCGAGGAAGGGGTTTTGTAGTATTTCAGCGGCTGTAGCCCTGGATTTCGGCGCTGACAATGGCGGCTCGCCTACGTTCCATGACAGAAAGTGGCTGATGGATGGCAGGTGGAGCGAGCACGAAGTGACACTTTAGGACTCCTTTCGGATACCGGCATTCAGTGCAGCTGCCTGCACTTCGGGTCGGGCGCGGTAGCAGAAGCACACGGGGAAGATCTCACCTGGTAGATTTTCTCGCGCTCTCCGTAGCTGTTCGCTAAACTTCTCTACTTCCCTTAGGGTCAGGTTACGTTTCGCCTCTCCGACGATCCAGATCTTTCTTTCCGGTCTTGCTGGATCCATAGCGGTTCCGAAGATATTCACTTCTTCCGGTTCATCGTCCCAGGTTTTCCACACCCGTTCCAACATGCTTACCTGCCAGCCCAATTCACGTCTTAACGTAGCATACACGACCCCGTGCGCGACATCTTCAATATCCCTACCTATCATGTCGCTCAGGCCTCCGACCTGCTTACGAAGGCCATCAATAGCATGGACCAGTTGCTCGATAGCCGATTCTAACCTGCCTAAGCGCTCCTCACTGCGCCGTTGCGCCTCGGCCAACTCGGCCACCTGTTGTTCGGTCCGCCGTTGCGCTTCGGCCAACTCGGCCACGCGCTGTTCAGTCCGTTGCTGGGCCTCAGCCAACTCGGCCACCTGTTGTTCGGTCCGCCGTTGCGCTTCGGCCAACTCGGCCACCTGTTGTTCGGTCCGCCGTTGCGCCTCGGCCAACTCGGCCACGCGCTGTTCAGTCCGTTGCTGGGCCTCGGCCAGCTCGGTTACCCGCTGTTCGGTTCGTTGCTGGGCCTCGGCCAGCTCGGTTACCCGCTGTTCGGTTCGTTGCTGGGCCTCGGCCAGCTCGACCACCGTCTGCTTCAGTTCCCGAAAGTCCTCGCGCGGCACACCGACCTGGTAGATCTGAGTGATCACCTTATCCAGCACGCTCAGAAGAATACCTGCAGTCTGCGCATCAAAGACTTGTTGCAGCTCGGCCAACAGAGCCTGTCGATTGACTAAGGTCCCTATATCGCTCATGGTTTCTGCCCCCGATTTTGAATTCTAACTGAACAGCTTGTTTTAAATTTAAACGCCAGAAAGGATTTGTCAAGAACTTTGAGGTTACAAAAGGGTTATTAAAAAATCAAACGTTCAGGAAGCGAAGTTGCCTTACCAAACTTAGGAATGTCTAGCTCTTACTTGACATTTTACTTTAAGGCTTATAGCCTATTTCTATGATATCTGCTGACTCATTAAACCCTTTAAGAGCTTAAGGCAACATTTTTCGAAATCCTCCTTAACCCTTCTGAGGGGAGGACTAACCGCCATACGGTTTAGTTAAGGATTATCAGGGCATTCCGGCTTAACTAAACCGCATTGGGACTAGGCGCATGACTCAATCGACAACTGTTCAGACGCGCATTGAATCGGATAGCATGGGTCCCATGGAAGTACCTGCCCATGTCTACTGGGGAGCTCAGACAGCACGCTCGTTAATCCACTTCAACATCGGTCGCGACACGATGCCCCCGGAGCTGATCCGGGCGTTTGGGATTTTAAAAAAAGCTGCGGCCCTGGTGAACCAGGAGCTGGGCAAGCTTCCCGCGGAAAAGGCCCGGCTGATCGTGCAGGCCGCCGATGAGGTCATTGCCGGTAAGCTCCATGATCAATTTCCGCTGCGGATCTGGCAAACCGGCAGCGGCACACAGACCAATATGAACGTGAACGAGGTCATCGCCAACCGTGCCATTGAGCTCGCGGGGGGCGTGCTGGGTTCCAAGAACCCCATCCATCCCAACGACCACGTCAACATGTCGCAGTCGTCAAACGACGCGTTCCCGACGGCCATGCACATCGCGGCGGCGGAGCGGCTACACAACGACCTGATCCCTGCCATCCAGCGCATCCACGATGCGATCGGGGCCAAGGCGAAGGAATTCGCCGACGTGGTCAAGATCGGGCGCACCCATCTCCAGGACGCCACGCCGTTAACGGTCGGGCAGGAGATGTCCGGCTGGGCGAGCCTGCTGGCCCGCAACATCGAGCGGCTGAAACAAGCCCTCGACGGTCTGTACGACCTGGCCATTGGGGGCACAGCGGTGGGGACCGGTCTGAACGCCCATCCGGAGTTTGCCGAGCGCACAGCCGCCAAGATCGCTGAATTGACCGGACTACCCTTCCGCTCGCACCCTAACAAGTTCGCAGCCCTATCCGCCCACGATGAACTGGTATTTGCCCACGGGGCTATCCACACGCTCGCCGGATCCCTGATGAAGATCGCCAACGACATTCGCTGGCTGGCCTCTGGACCCCGGTGCGGTCTGGGCGAGCTGCAGATTCCGGAGAACGAGCCAGGCTCCTCCATCATGCCGGGCAAGGTCAACCCTACCCAGTGCGAAGTGATGACCATGATCGCCGTGCAGGTCCATGGCAATAACGCCGCCATTGCCTTTGCCGGCTCACAGGGAAATTTCGAGCTGAACGTGTTCAAGCCGGTCATTATCTACAACTTCCTGCACTCGGTCACGCTCCTTCATGATGCCAGCTATGGCTTTGTAGAATATATGATTAAGGGTATCGAGCTTAACCGCGCCCGGATCGATGATTACGTCCGCAACTCGCTGATGCTGGTCACGGCGCTGAGCCCCAGGATCGGATACGATAAAGCCGCCAAAATCGCGCACACGGCCTACGAAGAGAACATTAGCCTGCGCGAAGCTTGCGTGAAGTTGGGCTACCTGGCCGGCGAGGAGTTCGACAGGCTCGTTCGCCCAGAGGCGATGACCCATCCCTGAGGGATAGGGGTACGGGCACACATATCCCGCCGAGGTTCGTAAAACCTTCCTAGAGGTAGGTTTTAGGGGCGAATGGGAGGAGGCCCCCCCCTGCCCCTCCATGTATCAATGATAGGGGGCTGATCCCTGCCCGGGACTATACTTGCCCTTTACTTACCGTCTCCCTCCCCGTAGCGGAGAATAGCTGGTGTAAGTCGTTAGAAATTTATACCAGTTAGGGTAGTCCCGGGTAAAATCCAGCCGATCATAGTTGGGGGCAAAAGTTCTCTTGTTTCTGGGAAAGTAGAGGGAGATGCCGTGGGCGTAGGCCAGGTCGTTGCTTTTGAAGTTATGGAGGACCAATCCGGCTCCGCGGTCGGAAGAGATCAATTTCATGACGTTCTCCGCAGCTTTCTTGATAGGTACCTGATCGAGGGAACCCAGGAGAAGGTTTGCCAGGTCGTAGAGATCCACGTAGTTATCGTTGGTGAAGTACTGGACCTGATTGCGGATGGTAGAAAGGGTATCGCAAATCCTGGGAATCTGAGGGATCAAAAGCCTTCCCAGTTCATCGGCAGCTGCCGCGACCGGCTTAATTCTACTGAGATCCAGGGCGGACTGGGTGACGTTACGCTCGCTGGGGTAGTTCTCCGCGTAACACTGAACGATGGCATAAGCCAGGTCTTTCGGAGAAATATTGGGATCTGTAAACAGCGTTTCCAAAACCCTATTGTAGGCCCAGCCCGCTCCGGGCTCGGTCTCTTCGGAGCCTACGACGAAGTTGACGCAGTCCTTGATCTCGTAGGCCACTTCCAGCATGTTCATCAGACAGGCATCGAACCCCACCAGGTCTATTTTGCAGTTTGGGAAGGTAAGGGCTTGTTTTAACTCCAGGTTATCCAGAAAATCCCGCGCGCTCACATCCACCGCGATGTAGCGCTTGTGCTCCGGATCCGTGGTAACCTTTTTAACCGTGCTCAAAAAGATGGATTCCCGGACCTTTCTCCGATGGTTGATGGGCGCCCTCCGGAGGGAATCGTAGTCAAACCCCTCCGGAAGATCCTCCCAGCCGCCGCCGTGGTTCCAGATATCGACCAGGTAATGGTCTGCCGGATACTGCGCCATGGCCCAGGTTATATAGCCTTTAAGCACCACCGGATCTCCGGTGTTGGTCTCAGGGATGGTTTGAACGCACCGGGCGTTATCCTTTTCAAGGAAGTACCTCTTTGTGACCTGTTCCTTCAGGTTATCAAATTGGACCAGGATATTGACCTGCTTATTAGAGCCGAAAGCTTTCATTTCTTCGATGTCGTCATAGCCCGCCCCCTCCAGATCGTTATCCCCCGCCATAAAGACCAGGAAAGTCCATTTAGCCCCCATAGATTCTCTCCTCTTTTTACGCGTGACGCGAAAATTAAGTTGCTTAAATTTTAACTTTGCCTAAAATATTTTAGGTGACCCAACAATGTCAAGAAAAATCAAAGCTAGAAAAAGCTTCATTATTCCTTCTATGCCATCGGAGCAGCTTTCTAACCCTCTCATCTCGCTGATAAGGAGAACCGATCGGATATGAGCAAGTTGGTGCTTTTTGATATAGATGGAACACTTATTGGATCCGGGGGCGTAGGGACCAAATCGGTCGTTCGCGCCTTTCGGGACCTGTATGGGATTGAAAACGCCATGCAGGGGGTAGATCCTAATGGGAACACAGATCCCCTTATTTTTCGAGAGGCCCTGGAGAGGAACTCGCCGATCCCTTACGATTTTCAACGGGAATATCCTCGAATCCTTCGGAGGTATCTGGAGTGTCTCGAAGAGGAAGTCAGGACGTCGCGCAATTCCCATGTTAAGCCCGGAATCCTGGAGCTTCTGGAGGAGCTATCCTCGATCCCGGACGTATTTTTAGGCTTAGCGACCGGTAACGTCGAGCCAGGGGCTCGACTCAAACTAAGCGTCCATGATTTGAACCGTTTTTTCCCGACAGGGGGCTTCGGAGATGATTCCGAAATCCGGAGGAACCTCACCCGAATCGCTGTAGAGAAAGCGGAAAGGCTCTACGGGCGAAGCTTCAGGGGCCGGGACGTTTTCATCATTGGGGATACTCCTCGAGATATCGACTGTGGAAAGGCTCTGGAAGGGATCTGCATCGCCGTGGCGACGGGTTCTGTGAGCCGAGATGAGCTGTTGACCTGTGGACCCGACCATTGTTTTGAAGATCTGAAGGATTATCGGAGGCTCCTCGACTTAATTTTAGGGAGGTAAATGCATGAGCCTTGTTTTTGGAAAGGCCCTTAAATCGGCCAGCTTCGTCATGGGGATTCTGCTGGTCATTAAGGTCTTCGGTTTCGTGGAGAAACAGGTTCTGGCTTATTTTTTCGGAACCGGATTCCAAATCGATGCCTACTTCGTCACCTTTGGAATTTTGATCGGCTTCTGGGATTGTGTTCGGGACCTGGTTGGGCCCGCCTTTCTGCCCGTCCTGGTGGAGACCAAGGAGAAGTATACCGAAGCAGAGGGGTGGAAGCTGATCAGCCTGGTTTTGAACCTCCTGGCCATAATCTTGTTCAGCTTATCTCTGCTCTGTGTGATCTTCGCTCCCTCCCTCGTGCACCTGGTCGCCCCGGGCTTCGAGGGGGAGCGGTTCCGGGTGGCGGTTAACCTGGCCCGGATTATGTTTGCGGGCGCGGCTTTCTTCGGAATTGAAATTTTAACGTTCCTGGTCCTAAACTCCTACCGGCGATTTATTCTCCCCGTCCTGGGAGACTTCTCGTTTAAGGTGTTGGGGTTGATGGGACTTATCGCCCTGTATCGCCCCCTGGGGATTTACGGCCTTGGGATAGGGATTTTAATAGGATCCCTGGTGGCTCCGCTGGTCCACCTCCTCGGGCTTTGGAAGAAGCGGCATCTTTATCAAGCCACCCTGGATACGCGCTTTAGGCCCTTTCGGAAAGTCATCTCCTTGATGCCCCCTCTGATGATCGGGCTCTTTTTCATCCAGGGGCGCCGGCTTATCGATAACGCCTTTGCCTCCACCCTGGCCGTCGGGAGCGTAGCCTCCCTGACCTTCGCCTACAGGCTGATCGACTTTCCTTTTGTGGCCATCGCCGAGCCGCTGGCCGTCGTTTTGTTTCCCTTCTTCTCCGATCTGGCCGTCAGACACAGCCGAGAAGAACTGGCCGAAACCCTGAGGACGGCCTTAAAAACGATCCTGCTGGTCTTTATCCCCCTCAGCATCGGGCTGTTCATGCTTCGACTTCCTATCATCCAGCTCCTCTTCGAGCGGGGCCAGTTCGATGCCAGCTCCACGCAAATGACCGTCCTCCCCCTCACTTACTACGCCCTGGGCATGACCAGCTATGCCCTGGAGGTGGTCCTGTTGAAATTTTACTATAGCCTGTCCGATACGCGAACGCCCATCCTCTTAGAGGCAATAGCCTTCACGTTCCATATCGCCCTCGTCTACTTCCTGATAGGCCCTCTGGCCCATGGGGGAATCGCCCTGGCCTTTACCCTGTCTAAGACCACGAAAGTCCTTCTTCTCTACGCCCTGCTCAAGAAGAAGGTGGGAAACCTCCAATTTTACAACCTGCTGGGATTTTTAGGTAAGCTGGGGCTGGCCGGAGCTGCTATGGGGGCTTCGATTTATTTTTATCACGACTGGGCCAGAGCCCTGCTGGACCTCTCCCACCTGATCGGTCGTGGAATTCTGGTAGGCTCTTCAGGCATGATCGGTCTCATGACCTTTCTGATCATGGTTCTCCTCCTGCGCGTGCAGGAGGTGGGGGTGCTCGTCAACCTGCTCCACCTGAAAAGGATGAAGGCGGAAATATGAAAAAGATCGAGGATCGTAGATGGACGATAGAAGAGCGCAGGTCTTCCCTCCTCCCTCTTCCCTCTTCCCTTCCCTATCTCCTCTCTTCGACCCTCTCTCTTCTGGCCATCCTGGGCGGCTGCTCCCCTAAAGGGGAGACTCCTGAACAAATGGTCACCCTTTTTCTGGATAAGTATTACATCGAGATCGATCAGGAAGGCGCCCTTCCCCTCACAGCCGGGCTGGCAGAGAAAAAGTTGAGGGAGGAATTAAAACTCGTGGAAGGCATCCGGAGCTCAGGGGTTTCTCCCCAACAGGCCAAGCCCAACATCTCCTATAAATTTCAGAACGTGAAGGAATCCAACCCGAACACCTGGGTTTTTCGATACAGCATCCTCATCCAACAAGAACCACAAAATATCCGAAAGGAGGCGGTCATTATCGTCTCTAAGGTGGACAATGCCTGGAAAATCACCAACTATGACACCTTCGATGCCCCCCCTCAAAAACTGTAACCGGTGCGCAGGAGTCTTAGAACCCCTCCGGGGGGTGCGGAGCGCCTCCGCGTTTCGCGCCGTCCTCCCTTTTTCGGAAGGCGGGCGTTGACTATCGGCTACTTACTGTTGACCACTTCCAACAGGCGCTCTGTTTTCCGCATTTCTTCCAGGCTGACCTCCATAGCACTATACCTGGCCCTATAATAGAGGCGGGTAATTTCGTGGATTTCCTGGATGTGGGGCACCTGCCGCTCTGTCAGTTGAAGGACGAACTCCCGGGGGGTCTGATAGCTCTCCTTATGGATGCCTTTTTTAGCCAGGATGCGGAGCATCTTCAAATACAATTTGACCACTTTAAGATGTCGGGAAGAGGGAGGGGAGTGGGGGAACAGCTCTTTTAACTTTGCATCCTCCCTGGAGCGAAAGAGGACCCTGATAAGGGCCGCCAGTCCAAGGCCCAGGGCCGATAAATAGACCAGGTTCTCCCTGGTAAAAAGGGATTTAAGGGAACTTACCCGGGATAGGTCCGGTCTCAGCCCCTCTAGGTACTGGGTAACCCGGTCTCGAACGTAGAGGACCTGGCTGCGTAGACTTAAAGCCAGCTGGATCTGATCCATCAGATTGTATTGAACGATGTAGCGGTCCCACCGCATCCGGATAAAATCAAGGTAGCGGTTCACCGTGCTCACCACCGGAATCCGGTCTATAACCGGAGCGTATTCTTCGCTAAAAGCGGCAGGGGGCGTCGGATCAAAAGCTACCCAGCCGTAGGAAGGAAAGAAGACTTCGACCCAGGAGTGGGCGTCGCTTTTTCGGACGATGACATATTTTCCGAACTCATTCCACTGGCCCTGCTGGAACCCATTGACCATCCTGGCCGGGATACCCAGGGTTCTCAACAGCACGACCATGCCGGTAGCAAAATACTCACAATGTCCGGCCTGATGCTTAAAGAAGAAATCCTCCAACGGGGGGATCCCTTCATCCCGCTGGACGTTCAGGCTGTATTCAAAGTTGTCTTGTAGATACCGCTCGAGGGCCTTCGCCTTATCGTAGGGAGCGGGGTACTTTTCAGTAATGGATCTGGCCAGTTTCTTTATCTCCCGCGAGATCGGGGGAAGCTGCGTATACATTTCTTGAAGGTCCGGGACCTCGTCATACCCTGTCGGAGCTTGACGGAGCTCTTCTTCCGAAGGCCCGGTGATCTCTGAGTAGACAGTATATCTCCGGCCTCGATAGGAAGGTAGATCCGAACGGATCGCTTCTGAAAGTTCATCCAGGGTGAGGGGGGTAAATACGCCCGAGACTCCCTGAATCTGATAAGCCCCGAAAATCACGTTGGAGTTGACGGGGCTTACTTCAACCTCTTGCCTCAGCAGCCTCTCCTTAGGCACCAATACCGACGAAGGACGGGAAACTCCCATGTTAAAAAAGTACAGGGGCTTTCCATCGAACGTCACTTCTAACTTTCCGGGTACTTTCCGCTCCTGCTTTCTGGAAACCTTCCAGTTGCGACCATCATAATAATCCAGGGAGATGCCGCGCCAGCGAATGAAGCCCGGTAATCGCGTGGAGATATCCGGGACTTCGATCCGCAAAATGGGGGTATGATCCGTCCGGATGTTACCGAAAGAACCTAGCTTGACCTCCTCGGAAAAACCCGAGATCTGCTGGACCCTTTCATTTTCCCGGAAAAAGTAACCCACACTGATCCGCGGCACCAGGAAGAAAATGACCAGGATCATGGCAAACATGACCAGGGTGAGGGCCGAGGTGCTGAGAAAAAAGTAGGGATTCAGCGCCCGCTCAACCCGGGCCATCTTAAAGCATTGCTCCGGGCCTGCCGGAGAGATCCCCTCGCGGGGGGCGGGATGAGGGAGGAATCCCTCCGGCACCCTTCCCCCGGCATCCTTCGAATAATGGGTCTCGATCTCACACTTGAGGTAAAAAATAATGAGGGTCCAGGTGGCCAGGATGGTATATAGGATAAAAGGTATGGAAAAGACGACGTCCGTGGTGATGACCGCGACGGTTAAAAGTTGGATAAAACTGATCACATAGAGAAACAGGTAATCCTTATTCTCCTTTTTATGAAAAAGCTTCGTAATCTGGAGAAAGATAAGAAAGCTGACAATTCCTACGACCGGATACCTGCGGACAAAAAGGATATCCGCCCCGCAGAGAAGCGCAGCCGGGAGGACCAGGATATTCCAGATGCGATCGGATACGCGCAGATCCATCTTGTTATTGTCGACAAGCCATCCCCCCGCAAGAATCGCCCCAAAAAGAAGGCCCGCCACGGTCCCAAAAAACTCGGTCAGGAGCAGGGCCAGGAACCCACAGCCGATCAGCAAATAGCTGGATAACCTGAAGTAAAAAAGGAATCTCATGTTCTTACCCCGTTCTCGCTCGATCCTCCCACGCGGATGATCTTGGAAAAATGGGTTTTATATCCGCTGCTCCCTTTTCCACTGATGGAGATGAGGATGCGTAGGCCCTCTTTATCGTTGAGCTTTTGTAACGCAGCCAGGAGCTTCGTATAAGAGTCCCCATTGCTCGGTCCCTGAAGCGCCAAAACCCTCAGAATTCTGAACAGATGTGCCGGGCCCTGGTTAAAGGGAACCATCTCCGAGGGGGTCAGGAGCTGGACCTGGAAGTTCTGATGAACGAAGTGCCAGGCATAGGAGGCCGCTATATCCATGGTTTTGTCCAGGGCCTGCATCCAATCCTCAGACCCAGGGGCGCCTTCCCCTCCCCTTCCCTCCACGAGGGAAGGATGGGGCGTATCTACCACCAAGGAGACCTTCCTCTTGTCCTCATCCTCGAACTCCTTGACCATCAATCGGGAGGATTTGGCCGTCGTCTTCCAGTGAATGCATCGGGAATTATCGCCCGGAGTATAATCCCGAATCCCCTTAAAATCCGTTCCCATCCCCTTCCTTGCGGTCTCCCATTCCCCTTCCAGAAAGGCCGTCTGCGTTCGCAAATCGGTAATGGGGTCGATCCTCGGATAGACCAGAACGGTCTCCTCCAGATTCAAGACCCTGGCGCGCATACAGAGCCCGAAGGGATACCCGGTCGAAATTTTTAGCCCCCCCAGCCGATGAAGACCCCGCCGGTTAAAAACCAGGGTATAGCGCAAGGTTTCCTGACTTTTGGCAGGTATTTTTATGAAGTAAGCTTTCTGCCGCTCCGAAGGAGTTTGCGAGAGATCTTCCACCAGGAGCGAAAAGGAAGGAAATAAGCGCTTGGGGTTGACCAAGGTTATTTTTACGGAAAAAGGTTTCGTAGCAAAAACGTGCTCCGGTAACGTCCTGTAAACTTGAATCTTTCGGAGGGAGAGCGTGGATAGAAGACCCGAGGTAATAATAAAACTGGACATCATGCCAAGGATCAAATACAGCAGATTATTCCCTGTATTGACGGCAGCCATCCCAATGAGAAGGGTCAAAACCGAGAATATTTTTCCCTCTCGGGTGATCTTGACGATGTAGTTTGTGGGCCACATACCTCCTTAACATAGCAACTTATATACCAGGATGCCAGGTTTTTTTTAAGGAAGAAGCGGCGACGATCGGCCACGGGGAGGCCGGACGATCTTGACCGAGGTTGAGCTTCCCCTTTAGGAGCCCATCAGACGCTCATGAGGCGCCGCCCACAAACTGGAGTCCTTTGGTCAGGGTCTCTTTGAGTTGTGTCATCAAGTTATACAGGTTTTCCCTCAAGGCATCTCCATGCTTAACGCGGACCCATACCCGGTCCAGTTGCTCCTCGAGCCTTCGGATCTCGCGCCACAAGCCGGGATTTTTTCTGAGCCGGGCGCGGAAATTTAAAGGAACTCGGGGATAGGAGAATTGCTGAACCAGTTCCTGGTAGTATTGATCTGGATTAAAATCAGGCTTCGAAGAAGCCTGGGGATGTGGGGTTACTTCTGAAAATTCCATGTTACTGCCTTCAAAGGTTTCCACAGAAAAGCCGTACTCCGGCGAGATGACCGTAGACATAATCTAAATAGAGACCGAGGATCGAACCGGGAGGAAGAAGGGGAGAGGGATCCCCCCCTCGGGCCTTCCTCCGCGCGATCCCTGTTCCCTATAAATTGGCAAAAGCCTAGGCTTCGACCATGGCAGACAGGCTATCGTCTTCGGGAAGGCTAACCAATTCCGAGGAACCTTCCTCCTCCGTAGCCAGACCCTCTCCCGAACCTACCGCGGGAGCCAGCTTACTGCCGCGCGGTTTGGCGAGACTCCATCGTTCCCGAACCTGTTGGGTCACCAATTGGCTTACTTCGGGGTGTTCTTTCAGATACGCCTTGGCCACTTCCCGCCCCTGGCCGATCCGTTCTCCATTATAAGCATACCAGGCGCCACTTTTGACAATAATGCCCAAATTGGTGGCCAGATCGAGGATATCGCCCTCGCTGGAGATTCCCTCGCCGTAGAGGATATCAAATTCGGCCTCTTTAAAAGGAGGCGCCACCTTGTTCTTAACGACCTTGACTTTGGTTCGGCTTCCAATGACGTCCTGCCCCTGCTTGATGGCCGTCATTTTACGGACCTCAAGTCGCTGCGAGGCGTAAAATTTGAGGGCCCGCCCCCCGGTGGTCGTCTCGTTGTTCCCGAAGAGGATCCCGATTTTCTCGCGAATCTGGTTGATGAAAATCACGGTGGTTCGGGATTTATTGATCACCGCAGCTAATTTTCGCATCGCCTGGGACATCAGCCGGGCCTGGAGTCCCATCTGGGCATCTCCCATGTCCCCTTCCAGCTCCGCTTTAGGGACCAGGGCGGCCACCGAATCGATGATGACCAGGTCGATGGCCCCGCTTCGGACCAGGACGTCCGCGATTTCCAGGGCCTGCTCCCCGTTATCCGGCTGGGAAATAAGGAGCTCATCGGTCTGAACGCCTAACCTCCTGGCATATTTGGCATCCAACGCATGCTCGGCGTCGATAAAAGCCACGGTGCCCCCCTGCTTCTGAGCTTCGGCAGCAATGTGGAGGGCCAGGGTCGTCTTGCCGGAAGCTTCGGTCCCGTAAATCTCTATAATCCGACCCCGGGGGACCCCCCCGACCCCGAGGGCCAGATCCAGGGATAAACATCCCGTCGGAATAACCGGAATATTCTCTACCACCTCCTCCTCCCCGAGCTTCATGATAGCCCCCTTTCCAAACTGCCGGTTAATTTGCGAGACGGCTAACTCTAATGCCTTCGTTCGTTTTTCCAAATCAGTGTTCATAAAAGTTATGGGATTAAAATTCCAGGCCCCAGGCCACTTCAACCCCGAAAGCCTGAAACTAAATAAATTCTGAGTCCAGCTAACTACGTACGCTTCTCTTTCTTCTCTTTCTTCTAGCTTAGGACGAATAAAAGGCGAAGTCAAGGGAAAAATAAAAAATTTCACAAAATTTTTGGGGGGAATTCCCTTGAGCTCAATGCGGTTCGTTAAGCCGGGAGAGGACCTGGGAATCCTTAACGGAGCCGCACGGTCTTTAAGCTAAAATTGAAAGCCCAGGTGGGACATCAGGGAAAAGTCGGCGGTAGAGTCAGGGGCATTGAGATTCTGGACGGCCCCTGTTTTCCAGGTGAGGTTCTCGCGGATCCGATAACTGAGCCCTGCGGCCAATTCAAAAACGTTTCCGTCATCCAGCGCCTGGCTTCCCGTATCTTGAAACGGGGATGTATGGAAACCCAGTTGGGCTAGGAGCGAGAGTTTGGGACTCTTTCTGAATTCGCTGGCAAACTCGAAACTGACGATGGGGCGCAGGCTCCAACCGAAGGGCTCGAAGGGATCTCCCGGAAAGACCACGTCCAAATACCCATACAGGGTAAAGGCTCGTAGGGATTTCTGGAGGAGGGTCCCGATTCCAAAATCCGGGTGCCCGCTTCCAAAAACCAGGTCTTTATCTCCGGTGGGAAGTTTGAGGGCTGCCCGCAGGGCTATACCTGGGCTGCCGGGATTTTCTCGATGGAGGAGGAGTTTTCCCCTCAAGGTGATATCCCCAAGCCCGGACCCTTCCTCATTGGCTGATAAGGAGGTTCCGTCTTTCTCAACGATGACAAGTTCGACCTCGTTCTGCGGGCGGGCCGCGCGCGCAGCTACCAGGACGCCGAAAAAGCTTTCAACCCCCTCGATAAAGGGATCGAGAAACCCCCCATATCGCCACAGAAAAGGTATCTCCAGACCCACCTCCAGGATCTCTGTTACTCCGTAATCCAGGCCCAGAGAGAGTCGGGCCATCTCGAGATCCACGATAAGGAAAGTCTCAGGGTGGGAACTAATATTGAACGTATTGCTCTCCGCAAAGTCCAACCCTACGCGTGCCCGACCTTTAGGTAATCCCTGTACGGTTTCGGCAGGAAGGTGGAGGAACAACCCCTGCAGCGGGTGATAGTTGTGGACGGGCAAAGGCCCCTGAGGAGGAGAGGCTTCGCAGACCATTCCGCTCCAGAGCATCCGAAGGACCACCCAGAAGGTTACCTTTAAAATTAAACTTTTCACAAGTACCGCTTATTCGTATTATTCGTAATCCCTGGATCTACGTGAAAGCTTTTCTCCTTGGGCCTCCCAACTGTAAGGGGCCATCGATTCCTCACCGAACTTTTCCTCCAAAACGCGCAACCGACGTTCGAGCCCTTCCAGAGCAGAGGTCACTACCAATTCTAAATGGCTGATCCGCTCACTGTCAATAGTCAGTTTATATCCGTGGCCCTTTTTTATCTGAAGATCTCGAAACCTTGCGGTGATCTCCAGGACGTGCTCGGATAGCAGGACTACGAAAGCTCCGAAGACGAGAAGGAGGGAGCCGATAAGCCCAAACATGCTAAGGGTTAAGAGCCATCGGATATCTGTTGGGGTCAGGATGTCCCGGCCTGTGTGCAAAAGTTGATAAAAGGCATACAGTCCACCCAGACCTCCCAGAGCAGCAAAAATTTGGAGACAGCCGTTGATGGAGATACGCCTAAATTGCATGGATATCACCTTCCTTTTTAAATTTAAAGACGGGAAGACTTAAAAAGTTAAACGTTTGTCGCCCGATAAAGGGGAATCCACAGAAAACTTAGCAAAGGAAGAGGGGAGAAGAAGCCCTTGAAACCTTACCTGTTTTAAATATAAGCGGTACGATGACCGAAAGTCAAAATAGAATAAGATTCGTGGAGGAGGATTATCAACCAAAATGAAATCCCTTCAAATTTTGAAGACGGGGTTCCACAGATTCTTGAACGAGGTCCGGGAAGGATCGAAAATGTTTCACGCAAACGGGAGATCTTTATTTCTAAATTTTTTACTGCTTGAAGGCTTTTTTTCTCTCGAATCGTTTTGAGGGCTCCGGTCCGGCATTCCCTGGGGGGGGGGAGAAGGCCCGGGTTAGCCTAGACCTGCCATCCCCACCCCTTTCCACCTCCCCTCCCAACCTTCCAACCTTCCAACCTTCCAACCTTCCTGCTTGCGAGTTTGGGTCCCGGATCCGGAAACCTCTTTCTTGACAATGGGGCTAAAAGAATCATAATAAGGGAAAAGGAGGATGTGACTATGAGGATTTACCACGAACTCATTCTCTTAAAGACCCAGGAGTGCCTGCAGTTTATCGATTTAACAGATCGGGTTGCCGGCGTGGTTCAAAAATCCGGAGTTCGGAATGGCTTCGTCAATATTCAAACGAAACATACGACCACCGCCATCGTTGTGAACGAGAATGAGCCCTTGCTGTTGGAAGACATGAAAAGAGTTCTGGAGAAAATAGTTCCCCAGCACGTGGAGTATCAACATAATAACTTTAGTATCCGAACCGTCAACTTATGCCCGGGCGAGTACGATAATGGGCATTCCCATTGTAAAGCGATGCTCCTGGGAACTTCGGAGACTTTGAATATCCTGAATGGGAAAATCCAACTGGGCCGATGGCAGCGGATCTTTTTTATAGAGCTGGATAGGGCCCGGGAGAGAACGGTTTCCATAATGGTTATCGGATCCCAAGAGGAAATGCTCGCTTAACCCTCAAGACATTACCCCTGCTTAGAACGATAGGCTTTAAACAAAAGGATCTCGGAGGAAAGAAATACTCTATAAAATGGGTCACCGTTTTAACTATTAGCTCAAAGGAACCGTCGAACTGAAAAAGTGCGGAAGAATGACTTTTAAGATCGTCCTTGAGGGGCCTGAGCCTAAGCGGAGGGAAAGAGCGTGTCCAACGCAAAGATTCTTATCGTTGAAGACGAAAGTATCATAGCGGTGCATATCCAGAATGTTTTGAGACGGCTAGGTCATACGGTTGTGGCGGTGGCCTCTTCCGGAGAGGAGGCCATTGAAAAAGCCGGGGAGACGCAGCCGGACTTAATCCTGATGAATATTACGCTGCGAGGGGAGATGGATGGGGTGGAGGCGGCTGAACAAATCCAGGCGCGCTTCGGGATTCCGGTGATCTACGTAACTGCGGCTGCGGATAAGGAGACCCTACAGCGGGCCGGACGGACAAACCCATGCGGGTATATTCTTAAACCTTTCCATGAAACAGAACTTCGTGACGCCATCAAGGCGGCCCTTCCTTAACGGGTGGGGGAGCTGGCCGTGGCCGACCCTACCGTAACTTCCCCGGTGTTTCAATCTCTTCTCTTGAACGAACGATCCTATCTGGAAATCTTGGATTAAAGGGCTTCAAGCTGGTATGATCTTTTTTTCTCAAAGGTAAAATATTTTGAAACTTTTCCATTCTTGCAGCCTCTTTTTATATAGATACCTAAGTCCCGGAAATCCCGAGCAGCAATGGGTAGAAGTGTAGAAGTAAGGAGGTATGAATCATGAGAAAATACAGTATAATTACCCTAGTACTCGCTCTTTTTCTCTCCGCGATGGTCATCCCTGAAACCGCCTCTGCGGACTATAAAAAAAAGCAGGACCACCGTTATCAGGGTCGTCATCAACATAAAGGCTATGATAGCCCTTATTATAGTTATCCCAACCGCTATGATAGGTACTACGGCCCCTATTATAGCTATCCCAATCGCTACTACGATAGGTACTACGGCCCCTATTATAGCTATCCCAACCGCTATGATAGATACTACGGCCCCTATTATAGCTATCCCAACCGCTATGATAGATACTACGGCCCCTATGCCAATACGACCGCTAAGGTAGTCCAGAGGGTCCTCAAATCTGAAGGATTATACGCGGGACCCATTGATGGAATTATTGGTCCTACAACCCGGGCCGCTCTAAGAGAATATCAATGGCGGCATCACCTTCGAGTGACCGGATACCTCGATAAGCCGACGCTATGGGCTATGGGAGTGATTAAATAGCTCTCCAAGGTTTATGAATAAGTAGGGGAGTCCAAACCAGGCCCTTTCTCCGGGCCCCATTAACGCGGTTTGGCGTATTGAGGTCCTCCCCTCTTCATACTAGGAGCCCCAGACCTGGGGAAGCCCTCCTACGCCGGGATTTATTCCCGGCGTCCCACACGATCGAAAGATCCGTTTGATCCTTTTGCCTCCGGAGTATTTTAAGGTCCCCGCCAGGCCCCCCCTCGACTATTTCCCTTTTGCGGAGGTCCATACTACGCGAGATTTCTACAACTTCTCAGTTTTTACGCAAAAGTTATCTTGACAAAACATGCGCTTTCCATTAAGACGTTACGGGATTGTACGAGGCGGGAGAGAAAACGTTTCATAATAAGGAGTTTCGTTTAACAGTCTTTTGAAGAAAGGGAGGACGCATGGTAAGCTGCTTTGATAAATGCCGTGGGGATTTGATCAAGCATTTCTCCAGGTACCCAATCCGCAGTCCCGGTTTTTTCCTGGCGATTCTGGTTCTGATGGGATGCAGTCTCGACGATCCCTCTCCTCCTCCTGTGTTCCCCGAGTTGCCTCCCCCTCCGGGGGCATTTGCCACAACCCCGGTACCTCCTTCCCAACCTGGGTCCTCGTCGGCTTCGATCTCCTCGTGTTCCCAGAGCGGAGTTATTTTCTGCGATCCGGGGACTTACCTGGGCGGGTTTACGGCCACCATTCCCCAGTTTCGAGGGAGCAGTGGCTTTCTCCAGTATAACATCACCGGGATCTTCCTTGAAGGGAAAGTGCAGGATAATAGCGTGGCCTTCCTGGCAGATCCTTCCGATCCCAGCTTTGCCGGGCCGAACTGGATTTACCTCAAAGGCGTGGATGTCTCTCCAAGTGGTTTGCCCCCCGGCGCTTGGAAAATCAAGTGCAGGGCTCAGGGAACTAATAATGAAGGCCCTTTTATGGGAAGCAATAACTTTGATCCCAACCAGACCTACGTGGTCAGAGTGGAATGGGGGAACCGGCGCGTGCAGGCGCTGGTCGACGGAGAAGTTATCACCAGTGCGAATCTCTTGGCGGACGTGGTCTTTAACGGCCTGAGCTTATGGATTAACGAGACCCCCCGATCTAACCTGGAACCTCCGTATCCCGGGGCGGTCATCAGTAACATCCTCGTTGGGCAATAGGTCCGCAAGGGCTGAGTTTCCCGTCTTGCGTTCCCCTCTGACTCAGGTTGGGCCCGTATCCGTTCGCTTTCAGAGTCAAAAATTTAGCATCTTGGGTTGGCGGGGAAGAGGGCGCGGAGACCCCACCCTGCTCTCCCCGACTGAGAAAGATCGCCCCCCAAAGCGTTCTGCAAGGTTGAAAGCAGCGATCTAAGCCCAGCCTTTCGGTCCGTAACCCTGTTTTCTCGTTCCCAGGCCCTGCCTCCACGGCGTTGACGTAAGCGCCTGGCTCTTCCTCTTTAGGAACCTAACCCCTTCCCGCATTGGGAAGGGGGAACCCGGGGAGGGCCTTTGCCTGAACGCTCCCCTTCTCTGCCGGGGAAGGGGAGCCGGAGGGGCCAGGTTCAAAAAAAGTCCCCTTGAAAGGGAGCGGGGGTATTCCTTAAGCCAACCCCATGGAGGCCAAAGCTTGGGGACGAGGCGCGGATGAAAAGGTTAGGCGTTGGGCAGCGATTTTGAAAATTTTTTAATTTTAGATTTTCTTGACAACCTGAGGATCTTCTGCTGAAATACAGCGGAGACGTATCTAACGGTTCGTTGTCGTTGTCGGGTCTTAGGGGGGGAGCTTCGGTTTTGCGGAGGCCGGATTTCTTTCCGGGGGGAAGGGGGGCCTTTTAGCAAGGCTAACGGGGGAAAGATAGTGTCCGTGGACGGCGATAAAAGAAAAAGCGATTTCATCCTGGCCGAAGTGTGGAAGCGAAAGGGCCAGGAAAAAATAGTGGATGTGGATGAAGAGAAGGTTAAGCTGGTGATTTTCACTTTATTGGAAGATTATTATACCTTCCAGGGTGAAGATGTTAAAGAAATATTGCCCGTCGGAAAAATTACGTACGTTCCCGGTTCTCCAGAGTTCATTCTGGGGATCATTAATGTCCGGGGAGATATTGAATCCGTGCTCGATATCCATAAATTCCTGGAGCTCCCTGCCGGGAAAACCACGCCTGCCAGCCGCATCATCATCGCAGCCAAAGGAGATATCCGTTCTGGAATACTGGTTGATTCCGTGGAGGACGTCATCGATGTCCCCAAGAGCTCTATCCAACCTCCGATCCCAACGCTCAGCAAAGCTATCCGAGAGGTCGTTCTCGGAGCGACGACCTACAACGGTAAAAATACCATTTTGTTGGATGTTGGGAAAATATTCGGGAAAGTAGTCGTATGACGGGACCGGTTGAAAGTGAAAACCCTGGCTTTAAAGAGCTCTATCTCCTGGTCTTCAAGGTCATGGGGATTCGGATGGGAATAGACGTCGATGAAGTCGATGAGATGCTCGAGCCAGATCAACTAGAGGGAACGTCCTATAAGATCTTTCCGCTTCATGAGAAAATTCCTTTTCGCGGGGGTCCGGTTCTTTACAAGTCCCCTAAGGTCCTTTTATTGAAGGAAGTAGGGACAGATTTGAAATCTGCTGCCACGGGCCTTCTTATCGATCAGCCTGAGGATATCCTCTCTGTTTCCATAGATTCGATTCATCCACTCCCTCCTTTATTAGAAGCCCGCAATAGACCGGCGGTCATTTGGGGAGCTGCTCTCAAAGAGGGGGAGGTTATCTTACTCATTGATTTTTACAAGCTACTAAGATGGCCCTTTAGCTACTAAGATGCAGGGGTGCCGGATTGAACTTAAAAGGAGAGCATCTCATGAAAATGGGACTTAAAACGAAAAAGCCTTCTCTTTGGTTGGGGATGGGTTTCATTTTTCTGGCAATACTGGCCGTACTGAGCCTCTGCAGGGTCCAAGTAGTTCGTGGGGCAGAGATTAAGGTGGGGATGTCCACCGTCTTGGAAGGACCGGCCAGCGCATTGGGGCAAGGGATGAAGCTGGGGATGGAGACGTATTTTAAGAAGGTAAACGATGCAGGCGGCATCCACGGCAACACGTTGCGCCTGGTGGCCTTGGATGATGGTTACGAACCTACCCGTGCTGCGCCCAATATGCGCAAATTAATCGACGAAGAAAATGTGATCGCCATCCTCGGAAACGTGGGTACCCCCACGGCTATTGTTTCTGTGCCCATTGCTAATGAGAAGAAAACGCTCCTGTTTGGCGCATTTACCGGGGCCGAAGTCCTCCGCAAATCGCCGCCGGATCGCTACGTCATTAACTATCGCGCGAGCTACGCAGAGGAGACCGCAGCCATGATCGATGGTCTCCTGCAGATAGGCATCAAGCCGGAGGAGATAGCCTTTTTTACCCAGAACGATGGCTACGGCGATGCGGGATATAGAGGGGCGGTCGCGGCCCTTAAGGCCAGGGGTTACGCCGATGCCGAAAAGTTAGCCCATGGACGTTACACGCGCAATACCCTCAACGTAGAAGATGGCCTTGCGACCCTGCTCGATGCCAGGGTTCCCCCCAAGGCCGTCATCATGGTAGGGGCATATGCCCCCTGCGCTAAATTTATTAAACTGGCCAGGGAAGAGCTCCCCGGAGCGATCTTTCTCAACGTCTCCTTTGTCGGGAGCACGGCCCTGGTTAAGGAACTGGGTCCTCTCAGCGAAGGGGTAATTATCACCCAGGTGGTCCCCCATCTGGACTCTGACTTGCCGGTCGTCAAAGAGTATCTCGTCGATCTCAAAAATTTTTCTGCCGACGCCGCGCCGGATTTTGTATCCCTGGAAGGTTATATAGTCGCCCGTATTTTCGTTGAGGGCCTCAAATTGGCGATTAATAACCCTTCAGCAGGCCCAGAACGAGGCTTAACCAGGGAGAGCATCATCGATGCCATTGAAAGCTTGAAAGATTTGGATATCGGCATCGGAGTCCCCATTACCTACAGCAAAACGGAGCATCAAGCCAGCCACAAGGTATGGCCGACCGTGATTAAAAATGGAAAATTCGTCAATTTGGATTGGGCAGATTTAAAACTAAAGTAGGAGCTTAGGGCTAGAGGCCGAGCGTGCGCCTCCGGTCTCCGGCTCCTCGCCTCTCTATTATGGAACTAAACCTGGCATTGAGAAGGATGACCATCAGGCAGGCATTGGTTGTCTGGGCCATCACAGGTGTTCTGTCGGTGGTCACGCTAGCCGGAGCCAGCGTGATCTCCAATAATCTCCTTTCTTCAACCCAGGATCGTCTCGTGAGTACAGCGCTTCCCCTGGAGGAAGCCAGCCGGGGGATCAGCCTGGTGGTGACCAACCTTATTGTGCGTCAGAATAAGATACTCACGGCGGAGTTCAGCAAAGACCTGGAATCGCTCCAGGCGCGGGGCAGTCTGGAGGAGACTTTTAAGGTAGAGCGGGAAAAACTGGCGAAACTTCAGGGGGAGGTCCAAGGGATCGACGAAGTGCTGAACCAGTTGGACAGCACCTATCAGAATTTTCTAGATATAGACCAGTTACTGTTCGATAAGACCAGAGCCATCCTCTCTTTGAGAGAATACCTGGACGGGCTGGCTAAAAAAATCGACGTGGAAGTGCATAACATCCAGACCACGGCGGAGGGGATCTCCGGAAAAGTAAACTTTGCCATCAAGCGCATCCAGAGCAAGATTCGCAGAGTGGTGGAGGACCCGACGCAGAGTGAGCAGCTTCGTAGCCTGGTCTCGGAGATGATCACCGGGGTGCAGGCGGATAGCCAGCAGACCAGCAATGAGATTAGAATTGGAGTGGCCTTACTATCGACCCTGAGTCGTCAGATTATGCTGGAAAAAAGCAAGGATACGCTGGTCAGTATCAAGGACAACCAGATCGTGCAGGTCGTCCAGTTGCTTCGGGGCGTTCTGAACGCCATGAAAAATAGTTTTGAGGGATCCTCGGAGCTTCTGGCCGCAACCCAGCAGTTAAACGACGATTTTAACAAACTGGTCGGCCTCCTTATCGAAGGGGATCAGTCGGCCTTTGCGTTGCGTATGCAAAGCATTACCCAGGAGGAAGATTTGCAGACCCTGCTGGAGTCCGTACGTTCTTCCGTGGCCTCTACGACAGAAAGTCTGAACGACCTCTCCCGGTTAGCGAGCGAGATCCGCAATTCGGCCATCTCCAGATCCGATCAGGTGGTCCTGACCAGCAGAAAGATCGTGCTCTTGGTCGGTGTCGCAGTTCTTTTACTTGTCCTGGGCATGGCCTATTACTCTACGGTCTCCATCATCAGGCCCATCAAGGAGACCTCAGCCGCCCTGCAAGACATCGCCGAAGGCGAGGGCGATCTGACGCAACGGCTGGACGCAAACCGAACCGGGGAGATCGGGGAGCTCTCACGATGGTTCAACGCCTTTATAGATAAGCTACACCGAATTATAAGCTCGGTGGTCGAGACGACCAGAGAGGTGAATTTATCCGCCGGCGAAATCCTCGCGGCGGTGACCGAGCAGGCTGCCATCGTGACCCAGCAATCTAGCTCGGTCTCCGAGATAACCTCCACCATGGAGGAACTTTCCACCTCCTCTAAGCACATCGCGGATCATTCCCAGTCGGTGGTAGAAATCTCCACGAAGGCCTTACGAACTGCGGAGAAAGGGGCCGAGGCGGTAGAGTCCGTTATGAAAAAGATGGATGAGATTAACCGGGACAGTCAAAATAGTATTAACGAGATCGTTGAGCTGGGCAAGAGATCCAAAGAGATTACCAAGGTCATGGAGATTATTAACAATATCGCCGACCAGACCAAGTTGATCGCTTTTAATGCGGCCATCGAAGCAGCCAGCGCCGGAGAGGCCGGTAAACGGTTTGGGGTGGTGGCGGCAGAGATCCGGAGGCTGGCAACGAGCGTGATGGAGTCCACCGGGGAGATTGAAAGCCAGATCAATGAGATTCAGCAAGCCGTCAATCGGCTGGTGATCGCCTCGGAAAAAAGCTCCAAAGGGATTCAGGAGGGCATGGCCTCTTCTTTTCAGACGGTGGAGCTTCTGAAGGATATACTTGCGGGAGCGCAGTCGACCACGGACGCCGCCAAACAGATTTCCTTATCGACCCAACAACAGAAAACGGCCAGCGACCAGGTCGTCATTGCCCTAAAGGAGATTGCAGAAGGATCCAAGCAAACTTCTATTTCCATCAACCAAACTACTTCCATCAGCAAAAGCCTGGCAGATTTATCAGGAAATCTCCAGCGGCTCGTGGAGAAATTTAAGCTGAGGGGCGACCAGGAGAATTGAAGATGATAGGGGATCGAAGATAGAAGATCGAAACCTGCCATCCTCTGTCTTTGGTCTTCAATCCTCGGACTATGGGACAGATCCGAGTCTTAATAGTAGATGATAGCGATTTAGCTCGAGGATTACTTATCAATATCCTATCCAACGATAGCGAAATTAAAGTGATCGGGGAAGCTGCGAATGGCCAGGAGGCTTTGGAGAAAGTTCAAAGGCTGAAGCCCGATCTTGTCACGATGGATATTGAAATGCCGGTCATGGATGGTCTGGAAGCCATAGAGCGAATTATGGCCTCCCAGGCCGTTCCGATCCTTGTAGTTACAACCCGAGGAGACGCCAATACCGCCTATACAGCTATATCTAGGGGGGCCTTGGAACTGGTCGAGAAACCGGACGTGAGCCTGGAAAGCGCCAAAGCGTTCATAGATAAGGTCAAGCTGTTATCCAAAGTTAAGGTGATCACGCACCTGAGAAGGCGGCCTATGAAGGAAATAAAGGGGGGACAAAAGTCCAGGGATGCCAGACAGGGCTTTAAGACCGTGGTCGCCATTGCGGCCTCCACGGGCGGCCCTAAGGCGCTCTCGGCCCTTCTTCCCGAGTTGCCCGAGTATTTGCCCTGCC
>Ga0073934_10002119_pt1 | contig 43194 bp, 38 predicted proteins | sample LarsenN4metaG_FD_76834 | JGI IMG/M metagenome (GOLD analysis project Ga0073934, IMG submission 76834) | Hot spring sediment bacterial and archeal communities from British Columbia, Canada, to study Microbial Dark Matter (Phase II) - Larsen... ...
ACACCGGCGCCGCCTGGAGCCTCTTCGCCGGCCGCAGCGCCTGGCTCGCCGGGCTGGCCCTCGTGACGCTGGTCGCGATTTATCTCTGGCGCCGGCACCTCGGCCTGAAGGAACGGTTCGCGCAGCTCTGCTTCGGGCTGCTCTGCGGCGGCATCGTCGGCAACTTCATCGACCGCGTGTGGCACGGCCACGTGATCGATTTCCTCGACTTCCACTTCGGCTCCTACATCTACCCGACCTTCAACATCGCCGACTCCTGCATCGTCGTCGGCGTGATCGGCTACATGCTCTGGTCGCTGCGGCAACCGTCGCCGGCGGAAGATCAGGTGTAGGGCGGGATCACCGGATGCCGCCTCTGGTCACTGACCAGCGCGCACCTTCACTGTCATCGCGAGGCCTGCGAAGCAGGCCGTGGCGATCCACAGACAAAGCATGGATTGCTTCGTCGCCCCGCCTGGGCGGGACTCCTCGCAATGACACTATGATGCGGCCAGTCCCCTACTCGACGTTCGCCATCTGCTCGCGGATGCGCTCCAGCTCGTTCTTGAACTCGATCACGTGCTGCGAGACCGCGAGATCGTTGGCCTTCACGCCCAGGGTGTGGATCTCGCGGGCGATTTCCTGCAGGATGAACTCGGCCTTGCGCCCCACCTCCCCCGGCTGGCGCAGCCAGTCGCGCAGTTGCTTCAGGTGGCTGCGCAGGCGGGTGAGCTCCTCGGTCACGTCGCACCGGTCGGCGAAGAGCGCCACTTCCTTGAGCACGCGCTCGTCCGACACGTCCAGTTCCAGACCCACCTGCCGCAGCCGCGCGAGCAGTTGCTCCCGGTAGGCCGGCGCCACCTGCGGCGCGCGCGCCGCCACGGCCTCCACGTGCTGGTGCAGTTTCTCCAGCCGCGTCAGGAAATCCACCAGCAGGGCCTCGCCCTCCTTCGCCCGCATGGCGCCGAAGGCGCGCAGCGCCTCCTCCACCACGCGCAGCACGTGCGGTGCCGCGCCGTCGGCCGGCGGCAGACCGGCCTCGCCGGCCTCCGCCCGGGCGATCTGCCAGAGCAGGTCGGCGGTCGGTTCAAAGCGGATGCCGCGCGCCTTCGCCAGCTCGGCGAGGCGCTCGAGGTCCTCCGCCACGGCGGCCTCGTCCCAATCGAGTGTCGCGCCGGCCGGAGGCGCCGCCTCGATGCGCAGCGTGACCTTGCCGCGATGCGCCACCTTGCGCACGGCCTCCGCCACGGCGGCCTCGAGGGCGGCCCAGGCCTCGGGCAGCTTGAGGTCCAGGTCGAGCGAGCGGCGGTTGACGGACGCCACCTGCACCGTGAGGGCGAAGCCCGCGTGTTCGCCGGTGGCGCGCCCGAAGCCAGTCATCGAGTTCATAAGCGGACGCAGCCTGCGGCGCCGCAGCCCCGAAGGCAATGCCCGCCTTAGGGCCCGCCGGAAGTCCGCACTGCCGTGCAAATCGTGTAATCGTCGCGGAGCTGCCGCGCGCCGAATTTCTCCAGCGCGGCGAAAATGGCGTTGTTCACGCCCGCGGCGGACGCCCCATGAGCTGCATGCAGGGCATCGGCAAGCCGCGCGGAACCGAATTCCACCCCCGTGGCATTGGCCGCCTCCGTGAGACCATCCGAATATAGCACGATGGTGGCGCCGGCCTCGAAGCCGACGGTCTTTTCCTCGATCGCGGCATCGAAGGTCATTTCATCGGCCAGCCCCAGCGGCAGACCCTCGCTGGCGAGGTATTCGCAAACGGTCCCGGCGTTATCGCGGCGGGCCAGCAGGGCCTTCTCATGACCGGCGCGCGCATAGGACACCGTGCCGCGCGCGACGTCGACCACCGCATAAATCATCGTCACGAACATTCCGTCGCGCACGTCACCCTGCAACGCGCGGTTGATCTCCGACAACACGCGCGCGGGGGATTCATGCCGGGCGGCATGGACTCGCAACAGCGTGCGGCTGATCGCCATCAGCAGCGAGGCCCCGATGCCCTTGCCCGAGACATCCGCCACGGCCAGTCCCACCCGCGTGTCGCCCAGCCGGATGACGTCGTAGAGGTCGCCGCTCACCTTCTGCGCGGCCACGTAGCGGGCGTCGAGGTCGAGGCCGGGCACGACGGGCATGGCCTGGGGCAGGAGCGTCTTCTGGATGTCGCTCGCCAGCGAAAGGTCGAGGTCGAGGCGCTGTTTCTCCACCTGCAGGGCGATGAAATCCTGGTTGTGCACGGCGAGACCGGCCTGCTCGGCGAGCGCGGCGACGAGCGAATAGTCGGTTTCGCTGAAGGGCAGGCCATCGGCCGCGTTGCAGACGCACAGCACGCCGATGAGATTCTTCCGCACCATGATCGGCGCGGCGATGACGGAGCGCACGGTCAGCGCCGGATCGTCATGCCGGACGATGCGGGGGTCGGACGGGGCGTCGGCAATGAGCTCGCCGCGGCCGGTCGCGGCCACGCGGCCGACGATGCCCTCGCCGACGGGAAACGACTCCGACTTCAGCACCTGCTCGATGAACTTCGCGCGCGAGCCCAACTGCAGCCGGGCCGTGTCAGGAATGGGCCGGTGCGGCGGGAAGAGCCCCTCCACGGCGACGCCGCGCATCATGTTGTCCGCGCCCTTCTCGAAGATGCAGGCGCTCAGGGCGCCGGTGCTGAGCACGGCGGCGTGCACGATGCGTTGGAACAGCTCGTCGCGCGTCAGGCGCTCGCCGACGGCGTCCACCATGGTGTGCATGTAATCGAGCACGATCTGCCGCTCCTCCATCAGGAGCAGGTTCTGCTCCTCGAGCCGGGCGGCCTCCCGCTGCGCGCGCCAGTAAAGCGCATAGACCAGCGCCGCGCCGAGCATGCCGCCAAGGACGAAAAATAGCATCGTTGCGACTATGGCGGCCGGGGTCCGGCCGCCAAGCTTGGGTTTCGCGCTTCCGACCCCGGCGCGGCGCGCTCCCGGTAAGCGTCAGCGCCCGCCGGCGACGCGGTTGCGGAGGAAGGCCAGCACGTCCTGGAACTTGTCCAGGTTCGCGCCGTCGGCGGCGACGAGGTTCTCGTGCGCCTCGAGCACCAATCGGGCGCTGTCCAGCTCCGTCCGTGGCGCCGCCGGAAGGGCCTGGCCGCAGCTGGCGGCGGCCCGGGGGGCGGATGTCTCGACCAAGGCGAGCCGGTGCAACCCGAGGTTGTGGATCAGCTCCAGGTTGCGCTCGCCGGCGCGGGCCAGGATCAGTGCCCCGGGCGGGCTGAGCTTGCGCAATTCCAGCGCGGTCCCGGCCAGCACGCCCAGGAAGGTGCTGTCCATGCTGGCGCAGTGCTTGAAATCCACGACGAAACGCACCCGGCCCTGCCGGCGCATCTCCACGATGAAGTCCCTCAGCGCGCCGCTGTTGATGAAAGACGCGCGCCCCTCGATGCGGATGACCACCGGGTCGGCTTGGGCATCGACGAGGAAGACCGGGGGCGTGGAGTCGGACATGGGGGGAAAACAATCCGCAGCGTGTCATCCTGAACGCAGTGAAGGATCCAGAGCGACCAGCGGGGTGGGCGTCATGCTGGATTCTTCGCTTCGCTCAGAATGACAAAGGAGCGATCTGAGCTTCAGTTCTTGGCCACGATCTGCCGCAGCACGTAGGGCAAAATGCCGCCGTGCTGGTAGTAGTCGATCTCGATGGGCGTGTCGATGCGGCACGTGACGGGCACGTCCTGCTTCGATCCGTCCTTGCGGGTGATGCGCAGCGTGAGGTCCTGCTGGGGCTTCACGGCGGGCGAGAGGCCGACGACGTCGTAGGTCTCGGTGCCGTCGAGCTTGAGGGTCTGCGCGGTCGTGCCCTCCTTGAACTGCAGGGGCAGCACGCCCATGCCGACGAGGTTGGAGCGGTGGATGCGCTCGAAGCTCTGCGCCACGACGACCTTCACGCCAAGGAGATTGGTGCCCTTGGCAGCCCAGTCGCGCGAGGAGCCGGTGCCATATTCCTGGCCGGCGATGACGATGAGCGGCGTGCCCGCCTTCTGGTAGGCCATGGCGGCGTCGTAGATCGAGGTCTTCTGCCCGTCGGGTCCGAGCGTGTTGCCGCCCTCCTCGCCGCCGAGCATCAGGTTCTTGATGCGGACGTTGGCGAAGGTGCCGCGGGTCATCACGCGGTCGTTGCCGCGACGCGAGCCGTAGGAGTTGAAGTCCTCGAAGGCCACGCCGTTCGCGAGGAGGAACTGGCCGGCCGGCGAGCTCTTCTTGATCGCACCGGCGGGCGAGATGTGGTCGGTGGTGACCGAGTCGCCGAAGATGCCGAGAGCGCGGGCGCCCTTGATCTCGCGGATCGTGCCGGGCTGCATCGAGAAGTCGGTGAAGAACGGGGGCTCCTGGATGTAGGTGGACTTCGCGTCGAACTCGTAGACGTTGCCGACGGTGGCGGGGATCTCGTTCCACTTCGGGTTCTGCGCGGCGAAATCCTTGTAGAGCTTGCGGAACACGGCGGGCTTGAGCGCAGCCTGCATGCAGTCGCGCACCTCCTGCAACGAAGGCCAGAGGTCGGCCAGGAACACGGGCGATCCGTCCTTGGCCGTGCCCAGCGGCTCGCAGCTCAGGTCGATGTCGACGCGGCCGGCGAGGGCGAAGGCCACGACGAGCGGCGGCGACATGAGGAAGTTGCTCTTGATGTTCTGGTGCACGCGCGCCTCGAAGTTGCGGTTGCCGGAGAGCACGGAGGCGGTGACGAGGTCGTTCTTCACCACGACGTCCTCGATGCCCGGGTCGAGCGGGCCGGAGTTGCCGATGCAGGTGGTGCAGCCGTAGCCGACGGTGTTGAAGCGGAGCTTGTTGAGGTAGGGCTGCAGGCCGGTCTTCTTCAGGTAGTCGGTGACGACGCGCGAGCCGGGGGCGAGCGAGGCCTTGACGGCGGGGTTGACCTTCAGGCCCTTCTCGACGGCCTTCCTGGCGAGGAGGCCGGCGGCGAGCATGACGCTCGGGTTGCTGGTGTTGGTGCAGCTCGTGATGGCGGCGATGAGCACCGAGCCGGTGCCGACCTTGGCCTTCATCTTGTCCGCCAACTCGACCTTCGCGGACTTGCCGAATTCGGTGCGGCTCTTGCCGAAGCCGTTCTCGGTGACCGGGCGTTGCACGGCCCGGAAGAACTCGCGGCGGAGGTTCTGCAGCTCGATACGGTCCTGCGGGCGCTTCGGGCCGGCCACGCTGGGGACGACGCTGCCGAGGTCGAGCTCGACGACCTGCGAGTAGTCGATCTGCCCGTGCTGCGGCATGCCCCACAGCCCCTGGGCCTGGTAGTAGGCCTCGTAGGTGGCGACGAGCTTCTCGTCGCGGCCGGTGGCGCGGAGGTAGTTGGAGCACTCGCCGTCGATCGGGAAGAAGCCCATGGTCGCGCCGTATTCGGGGGCCATGTTGGCGATGGTGGCGCGGTCCACCACCGGCAGCGCCGCGGCGCCGGGGCCGAAGAATTCGACGAACTTGCCGACGACCTTCGTCTTGCGCATGAGCTGCGTGACCGTGAGCGCGAGGTCGGTGGCGGTGACGCCCTCCTTGAGCGCGCCGGTCAGGTGCACGCCGACGACGTCGGGGGTGAGGAAGTAGACGGGCTGGCCGAGCATGCCGGCCTCGGCCTCGATGCCGCCGACACCCCAGCCCACGATGCCGATGCCGTTGATCATCGTCGTGTGCGAGTCGGTGCCGACGAGGGTGTCGGGGTAGTAGACGTCGCCCTGGTGGAGCACGCCCTTGGCCAGATACTCGAGGTTGACCTGGTGCACGATGCCGATGCCGGGCGGCACGACCTTGAAGGTGTCGAAGGCCTGCATGCCCCACTTGAGGAACTGGTAGCGCTCGCGGTTGCGCGTGAACTCGAGGTCGAGGTTGCGCTGCATCGAGTCGGCCGAACCGGCGAAGTCGACCTGCACCGAGTGGTCCACCACGAGGTCGACGGGCACGAGCGGCTCGATGATCTTGGGGTTCTTGCCCATCTTGGCCACGGCGGAGCGCATGGCCGCGAGGTCGACGAGCAGCGGCACGCCGGTGAAGTCCTGCAGCACGATGCGCGCGACGACGAAGGGGATCTCCGCCGTGCGCGGGGCGTTCGGCTTCCAGCCGGCCAGCTCCCGGATGTTCGCCTCCAGCACGCGCTTGCCGTCGCAGTTGCGCAGCACGGCCTCGAGCACCAGCCGGATGCTGACCGGCAGGCGCGACACGTTGAAGCCGGCCTTCTCGAGTGCGGGCAGCGAGTAGAACTTCTTGCCGCCCTCAAAGTTTTGCAGGGTGTTGAACGGGTTCGGGAGGTTGCTCATGGGAGGAGTTGTAATTGCAGGAGGGGCTTTACGCCCCGATCCATCGCGGCATGAAGCCGCTCCTACAGGGAAAATCAGCCGGCCAGCGCGGCCTTGACCTTGTCGAAGCTGGGCAGGTCCTTCGGCGTCGGAGTCTGCTCGGAATATTTGATGATGCCGTCCTTGCCGATGACGAAGGCCGCGCGGGCGGCCGTGTCGCCCACTCCGGCCAGCATCGGAAACACCACGTCGTAAGCCTTTATGGTGGTCTTGTTGAGGTCGGAGAGCAGCGGCACGGTGATCTTGTTGGCCTTGGCCCAGGCCTCCTGCGCGAAGGGGCTGTCCACGCTGATGCCGTAGACGGCGGCGCCGAGCCCGGCGTAGGCGGTGAGCCCGCCCGAGATGTCGCACATCTCCTGCGTGCACACGCCCGTGAAGGCCAGGGGGAAGAACAGCAGCACGACCTGCTGCTTGCCGGCGTGGTCGCTCAGCTTGACGTCCTTGAGGCCGTCCGCGGTCTTGGTCTTGAGGGTGAAATCCGGGGCTTTGGTTCCGATGGCGAGGGGCATGGCGGTGGTGGGTTGTGGTGGATGCGAAAGGAGCGCAATTAGAGGCCCGCGGCAAGCGCCCGGCAATCCTCATTCGCGGATATGAACCCGCTTACTGGATTCGCTTCGCGACCCATTAGGAAAACTCGCACTGCGCGCTTGCGCCCGGCGGCCCCGCGCGCGTTAACTCCGCGCCGATGAGCGATATCCTCGCCGAACTCGACTGGCGCGGCCTCTACGCCGATTGCACCGACCGCGCCGCGCTGGCCCAGCGCCTCGCCGCGGGTCCCCTCACGCTCTATTGCGGCTTCGATCCCACCGCCGACTCGCTCCACGTCGGCAACCTCGTGCCTCTGCTCGCGCTCCGGCGTTTCCAACAGCACGGCCACCACCCCATCGCGCTCGCCGGCGGCGCCACCGGCATGGTCGGCGACCCCTCCGGCAAGTCCGACGAGCGCAACCTCCTCACGCCCGACCAGCTCGAGCACCACCTCGCCTGCATCAAGCCCCAGCTCGCCCGCTTCCTCGACTTCACCGGCGCCAAGAACCCCGCCCGCCTCGTCAACAACTACGACTGGACCGGCAACGTCGGCTTCCTCGAGTTCCTCCGCGACGTCGGCAAGCACATCACCGTGAACTCCATGATCGCGAAGGACTCCGTCCGCGCGCGCATGGAGGACCGCGCCTCCGGGATCAGTTACACCGAGTTCAGCTACATGCTGCTGCAGGGGTTCGATTTCTGGCACCTGCACCAGACCTTCAAGTGCGAGCTGCAGGTCGGCGCCACCGACCAGTGGGGCAACATCACCGTCGGCACCGAGCTGACCCGCAAGAAGTCCGGCGCCACCGTCTGGGGCCTCGTCTTCCCGCTCCTGACCAAGGCCGACGGCTCCAAATACGGCAAGACCGCCGCCGGCACCGTCTGGCTCGACCCGAAGAAGACCAGCCCCTACCGCTTCTACCAATTCTTCGTGAACACCGACGACGCCGACGTCGTCAAGCTGCTCAAGATCCTCACCTTCCTCACCCGCGAGGAGATCGCCGCGCTCGAGGCCGAGGTGAAGTCCAACGCCGGCGCCCGCGCCGCGCAGAAGACCCTCGCCAAGGAGATGACCACCCTCGTGCACGGCCCCGAGGCCCTCGCCGCCGCGCTCAAGGCCAGCGAGATTCTCTTCGGCGGCTCGCTCGAGGGTGTCAGCGAGGCGATCTTCAACGACGTCGTCGGCGAGGTGCCGACGAAGGAACTCGAACGCGCCAAGCTCGACGGTGCCGGTGCGTCCATCGCCGACCTCGTCGTCCACGCCGGGCTCGAGACCTCGAAGGGTGCCGCCCGCAAGTCGCTCGAAGCCGGCGGCGTCTACCTGAACAACGTCCGCGTCGACCACACCCGCACCGTCACGGCCGATGACCTCTTGTTCGGGAAATACCTGCTCTTGCGAAAGGGCAAGAAGAGCTACGCCGTGATCACTGCACGATGAGCCGGGTTTCATGCTCTTCACTTGCCAACCCAACGAAGCCGGTTAGTCAGAGCGCATGAAGCTACGCACCCGCCGCTCCCGCACCCCTAAGGCTGGCCTGCGCAATGGCCACCGTGTGATTGTTTCCCGTGCGCCTAGTTTTGCGGACGCGGTGAAGCGGCTCAGCGGCATCATGGACGGCGCGTCCGACCTCTCCACCCGTGAGGGCTTCGGCTCCAAGGTATCTGGTTGATGCAGGGCCGCTGATCGCCTTGATCAACCGCCGCGACCAGTGGCATCATTGGAGTGAGCAAGTCCTGCGCGTCATCGAAGAGCCACTATGGACTAGCGAGATGGTGCTCGCTGAAGTGTGCCATAACCTCGGTCAAAATACACCCGCTGTCCGCGAGTTGCTAGCTCATGTCCAGAGTGGGCACTTGCGCCTGCTGCCGGTTGCCGAAGCCAATGTCGGGCGGTTGGTCCAATTGATGGTGAAATTTGAGCGTATGGACGTATGCGATGGATCGCTGGTCGTCCTCTCTGAGCGATTTCCGAATGCAAAGATAATCACGGTGGATGTGCGGGACTTTTCCGTTTATCGTCGTTTTGATCGCGAACCTTTGCCGCTGATCATGCCTGCTTGAGCAAGGCCGCTATCCTCGCAACAATTCCGCAGCGTGGGCCAGGGCGCTCCTGGCCGTGCGGTCGCCCAGCATCCGCGCGATCTCGCCGACGCGCTCCTTGGGGTTGCCGTGGATGGGCTCGATGTCCACCGCGGCGCGCTCGCCGCTCTGGTCCTTCGTCACGACGAGGTGGTTGCGCGCCTGCGCGGCCACCTGCGGGAGGTGCGTGACGCAGAGCACCTGGTGCCGCTCGGCGATCTCCGCCATCCGCGCGCCCACGATGCCGCCGATCTCGCCGCCCACGTTGGCGTCCACCTCGTCGAAGACCAGCAGCGGCACGTCGTCGATCTCGGCCAGCACAGCCTTGAGCGCCAGCATCACGCGCGCCAGCTCGCCGCTCGAGGCGATGCGGCTGAGCGGCAGCGGCGGTTCGCCCACGTTGGGCGAGAACTGGAATTCCACGCTGCAGTCGCCGTGCGGCGCGAGCGCGTCGAGCGTGAGCAGCCTCACGCGGAAATCCGCCTTCTTGAAGCCGAGCTGCGCGATGAGCTTGGCCGCGGCCTTCTCCAGCGCGCCCGCCGCCTTCGTGCGGGCGGCGCGCAGCTCCGCCGCGAGCTTGCGGGCGGTCTTCTCCGCCTCCGCGATCTGTTTCTCCAGGCGCGCCAGCGTGCTGGCGATGTCGCCCTGCGCCTCCAGCTGCCGGCTCATGGCCTCGCGCGCGGCGGCCACGGCCTCCAGCTTGGCGCCGTATTTGCGCTTCAGCTCCAGCCACGCGTCCATCTTCGCCTGCAGTTCCGCCGCCTGTTCGGGCTCGAAGTTCACCGACTGCCCGAGCGCGGAAAATTCGGCGTCCAGGTCGGCCAGCTCGACCGAGGCGCTTTGCAGGCGGTCGGCCAGCGCCTTGCTCGCGGGATCGAGCGACTCGAGCTGCCGCGCCTCGCGGAGAACGGCGGCCAGCCGCCCGAGCAGTCCCTCCTCCCCGCTGAGCTGGTGGCCGATGCCCTGCGCCAGCTGGGCGATCTCCTGCGCCCGGCTCTGGCGCGTGAAGTCGCGTTCCAACGCGGCAATGGCCTCCTCATTCAGGTCGAGTGCGTCGAACTTCGCCAGCTGTCCGCGCAGGAAATCGACCTGGTCGGGCGAGAGCTTCTCGGCCCCGAGCAGGCGCTCGCGCTCGGCCCCGAGATCGCGCCACTGGCCGTAGGCCGCGGCATATTTCCCGAGCAGGGCCTGGTTCTTGGCGAAAAGGTCCAGCAGCTCGCGCTGGCAGTTTTCCTTCAGCAGGCGGCGCGGCTCGCCCGGGCCATGGAAGTCGATCCAGCGCTCGCCCAGCTCCTGCAGGGCCGCGAGCGTGGCCAGGCTGCCGTTGACCGTGATCTTCGGGGCCTTGTCCCGCGGCACGCTGCGCTTGATGATGAGCACGCCGTCGTCGCAGGGCGGCAGGTTGAGCGCCTCGAGGGCGCGGTCGACGGCGCGCGCATCGGAGAAGAACAAGGCCGCCTCCACCTCGCAGGCCGCCGCGCCCTGGCGGATGACGGCCTTGTCGGCCCGCGCGCCCGCCAGCAGGCCGAGCGCGCCGAGCAGGATGCTTTTGCCCGCGCCCGTCTCGCCCGTCACCGCCGTGAGCCCGGACTCGAACTCCAGCTCGATTTCCTCGAGCAGGGCGAGATTGCGGATGCGGAGCGATTGGAGCATGGCGCGCAACGAATGAACGCGCCGCCCGGCGAATTCAAGCCGCCGTATGCCGCCGCGCATGACGCACGGCCGCGCGATTGCCACGTTGCAGCGCGCCGCGACGGAGTTTTCATGGCGGTGTGCCGGCAAGCCACACTTTCCTGCTCGACAACGGCTCCTTGGCGCCGGAGGCAACATTGGGCCTGCGGCGGCTGGCGGCCGATCTGGCAATGAGGATCGGCGAGCAGGTCGCACCGGTGTCGCTGCTGCACGCGAGCGCGGTGCCGGCGGAGCAACTCGACGGTGCGCCGGCGGAAATCTTCGAGCCGGCGGTGTCGCGGCGCTGCGAGGCCGGACAAAGGAGTTTCGTCGTGGTGCCGCTTTTCTTCGGACCGAGCCGCGCGCTGACGGATTACCTGCCGGAACGCATCGCGCACCTGCGGAAAAAATGGCCGGAGCTGCAGATCCGCGTGGCTCCCGCCGTCCGCCAACCGGGGGATGATCGCCTGGCCCGTATTCTGGCCGACCAAGTGCGCGCGGTGTCGCCGGCGCCGGATCGGGTGGCCCTGGTCGACCACGGCAGCCCGGTGCGGGAGGTGACCGCCGTGCGCGATGCCTTGGCGCGTGAGCTGGCGGGGCTGCTGGGCGTCGCCGTAGCGCCGTGCAGCATGGAGCGACGGCCGGAACCGGAATACGATTTCAACGCGCCGTTGCTCGCGGACTTGCTCAATCAACCCGGCTGGAATTCCGGCGAGGTGGTCGTCGCGCTGCAATTTTTCCTGCCCGGCCGGCACGCCGGGCCGGCCGGCGATGTGGCGAGGATTTGCCGCGAGGCGGAGGCGCGGCATCCCGGGTTGCGGATCCGTCTCACGGCGCTGCTGGCCGGGCATCCCGCGCTGGTGGAGATTCTGGCCGACCGGTGGAAGGCGGGGTTGGAGTCGGGGAAGCGGGGCTGATTCCAAAAGCCTCGGCCGGCAACTCGGGCTGGATCGGTGCGTCGGACAGGGGCAGGGATTCGACCCAGCGACGCCACGCCGCCGCCAGTTTCTGGAAATCAGCGTGCATCTGCCGCGACGGTGGAATCCCGGAACAGGGCGAGCAAACCGGGGTTGGACGCGGCCAGCGCGCCGATGACGATGAGCGAAGGGGCGCCGGCGGCGTCGGCCGCGAGTTCGGCGGCGGTCTCCAATGTGCCGCTGCGGATGACCTGGGAAGGGAGGGAAGCGTGGCTCACGATCAGCACGGGCGTGTCGGCGGGCCGGCCTTGGGCGATGAGCCGCCCGGCGAGCAACCCGAGGTGGCGCGTGCCCATGTAGACGCAGAGCGTAGCCTCGAGGCTGGCGAGTGCGGCCCAATCAAGGGCCGGCGCGCCCTTCTCCGCGCATTCATGCCCCGTGGCGAGGATCGCCGCCGAAGCCACGCCGCGCTGCGTCAGGCTGATGCCGGCGGCGGCGGCCGAGGCGCAGGCCGCGGTGACGCCGGGCACGATCTCGAATTCAATGCCCGCGCTGCGCAGCGCGTGCAGTTCCTCACCAAGGCGGCCGAACACGGTCGGATCGCCGCCTTTCAGGCGCAGGACCTGGCGGCCGGCCCGCGCGTGCGCCACGAGCAGCCAGTTGATCTCCTCTTGCCGGGCGCCGGGGCAACCGGCGCGCTTGCCGACGTGCAGCAGCTCCGTGCCGGCGCGGCAGTGCCTCAGCAGTGCCCGGTTGGCCAATTCATCATAGACCACGACCTCGGCCGCGCGCAGGGCGTTGAGCCCGCGCACTGTGATCAAGTCCTCCGCGCCCGGCCCCGCCCCGACAAATCGGACAAATCCGGCCCTGGGAGCAGTCGGCTCACTAAAGGACATCAAGGACATGACCTATGACAAGTTAAAGCATGGACAAACGTCAAGCGACCGATACCGCCTTCTGTGTCATGTCCCAGACCGTCCCGGCCCCCTTGACCAAGAACGAGCACCTTAAAGCCGCCGTCCCGACGCTGGCCGGCACGTTGGCGGCCACGTTGAACGACCCCGCGGCCGACCGCTTCGCGGAGGACGACGAGCAGTTCCTCAAGTTCCACGGCATCTACCAGCAGGACGACCGCGACCGCCGCAAAACCGGCAAGCACTTCATGATGATGGTGCGGGGCCGCATCCCCGGGGGCGTCATGACACCCGCGCAATGGATCGCGTTCGACGATCTCGCGACGACCTATGGCAACAACACCCTCCGGGTGACCACGCGCCAGAGCATCCAGTTTCATGGCGTGCTCAAGTCCGGCCTCGGCCCGCTTGTGCGCCGCATCAACGAGTCGCTCCTCTCCACCCTGGCGGCCTGCGGCGACGTGAACCGCAATGTCATGGCCGCGCCCACGCCCTCGATCTCCGCCGTGCGCTACGAGGTCTTCGCCGACAGCGTCCGCGTGGCCGACGCGCTCAGCCCCGTGACGGGCGCCTACCACGCGATCTGGATCGATGGCGTGCAACTTGACCTCGAAGACACCGCGCAAAAGGACTTCGTCGACCCGCTCTACGGCCGCACCTATCTGCCGCGCAAGTTCAAGACGGCCTTCGTCATCCCACCGGTGAACGACATGGACGTGTTCACCAACGACCTCGGCTTCATCGCCGTCGAGGAGGACGGGCGGCTCGCCGGCTACAACCTCGCGGTCGGTGGCGGGCAGGGCCGGAGCCATGGCAACACCTTCACCTACCCGCGCCTCGCCGACGTGGTGGGCTATTTCCCGCGTGAACGTCTGGTCGAAGTGGCCCGGGCCGTGCTCACCGTCCACCGCGACCACGGCGACCGCACCAACCGCAAGCATGCCCGCCTCAAATACGTCGTGCAGGAACGCGGTCCCGCCTGGGTGCGCGCGGAGATCGGCCGCCGTGCGGGCGCGCCGCTGGAGGCCGCCCGCCCGTATCGCTTCACCACCACCGGCGACCTCTACGGCTGGCACCGCGCGCTCGACGGCCACTGGTTCCTCACCCTCTTCGTCGAAACCGGGCGCATCAAGGACGACGCGGGCCGCAGACTGAAGGCGGCCCTGCGCGGCGTGGCGCAGAAATTTCCTCGTCTCGAATTCCGCCTCAGCGCCAACCAGAACATCATCCTCGCCAACGTGGCCGACCACGAGCGTCCCGCGCTCGACGGGTTGCTCGCCGCCCACGGCGTCGCGGTCGAGCGGCAGGCCTCGGTGCTGCGCGCCGCGTCGATGGCCTGCCCCGCGCTGCCGACCTGCGGGCTCGCGCTCGCCGAGTCCGAGCGCATGTTGCCCGGCCTGATCACGCGCCTCGAGCAGCTTGCCGCCGACGTCGGCGTCGGCGGCGAGGAGATCATCGTGCGTTCGACCGGCTGCCCCAACGGCTGCGCCCGGCCCTACATGGCGGAGCTCGCCTTCGTCGGCAAGGCCCCCGGCCGCTACCAGCTCTGGCTCGGCGGCAACGCGGCCGGCACGCGCCTTGCCGGGCTCTATCGCGAGAGCGTGAAGGAGGCGGATTTCGAGTCCGAACTGCGCCCGTTGTTGGAACGCTGGCGCGACGGCCGCCAGCCCGGCGAACGCTTCGGTGATTTTTGTGTGCGCACAGGGGTGTGCGCCCAAACAGGAGCGGGAGCGGTCGTGCAGGCCGCTCCCGCTTTGGGGGCCGCGCCGTGATTTCACCGGAGCAAGTGCCCGCCTGGAACGACGCGCTCCGGGCTCAGGAGCCGTTGGCCATCGTGCAGTGGGCCGCGCGTCTCGCGCCGGGCCGCGCCATCGTCTCGACCAACTTCCGGCCCTATGAAGCCGTGCTCCTGCATCTCGTGACCCGGGTGCTGCCGGACCTTCCCGTGCTCTGGGTCGATCACGGCTACAACCGGCCCGCCACCTACCGCCACGCCGAGGAGCTGCGCACACGGCTCCGGCTAAACCTCAAGCCCTATCTTCCGCGGATCAGTCCGGCGCATCGCGACGCGGTGCACGGCCCCGTGCCCGCGCCCGGCCACGAGGAGGGCCTGCGGAAATTCAGCGCTGTGATGAAGATCGAGCCCTTCCACCGCGGCCTGCGCGAACTCGCCCCACGCGTCTGGTTCACCGCCCTTCGCGCGGTGCAGAACCCCGCCCGCGCCCGCCTCGACATCGTCTCATGGGACGAGAGCTTCGGCGTCCTCAAGGTCAACCCCGTCCTGCGGTGGACGGACGCGCAGATGGACGACTACCTCCAGCGTCACGGCCTGCCGAACGAGTTCGACTATTTCGACCCTGCCAAGGCCGATGAGAAACGCGAATGCGGCCTGCATGCCGCCTGGGGGGCGCGCGCCCTCGATGCACAGGAGACTGGATCCGGCAGTTAGGAGATACAGCGCCAACGACGAACCAAAACTCCGATCTTCCATCTCCCATCTCCCATCCGGTCTGATGAACTCCTTCCGCCTCGATCACCTGGCCTGGCTCGAAACCGAGGCCATCCACGTCATGCGCGAAGTCGCCGGCGAATTCGAGCGGCCGGCCATCCTCTTCTCCGGCGGCAAGGACTCGATCTGCCTCCTGCGCCTGGCCGAGAAGGCTTTCCGCCCGGCGGAGATCCCGATGCCGCTGCTCAACATCGACACCGGCCACCACTTCCCCGAGTTGAACGAGTTCCGCGACCGCCGCGCCGCCGAGCTTGGCGCGCGCCTCGTCGTGCGCACGGTCGACGACGCCATCGCCCGCGGCCTCGCCACGCCCGCCACCGGCGAGATCAGCCGCAACAAGCTCCAGATCCCCGCGCTGCTGGCCGCCGTGGAGGAGTTCCGCTTTGACTGCCTCATCGGCGGCGCCCGGCGCGACGAGGAGAAAGCCCGCGCCAAGGAGCGCTTCTTCAGCTTCCGCGACAGCTTCGGCCAATGGGATCCCAAGAACCAGAGGCCGGAGCTCTGGAATCTCTACAACGCCCGCCTCAACCCCGGTGAAAACATGCGCGTGTTTCCGCTCAGCAACTGGACCGAGCTCGACATCTGGGAATACATCCGGCGCGAGCGCCTCGCCGTGCCTACGATCTATTTCAGTCACCGGCGCGACTGCGTGCGCCGCGGGGGGCAATGGCTGCCCGTCAACCATCTCCAGCCCCCCCGGTCCGGCGAGCGCGTCGAGAACCTCTCCGTGCGCGTCCGCACCATCGGCGACATCATCTCCACCGGTTTGATCGAGTCGCCCGCCGCCACGGTCAGTGACATCATCGCCGAGGTCGCCGCCGCGCGCGTGACCGAGCGCGGCTCGCGCGCTGACGACCGCGCCTCCGAGGCCGCGATGGAAGACCGCAAGAAGGCGGGTTATTTTTGATATGGTTTCAATTGCTCCCCCAGCCCCCCCGGCCGTCGATCTGCTCCGTTTCAACACCTGCGGCTCGGTCGATGACGGCAAGTCCACCCTCATCGGCCGTCTGCTCTACGACTCGAAGTCGATCATGGAGGACCAGCTTGAGGCACTGGAGCGCTCCGCCGACCTGTCGGGTGGCGGACAGGTCAACCTCGCCAACCTCACCGACGGCCTCCGGGCCGAGCGCGAGCAGGGCATCACGATCGACGTCGCCTACCGCTACTTCGCGACCCCGCGGCGCAAGTTCATCATCGCCGACACCCCGGGCCACGTCCAATACACCCGCAACATGGTGACGGGCGCCTCGACGGCGAACCTCTCCATCGTGCTCGTCGACGCCCGCGCCGGCGTCATCGAGCAGAGCCGCCGCCACACCGCCATCGCCGCGCTCCTGCGCATCCCGCATCTGGTCGTCGCCGTCAACAAGATGGACCTCGTCGGCTGGAGCGAGGCGCGCTTCCGGGAAATCCGCGCCCAGTTCGAGGACTTCCTGCCCCGGCTCGGCATCCGCGACGTGAAGTTCATTCCGCTCAGCGCGCTGCATGGCGACAACATCGTCACGCCCTCGGCCCATGCCCCGTGGTATGGCGGACCCACGCTGCTTGCGCACCTCGAGACCGTGCATGTCGGCAGCGATTGGAACCTCGATGCGTTCCGCTTCCCCGTGCAATGGGTCAACCGGCCCAATCATCCCGCCGACCCGCGCCTGCACGACTTCCGCGGTGTCAGCGGCCAGATCGCCGGCGGCGTCGTGCGCGCGTGTGACCGCGTGGTCGCTTTGCCCGGTGGCCTCGCCACCACGGTGAAGCAGATCTGGACGCACGACGGCCCGCTGGAGGAGGCGTTTTGCCCGCAATCCGTCACGCTTGTGCTCGAACACGACATCGATGTCTCGCGCGGCGCCATGCTCGTGAAGCCCGACGCATTGCCCGGCGGCGCCACCAACCTCCGCGCGCAAGTCTGCTGGTTGCACCCGCGCGCCCTGCAGGCCGGCCGCAAGTTCCACCTCAAGCACACCACGCAGACCGTGCAGGCCGTTGTCACCGCCCTCGAACACCGGCTCGACCTCGCCACGTTCACCACTCAACCCGCCCCGGCCGAACTCGCCCTCAACGACCTCGGTGAAGTCCGCCTGCGCACGGCCCGCCCGCTCTTTTTCGACGGCTACGCCGCCAACCGCCTCACCGGCTCCTTCCTTCTTATCGAGCCCGGCACCAATGCCACGGCCGGCGCCGGCATGTTGCACGCCCCCACCGAAGCCGTCCGCCCCGAGCACACCGATTACGCCATATGAGCTGGGATCTGCTCTACTATGTGGTCGCGGGCTTCCTTGCGCAGATCGTCGATGGCGCGCTCGGCATGGCCTACGGCGTCACGGCCTCGAGCCTGCTGATGAGCGCAGGCGTGCCGCCTGCCGCCGCCAGCGCCACCGTGCATGCGGCGGAGTGTTTCACCACCGGCGCTTCCGCGCTCTCGCACCGCGCCTTTGGCAACATCAGCCGGACCCTCTTCCACCGCCTGCTTCTGCCCGGCGTCATCGGCGCCGTCATCGGGGCCTATGTGCTCACCGCCTTGCCGGGCGACACGCTGAAGCCTTGGATCGCCGGTTACCTGCTGGCCCTTGGGCTCTACATCATAGCGAAGGCCTTCCATGCCTTCACGCCGAAGGAAGTCACCACCCACCTCACGCCCCTCGCGTTCATGGGGGCGCTGCTCGACGCCATTGGCGGCGGGGGCTGGGGCGCCATCGTCACCTCCAACCTCCTCGCCCGCGGCAACGACGTGCGCGAAGCCATCGGCAGCGTGAACGCCGTGGAGTTTTTCGTCACGCTGGCTTCATCCGCCGTGTTTCTGGCCACGCTCGGCCTCGGCCATTGGAGGATCATCGCCGCACTTGCGCTGGGCGGATTGCTCGCTGCGCCGCTGGGCGGCTGGCTGGTCGGCCGCGTGCCCCGGCGACCGATGATGGTCGTTGTCGGACTGCTCATCGTTGGCTTAAGCGCGCGCACGTTGTGGTTGTCGCTGGCCTGAGGGCCCCGGCAAAAGCATTGCCGGCGCGGGGTGCGCCTGTCTGACTGCCGCGCCGTGAAGATCACCGTCAAGCTCGACTACACCTGCCGCGTGTTGTGCGAACTGGCCCGGCATTACGAAGGCGGCGAGCCGGTGCGCCTCGAACACCTCTCCAAGGTCGAGGACGTGCCCGCCAACTTCCTCGCGCAATTGCTGGGCGAGCTCAAGAACGCCAAGCTCGTGGTCAGCCGCCGCGGCATCCAGGGCGGCTTCCTTCTCGCTCGTCCCCCGGACCAGATCACTCTCTACGACATCGTGCAGGCGATGGAGGGCGATCTGCTCGAACTCAGCGGCAACCACGGCGGCCTGTCCGGCCGCCGCCTCAAGCAGGTCTGGAACGAAATCCGTGGCGTTGCGGCCGAAAAGGCCAGGTCGTTCACGCTCGAGGCCATCGCCAGCAAGGCCGAGGCCGACATGTATTACATCTGAAAGGGCAAACCACGCCGCGCCGGGCCAAGTCATAGGCCCAGTCGTCGTTTGACACCCAGGGTGGCGCAGACAACATAAAGACCATGTCCTCGCTCAGCTTTGACAATATCGTCTCCACGGTCGGCCAAACGCCCCTGATCAAACTCAACCGCCTCGGTGCCGGCCTGCCGGGGCAGGTCTACGTGAAGGCAGAGTTCTTCAACCCCCTCGCCAGCGTCAAGGACCGCATCGGCAAGGCCATGATCGAAGCCGCTGAGCGCGACGGGAAGATCAAGCCCGACACCGTCATCGTCGAGCCGACCTCGGGCAACACTGGCATCGCGCTGGCCTTCGTGTGCGCGCAGCGCGGCTACAAGCTCATCCTTACCATGCCCGAAACGATGTCGGTCGAACGCCGCGTGTTGCTCCGGATGCTGGGCGCCGAAATCGTGCTGACGCCCGGCGCCGACGGCATGAAAGGCGCCATCGCCAAGGCCAACGAGATCGTCGCCAGCCATGGCACCCGCGGTTTCATGCCGCAGCAATTTGAGAATCCCGCCAATCCCGAGGTGCATCGCAAGACGACCGCCGAGGAAATCTGGACGGCCACGGCCGGCAAGATCGACGCGTTCGTCGCCGGTGTCGGCACGGGCGGCACCATCACGGGTGTTTCCGAGGTTATCAAATCCCGCCGCAAGCTTCATACCGTCGCAGTGGAACCCGCGGCGAGCCCCGTCATTTCCGGCGGCGCGCCCGGCCGGCACAAGATCCAGGGCATTGGCGCCGGTTTCGTGCCCAAGGTGCTCAACCGCTCCATCCTCGACGAGGTCATCACTGTCGCTGACGACGACGCGCTCGCGACTGCGCGCGAGGCGGCGCTGAAGGAAGGCATCCTCGGCGGCATCTCGACCGGCGCCAATCTGTTCGCCGCGCTCCAGCTCGCGAAACGGCCGGAGATGGCGGGGAAGCTGATCGTCACGGTCGCGCCCAGCTTTGGCGAGCGCTACATCTCGACCGCGCTGGCCGACAAGGCGCGGCAGGAAGTCGCCACCTGATTTTGGCAAACCGTCAGTTAATGTGTGTGCGGAGGGCGCCGGACAACCGGGGCTGTCTGCTTGGCGCAAAAGCACGCTCAGATCGCCCAGTCGCCGGCGTGGGCCACCGCCGTGTCGCTCGGACGGCGCGGGCGGATGACGAGGTTTTTCTCCGCGTAATGCACGAGGCTGTGCGGTGGCACCGATTCCATCAGCCAGACGCTGGCGCCGATCACGGAATGGGCACCGATGCGCGTCTGGCCGCCCAGAATGGTGGCATGCGCATAGATCGTGACATGGTCCTCGATGTCCGGGTGGCGTTTCACGCCCCTGACCGGCTGGCCGGCAGCGTCAATGTCGATGGACTTCGCGCCAAGCGTGACGCCTTGATAGAGCTTCACGTGTGCGCCGATGCGCGCCGTCTCGCCGACCACGACGCCGGTGCCGTGGTCGATGAAAAAATGGGGCCCGATGACCGCGCCCGGGTGCAGATCGATGCCGGTGCGCTCGTGAGCGAACTCCGTCAGCATCCGGGGCAACAGTGGCACGCCGAGCCGGTGCAGCACATGGGCGAGGCGTTGGAGCGAAATGGCGAGCACGCAGGGGTAGGCGAGGATGATCTCCTCGGTGCTCTGCGCGGCGGGATCGCCGGCCAGGGCGGCGGCCACGTCGGTCTGCACGACGCGCCGCACCTCGGGCAGCCATCCGATCCACTCCGCGGTGATGCGCCGGGCGTTGGCGCGAGGGTCGGCCTCGCCGGAAAAGCGCAGGGATTTTTCCACTTCGGCAGCCAGGCGTTTCTCGATCTTCGCGAGCAATTTTCCGAGCCAGGCGGGCGCGTCCCGCTTGGTCAGGCCGCTGTCCTCGAAGTAGCCCGGGAAGAGCAGATGCATGCAGTCGCGCGCCAGATCGTTGACGCGGTCCTGCGACGGCAGGTTGGCCCCGTCGAGGTGGTTGATGCCACCGGTGGAGACGTAGGAATCCAGCAGGGCTTGGCGTGCAGCAATCAGGGGCATGGCATGGAAGCTTGCCCGCTGGATGGCCACGTCAAATACCAGCTGAGCCATAAGTTCCGGCCGACCGGTCTTCTGCGCATGCCGTTCCATGTCAGGTCGATGCGCGGGATGGTGGACTCTACTGGACTCGAACCAGTGACCCCTTCCATGTCAAGGAAGTGCTCTAACCAACTGAGCTAAGAGTCCGGCGAAGGGCGAGGAGTGAAGGGTCGCAGTTACGGGGCGCAAGGAAAAATCCAAGAGCACGGAAACGTGTCTGGCCAGCTCTGTGGACGCAGGCGAATCTGTCGTTGATGTGCTGCCGCTATACCTTGGCCCAGATAGAGCGCCTGCTCGAATTATGCGAGCAACTGGGCATTCCGCCGCCGAAGTTCGCGTTGAAACGCCGTTACAATGTCGCGCCCGGCCAACGCACGCCGGTGGCCTTGGGGCGGGATGGCGTCGCGTGGTCGGAGCCTGTCTTTGGGCTCACGCCCAAGGGGGCTTCAACCGGCGGTCCCGGGCTGATCGTCAACGCCCGGGCGGAGACCATGTGCGAGAAACCCATGTTTCGTGAAGCCGTGCTGCGGCATCGCTGCCTCGTGCCGGCGGACGGTTTCTACGAATGGGAAGCCTCGGGCCGCGCCCGCTTGCCGCACTACTTTCAGCTCCATAACCGCAGCGCCTTCTTCCTCGCCGGCCTCCGCCAGCCCGGCGACGGGGATGGGGGCGGTGGCTTCGCGGTCGTCACCACGGCACCGAACGCCTTGGTCGGGCGCATCCACCACCGCATGCCGCTCATCCTCCCGGCCTCGGCCGTGAACACCTGGTTGGGTGACCGGCCCCTGAGCCGCGCCCGGTTGGATGAAATTTGCCGCCCTTATCCGGCCGAACAAATGACGTCATGCCGCGTTCCGCCGTCGGTGAACAATGCCCGGCACGACGCGCCCGATTGCATCACGCCGGTGGAAAACGACCCCGAGCTGCCTTTGCGCTTTACCTGAGCGAACGCGACCTGCAAACAGTCGGGCTCGTGGGCACACACCCGAAGCACGACGCCAAGACGATCCGACAGGCCATCAAGAGCATCGCTTCCGCCATTGCCCGGCGTCACCCGGGCAACCCGCGCCTCCTCCTCCTCGGCATCGCCAACGGCGGCATCGTGCTGGCCGACCGCCTCGCGGCGCACCTGCAGGACCTCGGCTTGCGCGCCGGCACCGGCACCATCGACATCTCCTTTCACCGCGACGACATCGGCCGGCACCCCATCCCGAAGGAGTTCGCCCCCACCCTCATCCGGCACGACGTCAACGGCGCCACCGTCATCCTCGTGGACGACGTGCTCTACTCCGGCCGCACCGTGAAGGCCGCCCTCGACGAGCTCTTCGACCACGGCCGCCCGGAAAAGGTCGAGTTGGCCGTCCTCGTGGAGCGCGGCGGCCGCCGCCTGCCCATCGCCGCCGACTACGGCGGCATCCAGCTCGACGTCACCGCCTCCGAGAAGGTCGTCGTCCACCTCGACGCCCGCGACGCGGCCAAGGACTCGATCATCGTCACCACCTACGCCACCTCCGACCGGAAACCCTGATGCCCTGGACCCGCCGACATTTCCTCACCATCGAGGAGCTCAGCCGCGCCGAGATCGAGCAGGTGCTCGCCACCGCCGGCGCCTTCCGGCGCATCCTCGACCGGCGCGTGAAGAAGGTCCCCGCCCTGCGCGGCAAGACCATCGTCAACCTCTTCCTCGAGCCGAGCACGCGCACGCGCATCTCCTTCGAGATGGCGGCCAAGCTCCTCAGCGCGGAGGTCATCTCCTTCGACGCCGACAAGTCCAGCACGACCAAGGGTGAGACCCTCAAGGACACCGCGCTCAACATCCAGGCCCTGCACGCCGACATGATCGTGCTGCGCCACTCGGCCAGCGGCTCGCCGCATTACCTGAGCGAGCGCCTCGGCATCCCCGTCGTCAACGCCGGCGACGGCGCGCACGAGCACCCGACCCAGGCCATGCTCGACGTGTTCACCATGCGCGAGAAGCTCGGCCCGGTGAAGGGCCGCAAGGTCGTCATCCTCGGCGACATCCTCTTCAGCCGCGTCGCGCGCTCCAACATCCACGCCCTCACCAAGCTGGGCGCGAACGTCACCATCGTCGGCCCCTCCACGCTCGTCCCGCCCTGGTTCGAGCCGCTCGGCGTCACCGTCTCGCACAACCTCCGCACGGCGCTGGCCGACGCCGACGTCGTCATGCTCCTGCGCATCCAGCACGAGCGCCAGGCCGTCGGACTCTTCCCCTCACTCGGCGAATACACCTCGATGTTCGGCCTCAACCAGACGCGCGCCTCCTGGCTCAAACCCGACGCGCTCATCATGCACCCCGGCCCCATCAACCGCGGCGTCGAGATCGACAGCGCCCTCGCCGATTCCGACCGCAGCGTCATCCTCCAGCAGGTCACCAACGGCATCGCCGTGCGCATGGCCGTGCTCTACCTCTGCGCCGGCGGCCAGCCGGAGCACGTCGCCCCCGTCGAATGATTCCCATGTCCGAACTCCTCTGGATCAAGAACGGCCGCGTCATCGATCCCGCCACCAAGCGGGACGGCCGGGGCGACGTCTTCGCCGCCGGCGGCCGGATCGTGAAGTCCCTCACGCCCGCGCAAAGGAAATCCGCCCGCGTCATCGACGCCGCCGGCCTCGTCGTCTGCCCCGGCCTCGTCGACATCCACGTGCATTTCCGCGAACCCGGCCAGACCCACAAGGAGACCATCCTCACCGGCGCGCAGGCCGCCGCCGCGGGCGGCTTCACCACCGTGGTGTGCATGCCGAACACCTCGCCGCCCATCGACAACGCCGGCACGCTCCAGCTTGTCCTCGCCGCCGCCGCCAAGGCCCCGGTCCGCGTCCTCACCTCCGCCTGCATCACCGTCGGCATGAAGGGCGAGCAGCTCGCCCCGCACGGCACGCTCAAGGCCAACGGCGCCGTGGCCCTCACCGACGACGGCCTCTGCATCCAGTCCAACGAGCTGATGCGCCGCGCCGTCGAATACGCGAGGATGTTCGACCTGACCGTCCTCGACCACTGCCAGGACGACTCGCTCACCGAGAAGGCCGTGATGAACGAGGGCGCCGTCTCCACCCGCCTCGGCCTCAAGGGCTGGCCGCACGCCGCCGAGGACATCATCGTCGCGCGCAACATCATCCTCTCCCACTACTCGGGCGCGCACATCCACATGCAGCACATCAGCTCGGCGATGTCCGTGGAACTGGTCCGCCGCGCGAAGCGGGACGGCATCCGCGTCACCGCCGAGGCCACGCCGCACCACATCGCTCTCACCGACGAGGCGCTCGCCAGCTACGACACCAACTTCAAGATGAACCCGCCGCTCCGCACCGAGGCGGACCGCCGCGCCATCATCACCGGCCTCAGGGACGGCACGCTCGACTGCATCGGCACCGACCATGCCCCGCACTCACCCGACGAGAAGGACCGCGAGTTCGACTACGCCCCCAACGGCATCATCGGCCTCGAGACCGCCCTGCCCGTCTGCCTCGACGTGCTCGTCCGCCAGAGCAAGTTCAAGCTCTCCCACGTCATCGACCTCATGACGCGCCGCGCCGCCGGCGTGCTCAAGCTCCCCGCTGGCACGCTCGCCCCCGGCGCCCATGCCGACGTCTGCCTCTTCGACCCGGACGAGAAGTGGACCTACGACGCCACGAAAGGATTTTCCAAGTCCCGCAATTCGCCCTGGCACGGCCAGAAGCTCACGGGTCGCGTGCACGCCACCATCGTCGGCGGGCGAGTCGTCCACGAAACGGGGAAGTGAAGCCAATAACGCAAGGCGGACCGTGCAAATGGGCTTCGGCGTGGCAACGCCGGCAGGGTCGGATCAACGGGCCGATCACGAAAGTCTTTCGCGCCCGGCGGTCGCGCCCTACCTTCTGCGTCTCTTACGAACGATAATTTGACCGGACCGAATGGAGCAAAGATGCCCTTGATCAAGATCCGGGGGCATTTGGTCAAGACGGCAGCCTGCCGAATTGTGGGAGCGACCTTGGTCGCGACAGTCGCGTGCAAGCACGCTCCCACACACCAAGCCAAGTCACAGGGGCCTTAGAAACGGCGTTCAGTGCAGCAGTCGCCAGAGCACGGCGAGCGCATGCAGGGTCGCCCCGGCCGCCAGCGCGGCGGCGATGTCATCGGCCACGATGCCCCAGCCGGCGTTCCAGCGCTGGAGCCGGCGGATGCCGAAGGGCTTCACGATGTCGTAGAGCCGGAAGAGGCCGAACCCGAGCAGCAGAACCGCCCATTCCGGCCAGAGGCCGCCATGCCAGTGCCGCCACGCGAGAAACACCAGCGGCACGGCGACAAACTCATCGAGCACGATCTCACCCGGATCGCCCTTGCCCAGCCGCCGCGCCGCATCGCCGCAGAAGGCCACCGCCACATACGCCGCGATGGCCGTCCACACCAGCGTGACTTCCCAGCGCGCATAGCGCCAGAAGACCATCGCGTAGACCAGGCCGACGAGCGAACCCCAGGTCCCGGGCGCGGGCAGGCGGGTCCCGATCGGCCCGAGCGTGGCCACGGCGCAGACGAACCGCGTCGAGAAGATGCCCGTCCAGCGCGGTTGCGGCCAGTCCATGGGTTCACTCCATCACCACGCGCCAGTGCCGCCGGAAATACGCGATGCCCGACGTGATGGTGAGCACCGCCGCGCAGAGGAACCACACCATGCCCAGCCAGTGGATCAGGTTCACGATCCAGATCTCATCGGCGGGGAAGAGGTTGCCGAAGTCCTGCTTCAGCATGCGGGCCCCCATCAGCCAGCCGATGGCATTGAACTGAAAAAAGGCCTTCACCTTGCCGCCCGTGTCGGCCTCGACCACGATGCCCTTGGTCGCGGCCGCCATGCGCAGGCCTGAGATGGCGAACTCGCGGCAGAGCATCGCGAGCAACAGCACCATCGCCGTCACCTGGTAGCCCATGAAGTAGTCGCCGTTCACCAGCGCGATCATCAGGCCGATGATCATGACCTTGTCGATGACCGCGTCCATGAACCGGCCGAACGGCGACACGATGTTGAGGTTGCGGGCGATCAGGCCGTCGAGCCAGTCCGACAGCGCGGCGGCGATGAACAGCCAGAACGCCGCCGTGGCCGCGCCGCGCCATTCCATGAACATCAGCGCGACCACGATGAACATCAACGGCACGCGCGAGATGGTCAGGATGTTGGGCAGATGGCGCCAGTTCACCACCCCATGGCAATGACGGCGCCACGGCTTGGCAACCCTTGGATTTGGGCCGTCCGGCCGATGAAAACCGGCTCGCCTTGGCCCTCCCCTCCGCCTCCAATGTCATCGCGAGTCCCGCTGGACGGGACGTGGCGATCCATCTGGATTGCTTCGTCTCCCGCCAGGGCGGGATCCTCGCAATGACCAAGCCCGCATGAAGCACTGCATCTACCCCGGCACCTTCGACCCCTTCACCAACGGCCATCTCGACGTGCTCGAGCGCGCCGCGCGGCTTTTCGACCGGCTGACCGTCGCCGTCGCCCTCGACTCGACCAAGAAACCCCTCTTCACCCCGGAGGAGCGCGTGGCCATGATCCGGCCGAACGTGAAGCGCTTCCGCCATGTGCGCGTGGTCAGCTTCGACGGCCTGCTCGTCGAGTTCGCCCGCCGCGAGAAGGCCTGCGCCATCATCCGCGGCCTGCGCGCGCTGTCCGACTTCGAGTTCGAGTTCAACATGGCCCTGATGAACCGCCACCTCGAGCCCGAGGTGGAGACGATCTTCGTCATGCCCAACGAATCCTACAGCTACACCAGCTCCACCCTGGTGCGGCAGATCGCCAAGCTCGGCGGCGACGTCTCGAACTTCGTGCCGCCCAACGTCGCGCGCGCCCTCCGCCGGACCTACGCGAAAAAGTAACGCGCTTCCGGCGCGGCTGGCCGCAACCGGGTCGCGGCAATGCCCGGAGTCGCGCACAAGAATTCCCCTACGCCAACTCACTCAATGCCTCTCAGTGTCATTCTGAGCGCAGCGAAGAATCCACGGGAACACCCGAGTTCTGCCACGCGAAAAATGGATTCTTCGCGGCGCTCAGAATGACATATTTACTTAGAACCGCGCCCGAATTGCACCCTATGAAACGCCTGCCCCTGCTCCTCGCCTCCCTGTTCGTCTGCGTCGCGCGGATGCTCGCCGCATCCACCGAAGGCTACTACCGGTTCCCGTCGATCCACGGCGACACGGTCGTCTTCACCGCCGAGGGCGACCTCTGGCGCGCCAGCGCGAAGGGCGGCGAGGCCCAGCGCCTGACCACGCACGCCGGCATGGAGTATCTCGCCGCCATCTCGCCCGACGGCAAGTCGGTGGCCTTCTCGGCCCAATACGAAGGACCCATCGAGGTCTACGTCATGCCGCTGACGGGCGGCCTGCCCAAGCGCCTGACCTTCGAGGGCGAGTCGGCCTTCGTCCGCGGTTGGACCCCCGACGGCAAAATCCTCTACGCCACCCGCCATTATTCCACCATCCCCGACAACCAGCTCGTCGCCATCGACCCCGCCACCGGCGCGCGCACCTTCGTCCCCCTCGCGCAGGCGGACGAGGCGGCGTTCTCCGAGGACGGCAAGACCCTCTATTTCACCCGCTACTCCTTCCAGGGCTCGCATGCCAAGCGCTACGTCGGCGGCACCGCGCAGAACCTCTGGCGCCTCGATCCCGGCGCGAAGGACGCCGTGCAATATCATCCCGACTATCGCGGCGTCAGCCGCTGGCCGATGTTCGCGCAGGGCCGGATCTATTTCGCCTCGGAGCGGGACGGCACCAGCAATCTCTGGTCGATGAAGTCCGACGGCTCCGACCTGAAGCAGCACACCCGGCACGCCGACTTCGGCGTCCGCAACCCGCAGCATCACGGCGGGCGCATCGTCTACCAGAACGGCGCCGACCTCTGGTTGTTCGACCTCAAGTCCGGCCAGACCAACCGCCTCGCCCTCACGCTCGCGTCCGACTTCGACCAGACCCGCGAGACTTGGGTGACCAAGCCCATCGACTTCGCCACCGGGGTCGCGCTCTCGCCCGACGGCGACCGCGTCGCCCTCGTGGTGCGCGGCCAGGTGTTCGTGGCGCCGGCCGGAGGCCCCGGCCGCCTCGTCGAGGCCACGCGCAAAAGCGGCGTGCGCTATCGCACCGCCGAATTCACCCCCGACGGCAAGTCGCTGCTCGTGCTCTCCGACGAGTCGGGCGAGGTCGAGTTCTGGCGCCTGCCCGCCAACGGCGTCGGCGCGGCCGCGCAGATCACCAAGGGCGGCGAGACACTGCGCGTGTCCGGCCAGCTCTCGCCCGACGGCAAGTGGATCGCGTCCGCCGAGCGCGACCAGGAGCTGTGGCTCTTCGATGCCGAGACCGGCGAGGGCCGCCTCGTCGCCAAGTCCCGCAACCGCGACTTCGACTTCGCCTCGCTCGACTGGTCGCCCGACAGCAAGTGGCTCGCCTACACGCTCACCGCCCCGACCGGCAACGCCCGCATCCATCTCTACGGCCTCGATTCCGGCCAGTCCACGCCGGTCACGAGCGACCGCGTCGCCAGCTACAACCCTTCCTTCAGCCCCGACGGCAAGTGGCTGTATTTCCTCTCCGACCGCCATTTCAACTCGCTGGTCGGCTCGCCGTGGGGCGCGCGCGTCTCGGAGCCCTTCCTCGACAAACAGACCAAGATCTACCATCTCGCCCTCGGCCTCGAAACCCGCTCGCCCTTCCAGGCCCCCGACGAACTCGCCGCCGACAAGAAGCCCGACGAGAAAAAGGAACCGGCCAGGACCGAGCCGGCGAAGGAGGAGAAGAAACCGGAGGCCGTGGCGCAGGCGGACAAACCCGCCGACCCGGCCAAACCCGAGGAGAAGAAAGCCGACGAGCCGGCCAAGGTTGCCGCCGCGGCCGCCGACGCCGCCAAGGCCAAGCCCGACGCCAAGGCCCCGAAGCCCGTCGTCGTCGTGCTCGACGGCATTATGGACCGCCTCTGGGAGGTGCCCGTGCCCGCCGGCAACTATTCCAACCTCACCGCCACCGAATCGACCCTCTTCCTGACCGACCGCGACGCCGCCGCGCCGGCGGCCAGCGCCACCCGGCTCATCGCGGTCCCGATCAAGAACAAGGACGTCGAGACCGCCACCGTCATCGGCGGCATCTCCACCGTGCGCGTCTCCGCCGACGGCAAGAAGCTCCTCGTGCGCCAGGGCGAGAACCTCGTCGTGCTCGACGCCACCGCGCGCAACGTCACCGACACCGCCAAGCAGCGCGTCAACCTCGCCGGCCTGCGCTTCGCCTACTCACCCCGCGAGAGCTGGCGGCAGATGTTCACCGACGCCTGGCGCCTGCACCGCGACTATTTCTTTGCGAAAAACATGCACGGCGTCGACTGGAAGGCCAACCTCGCCAAGCACCTCCCGCTCGCCGACCGCGTCACCGACCGCTATGAGCTGAACGACCTCCTCGCCTACCTGATCAGCGAGGTGTCCGCGCTGCACAGTTCGGTGACGACCGGCGCCTTCCGCACGCCCGACCCGCAGATCAACATCGCCACCCTCGGCGCCCGCTGGTCGCGCGACGAGGCCGCCGGCGGCTACCGCCTCGACCGCATCTACCGGAGCGATCCGGATTTCCTCGAGCGCCGCGGGCCGCTCCTGCGTCCCGGCCTCGGCATCCGGGAGGGCGATGTGATCCTCGAGATCAACGGCGTGCCCACCCTCTCCGTGCCCGACGCCGCCGCGCTGCTGCGCGACCAGGCCGGCAAGCAGGTCTTGCTCAAGCTCAAGCCGGGCGAGGCCGAGCCCTTCCTGCGCATCGTCACCCCCCTGCCCGTCGCCGAGGCCTCCAATCTCCGCTACTCCGACTGGCAATACACCCGCCGCCTCATCGTGGACGAGAAATCGAAGGGCGAGATCGGCTACGCCCACCTGCGCGCGATGGGCACCGAGAACTTCTACGAGTTCGTCCGCCAGGCCTACGCCGCCAACGACAAGGCCGGCCTCATCCTCGACCTCCGCCACAACCGCGGCGGCAACATCGACAGCTGGATCCTCTCGCGCCTCATGCGCCAGCCCTGGATGTGGTGGTCCCCGCGCGACTCCGACCCGATCCCGAACATGCAGAATCCCTTCCGCGGCCACCTCGTCGTGCTGGTGGACGCCTGGACCGCCTCCGACGGCGAGACCATGGCCAACGGCGTGCGCCGCCTCGGCCTCGGCAAGTCCATCGGCGTCCGCACCTGGGGCGGCGGCATCTGGCTGCGCGGCGGCATCAATGCCCTCGCCGACCGCGGCTTCGCCACCGCCGCCGAGATGGGCTCCTTCATCCCCGGCGAAGGCTGGGTGATCGAGACCGACGGCTTCACGCCCGACATCATCCTCGACAACAACCCCGCCCGCGCCTTCACCGGCGAGGACGCCCAGCTCGACGCCGCCATCAAGCACCTGCAGGAGCTGATCGCCAAGGACCCGAAGCACAAGCTCCCCACGCCACCGCCCGAACCCGACCTCCAGCCTAAGCCCGCGAAGTCCAAACCCTGAGCTACAGCTTCGGGTCGCCCGCCAGCAGCGCGTCGACCACGACACCGCCGACCTGATAGGCCGCCTCGAGCGAGGGGATGAAGGCCGAGAGGCTGCCCTGGCTCTCGCCGGCGAGGCTCGTCGCCGCGGACTCGCCCGGAGCCTGCATGTCGAAGTTGCTGGCCGTGCGCAGCAGCAGCACGCGGTCGTAGTCCACGCGTCCGCCCTTCGCCAGCCGGCCGAGGGCGTGCAGCGTGCCCGCGTCCTCCATCGCGGTCGTCACATAGGCGCCCTTGCCCTCGGTGTGGTAACGGACCCAGTCGTTGGCCCACTGGTTGAGCAGCCTGCCGTGCCAGAAGGTGGATGACGCGAGGTTGGCGCCCTTGAGCACGGCGGGCGGGCGCAGGGCGTTGGGTTTGTCGGTGTGGTGCGCGCGCAGCTTCTGCAAGGCCTCGGAGTCGGCCAGCGGCTGGTCCTTCGTCAGCTGATACGCCCAGTCCGTGAGTTTCGCGTTCAGCGGGTAGACCATGTCGGAATACGGCAGCTTGGCGTAAGGCATCGCGTAGGGCGTGGTCTTGCGCAGCGGCACGTAGCCCGTCGGCCAGTCGGCCGGGATCTCGCGCGCGTCGATCTCGTGCGAGAGGTCGCCCTCGACGACATAGTCGGTCCACACCGCATCGCCCAGCGTGCCGTCGGCGGGGTCGATGCCGGCAATGCCCGCGATGACCCAGTAGGCGTTGCGCAAATCGAAACGCGGATCGAGACCGAGGGCCGTGATGGTCGCCGCTGCCGCGGTGTTTCCCACGCCGGTCATGATGGCCATCAGCTTGCCGTCGGCGCTGAGGTAGGCCTTTGCGTCGGCGATGCCCAGCGGCACCTCGCGGTCGAGCTTGCGGCGCTCAACCCAGAATTGCAGCTCGCCCGGACGGTCGCCCCGCGCCTGGCCCACCTCGAACATCGCCACGACGACGACGCGCGGGGCGTATTCGGCGGCGGACAGAGCGGGGGCAAGGGCAAGGACGAGGAGGATGAGAAGGCGTGGCATGGCCGCATCGGAGCAAGGCGCCGGGGCGGTGTCGATTTGGTTCTTGCGGAGCCTCCGGGCGTGGCCTTGGTTCCGCGCCTTCATGAGCACCGCCCAACCCGCGAACGAAAACGCCATCATCAAGACCGCCTACGGCGAGATGACCATCGCCTTCTGGCCCGACGTGGCCCCGAAGACGGTCGAGAACTTCAAGAAGCTCGCCCGCGAAGGCTTCTACGACGGCACGGCCTTCCACCGCATCATCAAGGGATTCATGATCCAGGGTGGCTGCCCGAACACCAGGAAAGGCCAAAGCGGCATGCCCGGCACGGGCGGCCCCGGCTGGAAACTCAAGGCTGAGTTCAACGCCAAGTCCCACGTGCGCGGCGTCATCTCCATGGCGCGCTCCTCGCATCCCGACAGCGCCGGCTCGCAGTTCTTCATCTGTCACGGCGACGCCAAGTTCCTCGACCGCCAATACACCGCCTTCGGCCAGCTGGTGAAGGGCGACGACGTGCTGGAGCGCATCGCGACCGTGCCGGTCACCGGCAACGGCGGCGAAAAGAGCACGCCGGTCGAGCGCATCGAGGTCGAGAGCGTGAAGATCGTCGCCGCCTGAGCGGCGCGTAAGAGCATGAGCCCCGCGCTCAAGGAAATTCACGATATTTGTTGGCAGCTTCGTGATGAGAAGATTTCTGCCCTCCTTGCGTGTCAGGAAATAGCAAAGCGAATAGACAAGTTACATCCAAGCGATCCTTTCCACGCAAACGGCCGGTTATTTATTGAATTGGATGCGAACGTATGCGCTGGCCTTCCCTTGGGGGACGCAAGTTCACGTTGGAATCCCGAAGCGTTGAAATCAAAGGACACGGAGATTGCAGCTGCCGAGGCTCGTGTAGGTCCAGCCATCCGGAAAGAGTGCGAGAATATTTTGCGGCGAAAGCATTGGTGGCAGAGGCTGTTCGCATGATACAGACCGAGCCAGTCGCCTATCCAACGTTGGGCTAGCGACTCGGAGGGTGATCTCTCGCAATCAATCCGTGCCAAACAGGGCGTCCTCGACCTCCTTCGCCGCGAACATCTTCGCGGCATCGTGGGCGATGCCGGGTGTCTCGACCTTGCGCCAATGGCAGGGCCAGCCGCGTTCGCGGGCCAGTTTCTGCGCGTAGTCCCAGAGCGCCTGCCCGCGGGCGTAGCGGTGCGGGCCCTGGCGCATCGAGTCTTCGTCGCGTGTCAGGCTCGGATGGTTGGGATCGGTGTCGCCGGTGCCGAGGTAGAGCGTAAGCGGGGCGGCGAGGTAGCGCCGCAGCATCGCATCATCCGCGCCGAGACCGCCGAAACCGAAACCGTAGGGCCAGTCCGTCCGCGGAAAGATGTGCGAGCCGGGGTTGGCCGCGACCACCCGCACGGCGCCGTGCTCCGGAAACAAGGCGGCCATGCGCTGCACGAACTGGCCGCCGGCGGAGTGCCCGATGATGGTGACCGGCAGGTCCGGGCGCCCTTCCCGTGCGCGCAGCGCCGCGATGAGCGCGGGGACCTTCGCGTAGGTCCATCGCTCCGCCGGTTGCAGGACGCCATCCCTGATCACCCCGCCGCGCTGGTAAGCCTCAACCGAAAACCGCTCCTTGTCGAAGTGCGGCGCGGCCACGATGGCGCCGAAACGCTCCGCCAGCACCACCGCCCAGTCGCGGTAGTCCTCCGCGTTGCGCTGCACGCCGTGGAAGACGAGGATCAGCGGCCCGCCGCGGTAGTTCGCGGGCTTGTGGGTGTAGACGTCCAGCGGCACGCCACCGGCAACGACCGAGATCTTGGAGGATCCGGCCGGCACGGGCTGGGCCGCGGCCAGCAGCAGGCCGGCGAGAAAGAGGGCAAGGAGGCGCACAAGCCGATTGGGGCCGCAAAAAAGCCCGGCGGCAAGCAGCCGGCCGGGCGTAGAATTACCCAATGGCGGGGGCTCAGGAATCGAAGCCGACGGCCTTGGCGACGGCATCGTAGGTGATGCGGCCGTGGCGTGTGTTCACGCCGCGCGCGAGGCCCTTGTGCTCCTGGAGGGCGCGCTCCACGCCCTTCTGCACGATCATCGCGACGTAGGGTTCCGTGGCCTGCGTGAGGCCCATGGTCGAGGTGCGCCCGACGAGCGCGGGCATGTTGGGCACGGCATAGTGGATGACACCGTGCTCCTTGTAGGTGGGCTTCTCGTGCGAGGTGTAGCGGATGCCCTCGATGCAGCCGCCCTGGTCTATGGCGATGTCCACCAGCACGCTGCCGGGACGCATCATCTTGACCATCTTCTGCGTCACGACGGTGGGGGCCTTGGCGGCGGGGATGAGCACGGCGCCGATGACGAGGTCGGCGCTGGCGACCTCCGCCTCGATGTTGGCGGGGTTGGAAACGAGGGTGATGACCTTGCCGCGGTATTCCTGGTCGAGCACCTCGAGCTTGCGGGTGTCGAGGTCGAGCACGGTCACGCGCGAGCCCATGCCGGCGGCCATGCGCACGGCATGCGCGCCGGAGTTGCCTGCACCGACCACCACGACGTGGCCGGGCATCGTGCCGGGGATGCCACCGAGCAGCACGCCCGAGCCGCCGAGCTGCGACTGGAGGAAATACGCGCCGATCTGGATCGAGAGGCGGCCGGCGATCTGCGACATGGGCTTGAGCAGCGGAAACTGGCCGTCGGCGCTCTCGACGGTCTCGTAGGCGATGCCGAGGATGCTTTTCCGGCAAAGTTCCTTGGCCAGATCCGGGCACGCGGCGAGGTGCAGGTAGGTGAAGAGCGTCTGCCCCTGCTGCATGAGGCCGAATTCGCTCTCCTGCGGCTCCTTGACCTTCAGGATGAGATCGGCGGATTTCCAGACCTTGTCGGCGGAAGTCGCGATGGTCGCGCCGGCGGCCTTGTATTCGGCGTCGGTGTAGCCGGCCTTGGCGCCGGCGTTCTTCTCCACGAGCACCTTGCTGCCGAGCGAGGTCACGCGCCGGCACAGGCTGGGGGTCATCGAGACACGGGTTTCACCGATTTTGATTTCCTTGGGGACTCCGATAATCATAGGGGCGCAGGCATAGTGTCATAGTGCTTGAACTCAAGACCGGTCCGGCCAACGGACCGAATAGTGCGCCGACTGTTGGGGCTCCCGACCCTTCTAATTGCGCTTGCCGGGCAGGGCCGGGCCCTCCCCACTTGCCCAACCCGCTGATGGCCAAGCCAATCAACCTCATCGTCGCCTGCGCCGAGAACCGCGTGATCGGGCGCGACCGCCGGTTGCCCTTCGATATTCCGGAGGACAAGGCGTGGTTCCATGAAAAGACGGCCGGCACCGTCGTGGTGCTGGGCCGGATCTGCTACGAGACTTGGCCGCGCGTGCGGCAGGACGGGCGCACCCCGGTCGTCATCACCTCCAACCGGGCCCTGGCTGCGCCGGGCGTGCACCTTGCGCCAAACGTCGCGGAGGCCCTCGCCCTCGCCCAATCCCTGCCGGGCGAAATCATGGTCTGCGGCGGCCAGCGCATCTATGAGGAGACTCTGCCGCTCTGCGACCGGCTGCTGCTGACGCTCGTCCATGCCGACGTGCCTGGCGATACTTGGTTTCCAGAATGGCGGCATCTCCCCTGGCGCGAGATCTGGCGCCGCGAGGGCGCGGATGCGCACCACCGCTATACCTTCTCCATCCTCGAACGCAGCCGCTAGGTCTGATCAGTGAAGGTCGTGTCGAGGTGCAGCAGCGCGTAGAGGGGGCAGAACTCGGACACGGCGGTCAGCACCGGCAGCAGGCCCAGCGCGCCCCACCAGGTCTCGGCACTCACGCCCCAGAACAGCACCGCACAACCCGCCACAAACCTGACCGCCGCGTCGTAGGAGCCGACATTGTGTTTCATGGGACCTCCGATGGCCCCACCTTACCGCGGAGCCCGCGGGATGGCTCCGCATCGCTTGCCAATCATTGCCCGCGCCGCAACGCCGCATGCGCCCGGGCCACCTTGATGTATTTCTCGGCCCAATGGCGCAGGCCGGCCGCCTCCTTGTCCGTCAGGGCGCGGACCACCTTGGCCGGCGAACCGAGCACCATAGAGCCGGCCGGAGCCTCAAATCCCTGGGTGACCAGCGAGTTGGCCCCGACGATGCAGCGGTCACCGATCCTCGCGCCGTCGAGAATCGTCGCCCCCATGCCGATCAGGCACTCGTCCCCGATCGTGCAGGCGTGGATGATGGCGCTGTGACCGATCGTGCAGAAACGGCCGACCTTGACCCCGTAATCGTCGGCCAGGTGCACCATCGTCAGGTCCTGCACGTTGGTGCCCTCGCCGATCTCGATGGAGTTGATGTCGCCGCGCAGCACGCACCCATACCACACGCTGCTGCGCGGGCCCAGCGTCACGTCGCCCAGCACGGTGGCGTTGGGGGCGATGAAGGCCGCCTCCGCGGTTTGCGGCTGCCTGCCCAGGTGGCGCGCCAGGCGATCCTCGGTGGTCATGCGGCGAGCTTGGGCCTTTCGCCCGGCGCGCCAAGCCCGATGATGCTCAGCGGCGATCCGGCCGGCTCCCCGCGAACCACACGAGGAAACCGAGCGCGCAGATCGCGGTGATCGCCAAGGTTGCGACCGCGACGCCGATGCCGGTGAGAACCTGGAGGAATAGGGTCATGGCTGTTGCGAGCTGAGACGCCCGACGCTGGAAAAAGTTACTCGCCGTCACCGGGTTGTCACGCAAACTGACCCCACCCCACCCCACCCCTGACATGGATACATTGACCAACGTCCTCCGCGGCCTGCTCGGCATCGCCGCCCTCATCGGCATCGCCTGGGCGCTGAGCGAGAACCGCCGCGCGATCAACTGGCGCAATGTCGTCTTCGCGCTCGGGCTGCAGGTGACCTTCGCCGCGCTCGTCCTGTATTTCGGGCCCGCCCGCGCCGTCATCGAGTGGGTGGGCGCTCGCTTCGTGGACCTGCTCGGTTTCACCGGCGAAGGCGTGAAGCTCGTCTTCGGCTCGCTCGCCGACACCTCGAAGCACGGCGTGCTCTTCGGCATCCAGATCCTGCCCTCCATCATCTTCTTCTCCGCCTTCTCCTCGCTCCTGTTCTACCTCGGCATCCTCCAGAAGGTCGTCTACGGCGTCGCGTGGGTCATGTCGAAGACCCTGCGCCTGTCCGGCGCCGAGACCCTCAGCGCCTCCGCCAACATCTTCCTCGGGCAGACTGAGGCCCCGTTTCTCATCAAGCCCTACCTGCCGACGCTGACCCGCTCCGAGATGCACACCGTCATGGTGGGCGGCATGGCCACCATCGCCGGCGCGGTCATGATCGCCTACATCGCCTTCCTCGGCGGTGAAAACGAAGCCGACAAGATCCTCTTCGCCACCCATCTCATCACCGCCTCCGTCATCAACGCCCCCGCCGGCCTCATGGTCTCGAAGATGCTCGTGCCCCAGACCGAGGCCGTGAACACCGACCTGAACGTCACGAAGGAGAAGATCGGCACCAATCTCGTCGACGCCGTCTGCCTCGGCACGACCGACGGCCTCAAGCTCGCCGCCAACGTCGGCGCCATGCTCATCGCCTTCACGGCCCTGGTCGCGATGTTCAACGCCCTCCTCGGTTGGTTTGGCGCGCCGCACGACTTCGGCTACGGCGGCACGGTCTGGTTCCACTACCCGGGCATCAACGCCTGGATCGCCGAGGTGACGGGCGGCGCCTTCAAGACCTTCTCCCTCGAGTTCATCTTCGGCCTCGTCTACGCGCCCGTCGCCTGGCTGCTCGGCATCGACTCGCAGTTCATCCTGCAGTCCGGGTCGCTGCTCGGCACCCGCACCGTGCTCAACGAGTTCATCGCCTTCAACCAGCTCGGCGCCCTCAAGGCCGCCGGCGTCTTCACCGACCAGCGCAGCCTCATCATCCTGACCTACGCCATGTGCGGCTTCGCCAACATCGTCTCCATCGGCATCCAGATCGGCGGCATCGGCTCCCTTGCCCCCAGCCAGCGCGGCAACCTCGCCACCCTCGGCATCAAGGCCATGATCGGCGGCACCATCGCCTGCTATCTCTCCGCCTGCGTCGCCGGCATGCTCATCGGCTGAACCGCCCCAATGCCCCAGCACTGCTCAGGGTGGTCATCGCCGTCCCGGCGACGACTGGCGTCGGCGAGGACGCCAACGCCCACCTCACTTCAAACCTTTGCCTGACCTCATTCGCATGAATTTTCCTCGTTTCTTCATGCTCGCTCTGCTCTCCGGCGCCCTCAGCGCGTCGGAGCCGAAGCCCGGCTGCGTCTTCTGCGCCATCGCCGCGGGCACCCGCGAGGCGTCATTTGTTTACCGCGACGACACCGTCATGGCCATCATGACCATCGGGCCGGTCAACCCCGGACACACCCTCGTCATCCCGGTGCGGCACGCCGACGGCGTCCTCGACCTGCCGCCCGACACCGCCAAGGCCATGACCGCCCTCGCCCAGCGCGTCGCCCGCGCCATCCAGGCCAGCGAATACAAGGCCGACGGCATCCAGCTGCTGATGAACACCGGCGCCGCCTCCGGGCAGACCGTCTTCCACGCCCACCTGCACGTCATCCCGAAGTTCCCGAAGGACACCCACGACGGCCCGCATCCCGACCGCCCCAAGCCCCCGCGCGCCGAGCTCGACGCCGTCGCGGCCAAGCTGCGCGAGGCACTGGCGAAGCTGGACTGAGCCGCCCAGCGGCTACTTGCGATACCACTTGCCGGACTTGTCCTGCAGCCAGACGCCGGGCCGGGCCTGCTGCGCGATGTCCTCGGCGCGGTTCTGCCCGACCTGCTCGGCGGTGGCGCCGGTCTGTTTCGCAATCATCTCATAGACCAGGGCACGGTCGCGGTTCTCGGCCTGGACGAGCGCGTCGGCACCCGCCTCGTTGGCGCGCAGTTCGACGTAGCCGCGGTTGTTCTCGCCGACGATGGCGCGGGCCCGGAGGTCGTCGAGCTGCGGCAGGCGCTCGGCCATCCGGCGACGGATGTCGGCGGCGGTCTCGGCGAAAGCCGCCGTGGCCAGCAGGCTGAGGGCGGCAAGGAGGGTGATGAGGCGGGTGGTCATGGCTTTTTCTCCTCCGATGCGGCTTCAATGGTGGTGGATTTCCGGTCGAGGTCTCCGAAGAAGTCGTCGAGCGCACGGTCGACCTTCACGTTCACGTCCACGGTGATGTGGATGGGCTTCACCTCGATGGCGTCGGTCTTCACGTGCACGCACCCGGCGCCGGCGAGCACCAGGGCGGCGGTGAACAGGGAAATCGGCTTCATGGATGCACTCATGGGAAAGCGGCGGACGCAGAATGTTTCGCTTATTTGACGCCGGAACGCACCCGGCTATTCAAACCTAGGTTCAACAGCGCCTCGATCGGGCCGTTGACGTTGAGGTCGAGCTTCACCGGGGCTTTCACCTGCGGATCGGTCGGTTCGCCGGCGAGCCGTAGGGTGGCGGAGCGCCCGGGCGGGGCGTCGGGCGGACGCACTTCCAGCCGCATCTCCCCCAGCCGGAGGCGCAGCAGGCCGGACTCGACCTTCTGCATGACGGCAAAGGTGGGCGACCGCGGATCCATGCCGCGCGTCAGCATGCCCTGGGCGTTCAGTTGCAACTCGGCCTGGACGCCCTTCTTCAGTTCCAGCCAGCCCGTGCCGAGCCGCAATCCGCCGTCGTCCACCCGGATGGGCAAACGGCCGTCAACCCGGCCGGTGGCGCGGCCCGGCAGATCCTCCGTGAGGGCCAGCACCTGCTCCACGTCGATGCCGTCGAGCAGCAGCGTGGCCGCCAGCTCGCGCTGGCTTGGCACGAGGCGGAAAGGCTCCGTTGTCACCTTGCCGCCCAGTGCGCTGAACGCGGCCCCGTGCACGACGACCCGGTCCCAGCCGGCGAACTCGATGTCGGCGGCGATGTCCGTCAGCGTGAGCCCGCCGCTGGTCAGTTTCGCGGCCCGCACGGCGCCGGGCTTCGACCGGAAGTGGTCGAGGTCGGTGAACTCCAGGTCGGCCTCGATGCCCTCGATGGCCACGCCGGTGCCCGGGTGCCGCGCGCGGCCTTCGCGCAATTGCACCTGCGCCGTGCCGGCGAACTCCTTGCCGGCGATCCTGCCCTCGGCCGAACCGGTGAACTTGCCCGCCAGATCCCAGTTGCCGCCGGGCAGCACCACCATGCGTTGCACAAATCCGCGCCACTGCGACAGGTCGAGCGCGATGTCCCGCAGCTGGAACTCCACGGACTTCGCCGCCGTGTCGTAGCGGCCGGCGCCGCGGAACGCCAGGCCCGGTCCGCTCGCCTTCATTTCGCCCTGCCAGGCCTGTGCCCCGGCCGCCTTGGCGCTCAGCTCGATCGTCAGCGCCTGGTCCGGCAGCGACGCCGCCTGGATGACCAGCTGTCCGTCGATGGAAATCTCGTCCACCGGCACCGCCGGAGCCGTGCCCCCGCCGCCGGCGCCGTAGGAGGCCCACGCCCAGGGATTGGTGTCCGACCCGTCGATCGCCACCGGCAACCGCGCCTCCTTCACGCTCACCCGGCCGAGCGAGGGCGACCACCAGTGCGTGCGCTCGAAGCTGATCTCCCGCGCCGAGAACGGCCGCGCCCGGTAGCGCAGGTCCACGTTCTCCATCCGCAGGCGCCACGGCGAGGCGTCGGTGACGTCGAACTTCACCTCCGTGGCGCCGGCCCGCGTCAGGGTGGCGGAGATCACCGAGGCCGTCAGCGGCACGCGCGTGAGCCACAACGCGCCGACGGCGAGCGCGATGAGCGCGCCCAAGGCGAGGGCGACGCGGCGGATGCGGGAACTGGAGACGGCCATGCGGGTGAGACGCGGTGCGGAACGAATGGTTGCAACAGTGCGTGCCTCCACTAGCTCTGCAAGCCAACCCTCCGTTCCGGCGGAGAGCCCTGCCCATGCCCCGACCCAACCACCGCCCCCGCTGGCGCGACCAGTTGCCCGGCCGCCGGCCCGAGACTCACTTCCGCTGGCGCGGCAAGGAGGTCTCGCGCCTCGAGAACCTGGCCGACGGCGTCTTCGCCTTCTCCGTCAGCATGCTCGTCATCACCACGTCGGTGCCGACCGCCTTTGCGGACCTGATGGCGGTGATGAAGTCGTTCCCGGCCTTCGTCGCCTGCTTCGCGCTGCTGATGGTCTTCTGGAACGTCCACTACCGCTTCTTCCGCCGCTACGGCCTGGAGGACGCCTTCACGCGCGTCCTCAACTACGCCATACTGCTCATGGTACTGTTCTCGGTCTACCCGCTGAAGTTCCTTTTCAATTCCTGGATCGGCGGCGGGCGCGGCGTCGGCACCGTGGGCGAGCTCATGATCGTCTACCGGCTCTACGGCGGCGGGCTAGCCGGCATCTGGCTGCTGTTCGGCCTGCTTTACTGGCACGCCTGGCGGAAACGGTTCGAGCTGGACCTGACGCCGGTCGAGTGCGCCTACACCCGCCTCGACCTGGGCGCCGTGGCGGTGAACGTCGGCACCTGCGCGCTCTCCATTTTGCTGTCCTATCTGCCGGTGCCGTTCTGGCTGCCCGGCGTGATCTACGCCTCGCTCGGGCTGACGATGTGGCTCAACGGCACGTGGCACGGCCGCGCGATCAACCGGCTGCTCGCGGAACGCGGCGGCGCGCCTACGCCCGCACCGGGCTGAGCTTCCGGTGTGCTACCCATGTCGCCTCAGTCGTCGACATGCTCCAACGCGACAACGATCACCTGTCGGACGGCATGATCGACCCAATAGTGAATCAGCCAGTCATCGAATATTTTCACCGCCAGCTTCTCGTCCGCGCGTTTGATCAGGAGATCGGGCGTCGCGGCTGGATCGGTTGCCAGCCGGCGAAATAATCGTGCAGCTTCCATTGTGTGCGGGAAGGCAGCCGCAGGAGACGATCGGCAGCTGACTCTTCGGCGAGGAACCGGTATCGCTGCATCAGCCGGCTGGCCGTGCGCCCATCTTTGCCCGCAGGTCGTCCTCGTTTACCACGCCACCTTCCCGGGCCCGGCCCAACAATTGATGAAGACGATCCTGCCGCGTCAGGTCTTCCTTGAGATCGAGCAGCCTCAGCCAAGCCCGCAATTCGGTCCGCTCGGCGGGACTGAGCGATTGGGAACCGGCTTTCAACTCGGCGAGGCTCATGCCGGCACACTAACGGTGGAATGCCGTCCGGCAAGCGCAGGTTTCACGCCCGCACCGGGCTGAGCTTCCAGAGCTCGGAGGCGTATTCCCCGATGGCGCGGTCGCTGGAGAACTTGCCGACGCGCGCGGTGTTCAGGATCGCCATGCGGGCCCAGCGCGCGCGGTCGCGGAACGCCGCGTCCACCCGGGCCTGCGCGTCGCAGTAGGCGCGGAAGTCGGCGAGCACCATGAAGGGGTCGCCGCCCTCGAGCAGCCCGGCCCGCACCAGCGCGGGCAGGTTCGGGTGCTCGTCGGGGACGAAGTAGTCGGAGCCCAGCCAGTCGAGCACGTCGCGCAGTTCCGCGTCAGCCTCGTAGTAGCGGCGGGGATCGTAGCCGGCGCGGCGCAGCTCCGCCACCTCCTCGACGGTGTGGCCGAAGATGAAGATGTTGTCGTCGCCCACCTCCTCGCGGATCTCGACGTTGGCGCCGTCGAGCGTGCCGATGGTGACCGCGCCGTTGAGGGCGAGCTTCATGTTGCCCGTGCCCGAGGCCTCCTTGCCGGCGGTGGAGATCTGCTCGGAGAGGTCGGCCGCGGGGATGATGCGCATGGCGAGCGACACGCGGTAGTTCGGCAGGAAGGCGACCTTCAGGCGGCCGTCGACGCGGGGGTCGTGGTTCACGCGGTGGGCGACGGCGTTGATGGCGCGGATGATGGCCTTGGCCATGTCGTAGCCGGGGGCGGCCTTGGCGGCGAAGACGAAGACGCGCGGGACGAGGTCGAGACCGGGATCCTGCACGAGGCGGCGGTAGAGCGCGAGGATGTGGAGCAGGTTCAGGTGCTGGCGCTTGTATTCGTGGAGGCGCTTGATCTGCACGTCGAAGAGCGCGTCGGGCGACACGTCGATGCCGCAGTCCTGCCGGATGATGCCGGCCAGCGCCTCCTTGTTGGCGCGCTTGACGGCCATGAACTCGCGCTGGAAGGCCGGATCGTCCGCCCATTTCTCCAGGCGCCGCAGGCGCCCGAGGTCGGTCTCCCAGCCCGGGCCGATGCGGGCGGTGATGAGCGCCGACAGCGGCGGGTTGCAGGTGCGCAGCCAGAGGCGCGGCGTGATGCCGTTGGTCTTGTTGTTGAACTTGCCCGGGTAGAGCGCGTCGAAGTCCGGGAAAAGGTTCGCCCGCAGCAGGCGCGTGTGCAGCTCGGCCACGCCGTTGACGGCGAAGGAGCCGACCACGGCGAGATGCGCCATGCGCACCATCTTGTCGCCGTTCTCCTCGATCAGGGAAAGGCGGCGCTTGCGCTCGTGATCGCCCGGCCACTTCGCCTCGCACAGGTGCATGAGGTGGTGGTTGATCTCGTAGATGATGAGCAGATGGCGCGGCAGCACGCGCTGGAAGAGCGGCACGCCCCATTTCTCCAGCGCCTCGGGCAGCAACGTGTGGTTGGTGTAGGCGAAGACGCGCGTCGTGATGCCCCAGGCGCGGCCGAAATCCATGCCCGCCTCGTCGCGCAGGATGCGCATCAGCTCGGCGACGGCGATGGCCGGGTGCGTGTCGTTCAGCTGCACCACCGCCTTGTCGGCAAAGTTCGCCCACGTGTTGCCCGTCGTCGCGAAGTGCCGGCGGATGATGTCGCGCAGCGAGCAGGTGACGAAGAAATACTGCTGCACGAGGCGCAGCTCCTTGCCGTTCTCCGTCTTGTCGTTCGGGTAGAGCACCTTCGAGATCGTCTCGCCGTAGGCCTTTTCGCGCACCGCCTCGATGTAGCCGCCCTCGTTGAAGGTCTTCAGGTCGAAGTCCTCCGTCGCCTTCGAGGCCCAGAGGCGGAGGATGTTCACCGTCTTGGTGCCGTAGCCGACGATCGGGATGTCGTAGGGGAAGCCGAGGATCGTCTTCGTGTCGACCCAGCGCCATTGGTAATGGCCCTGGTCGTCGAACACCTGCTCGCAGCGGCCGAACAGCTCGATGCGCTGCGTCAGCTCCGGGCGCACCATCTCCCACGGCGCGCCGTAGATCAGCCAGTTGTCGGGATGCTCGACCTGGTGGCCGTTCCTGAACTCCTGCTTGAAGAGGCCGAATTCATAGTGGATGCCGTAGCCGACCGCGGGCAGGTCGAGCGTGGCGAGCGAATCGAGATAACACGCCGCCAGACGCCCCAGGCC
>Ga0073934_10002120_pt1 | contig 43182 bp, 43 predicted proteins | sample LarsenN4metaG_FD_76834 | JGI IMG/M metagenome (GOLD analysis project Ga0073934, IMG submission 76834) | Hot spring sediment bacterial and archeal communities from British Columbia, Canada, to study Microbial Dark Matter (Phase II) - Larsen... ...
AGCGCTCCCAGGACGAGAGGCTCGAGTGGCTGAACACCCGCTGCACGCGCGCATTGTAGCCCCGGCCCGCGTTCCCGGACCCGGCGGGACTTCTTGGCCGCGCCCGTCCGGCGCGCGCTAGATGCATCTCGCGCTCGCGAGCGCTAGCCCTCGAGCCGACCTTCGCCCGCGGGGCAGCCTGGCCTCGCAGGGCGGCCCGCGCAGGGCGCACCCGAGCCCGCAGGGCGCACCCGAGCCTAGGCCCAGGTGCGTGGGCGTGGGGCACGACCCGCGCGTGACTGAACCTTGTAGAACCGTCACAGCCGAGCCTAGGCCCAGGTGCGTGGGCGTGCCTAGGCCCAGGTGCGTGGGCGTGGGGCGCTCCATGCCTAGGCAGGGGCGGGGGGAGCGGGCGACCCCAAAGCGCGGGAGGTACACACGGGTGGCGTAGCTGGAGTCCCACGTCCGGGTTCCCTCGGTCGACCCCCCTTGACACCAAGGCGTCAAGGCGTCAAGATCGGCCGCTGATGTACCTCCCGCCGAGCTACGAAGACGGGCTCATCATCGTGACCCGCGGGCCGCTGCCGCTCCTGCGGCCGGCGCTCGCGGCGCTCCGCGCCGACAGGGTCGAGGTCGTGATCCTCGCTCCGCTGGAGAGAACCGTCCCGCTCCCGACCTGGGCGCACTTCGCCGGGGAGGCCGCCCCCGGGGTCGCCTCGATCGGCCGGGTGCTCCGGCTCGGAGAGCTGCTCCGCCAGGGGTGCTGGGGGGATCCCCGTGGGAGCCGGGAGGACCCGCTCTGTCTCCCCGTGCGCACGTGCGCCACGGGGCTCTTCCCGGCGGCGGACTCGCTCCGGGTCCGCCTCCAGTGGACGCACCTCATGGCGGCGAGACCGGGCTGCATCAAGGAGGTGTTCCCGGCCCTGATCGCCGGCCCGCTCGAGGAGCGCATCCTGCTCTCCGGCGCGGTCGAGGGCTTCGAGCCGGCCGTGCGGCCTCCGGCGCAGGCGCGCCCGTGACCGAGCGTCTCCGCTCGACGGAGTGCGTGGTGGCGGCGCTCGCCGGCATCGCCGGCTACGTGATCGCGACCTGCGCGGCGGGGCTGTGGATCGCTGGCGGCTCGCCGCTGGCCCACGACGAGCGCTCCCTCGCGCACGTCGTGAGAGACGAGGGCCTCGAGGTTCCCCCGCGCGGGGCGGGCGGCGTCGGCATCCTCGTCGTGTGTCGCGGCGACGGGGAGCCCCCGATCGCGCTCTTCAACTCCTTCGACGGCGACCTCGTCCTGTGCCCCGGCGACGAGCGCTGCCCCTCGGATCGCACCGGCCTCCTCGAGGGCTTCGAGGTGGCCCCTTGAGCAGCGGCGAGACCAAGAAGCGCGCGCTCGTGTGCGGAGGTCGCCGCTGGGGGTGGACGCGGCCGCAGCGGCGCGCCATCGAGCGCGTCCTCGACGGCGTGCTCGCGATGTACGGCCACGTCGTGATCGTTCACGGAGACTCCAAAGGAGTCGACACCATCGCGAGACAGTGGGCCGAGAGTCGCGGCGTCGAGCACGAGCCCCATCCCGCCGAGTGGGGCAAGTGCGGTCTCGGCGCGGGACCAATCCGCAACGAGGAGATGGTGAGAAGCGGCATCTCCATCTGCATCGCCTTCCCCGGCGGCAAGGGCACGGCGGAGATGGTCCGGCGCGCCCAGCGCACCGCCGGAGTGGCGGTGGTGGACTTGCGCGACCAGGCCCGCGCCGCCCGAGCGGCGCGCCGAGGCGGCCGAGGAGGAGAAGGCGTGACTAAGCCGGTGTGCGTGGTGTGCCAGAAGCGCCCCGCGGCGGTTCCCGACCGCAACAAACCCGGATCACGACGCCGAGAGGTGTGCCGCGAGTGCCATGCGAACCGCCTGATGGGCGACTTGCAGAGCATCGTGCGGCAGCGCAAGGAGCCGAAGCCACGGACGAAGCCTCTGCCGCGCGAAGGCGTTTGTTGCTCGTGCGGCTACGCCGACGCGGAAGAAATCGACTGCCCTGCGCGAGAGGGCCGAACGCACTGCGCACATTGGTGGGACGGCCCGCCCGAATCCGACGGAGATGAGCGATGACTGCGGACGCGCTGAACGCCGGACGCTGCGACCGCCGCTCGTGTTCGACATGGGAGAAGAGGAGCCCGATGCCGACCGTTGAGCAGGCCATCGCGCGGCTGCGGGAGACAGTAAGGCACTCAACGGAGGGGAGTCCATGGACTTCATGGAGAAGGTCTTGTTCACGCTGATCTTCGTGCTCGGCGTCGCGCTGGTGGCGGTCCAGCTGTGGGCGCCGAGGGATCGGCCGCCCGCCATCGTCGGTGACGCAGCGGACTGCCGAGCGGCCTACGAGGACGGGTTCAGCGACGCCGTCGAGTTCTCGGCGTGCGTCCTGGTGTCGGACACGCCCGAGCAGGCTTCGGCGTGCCAGGAGTCCGCACTGGAGAAGGTGCGAGCGCGCCGCCAGTAGAGGGCGCGGTCGCGGGAGGGGTACATGCAGGAGGGTAGAGAGAGCCGCAAGCTCGATGACTGGATGGCGCGCATGTGGCGGTACCGTATCATCAACTACCTCGACAAGATGGGTCACGAGCAGCGCGAGGCCGCCTTGCGCGAGATCGCGGCCAGATACGGTCCCGTGGCCTTCGTGCGTGGATCGACGACCTCGAAGGAGGCGGCGGAGCGGATCCGACCTGTGCGCGGGCGGATGCACGAGGCGATCATGGCGGCCATCACCAGGCGCGGCCCCATGTCGGACCGGGAGCTGGAGGCGGCGCTGGGCCTGAAGCACCAGACCTGCTCTGCGCGACGCCGAGAGCTGGTTCTCGCGGGGCACCTCGTGGCGGTGTCCAAGCGCCACGGCTCTACGGTGTGGGGGCCGAAGAATGCCTAGCTCGGGGGACTTCATCGGCGCGCGCAAGATGAAGGAGCAGGCGAAGAAGCTGAACGCGGAGCTGTCCGTGGCGAGGCGCCGGCGAGAGAGGCTCAAGTACATGGTGTCTCACCCGCCCGATTTGCTCGGCGCGGCAGCCTACGAGGCGCTGAAGCACCAGCTCGCCGAGGCGACCCGAGAGGTGGCCGAGATCGAGGGCCGGATCCTCGACTTGCAGCGGGAGGCGGTATCGCTGCCGTGGTGAGCAAGGCCAGTGACGCGAGCGGGAAGAGGGCACGCGATCCGGTGCGCGTGCGCTTCCCCGCTCGCGTCACCCCCGAGATGCACGCCGAGCTTCGTGCCATCTCCTACCTGCTCGGGGTCTCCCTCAACGAGATCGTGGTGTTCGCCCTGAAGCGGTGGCTCCAGGATGCGTACCGCGAGCGTCCGAATCTGCGCGACGCGGTGAATCGGCTGATCGTGCGCAGCGACGAGGCGTAGGAGGCGCCGCGTTGCGCCCTCACGAGTGGAAGCGCGGGAAGAAGCTCCCGCACGCAGGCCCCGTGCTCGGGACGAGGCGCCTGATAGACCAGCTCATGCAGCGCCTCCCTGGCCTCGAGGAGGGCCTCGCCAGGGACTACGTCTACTCGACCTTCGACGTGATGCGCGAGGCGCTCCTGGCCGGAGAGAAGGTCTCGATCCGCGGCTTCGCCGTGTGGTACCCGAAGGGCATGCCCCGCAAGGACGGCAGGCATCGCAACCGCCAGCACGGACGCGGGGTGACGTGCCGCACCAGTCACGCGCTGCGCCTGGCGGTGGATCCGACCCATGCGCAGAGCACCTACTACACCCGGTGGCGCGGGCGTCGCGCTCGAGACCTGGCCGCGCTATGCCTAGGCGCGTGTCTGGCCTTGGGGGTGGGGCCAACGCCTACGTTCCCGCTGGAACGGACGGCATCGAGTTCTGGGTCGCCGGCAGACGCCGGATGGTGGCGCTTGCTCTGTGGAAAGCGCTGGAGGGCCCTCTCCCCCCTCCCGGCTTCGTATGCGACGGCTGCTCTCGGTCGCCTGATACCTGGCGAGGGCTGCCCGTCTGGGTGGCGTGTCTCGCGCACGACTTCCATTTCCGGCACTACGAAATCCTCTGGGTGACCTACGCGCGGTCGAACGCGATCCTGCGTCGCAACGTCCGCCGCGTGCTTCTGGCGACCGGCCCCCCGGAGCGGCGCAGCCGCTTCCTGCCGTGGCGAGCCGAGGCGGAGATCGTCGCCTGGGGCTACTACCTAGGCGTCGTAGCCGGCGGCCGACTCGCGTGGCTGCGCTGGCGCTGGAGGAATCGTGCGGACGCTGACGGCGGCCGAGTACCGAGCGCTGCTTGCGAGGCCGGCTGCCCTGGCTGCCGGGCGGCATCGGCCCGGGAAGATGAACCGGCTCGAGGAAGCCTACGCGAGCTACCTGGAGCAGCTTCGACGCGGGGGAGCCATCGCGGCCTGGAAGTTCGAGCCGATGCGCCTGTGCCTGGCGCCGCGGTGCAGCTACACACCGGACTTCTTGGTGGTCGCCTCGGAGGCGCCGCAGGTGTGCTTGGACGATGTCAAAGGCTACTGGCGCGACGACGCGCGGGTTAAGATCAGGGTCGCGGCAGCGCAGTTCCCGTGGTTCAGATTCCGGGGCGTCACGCGCTCGAAGGGCGGGCTCTGGACGTTCGAGGTGTTCCGGCCGTGAGCGGCGAGCACGAACCCGACGACGAGCCGCAGCCGATGCGGGCGATCCCCATGGCGTCGACTTCGCGGCCCGGTCTAGGCAGCGTGCGGATGTGCAGGCTCCCGAAGGGGGCGATCGTCTACCGCATCGAGCGAGGTCCGGACGTGAAGCTGCGCGAGGTCGCGCGGACCCTCTCGCATGACGTCGCGATCTTCGTGCGCGAGGGCTTCCTTGGGAGCGCGTAGGCAGGGCGACGTCGTCTCCGCGTTCCGGCGCGAGGACCTGCCGAAGGCGCCCAGACTCGACCGCGCCCTCACGCAGGACGACTTCGTGAAGAAGGCGCGCGAGCGCATCTGGGCGATGCTGCACGCGAAGAACGTGGTCTCGGTCAAGCTGGAGTCTCTCCAGGGCGGAGCCGGCGTCGATGAGCTGAACGCGATGTTCGGGGAGGGCAATTGGCTCGAGCATCGCGGGCGGCTCTACTACAAGCTGGACAACGCGGAAGCGCAGATTGCGGCGGCGCGAGAAGTCCTCTCGCGCGCCGAGCCCCAGCTCAACCGCACCGACCCGAACATGAGCCGCACCTTCAAGGTGTTCAGGCTCGATCCGAGCAAGCACGGCGACGCGGTCGGCGTCGAGGAGATCGCCTCGAGCGAGATCCGGCCGGCCGAGCTGCCCGCCGGGTCGACGCTCGACGTCGAGGCCGAGGGTTCCTAGGTGTCGCAGCCGGTCTCGGCCAATGCGCTGGGTCTCGAGCTGGGGCCGGGCGAGCTGTTCTACCAGCTACCTAGGTTCCTGAAGACCCAGCAGTCCTTCCGCGAGCTGATCGCGAGAGGCGACCCCGACAACCCCTCGGCGATCTGCATCCACGGCTACTTCGGCGGGTGGGGCTCCGGCAAGACCACGATCGGGAAGTGGATCGTGTTCGACTCGATGGTGTGTTACGCGGGGATCAAGGTGCTCGTCGTGCGAGACACCTTCTCCAGCCTGAACCTAACCACGAAGCAGGAACTTCTGCATCGCATGGTCGAGGGCGACCCCGCGGGCCGCAACATCGCGGACCTCATGAAGGAGTCATGGAACGAGCAGCGCCAGACCTTCACGATCCGCAACGGCTCTCAGTGTACCTTCGGCGGCCTCGATCGCGTCGAGAAGTGGGGCTCTACAGAGTTCGGGATGATCTACGTCGACGAGGCGAGCTTGATCGGGGAGCAGGACATCCCGTTCTTGCTGAGCCGACTGCGGCAGCCGGCGCCGAAGTGCCGAAGCTGCCTAGGCTCTCGCTGCGCGCTGTGCGGGAACACGGGACACGTCTGGGGGCCCGACTACCGCCGCGCGATCATCCTGACGTCGAACCACGTCTATACCGAGCACCACCTATACAAGGCGTTCGTCGGGACGCCGGATCAGCCGCGGAAGAAGAACCACTTCTACGTCGAGACCTCGAGCTACGAGAACGCGCCCGAGAACGGCGGCTTCCTGCCGCCCGGGTACCTCGAGTCGCTCGCGCAGTCGGGCGACGAGCGGATGGTCTCGGTCTACATGGGCGGCCAGTGGGGCGTCGTGCCGAAGGGCACGCCGGTCTACCAGTGGGTGCCTCGCAGCTCCGGCCGGCCGTGGCACGAACGCCCGTGCGAGTTCGACCCCTCGAGGCCGATCTGGCTGTCGTTCGACTTTGGGTATCGCTTCCCGTTCGTGACGTTCCACCAGCTCCAGGCTCGCGGTCGATGGCGCATCCTGCACGAGTTCACCATGCCCAGCTCGCGCACCGAAGAGCTGTGCTTCGGCGTGCAGGGCGTGCTGCGCGAGCGCTTCCCGAACGCACGGCTCGGGAGCGTGGTCTACGGGGATCCGGCCGGCCTCCAGAATCACTCGGAGGGGCAGAACGACGCGACCACAGTCGAGTCCGTGTTCCGCGTTCCGTTCAGGTGCGCTCCCTCGACCGAGGCGACGAAGCGCGGACGCCGCACCACGATTCAGAAGCGCCTGGCGCTCCAGGTCGAAGGTGAGCCGCTGCTCGCCGTCGATCCGCGCTACTGCCCTCGCCTGTGCGAGGCGTTCCGGGGGATGTACCGCTTCCCCGAGATGAAGCAGCGGTTCGAGACCGAGAACTACAAAGAGGAGCCGCTCGAAGAGCACCCCTTCTGCGACGTGATGCACTCGGTAGAATACTTCGCCCTCAACCACTTCAACGAGCAGAGCACGGAGGCGTTCCGTCGAGCGGCGGGGCAGGTCGTCGTGCCTAGGTTCAACTTCGGGGGATACGATGGCGGATGAGATCAAGGGGACTCCGGCCTCTCCCGGCACGTCGACGCCCTTCAGCTTCGCTCCCGCGAAGGATGTCGCTACCGAGCGCGCTTCCGCGCCGTTCCCCGATGTCGAGGCGGAGCGGCTCTGGATTGCGGGTCGCGTCGAAGCCATCGCGAACGCAGAGAAGGACCATCGCCTGCCGCACGAGCAGCGCTGGAAGCGCAACGAGCGGCTCATGAACAACGAGCACGACTGGCGAGGCAAGGCGACCTGGCAGTCGCAGATCGAGATTTCGAAGGTCCCGAACGCGGTGAACGCCCAGCTCGCGATCCTCAAGGGCGGACTGGTCCAGACGAAGGACTGGTTCGACATGGACGCGCGCGAAGGGACCGACCCGCTCGACCAGGCGCTCCTCGCGGACCTCAAGGATCTACTGCGAGCCGAGCTGGAGGAGCGCGACCCCTACACGCGGCGCGACTTCCTAGACGAGTGGCTACTCGCCCTCAAGGGAGGTCTCGTGAACTCGATGCTCGTGATGAAGTTCTACCCGGTGGAGGACCTTCGCCCCGTCCGCGTCTTCAAGATGGTCGACGTGGGTCGCGCGGAGGCGGAGGCGTGGGACGGCCTAGGCGCCCTCGAAGCCCAGGTCTACGGGCAGCCTCGCCTCGAGACGGGTGTCGCCGACGAGGCGACGCCGGAGTCGATGATGCGGTCACTCGCGCTCGCGGCGGGCCCGAGTCTCGCGGCTTCCGGAGAGCAGCCCACGCAGGCGCCGACGAACCCCTCACCCGCGGGCGCACCGCCTGCGCGCGGCATGACCAGCCGGATCGAGATGCGCAAGCAGGTGCGGATCGCGAAGGACGGAGTGCCGACGCGCGACTACTTCTGGGACTCGACCGGACGCAGGAAGTACGAGTTCCAGCGGATCCAGGGCGACCTAGACGAGCTGAACCGCATGACGACGGAAGCCGGCTACATCGAGTCGGCGGTCGCGCGCGTGAAGGCGAAGTGTTCGCCGAAGGTCCCCGAGAGCGAGATGAAGCGCGTGGAGGGCAGGCCGTCCGAGGCGGTCACGCTGCCCCCGCACCGGGTCGGCTGGGAGGGCTGGGAGTTCTACGGCGACATCCAGGGTCCGGACGGCGAGCTGCTTCGCCGCAACGCCACCATCACCGTGATCGAGGGCGTCGTGGTGCGCGACAAGGAGAACCCCTTCGACGACGGCTCGCCCTTCCGAGCATGCGCGCTCGAGCCGATGCACGACTCGACCTACGGCCGCGCGCCGCTCGAGAACGTGGCCGGCATCGCGCACTTCATCACCGAGCTGGCGAACGCGATCATCGACGCGACCACCTACGAGGTCCTGAAGATGTGGGAGATCGACGTCGAGATGCTCGACGCCGCCACCAATCTCCAGACCGGCGCGGCTCCCGGGAAGGTCTGGTGGAAGCGCGACAAGTTCGGCACCGGGAAGCCCCTGATTCAGCCGGTCGACACGGGGCGCGTTCCGGTCGGAGCGATCAACCTTCTCACCTGGGCGGATCGGCAGTTCCAGGAGGGGACCTCTGTGACCGAGATTTCGCATGGGCTCCAGCCGATCCGCGGATTCCCGACGGCGACCGAGATCAGCGCTCGCCAGCAGAACACGAACACGTCGTTCCGCGCGCTTGCGCAGTGGTGCGAGAAGGGGTCGCTCGAGCCCTGCCTCGAGGCAGTGTTCAACCGCATGATGCAGTTCAAGGTGTTCGCGGATGGCGGGCCTTCGTGGTGCTCGAAGGTGCTAGGTAAGGCTCGGGCCGAGCAGTTCTACCAGCGCCTCTACCAGCGCATTCAGGAAGACGACAGCTTCGAGGTCTCCATCGAGTTCCGCGTGCATGCGCTCAGCTCCATCCTAGCGCGCGCCTCGGAGACCGAGAGACTGGCGCGCATGCTCGAGGTGCTGCGCCAGTTCCCTGGCCTCGCGAACCGACTGAAGCTCGAGGTGCTCGCGAAGCGCGTGGTGGCGACGCTGGGCTACTCGGCCGAGGATCTTCTGCGCGATGAGGCCGAGCTGGGGGCGATCCAGCGCATGGAGATGGAGGCGATGGCCCGGCTCTCGGCGGCGGCCGGCCAGCAGCCGAACTCGCACACGAGCGCGGGGACGGCTGCCGCTGGTATCGTGACGCCGGCTGGCGCCTAGACACCTCACGGAGGGGCAGCGTATGGAGCAGATCCGCGAAGGAGACGGCAAGCGCAAGGGGCGCGCGGACGTGGTTCGCACGCCCACGAAGGAGCCCGGCGACAGCGCCCCGGTGAGGGGCGCGGAGAGCGCGGGCTTCACCGCGCACGCGGCGCCGCCGCGCGAGGATCCGTCCTCGGAGCGGCTGCATGCGTCGAGGCCGTGGCGGCCGAAGGGGCGGCGATGAGCGGGGAGCCGAAGCCTTTCTGGAAGTCGCGACGCTTCTGGGGAGCGCTGATTCTCGCGGTCGGGCGCGCCCTTACGGGCCAGGACGTGGAGCTGGGCCCCCTGATCGAAGCCGCCGGAGGCGGCGTGGCCCTGCTCGGCGCGGCTCGCGCGAATGGGCCCCTGGTCCTTCGCTAAGCGCGCCACCGGAGGGTAGGGGGTCGGCGCGTTCGACCCGGAAGTGGAAGGCTACGCGCGAAGGCCTGGAGGCGAGAGCCGTTTGGACGGGGCCGCGGCGGCCGAAGTGGATAGGCGCCGCTCTCCTAGGGTGAGGCTCACCCACGCTCGAATCGCGCGGGGACATGGTGAGTTTGCCGGTCGGTCTGCGCTTCCCGCTGATGACCGCCCCTACCCCGCCCCTCTTGACACGCGCTCGGCTCGGTGCTTCTCTGCGCGCCAGTGGAGACCATCGCCGACAACGGTCCGCGACCGAACGCGGTCCGCAACGCGGAACTCGAGAAGCTCCTGCGAGGGCGCATCGAGGTCGCGGAAGCGGCACGCGAGATCGCGGGCCAGGCGCGCAAGGTGCTCGCGGCGGTCCTAGGGGACCACGCGATCTACCTGGCCTCCAGCAACGGGCTGACGGACGCGCAGATGAGGGAGGTCGTGGGTTCCATGCGCGGTGCATGGCTCTTCGCGGCCGAACTCGATACGGCAATCGCGGCCTCGGAGAACAGCCGCCTGTGAACGAAAAAGACACGCAGGCGTCGGGCAACGACGCGACGCAGGACCCCTCGGGCGAGACCCAGACCCAGCAGGGGCACGCGAGCGCGGGCACGCCCGGATCGGCCGGACACGGCGGGCTCACCGTGGAGCAGCAGCTCGAAGCCATGCGGGCGGAGAACCTGCGACTCCAGGGAGAGCTTTCGGCACGCTACACGCCTCCCGCTCCCTACGACCCCGCCGCGGCTCGCGGTCTGGCGCCGGCACGAACCGGCGTCGACGAGTCGGAGCTGCGCGCGCTGGCCGAGGAGCTGGGCGTGAAGCCCGAGCGGATCGAAGGGCTCGTGAGCCTCGCTATCGCGCGCGCCGAGTCGCAGGTGCTCGGGCGCGTCGACCAGGCACTACGAGCGCAGCGCGTGGCCGATCGGGTCGCGCGCGAGTTCTTCGAGCGCTATCCGCGTCTGAGTGCCCATCAGGCGACGGTGGACCAGGTCGTCCGCGCCTACGCGAGCGACCCGGTGCGACTGCGCGGCAGGGGGATGTTCCAGGAGGACGTCCTCGCGGAGATCGCGCAGGAGAGCCACCGTGCCCTGAGCATCGAGTTCTACGATGCGCGCAAGGCCGCGGGTTCGGGCGCAGGAGCGACGGCTCCTGCGGGTGGTGCCGCAGTCATCGTTCCGGCCGGTGATGTGCGATCGGCCCAGGTCGCCACCGGACGGTCCGGTGGCGGTGGGGCTGCAACCCCGAAGCCGGAGCCCGAACCCGATCCCGTGAGCGAGTGGATCGGCGGCATCAAGGACCAGCGCGAGCGCGGCATCGCGGGCGCGCACGGTCGGCTCGCGGGGGTGCAGACCCGGTAAGCCTGGGCCTCTCACCGAGAGGCCAACATGGGTCAGGCTTGGGTTCCCTCGGCGGATGGCGGCTTCCTCGCCAACCCGAAGCTCTCCTCCAAGCTGCGCTACGCGGCGCAGGCGATGATGAAGTTCAACCAGTTCGTCCGCCCCGAGCCGGGTCTAGGCAAGGGCGTGGGCGACACGCTGGACTTCGACAAGATCAGCGACATCGTGAATCCGACCTCGATCACGGGCATCAGCGAGCTGAACGCCATGCCCGAGTCGAAGTTCATCATCACGCGCGGTCAGCTCGTGATGACCGAGTACGGCAACAGCATCCCGTGGACCGGCAAGCTCGAGACGCTCGCCGAGTTCAACCCGAACAACATCGCCCAGCAGGTTCTCCGCAACGACATGGCGAAGACCATCGACGCCATCGTCGCGAGGACCATGAAGCGGTGCGCGATCACGGCCACGCCGACCGCGGCCGGCGCGATCACCATCGCGGTCGAGACGACCCCGAGCACGGGCTGGTACGCTGGCGGGCTCACCGCAGAGCACATCTACGCGGTGCGCGACTACCTGAAGGCCGTGCTCAAGTGCGAGCCGTTCGACGGAGAGAACTACATCGCCGTCGGTTCGGTTCGTGCTCTCCGTTCGCTGCGCAAGGACACCGACTGGAAGGACGCCGCGAAGTTCGGCGACCCGGAGCGGCTGTTCTCGGGCGAGGTGGGGCGCTTCGACGGCATCCGCTTCATCGAGAGCAACAACGACGCGGCGCTCGACAACGGGCTCCAGAACGGCGGCAACGACGTGGGCGGCGAGATGCTGATCTTCGGGGCCGACCCGATCGTCAGCGGGACCGCGATCGCGCCGGAGATCCGGGCGAAGGTCCCGAGCGACTACGGTCGCTCGAAGGGCGTCGCCTGGTACGCGCTCATGGGTCACCAGGTGCCGTGGCGCGCGAACCTCGACAGCGGCGCAGCGCGCTGCGTCTGGATCACCGCGTCGGACACGAACGTCCCGGCGATCTAAGGCCCGGGCCCAAGAAGGGGATCCAAGATGTACGACCGCACCATGCTCACCGTGCTGCCGGCGGCGAACGTGACGCTCGCGACCGGGGTCCCGGCCGCGTTCACGCTCACGCAGGCGGCGGGGACCGAGGGCAACTCCCCCTACACCGCGGGGGCTGCCGGGATCGTCGACTCGATCCTGCTCCAGATCGCGACGGCGACCGTCTGGCCCACGACCGCGCTCGTGCTCGCGGTCCACGTCAACGACGTCGAGGTCGGCGTCGTGACCATCCCGACCGGCCTGGCGCAGGGCGTGAACCGGCGCTTCCGTCTCCTAGACGTGGCCGGCGCGAGCCGGGCCTTCAAGGCGGGCGACGTGCTCAAGGTCGAGATCAAGACGCAGCCCGCCGGTGCGGGGCTGGCGGGCTCCGCGATCCCGTACCTCGGCATCCGCTCCGAGTAGGGGGGGCGGGTCGATGTACGACCGCACCATGCTCACCGTGCTGCCGGCCGTACACGCAACACCGGCGACGGGGATCCCTGCGGCGCTGAACATGGTGCTCGCCGCGGGGACGGAGGGGAACGCGCCCCACCACGCCGCGGCGAGCGGCGTGGTGGACTCGCTGCTCCTCCAGTGGTCGATCGAGCCCACCTGGGACACGACCGCGCTCGTGCTCGCCGTTCACATCAACGACGTCGAGGTCGGCACGGTCACGGTGCCGGACGCATCCGCCCTTCAGGGCGAGCTAGTCCACTACAAGATCGAGCCGAAGGCGGGCGTGAGCCGTGCGTTCAAGCCCGGCGACGTCCTCAAGGTGGAGATCAAGACCCAGCCGGCGGACAGCGGGGTGCCGGGAGGGGCGGCGACGCCCTACCTGGGCGTTCGCACCGAGTAGCCCGATCGCGAAGATGCGTAGATGAGCAGCGGGGCCCGGTCGTCGGATGGCGGCCGGGCCTCTTGCCTAGGAGGGTCCGATGCAGAAGACGCTCGACCAGCTCGGGATCGACACCACGAAGCCCTATCGGGTGGTGCTCGGCTCCGGCGGATCCGTTCTCGAGGCGGAGCAGGTGAAGCCTCCCCGCGTGACGCTCGAGCACTCGCGAGAGACGCGCTCGACCAGGCCCGTCGAGCCGGAGCCGGAGGCGAGCATCGCGCCCGAGGACCTCGGGGCGATCCCGGTCCCCGCGCGGCGGCGGCGTCTGAATCAGGAGGAGGCGTAGGCATGCGCAATCGCTCGCTCGCCGCGCTCGCGTTCGCCGCACTGCTCGCCATCGCGCAGCCTGCCTGGTCCGCGCCCTTCTCGGGATGGCGGATGCGCTGCGACGATCCTGCCTCGGCGATCACGAGGACCTACCTGCTACCAGGGGAGTCGATTTGCTGGGTCCACAGCGACGACGCGGCGACCGCGAACAGCGTCGCGATCGGCGTCTACCTGTGCCCCTCGATCTCGTTCGAGTATTGCCGCGTCCCTGGCGACTCGAGCGCTGCGACGATGCGCTTCATGGCTGCGCTCACCGACGCGAAGGCGAACTCGTCGCCGTACATCGGCGACGTGGACGCGGATGGGATCTTCGACCCGGTGCCTGCGACCGGGGACTGCGGGAGCAACGAGGACGGCAACGGCGTGACGGCGAACGATTCGAGCTTCTACGGGATCTCGCCGAAGCGCCCCTACTTCTGGGTCGAGGAGGTGAACGCGCCCGGCGCGGGCAACGTCGCGCGCGTGGTCCTCACCTGCAACCGCTCCTAGGGAGGCTCCATGCGCAGCCTGCTCGTCGCGCTTCTGACGCTCCTCGCGCACGCGGCATCGCACGCGGCTGGCCCTCCGCGCCTGACAACCGGAGGCGCGAATGCCGAGGCGTATGCCCCCGGAGACCCCGCGGACTGGGGAGGCGCGCCTCCCACGACCAAGAGCGAGGGCCTCGACAAGATCGTGAACGAGTGGCTCCGGCTCGACAACGCCGGCTGCGTGACGAAGGCCCCGACGGGCTCCCCGACCGGGGCCGTGACCTGCGAATGCGCGGTCTGCCTACACGCCACGACGACGGGGCCGGACTCGCCGTCCCTGTGGGCCTCGATCTCGCCCGGGACCAACAACCAGTGGTTCAACACTGGCGTCTCGCTCGGGGTCGAGGGCCACGTCATCGCCAACGAGGGGATCCCGATCGCGCAGCAGGATGCGCTGAACTGCCTAGGTCCCATGGTGGACTGCGTCAACGACGCGGGCAACAACGAGACCGAGTTGCGCGTGTCGCTGGTCTTCGAGGACGAGGGCGCGGCAGTGACGGAGCGCGCGCGCGTCGACTTCGTCGGCGGCGGGGTCACGGTGTCGGACGTGGGCGGCGAGACCAGGGTCTCTGTCCCCAGCCCGTTCACGTCGACCGCGACGTCGCTCGCGGAGCTGAAGACCTGCATCGAGACCGCGGTCGCCGCGCGCGACTGCCGCATGGCTCCCGGGACGTACAACGGGACGCTCTACGCGGTCCTGCCGAACCTAGGCACCGTGCCGCAGCACCTCACGATCTCGCTCGCAGGGGCGACCATCGACCCGGTGGGCGCCGCGGCCGTGAACAATGGCGTCAAGGCCGTGTTCCAGATCCTCCTCAACAACTGGGCGCACGACTCGACGCTTCAGATCGCCGACGCGCGGATCGAGGGCTCGTCGGATACCGACGAGACCGTCCTCGCCCTGGTGAAGACCGCGGACACGAATGCCAACGCCATCGGCAAGGTGCTCCTGAGCAACGTGCAGGCGGGCCAGGAGGGCGGAAGCGCGCGCTCGTACCACTACGATCGGCAGGGCGGGACCGGCGCGCAGCTCACGGTGGTGAACAGCGTCTTCGAGGCCACCGGCTACGTGTTCGAGCACGAATCGGCCGCGGACAACGCCGCCATCGAGATCATGAACTCGAGGTTCCTTGGCGTCGGAGACCGCACCCGGGCCAACAACATGTGCCTTGGCCTGGGCACGAACCGACCCAGCGCAGGCGCCGACAACGCGTACATCCAGGTGCTCAACTCGCAGCTCCAGAATTGCGGGGGCGCTTCGCTCGTCGCCTCGACGGTGGCGATGAGCGCTGCGGCCCACCAGCTCGGGACGGGGACCGAAGACGACGTCGTGTTCTTGATCGACGCCAATGCGGCAGACATGCGGATCCGCGCGACGACCGGGTCGGGAGCCGCCTGGAGCGACGCGCCGATGTTCTTCATGGTCCGCGACCTCCAGCACTCCATCAATGTGGACGTGGTCGACGAGGGATGCGGAGTATTCGGCGGCAACGGAGGGATCCTCTTCGACGCGGACGTGACGGAGATCAACGGCGACTACCGCGGGCGGGTGACCGGCGGCAGCAGCTTCGGGTGCAACATCACCCCGTTCGGGCCCAACATGCTCTCCCTCGACATCGAGGGCTTCCGGGGAGAGGTCGAGGCATTCGGAGAGGTCTATACCTACCAGGGGCCGACGCTCTTCCGTCGCCGCGTCGACTCTCAGCCGTTCGTGTGGCGCGGATCGGTCGGCGCCGGCGCGTCGCGGAATGCGATCTCGCTCGCCACCTCGATCGTCGGGGTGAGCCCGACTACCAACAACGCTTGCTTCCTGGCGTCCGGCGCGGGCGCGGCGGCGTGCTCGAGCGAGCTGTCCGTCTGGATCCCGGTCGACTCGTCGAGGCCGCTCTACATCAACGAGTTCGGGTGCGTCCTCGAAGACCAGGAGGTCACGAACGCCGACGAGGACGACGCGATCGACACGATCCTCCAGAAGCAGTCGGTGCTCGGCGATGCGACGACCTGGGCGAATGTGACCGCGACGCCTGGGCAGACGGGCAGGATCCGCTGGGTGGACGACACGCAGACCGAGCGCCACCTCACTGAACTCGGGTATGCCTACGAGCAGGTGACGCGCGGCGCCGTGGTGTTCCCGGCGGGCCAGGTGGCCGCGCTCAGGGTGCTGGCCCACGTCGAGGTCGACACAGCGCCCACGATCACGAACGGCGCGACGGCGCTGAGAGACAATTGCTGGATCAGGGGGTGGAACTGATGCGGCAGGCGGCCTGGGCCCTTCTTGCCTCGCTGACGCTGGCGCTCGCCAGCGCGGCTCACGGTGCGCGCGGGCTGCTGGTGCCTGCGCAGGTCACCTCGTTCGAGGTCCAGACGACGCAGACGAACGGAGGCATGGTCCCGAGCCTCACGAGTCACAGCCTAGGCATCGAGCACGACTGCCGCCTGCGAAAGTTTTTCGTCCGAACGATCTGCGCCGAAACCCCCGAGGCCCCCAGCGACACGGTCGAAACTGGCGGCGACCTCGTCGATGCGAACCCGAACGACGGCGACGGTTGCCGCACCGAGTACGACCTCGCGAATGTGTGCCAGAGGAACGTCGCCGGCACGGTGAGCGACACGATCATCGTCTACCACAAGGTCGGGAACGTGAAGCTCCCGGCGGTCACCTACGGCAAGGCGGTGACGGCGACGGAGGCGGCGGCGATGAGCATCGCGTTCGCCGCCGTGCTCCCTTCGCCGGTCGGGGTCGCGCCCTTCTCCCCCGTGCTCGGGCTCTCTGCGCTCGGCGGCACGGTCCCCGTGGTCTGGGACTTCGACTGCAACGGCGACGGGTCGTTCGAGACGCAGCACGGTCACAGCGGGAAGCAGTTCAACGCGGCGCCGTGCGGATCCTACACGGAAGGGCTCTACGCCATCGGGGCGCGCGTCTGCGACGAAGCCGGCGTCGGCTGCGGGACGGCCCAGGTTCAGATTGTCGTCGAGGCGCCCGCCCCGGAGCCGGCCTGCCGCGACGGTCTCGACAACGACGGGGACGGTCTGCGCGACTACCCGAGCGACCCCGGCTGCGCGAGCCCGGACTCGCCGAGCGAGTCGCCGGAGTGCAGCGACGGGCTCGACAACGACGCGGACGGGGCCGTCGACGGCGTCGACGCCGACTGCTCCTCCCCCTTCGACCAGAGCGAGCACGGGAGCGTGCAGGCCGTGTGCTCGAACACGCTCGACGACGATGGAGACACGCTCGTCGACGCGGCCGATCCCGGGTGCCCGGACGCAGCCGGGACCAAGGAGAACCCGCGCTGCAACAACGGAACCGACGACGACGACGACGAGCAGGTCGACTACCCGAGCGATTCGGGGTGCTACGGACCCTCGGACGACGACGAGACCGGCCCCGTCGGCACCGGCGCGATCTTCGAAGAGAGGTTCGACGCGGCCAACGTAGGGACGATCGCGAGCCACTTCGGGAGCTGTTGCCAGGGGACGACCGGGATCAGTGTCATCACCGGCGCTGGGAACACCAGGCCGGGGGCCGCAGACGGACAGGCGATCCGCATGGCGGCGAACGGGTCGTCGTACCTCTACAAGAGGCTGCCGCAGGACTACGGCCGCATCTACATGCGCGTCTGGCTGAGGTACGGGGCCGGCTCGAGCGCGGGCCACCCTGGCATCGTCGTGGGCGGCTACTCGCCTCCGACAGTGTTCCCTCAGGGCGACTCGGGCTGGAAGGGGTACCGCGATCCTGCATTCGGAGGCGACGGCAGCAAGCTGTTCACATTCGCCTACGAGCTGCGGCCGGACAGCCAGCTCGACTTCTACGCGAACTTCGTCGGCATGGCCGGTCCGGCGTTCCTAGGCCCCGGGACCGAGGGCGCCGGATACTTCGGTCGGTCGTTCCTGTCGGCGCCCATCCCCTCGTACTCCAACCCTCCCGGCACGGCCTGGCGGTGCGTCGAGGTGATGGTCAAGCCGAACACGACGCCGGCCGGAACCGACGGGGAGATCGCGGCTTGGATCGACGGCCTCCTCGTCGAGCACTTCAGGCCGGGCGCTCCCACGGGATCGTTCAACGCCGCGGGCGATTGGATCACGGGCGCGGGATCGCCGTTCCCCGGGTTGCAGATCCGCGACGAGACGACTTACGGCGTGAACTTCATGAAGGTCCAGAACTACCAGTCCGGCGGGACGCTGGACGTGGACGACCTGGTCGTGAGCGCCGAGCGTGTCGGTTGCGGCGCTCCTGCGCCCGCGGCGTTCTTCGAGGTGTCGCCCAGCTCGTTCTCGGCGTCGAGCGTCGTCGGGCAGCCCTCATCGCCGACGCGGACGCTGACCGTGACCAACACCGGCGGCGCCACAGGTACGTACTCGATCACGCCGCGCTCCGCGCTGGCGGCTCCCTTCGCCAGCATCACGAACCAGACGGCGACGCTCGCGCCCGGCCAGTCGATCGCGGTGACCTACGCCTTCAACGCCTCGGGCCTGACCCCGCAGACCTACTCGTTGCTGGCGGACCTGACCAACCCCGCGAACGCGGCGAACGCGGTGCTCATCACCGCCACCTACACCGTGACGCCTACGTCTACGGGGGCCTCGTGCGGCTCGAGCTACGAGCAGCGCGCGTGCGACCTGATGTCCGACGCCGACCCGAGCACGGTCGTCACCTGCGCGGAGAAGCTCGATCGCGACACCACGCCGTACCACGAGACCGGCCTAGGCGGCTGGATGAACGACTCGCTCCAGTGGACGACCGGACCCGAGCCTAGGCTGAAGGCGCTGTTCCCGAACGTCGACACGCCGCAGGCGTGCAGGCATCCGGGGTTCAACGCAGTGTGGGACACCGGCAATGCGAAGCGCTACCGAACCGTGACGGGATCGTCCGTGGGCCTGCCCCAGGTCTCCAGGCTCTTGCAGGTCAACATGGAGGGCGGGCCGACCAGCGTCTATCTGTACGACTGGTTCGACGAGACGTTCGAGGATCGCACCTACTGCGGCCGTGCCTACGTCCAGTATTCGGCCGGCACGAAGCCGCCGAAGGAGGGCTGCGCCGACGGCGGGTCGCCGTGCATCCCCGACTCGAGCCCGGGCGCGGCGCACAAGGGGCCCTCGTGGCGCGCGATCTTCACCACCAGCGGGCCTCAGGACAACCAGGGCACGCCCGGCGCGCCGAACGTCGAGTTCACCTTCGACAACCTCGCGCCCGTCCTGAACGTGAACGGGACGGCACAGCAGGATCAGGACCCGGCGCTTGCGGACTTCCGGCTCGCGCCCCAGAACTCCGCAGGGAACGACTGGTGGACAGGGTCCGACCCGCTGAACGCGCCGCGCGTCGCCGGTCGCGCCATGAAGCTGAAGGACTGCATCGACTCGCTATGCCGGGTCGAGATGTGCTTCGACCATCGGCAGGATGATCGCCTGAGAGCGCGCCTGCGCATCACGAGGGTCGACAACGGCGAGTTCGGGCAGTGGGAAGAGGTCGGCGATCGGGTGAGCCCCGGCATCGTGCCCCGCACGGGATGGTTCTTCGGGCCCATCACCGTTGCGGACGACGCGAACACGACCGCGGGCCTGTATAGGCTCTACACGCACTTGCTATCGGCGAAGGTCCCGCTCAACGAGTCGTACTGGCTCGGTGCTGCGTGCGAGGTCGAGGGTGGCTGCGGCGGGCAGCCCGAGCCGCTCAAGGTGCTCGGGTTCGGCGACGAGATTACCCAGGGGTGGGACTACGGGTCGCTGTTCCCTGCGGAGTGGGCGAGGATCGACCGCGGGAAGCCCGGGGAGACGGCCGCGGCCGGCGCATCGCGGTTCCTCGATGCCGGCCTCGCCAGCGGGTGCGCCGACGCGGCTTCGACCACCTGCTCTTACGCGAACACCATCGCGCAGCACCCGGACGTTGACGTCGTCGTCGTCGGCTGGGGAACTCACGACGCGAAGCTCTACGGCGCATCCGGCGGCAGCCAGCTCTGCGAGTGGGACATCCGCACTTGCAGCACCACGACCGGCATCGACTCCTACGCGGAGAGCATGCACGACGTGCTTCAGGCGATCGAAGACTCGGGGCGCGCGGCAGTGGTGCTGATCCCTCCCCCGGTCTACGGCACGCACGGAGGCGTCGACTACGTCACCGCGGTCGAGCGCGGGTCCGACATCCGCAAGATCGCGATGGCCGAGGCGGTCGAGCACGGGTTCACCTGGGCCGATCTATGGGGCGTCTGGCAGGCCCAGGTCGAGCCGTGGGACTGGTACCAGCCCAGTTGCACTGCGCCGGACGCTGCGAACCCTCCTGCGGACTGCGTGCTGTTCGCCGGGAACGTTCCGGCCATGGATGCCGCATCCGCCGAGGTGAAGAAGGCGATCGAGGATGCGTGGAGGCTTCACACGCTCCCGATCGTCTCCCCGATCGGGAGCGACGACGCGGCCATCGAGGCCGCGCTCGGCATCTGCGACGGCCTAGACGGGTGCGAGCTGCGGCTGCCCGCCGGGACGTACTCGGGCCTACAGATCGACGGCTCTAGGATGCGAGCCACCCTGTTGCCTAGGGGGCTGCGCATCCGAGGGGCCGGCCGCGGCGCGACGATCCTGGCGTACCGAGAGGACGGCCAGGCGACGCACGCGCTGATCCACAACGACGCGACGCCCGACTACTTCTCGATCCGAGACCTCACGTTCGATGGCCGAAGGCTGTCGGCACAGATGAGCGTCAACTGCGTTCCGCAGCAGGTGAGCGTCGGGCTCTCCCCGAAGCGATGCGCCGGGGGGAACCTCCACACTGCGGTTTCGTTCAATTCCCCTGCCAATGCGCTGAAGCGGCGCCAGGGGATCGCGCGCGTCGACTTCCTCGACTGGCCGAACGCCGGCCTGATCGTCGAGAACCTGGAGCAGGGCGGGTTCGCGGATCTCGTGTTCCGGCGGATTGGCTGCTCGGACCGCACCGCCTTCGGCGCGACGCAGCCATTCGTCGGGTGCCACGCAAGCTGGGGGACCGATCCCGGGCCGAACACCACGACCCAGGCCGGCCACGGGATGCACATCAGCCGGATCTCGAGGACGATCGGCGTCATCCGCGTCGAGGTGGAGGCTTCGACGAAATACTCGATCGAGACCGGGAATCTGGCGGGCGTCTCGGTCGGGGACGTCCCTGCGTTCGAGAGCACGCAGGACATCTTCGTCGGCTGGACGACCCACAAGAACACGGCGACCGGCTTCACGATGCGCAGCCCGCGCACCACCTTCTACGACTTCTCGATGACCCAGGATCTCACAAAGCCGCACTGGTGGGCCACCGGGATCGACGGTGGGACCGGGCTCAACATCTTCGATTGGGTGTGGTCCGGGAAGGCGCTCAACGGATACGTGGAGTCGCTCGGGGCCGGGCTCTCGACGCGCAACGAGAGCCAGCCCAGCCGGCCGAGCGAGATGTACCTCCGCAACGTGGACTTCGCGCGACCTTGCCTACAGGACGTGGCGACCTCCGGCGCCTTGCAGCTCATGCCCACGTCGGCGTCGCCCAGGGACATCGGCGTGCTTCGCATGGAGGAGGTCCGGGTCGCAGTCGACTCGAACAACTACTGCGCGCTCGCCGCGGACGCGCACAGAATCGACCAGCTCATCGTCGATGGCTTCGAGGTGGACGGCGGCTCGCAGGGTGCCGACGTGCTGGTTCGAGACACGGTCGAGGCGGGCTCGATCGACGGATGCACGCTACTCAATGGAGCGCAGATCACGAACCAGAGCCCGGGCGTGGCGGGGGACTGCGTGTGACCTCTCCGATCAGCCTAGTCAAGGACGCGATCTCGCACGTGGAAGTCCAGAGATCCAACGGCGCCAACGGCGACGGCGGGCTAACCATCCGAATCAGCAGCAGGGGGGTGTTCGTGTTGCTGCTCGTGGCGGTCGGCCTGAGCATCTGGAACAGCCTGGAGCTTCGCGGCATGCGGCGCGAGCTGACGCGCATCCACAAGCAGCAGATCGCGATGGCGCAGGCCACCGGGGTCCCGGTGACGTCCGGGCCCGACGAAGAGCGCGGCACTTGAGCAAGGCGGAGGGAGGGCGTTGAACTACCAGAAGATCGAACAGGAGGCGCTCGATTTCCTGAACGCCCAGTTCGCGGAGATCACGAACTGGCAGCGCGCGTGGACCAACGGCGGGCGGCGCGAGATCCAGCGCCTCTACGACTTCCCCGAGGCGCTCAAGCTCTACCCCGACGAGGACGCGATCGGGACGACCTTCAAGCTCGAGGCGGGGAACCGGAGGCTCGTGATGCCCGCCACCTTCAAGGCGTTCCGGTCGAAGCGCGGCGACCTCTGGCGCGTCGAGGGGGCGAACGGAGATCATGTGCCGCTCGAGCGCATGGAGTACGAGGACATCGTGGAGCGCTACGACCTAGGCGCCAGCGGGGTGCCCGAGGCGTTCCACATGACCTGGTCTCCGGACGGGTCCGGCCTCGTGACGGTGGACTGCTACCCGAAGCCGAGCGCGGAAACCCCGCTTCGCGCGCACGCCTACTTCTACCTGGAGGACCTGCCCGATGGAGACGTGTCCTCCTACGAGGACTTCATCTCGCGGCTCGACCCGTTTCTCGTGCGCGACTACATCGTGCGCGAGGCGCTCATCAAGCTCGAGATGTGGGACTCGGCTTCGCAGCTTTCGCAGTCGATGAGCAACCGCGCTCTGGCGCTCCAGAAGGACGCCAAGGTCCGCGAGCTGGAGCGATCCGGGTCGCTGGTGCCGCGGCTCCGCGTGGCAGAGAGGGGAACCTCGCGCGAGATGGGGTATCCCTTCTGGGGCAAGGCGTAGCCTAGGCTACGCCGAGAGAGGGGGAGGGGGCCTTGGGGAATCCGACCGGCAACAACGCGCCGATCCCGCTCGACGACAGCGAGCCGGACGGCGACGTCATCAAGGTTAAGCAGCTCGACGACTTCATCCGAGAGACCAGGCTACAGCTCAAGACCTTCCTCGAGCGCTCGCACGTCCACTTCGACGATCCCAAGGCGGGCGAGATGAAGCCGGGCACGGCGCTGCCCGCGGTCGACACCGCCGCGAACCTACGAGCCGCGGGCGTGTATCCCCCGGCCGCTTGGTCGGGGCGCCTGGGCCTCTCGCACAACCGCGACCTGTGGAGCTGGCGCGACCTGGGCGGCGGGCTCGAGGCATACCGCGTCGGGCACATGCCTCTGATCCAGGGCGTCACCTACGAAGAGGTGACCTCGTCCGCTCTCCAGGCCAACATCGCGGCTTCCGCGTGGACCGAGGTCGGGCCTGGGGCGACGGTCTCTCTCTCCGGCTTCACGAGGCGCGACTTCTCTCCGCTGGTGAGCATCCGGATGCGCTACGCGATCCCTGTGCTCAACGCCTCCGGCTCGGAGCGCGGCGTCACGGCGCGCTTCAAGTACTCCATCGGAGCCGAGTACGTCACGCCCGGCGGCCTCACGATGCAGACGCACACTCCGGTGCGGCTCCGCCAGAACACGGGGGCTACGCTGCTCGGAGAAGCGTGGATCCTAGGCGGCGCGCTGTTCGTCCCGGGTGGGCAGTTCAACGTCCGCGCGGAGGTGTTCGCCGACGGCAACCAGGTCTCTATCTGCGGCGATCTGGTCGCCGGCCAGGCAAACGCGGCGTTCATCAACGCCACGATCATGCACCATCCGTCGTCGTGAGCGCAGGAACCCCTCCGACCAGTCGCCGCTCTCGCGCCAGGCGGACCGCGCTCGTCGGATCCGCCGAGTACCAGCCCTACGAGATCCGGTCGGTCGGCGGCGGGATCGACCGCACGATCCGGCAGACGCTCACCGACCCTGGCAAGTGGTGGGACTCGGACGGAATGGCGCCGCGCCGGCTGCGAGCGGAGAAGGCCGGGGGCTTCGAGGCGCTGCTCCCCGACCTGCTCTCGCCGCCGTTCTCGGGGGAGTTCTCCCGCGGCGCGATCTTCTACCTGAGCGGCAGCGAGGCGTACTGGGAGCTGTACGGGTTCGACCCGGCGAGCATGGTGTTCGGCGACTCAGGCGCGAACCCGTATCGGGCGTGGGAGTTCAAGCTCGAAGGGGATCCGGAGTCTTTCTGGACGCGCATCGACGACATCGCCGTCGTGGGCGGCGCGCCCGCCTCGATGCGGAAGATCACGTTCTTCGGCGGGGCCTCCTACCCCACGATGCAGTTCGGGGACCCGTCACAGACGGATGTCGCCATGGCCGCGGTGCGCAAGAGGCCGCAGTTCCGGATGAGCTTCGGTCGCCTAGGCTCGGTGGGTGGCGACTCCACGCAGACCTGCCAGGTGAACCTGGTCGAGGCCCACTACGTCTCGCCGGACGACGAGCGCCTCATCCTAGGCACGCCCCGCATGGTCTACCGCTTCGACCTCGCCACGCGGCGCGCGGACTACACGGACCACATCAACCCGATCTACACAACCGGGACGATCTCGACGATCGGCGTCGGCAGTGCTGGAGCCACTTCGCTCGTGACCGGGGCCGGCACGGGCTGGAACGGGTCTGCCTGGCCGCTGCCGGTCCAGGAGCGGTGGCTCTTCAAGCTCGACGAGGACCCCGACTCCTACTGGACCGAGGTCGACTCGGCCACGAACGCGACCACGATCGAGCTGAAATACAACTACCCGAAGGCGCTCGGCGGCGGGCCGAAGGCATACACACTGATCCGCGTCTGGCAGGCCGTGATTCCGCCCGAGCTAGCTCGGCTGAACTCGTGGAGCGCGGCGCAGTGGGGATACGACTCTCCGGGGCGTCGGCTCATCATCACGAACGGAATCGACGCGGTGCTCCAGTACGACGGAGGCACCGGCAGGCTGGCGCCGCTCTCATTCATCGACGACGACGACCCCGAGAGCGATCCGCTGAGCCCGACGTTCGACTGGGCCCGCTTCGTGCTCGAGTTCAAGGAGCACCTCATTCTCGGCTACTTCAAGAAGGGCGCCGTGGTCCACGAGCGCGGCGTCGCGTGGAGCATCCCGCTCGACTGCGAGCGCTGGCGCCACAGCTACGCGCGGCTCCTCCCTGGCGCAGGGGAGATCACCGGGCTGGGGCAGCTCGGCGACCTGCTCGTGGTGTTCACCGACCGAGCGATCTATGCCATGCGCTACCTAGGCAGCCCGTTCTGGTTCGGGATCGCCCAGAGGATTTCCGATGTGGGCTGCATCGCGGCAGGCTCGATCCAGAATATCCGCGACCAGCAGATCGTCTTCCTCGGCGAGGACAACCTCTACAGCTACGACGGCGTGCGCGCGGCTCCGATCGGGGATCCGGTCAAGGACCTGATCTACCCGATGCTCAACGACGACAACAAGCCGCTGGTCGCGTCGCGCTACGACGAGACCAGCGGGCGCTACCTACTGTCGGTCCCCAGCAACACGAGAGACGACCGCAACGCATCGACGTTCGCGTTCGACGTGAACGAGGCGAAGTGGTCGCGCCCGCTGCCCGGCTTCGGCGCGATCGGCAAGTACGTCCTCGCCGAGGACGACGGTGTCGTGAACCAGGACGAGCGCATCGTCAACTCTGTGAACGATATCGTCAATCAGCGACACACGAAGAAGACGCCCATCCTGGTCGCTGGGGATCACGGCGGGGCCGTGTACAGGATCAACGGCGGCACGAACCACGACGGCGCAACCAAGCGCTGCGAGATCACGCTGCCGCTCTCCGACCTAGGCGTGCCTGGCCTGAAGCGATACGGCTGGGCCGACATCGAGTGCGCGCGCGGCATGGAAGGCGCGCAGGTCTACGTCGGGCTCTCCAACAACGGGGAGGACGTCACCTGGGTCGGGCCGTTCGGCATCGAGGTGCTGGGCGTGCCCGGTGACCCCAACAGCGAGCGCAGGCCGCGTGTCTGGGTGAACAAGTCGGCGCACTACTTCGCGCACCGAATCGTCCACGAGCAGCCCGATGCGGACTTTGTCGTGGACGGCATCACCGCGTGGTTCCGCTGGAGGGGCGTCCGGTGAGCGCAGGCGTGCCCGCTTGGCCGATCCCCGACGACTACGTGGGGAGCGCCGAGGAGCATCGCGGCTGGGCGCGCTGGGGCCGTCGACTGATCGCGGTGCTTCGAGAGCGCGACCCGGTCGAGCGCAGGGTTTCGGAGTCGATCATCGTCCCCGTCACCTTCGACCACGCAGGCCTTCCGGCGGTCGTCGTCGAGCACAACCTCAGCGCGGAGGTCGGCGCTGCGTCCGACCCCAATGTGCTCTGGACCGTGCTGGGCACGCGCCACTCGGGCGCCGGTGGCGGCAACGTCGGCATCGAGTACGTCGTCGGGACGGCGATCACGGCGAACTCGATCTCGCTCGTCGCGACCACGACGACGCGCACCATCAACGGCGCGAACCCGCTGCGCGCGATGCTCCGCTTCGAGCGCTGGGTCCCCTGGTAGAAAGGGGAGGAGGGCTTGGTGGGGGTCGAGTACGTCGTCGAGTGGGTTCCCTTCGAGGAGCGCGGCCCGATCGCAGCGTTCCAGCTCGAGGCGGTGCGAGAGGCTGGCGTCGTGGTGCCTGCCGGCGTGCCGGTGCTCCCGATCCTCGACAGCGCGGACTGTCTCGCGCTGATCGCGAACCACGCGAGCGAGGACGGCTCGTCGGACGGGCTCCGGCGCCTGGACGGGCTGGTCTACGTCCGCGCGGTCTCGCCGGTTGAGGGCGCGATGCTGCTCTACTGGGTCAGAGAAGGGACGCCTTCACACGCGACGCACCTGATCAACGTTGCCCTCGACGACTGGCTCGAGAAGAACGGGCTGCGGAGCCTGCGCGGCGGCGTGCGTCGCTGCCCGCATGGGTTCCGCAAGACCGGGGTTCAGGTGGTCGAGCGTGTGCTAGAACTCGACCCCTAGGGGGCGCCTAGGCGATGCAGATTCGCAGGGCACGGCCGGAAGACCTCGACACGTTCAGGTTCCTGTGGCGACGCTTCCTCGAGGAGGCGAACGCCATGGGCATCCGCGAGATGCTGCCGACCCATCGCACGCTCTGGTACTACGTCCGGAGCTTCGACGCCGTCGTGAGCGGACGCAGCCCTGGCGTGTGTCTCGCGGTCGAAGTCGACGGCGAGGTGGTCGCGATGTCGCTCGCCGCCGGCATCGACGTGCCCTGGGACACGGGGTTCGGGCGCTGCGCAGCCGGCCTCGGTTCCGTGGTCCACCCGGACCATCGTGGCAAGGGGTACGCCGACCCGCTCCTGCGGGCGATGCGCGCGGCTCTGCGCGAAGAGGGATTCGACTCCTGGCTCGGCAGCGGCCACGTCGAGAACAAGCGCTCGCTGGAGACCTACCTCAAGCGCGGCTGGAAGGTCTACGCGGTCGCCGGCCGCATGGACCTGCGCGAGGATCAGGCAGAGAGCGGAGGTCAGGGGGAGCGCGCATGAGCCCGCGTCGACTGCTAGCGCTCGCGTGCAACGCCGTGGCGTATGCCGCCATCGCGGCGATGGCCCCGAACGACCCGGAGTACCAGGTCGCGTGGACCACGCTGCTCATCGTGGGCCTCGGCGCCGGCCTCTCCGCGGCCGGCTCCGCCTACTCCGGCAACCAGCAGGCGAACGCGCAGGAGGCGCAGCTCGACTTCCTGAGATCGCCGGCCGGCATGCTCGGCCCGCTGGGCATGATCTTCGGGGGCGACAACCTCGCGGCCCTCAAGGACAGCGTGAATCAGCTCCTCGAGGAGGAGGGGCTGAGCTTCCTGGGCTCCCCCGAGCAGCAGAATGTCGGCGCCTTCTACGCGAAGCTCAAGCCCGAGGAGAAGGCGTTCCTCGACGCGATCAAGTCGCACGCGGCGCAGCCGCCGACGTTCGAGACCGCGGCGAGCGACTTCCTAGGCAGCCTGCTCGCCGGTGAGTTCCTGCCTGGTCAGGCGCGCCAGAACCCTCTCCTCGGTCCCGTGCTCGATTCGATCCGCCTCAACGCGCGCGAGGCGGCGGGCTTCGCCGGAGAGCAGTTCCGCAGCGACGCCTCGCGCGTGCTCGGCGGGCTCTCCGGAGCCGCTTCGTTCCTGCCCGTGTACGGCGACCAGGTCCGGGACTTCCAGACCCGAGAGACCGACCTGGTCAACCAGACGTTCTACAACGCCTACAACGACACGTTCGGCAGCATGGTGCGTGGCCTAGGTCTCGCTCCGGCGGTGCAGACGCTCCCCTTCACGCGCCTCCAGCTCGGGCGCCAGGCGGCGGCCGTGCCGCGCGAGCTGAGGGACATCGGCATCCAGCGAGCGCTCACCGCGTTCGAGAACAGGGCGAACCGCTACGCGAACCTCGTGGGCGGGTTCACCGGGCAGATCGCCGGCAACCCGTATCCGGGCGTCATGGCCTCGATCCCGTTCCCGTCGAACGCCTACATCGGCGACGCGGTCGCGGACCTCGGGAACTCGCTCGCGCTGGTCGGCATGCTCGGCCTAGGCGGAGACCGTGGCGGAGGCGGTGGCGGGGTGGGGACCAGCACGGGGTACGGCCCCGCGCTCACGAACTTCAGCGGGTTCCTCGGGAGTCCGGCGCTCAACCTCGACGTCGGTTCTCCGAGCATCTACACCAATCCGTTCTCTTCCGTGGCGCCCTCGTCGTTCGGTGCTTCTCCGCTCGTTTCGGCGCCCTTCGGAGGGACGACGAGGCGTTACCCCTACTAGGCGAGAAGGGGCCACCCATATGGGGCTGTTCGAGGCGCTCGCGCGGGCATACGAGCTGCGAGACATGCAGGAGCGCACCTCGCTGGCGCGCGCCGCGCAGCAGAGTGCGGCGGCGGCGGAGGCCGCGCTCGCGGACTACCGCAACCGCGCGCTGAGCGAGCAGAGTCGCCAGTTCGACGTCAGCTCCGACCGCGCCACGCGCGCGCTCGACATCCAGGAGCGACACGGCGACGCGAACATCGCCCACGAAGGCACGCGGCTGAGCATCCTAGGTCGCCAGGTCGACGAGGCGGTCCGTCACAACATGGCCTCGGAGTCGATCTCCCGCGGCCACCTCGGCGTGTCGCAGGGACAGCTCGCCATCGCGCAGCGGAACCAGGCCGTGCAGGACGCGGTGCGCTTCGCGCTAGGCGGCGGCGGGCTGCCGCCTCACCTGGCCGGCGCGCTCTCGCCCGAGACGCTTGCGCTGATCGGGACGATCCCGCCGCCGCAGCGCGCCGCGCTGCTCGCTGGCGCCGGCAGCCTCACGCCCGCAGGACAGATCGAGCAGATGATCGCGGAGCGCACGGCCGCGGGGGCGGCGCCGGACGACCCTGAGCTTCAGCGCCTCCTCGAGATCCGCGGTTCCGTGGCCGAGCGCGCCTTCCAGGGTCGCGCGACGGGCTCGGCGCTCGAGAGTCTCCTCATGGGGTCGGAGCCGGCAGCGGGGGCGCCGGTGCCCGGCGGCGCTCCGGGTGCCGACATCGGGCTGAGCGCGGATCCGCTCATGGGCATGGAGCCTAAGGCGTTCGCGGACCAGTTCATCGCCGAGCTTCAGCAGGCCGCCGCTGCCGGCGTGAGCCCCGACCTTGTGCGCCACGGGCAGGCGGCGCAGGCGCTCGCGGCGCTCGCCAGTCGCGACCTCCAGCAGGCGCGCCGCGTGGGAGCGGCCGCGATCGACCTCGGGTTCGTCTCCCAGGAAGAGCTGGCCGTGCCGCCCGCCAGCGTCGCTGCCCCCAACGCGCCGCGGGCGACGCCCGCTGCCCCGCCGCTGGCGGCGGGCACCACGATCCCGATCCCTCCCGGCGCGTATGCACTGCCGCCCTCGGGCGTTGCGCCGCCGCCGACCGCGCACATGGTGCCGCGCCCGGACGAAGCGTTCGACTGGGCGCTGTCCGGCGTGCGCGCGGTCCCCGAGGTGGGGCTGTCGGCGCTACACAAAATCTGGTCTGGGCAGACCCGCGACCTCAACGAGGCGATTCGTCGCTCGGTCGAGGAACGATTCGCCGGTTCGCGAACCCGAGCCCGCAGCGAACAGGCCGGGCTTCGGTAACCTCGCCGCCTAGGTGGCCTCGCCCTTCGCCATTCTCGGACCCCTCGAGCCTGAGGCTCAGGCTCCGGGCGTCGCCGCGGGCGCCGCCGTCGACCCCGACGCCATCTGGCGGCTGGTCGCGCAGAGCGAGCCCTCGCTGCTCGAACGCCTAGGTGGCGGCTTCTCGGCCGGCCTCTCGGAGTCGATCTTCGCTCCGGCGCTCAGGCACATGACGCGCCCTGGTGTCGAGGGTCTCGAGCGCCGCCAGGCGTTCCCCGGCGTGATCGCTCACGGGAGACCCGAGGCGCCCGGCATGGCGGAGCGGGTGCGCGCGTTCGACGAGGCGCGAGCGGCGGCGGGGATCGAGCGACCGGGGCTCGACATCGCGGCCGACGCGCTCGCCTTGACGGCCGGGATGCTGGCGGGCGACCTCCCGACGTTCTTCGTCCCCGGGGGGCTCATCGCGCGCAGCGTTGGCGTCGGGCGGCGGCTGGCCGCGGCGACCGGGGCCACCGGCGGGCGCGCGGCGCTGGTCCGCGCGATGACCGAGGCCGGGGCTCTGTTCGGGACCGGCGAGGGCCTGCGCGAGGGGCTGAAGCAGGCGTTCGGCGAGGCGCCGGAGGACCCCGGGGCCATCGTGGCACACGCGGCGCGCGGCCTCGCAACGGGCGCCGCGCTGGGCGCGACCCACAGGATCCCGAACGCGCTCCTGCGGCTGGCCGGCGAGTACGCCACCTTCGCCGGCTTGGCGCCCGGGCTCGAGGGGCGCCTCCCCACGAGGGAAGACCTCTGGGGCGCGGGCGCCATGGTGCTCGGATTCCGGGCCCTCGACCTCGTGATGCGCGCCGCGAGCCCGACCCCTGGCGCCGATCGCGAGGTTGCCGTCGCGGAGATCCGCCGGCTCCACGAGCTTGCTGCGCGGGAGCGGCAGCTCTCGCCCGAAGTGAGCGCCGGCGCTCGCGCCATCGAGGGCGCCTTCAGGGCCATGTTCGAGGGTCGCGAGGGCGGCATGAGCGAGCTGGAGACGCAGCTCGCTGCGAAGCTCGCTCGGGCGGAGTTCGTAGAAAGGGCGACGTCAGACCCGGAGTACCTCGGAAACTTCTCTCCTGAGGCCGTCCAGCGCGCCCAGGAGCGCTTCATCCGCGAGTTCACCGAGACGAAGCTCGCCGAGACCGAGATGGGGCGCTTCCTGGCCGATCAGTTCCCCTCGGGCAAGCCCGCGGCCCCCATGGGGCGACAGGTGCTCGACGTGAAGGGGGGAGCGCCCGAGCGCCTCCAGATCGCGACCACGCGGGGCGTCGCGCCGGAGGCCCGGGTCGGCGAGGTGATCCGCCGCCGCGGCGCCCCGACCGCGCGCCGCACCGAGGCCATCGCCGAGGTGTCGGCCGGGAAGCTGCCGGACATCGTCGGCCGGGGCCCGGCCCCGCCGGCCGCGGCCCCGCCGGCCACACCGGCCCCGCCGGCCGCGACGCCGCCCGCGACGCCGCCCGCGGCCCCGGCGCCGAACAAGGTTCAGCCGCCGACCGAAGACCAGCTCGTGAGGGCGCGCGTCCACATCAACCGGCAGGTGCCGCAGGCCGAGCGCGGCGCGGTGCGCAAGCTGCTCGCGCAGCTTGCCGAGCGCCCGGAGGGCTTCGACATCCAGGCCGCGCTCGCCGACCCGCGGGTGCGGACCGTGCTCGAGAGCGGCGGCTGGACGCCGACGCCCTTCGTGGGCGAGGTCGAAGCCATGCGCCTGCCGCGCTCGCCCGCCGAGGCGGGCTACGTCCCCGCCGCAGAGCTGCGCTCCGGCGAGATCGTGGCCGCGCCGGATCTTGGCGAAGCGCTCAGGTCGCGCGGAGTGCTCGCCAGTCAGGTGGCTCGTGTCGGCTACACGGATCCGCGTCGGCCGGAGCTGGGTCTGAGACCGACGAGCGAGGTCTCGGCCGAGATCGTGCAGCGCCTAGGCACCGCCCGCGGCCTTGATGAGACCGACATCGCGGCCGCGGTCGGCCATCTCGAGGCGCGCCGCCTAGAGCGGCAGGTGCTCGAGGACCTGACCGCGGGCTCCGCGGATCCGCTTCAGGCGGGCCCTGCGCCCGAGGTGTCTCCGACCATGCAGGCGTACCTGCGAGAGAACGAGAGGCGCCGGGGCGATGTTCGCTACGCGGCGGCCGAGCCGCCGCCTGCGCGCCCGGAGCCGATCCACGAGGCGCCGCCGAGCGACCTCTACAGCGGACCGCTCGGCGTGGCCGCCTACGAGAACGCGCTGCGACACGCGCGAGCGGTCTCCGAAGAGATCGCCATGCAGCTCCATGAGCGCGCCTGGGTCCGCCGCTATCAGGTCGCGCGACGCCTGCGGCGTCCGGCCTCTGGCGAGCCGCGGTCGTCCAGTTGGGAGACGCTCGCCGGAGGGCGCGGCACGTACCTGAGTGACGGTGCCTTGGCGATGCTGGAGAAGCTCCAGCGCCACCTCGCGCTCAGCGCGGTCTCGCGACAGCTCAAGGTCGAGACGCCCCTCGACTTCGCCGTGCTGGGGCAGCTATTCGGCAGGAACGACGCATTCGAGCAGTTCGGGACGGCCTACTTCAAGGAAGACGGCACGCTCGTCCATATCGAGCTGACCACGATGCGTCTGCCGTCTAGCACAGCGGCTTTCGAGATCGCCCCGCGCGACGCCCGCAAGCTCGAGCGCGCGAGGCAGCAGGGCAGCGACGCCTACAACATGGCGATGCGCGATCTTTGGATGCGAGAGTTCGAGAGGCTCGAGGCGCGCCGGCGCCAGCTCGGCGCGGACTACATCGCCAACTTCCACAACCACCCGAGCAGCGCGGCCGCCGCCTCGCCCGCCGACATGATAGTCGTGCGCCTGTTCGAGAGATACGTCCCGACGTGGCGCTACCACGTCATCTTCGACGAGGGACACTTCGGGCTCATGCACAGGCATCGCGGAGGCTCGGCCGCGCCCGTCGTCGTCCCGCTCCCCGCCGAGGTCGCGCGCAACGGCCGCCTCATCGGCGTCGACGAGGCGTTCCACGAGATGCTAGGCATGGGACTGAACGAACCTGCGGTCGTGGCCCTCGTCGCGGACCAGTTCGGCAGCTCCCAGCGCCACGCGCTGATCTTCTACCGAGACAACGGGAGCCGTCTGGCCGGCGTGCAGCGGATGCCTGCCTCGACACTCCAGAGGATCGGCTACGAGGACCAGCACAGCGAGGGCTTCCTGCGCCGGCTCGACCGCGATGTGATCCGCCAGGGCATCCGCCGCTTCCAGGCCGACGACGCCATCGTCTTCTACGACGGCAAGGTCGAAGCGGTCGGCCGAGGCATGCTCATCGCGGTCGAGCATGGCGTGTTCGCATCGGCGGTCTCTCGCTACCTCGACGCCGAGGGCAACGTGATCCCCGTCGAGCGGCGCAACAAGGGAGGGGGGCTCTCGCCCGCGTTCGAGGAGCGCCTCAAGCAGCTCGGCAAGGCGCCTAGGCCGCATGCGATCCTGCGCAGACACCGAGCCGACGATGGCGCAGCGGCCGAGTTCGCCGTGGCCGAGATGCGCGAGCAGGCGCTCAGGGACGCCTACAAGGCCGGGCCCGACCCTGACGCGCTCAAGCCCCCGCCGCGCGTGCCGGCGAAGGCGCGCCTGGGGGGCAACAACCCCCGCGGCTCGCCGGTGCCCGTCGAGGAAGGGAAGCCCTTCGCGGGTCGCTATGAGAGCGACTGGGCCGCCGGACCGCGCGAGCTGCGCGAGGCCATGCTCGACCTGATCGGCTCGCAGCAGGAGTGGCAGCGACGAGGGACGCTGACGCGCGCCCAGGTCACGAAGCTCGCGGAACGCCTGCACATCAGGAGCCGCGACATCGACCACCTTCTAGGCAAGCAGGGGACGATCCTGCCCGTGGAGCACCAGGAGGCGTTCGTCACCGAGTTCTACCGCCTAGACAAGGTGATCGAGGACTTGTCCGCCAAGGCGCAGCAGGCGGCGGCTCGCGGAGACATCCAGGAGAAGCTCCGCCTCGAGTCGGAGATCGAGAACGCCGCGGACCTGTCGGTGAAGCTGTGGATGACCGTGCAGGCGTCGCGCAGCGAGGCCGGCCGGACCCTAGGCGCCGGAGCGCGCCGGCCGGGCTTCATGCGCGCCTACGCCGCGTCGATCCGAGCCGTGCTAGACGAGCGCCGGCTCTCGCCGGAAGCGAAGAAGCGCATGATCGAGGCAATCGTCCGCGCGCGCTCACCGCTCGAGCGGCGCGCCGCGATCGAGGAAGCCTACATCCCGGACGTCTGGGACAAGTTGTTCGAGCTGCGCGTGGGCTTCCTGCTCTCGTCGCCCGTCACCATGCTGGAGCGCAACCCCGTCGGGAACGCGGCCGCCGCGGTCACGCGGTACGCGGAGACCGTCGCCGGCATCGGCTTCGACCTCCTGTTCGACGCGGCCGGCATCGGACGCGCGAGCCAGGGGCGCCGCACGCCGGCAGAGGCGATGTGGGACCTGTACGGTCTCTGGAACGGGCTGAAGGTCGGCGCGCAGATGTTCATCCGCGGGCTCGCCGACGAGGGCTACGCGATGAGCCGCGGCGGCAAGGCCGCCGAGGTCGGCGTGCTGGGAGCGATCAAGCCCGACCTCCCTGGCACTGGACTGTCCCGCTTCGGCAGGCTGAACCAGCTACAGGAGCCCGTTGGCAAGATCGTGCGGTCGCCGATGCGGGTGGTCGCCGCCACGGACATGCTGTTCGCCTCGGTCAACAAGGTGGCGGAAGTCTACAAGAGGGCGTCTAGGCAGGCGACACTGGAAGGCGTCACAGGGGTAGACCGGGCGCGCCGGATCAACGAGATCGCCGACCAGGTCATCAACGTGGATGCGGACCGGCTTGCCGAGCTGGTCAACGACATCAGCTTGGCGGAGAGCGCGATCGAGCGCATCGCCGCCGAGTCTCAGCTCGCCAGCAAGGAGTTCATCTTCCAGCGCGAGCTAGGCAACATGGCGAAGCGCGTCGATGCGCTGCGCTTCGCGACGATCGTCAACCCCGTCACCGGCCGTCCGCACAAGGCCAACCTCGCGAAGCTCCTGCGCTTCTTCATCCCGTTCCTGCCGATGCCGATCAACATCCTGAAGTTCACGGCCGAGCGCACGCCGGTGCTGGGCGCCTTCACCGAGCGCAATCGCGCGATCTGGGAGGCGTTCAAGAATCCCCGCAACGTGCCGCGCGAGGATCTGGTGGATGCCTGGGCGCGGATGGCCGTGGGCACGGCGATCTTCGTGCCCTTCGTGCTCTGGGCGCTCGAGGGCAACATCACCGGCGCGGCGCCCGACAACCCGTCGGCGAAGGCGCTCTGGGAGCGCTTCAATCAGGCGCACAGCATCCGCATCGACGGACGCTGGTACTCCTACCGCGGACTGTCCCCGCTCTCCGAGATGATGGCCGCCGCGGCCGAGATCGCCAACGGGTTCGCCCAGGACGGCCGCGTCCCCGACGCCGACCTCATCGGCAGAGTCGGCCTCGCGATCGGGCAGACCTTCCTAGATCAGCCGTTCCTGACCGGGGTGAACGACGTCCTCACCGCGCTCATGGATCGGCGCGAGGGCGAGCGCCGCGCGACCACGGCGCTAGGCAGCGCGGTCTCATCGACGCTGGTCCCGCGCCTAGCGACTTTCGTGGCGCGCTCGCTCGACCCGGAGCGTCGAGCGTTCCCCGAGACGGTGATGGAGCGACTCCGCCAGGACGTGCCTGGGCTCAGGAGCGACGCGGTCCCCCTTCGCGACCCGATCGGGCGCAAGTTCAGCGCGGAGAGCGTGCTGCATCAGGTCGCGAACGCTTGGCTCTACACCAAGGAGTCAGCGTCGCGTTCGCGCGCCGACCATCTGCTTTGGCTGGCAAGCGACATGCCCCACCGCGCTCTAGTCAACTACCCGTCGCGCCGACAGCTCGGGCGCAAGCTCACCCCCGAAGAGTACGACGAGTTCCTGGCGAAGCGCGGCGAGATCCTGGAGCCGATGCTCGAGCGCCTAGGCGCAAGTCCTGCCGTGCTGAACATCGCCAGGCGCTCGAAGCCCGCGATTCAGCGGATCATTAGGGACGCGGTCGAGGACGCGACGCTCGTCGCGAAGGTGCGCGTGCTCGTGCCTCGCGAGCTGGAGCGCCTCGGGCTCGAGGACACTCGGGCGAACCGAGCCCGCCTCATTGTGCTGCTCCGCACGCCGCGACTGCGCGACGCCTACGAGTCGCCGGAGGCGAGCGACGAGGATCGCGTCTACCTGCTCGCGACGGGGCGCCCTGCGCCGGGCTCGCATCTACTCGCGCCCGAGACCCCTGGCGAGGTCGCGGCGCAGTAGCGCCTCAGCGGCGCAGGAGCCCGCTCGCGAGTCCGGCGGCGAAGCCGAGCGCGCCCTGTACCCACCCGCTCTCGGGTCGATGGTCGACGTACACGAGCTGGGCGCGGTCCGTGCCGTCCGTCGCGTCGGGCGGCACGCAGCGGACCTTGGCGGACGCGACGCGCGCGACGGTGCGGTGCTTCACAACCGGCCGGCCGTTGACGCAGGTCGCCTCCGTCGTGGCGCACCCGAGCGCGAGCGCCGCGACGACCGCAGCGAGGCGGATCGAACGAGCCGGGCTCCTGCGCGGCTTCGGGTCGTACTCGATGTGCAGATGATCGCTCTCGAGGACGATGTCGAAGCCTAGGCCGGCCAGCCGGAGCCTCAGAAGCTCGGCCCAGCCGCGAGCCTCGCTCCCGCTGAGGTGCGCGGTTCGCAGGTCCGCCGCACGGCCGCTGTAGTGCAGGGATCCGGGCATGTGCTTGCCGTCGTTGATCGACGTGACCTCGAACGGGCCTCGCTTGTCTAGGCCCTGGTCGTCGTGCGTCGACTCGGCGACGATCAGGCCGAGCAAGAGCTGCGGCGAGAGGCCGTCGATCTTCACGCCACGCTTGAATCGCATCACCAGTCCTCCGCGAGCGCCTCTGCGGCGGCCATCGGCGCCACCCGACGGAGCACAGGGCGAAGCTCGCGCAGCCTAGAGATGCCCGTGCAGCCAGGCGGGTCGCAGTCGTACTGCTCACGAAACTCGACGCGCCGTCGATTCAGAGCGCTCGACACCGAGCGGATCATGGCTCGAGCGCGCACGGACTCATCGGAGGCGACGTCTACCTCGCGATCCGCAAGACGCTGGAGCGCCCATAGGCGCGCCTCGTGCTGCGCGTGTTCGTGCCACGCCTCGACGGGCACGCGCTCAGGGCGCTCGCGCTCGCGCAGGATCTCGGGCACCAAGCCCGCGGCCACGCGCTCCCAGAGCGCCAGGAAGCGACGCTCGAGCGTGGGGTCGGGCGCAGCGGGCGCCTTGCGGTTCGCCGCGTAGGACTCCGCCTCGCGCTTCATCCACGCCGTCAACGCGGCGCCGGGGTTGTCGGGCCGCTTCCGAACGACGTGGATCCAGTATGTCGAGAATCTCTCCATCTGCCGCTCGAATGCGCGCGGTCCGCCCACGCGACTCTCGTACCGGAAGCGCACGGCAGCGAGTTCGTGGTCGGGGACCCCGACCTCTCGAAGATCCACCCCCATCTACCCCCCCCTTTTTTTGGCGACCGTAGCGCCGGGGGGCAGGCGCCGGGTGTCCAAGATCCCCGGCGCCCAACCCCCGGCCGCGCGGTGGACCGGGCCGCTCATGACCGACCCCGACCTCGCGGTCGAGGCGAGAGGGCGCGTGCCCGGGCCTGCTTATGATCCGTCTCCGCGCCAGACCGGACGGAGGATGGCCCTCTCCTTTCCGCGGCAATCCGCTCGCGCAATAGGCTACCGGTCACCTAGCGAATCTGAAGATGCTGGCGCTCGACGATCTTGGCAACCCCATCAAGGATGGCCGAGTCGAACGGCGACTCGAGCGTCTCGCGAAGGGCTCCTAGGTCGGGCTCGCGCTTCACGCGGACGAAGGCATCGCCGAGGTCGTCTACAGAGACCAGCAACTCGATCGCGCGACTGCGCCTCCAGCCGATCGCGACGCGCGGGTCCTTCAGCTTCTCGCCGGGCTGCACGAAGCGATGGACCTGTCTCGCCACGGACTCGGCCCTCTTGTCGCACGCTTCGGCGCGCTTCTTGAGGCGCTCGATCTCTTCCTTGATCGCGTCGCGCTCGGCGCGAGCCTCTTTCACGACGCACGCCAAGTCCAGCACAAGTTTGTCGCGCTGCCTCTGGAGCGCGTCGATGCGGGCCTCGCCTTCGGCGTTGATCTCGCCGGTCTCGTGGTCGACCACCTCGTCGAGGACGCGCCTCAGCTCGGCGTCGATCTCGTAGAGCGACCACATCAGAACGGGGGCTCCTCGGGCTCATGGGTTCCCCGGCGCTGAAGCTCGACCTGAAGGCGCTGGAGTACGATCGCCGCCTCTCCGGCGGTCAGCACGTCGCTGCGGATCCGGCCGTGGGCATCCAGCGGCGCGGTCGGCGCGCACTCGCGCAGGATGGGCTGAAGCGTCACCGCGTTGAGGCCCAGCTCGGAGGCCAGCGCCTTGACCTTCGCGATGAGGCTCGGGTCGGCCTTCTGGGCCTGCGTCCCTGCCGGCGCCGAGGGCGCCGTGCCGCGCGCAGCGTCGGCGCGCGGCCCCTGTACGAACCACTTGTGGCCGCACCCGCCGATCCGGTCGTAGCAGACCCAGTCGGCGTCTTCGAATTTCGATCGGATCACGCTCTTGGCCTGCCCGCACTGCGGGCACTGCGGCTTGTTGTTGCCGCCGGCCGCGCGCTGCTGCTGCTGCGGCGGGCGCTGCGAGCGCGCCTCTTCCCTGCCCGCGCTCGCGGCGCCGCCGTCGTCGTCGTCCTCGGACGCCACGAAGAGCATCGACGAGTAGGCATAGCGGCGCGCGTAGGTCATGGCGCTGCCCATCTCCTGCGGCGTCAGCTCGTCCCACCCCGGGATCGGGACGAAGCCGGCCCAGTGCTCGCACGACTCGGCATGGACCAGCACCGTGACCACGCCGAACAGGACGGAGTCGCCCACGAGGCGCACTTCGGGGTACTGCACAACGGTCACGCCGTTCTCGTGGAGGGCAGGCAGCGTGGCTTCCATCGTGTCGGCTAGGTCCGCGTACTTGTAGGTGCGCGACTGGATCTGGCCCGTGTGCGATCTGATGATCGGCTTGAACGCCTTGCGCGCCGCGATCAGGGCGCCTAGGAGCCTCGGCCCCGGCGATCCGCTGGCAGTGTACGCGAAGTTGTTGGTCATGAGCTTCTCCTCGATTCACGCGGGGCGACCGCCGCGGCGCTTGACATGGCACTGAGCGACCCGTGAGGGTCGCGCACAAACCAGTGCGTCGCCCACTCGGGCGCGATCCCGGCGGCTAGCAGAAGCAGGTCGGGAGGTAGGTCCAGGGCGACCGCGACGCACTTGAGTGTCGACGGGCGGAAGCCGCGCCGACCTCCGCTCTCGATATAGGAGATGATCGACTCGCTCAACCGAGCGCGCTGGCCGACCTCGGCGAGCGTGAGGCCCAGCTCGAGTCGTCGAGACTGCACAATCCCCGCGAGCGCGACGCGCCTCGGCGCTCGCTGCGCGCGGAACGCTCGCCGGATGTCCTTCCGGCTCCTGGGCCTAGGCTTCACACGAAGCCTCCCGGGGTGGGCCGCCCACCGCCCCACCGCGATGGAACGGGTGAGAGGAGATAGGCAGGACGATGGGCGGACCCACCCCAAGCTAGCTTGTTGCTCTCAGTTGCCATCGGCCGCGGCCCTCGCGCGATCCTGTTCGGGGTCGACCCCGGCGGCAGCGCCGAGCGCGAGATCGAGGAGCAGGGAGTTGGTGTCCTCGGGAGTGGGATCGAGGCTGATGTGCTCCGCCATGCGGGGCCCGTAGGCGACGTTGTACATGTGGCACAGGAGCGTCAGCGCCGTACCCACCAGCTCGAAGACGGGCCTCATCGCGCGCCGCGTGCCGTCCCGATCCAGCCCGGTGGCGCCGTGCGGCAGGTCGAGCGCGGTGATCGCCTGCCTCGCGCGCGTCGCAATCCTGCTCCCCAGGTCCTTCATCGCGGCATGCCGCCGCTCCGGGTCGCGCAGGTTGTAGGCCATGAGGATCACCTGCTCGACTTCCTCGGACTCCGCCGCCGCGGCGATCAGGACCGCCGCGCGCACGACGAGCGGTACGTACTCGTGCGCGTGGATCGCGTCGGCGGCGCGTAACGCGCCCTTGCTCCGCGCCGCGCACAGGGAGCACTCGCTCGCGTGCTGCGCCGGGTCGGTGTGGCGCCGCTCGTGCCGCGCCATGCTCTCCGCCAGCGTGTCCCGGGCGGCCTCGCGGCACGCGTGCTCCAGCGTCGCGCCCAGGTCCATCACGAGCGCGCCGAAGCGTGTCATCGAAAACATCCGGACCTCCACGTCCGGCCCGAGCGCGGCCCCGATCGCGGCGCGCAGCCTGTCCTCGAAGCCGTTCTTCTTATTGGTCATGTCTTTCTCCTTGTTCCCCTCTCCAGGGGCCCTTGCACCATCATACGGTCGGCTTGGTGTCGCTGTCAAGCGCCTCCCTGATCTGCTCGTCGGTCTCCTCGCCGGGCCACTTGCCGTAGATGGCAGCGAGGCCCGAGCGCGCCTCGGTGGACTGGGCGGGAGCCGCGGCTCCCTCAGCCGCGGCCGCCTCGGTGGGCGACTCTTCCCCCTTGGCCGCGACCTTCGACTGCTTGGTCTGACGGGCGGCGCGCGCGGCCGCCTTGGCCGTGTCGGCCGCGAAGAGCGTGGCGTTCTGCACGGCCTGCACAGCCGCCCCTAGGCGGGCCGCCTCGGACTGTGTGAGCCGCTCGTGCTCCTCGCGCACGACCTCGAGCGTGGACTTGGCGACCTCGAGCGCCTCGTCGAGCGCGTAGATCGCGACGGCCATCTGGTCCATGAGTACCTGCGCCCTCACAAGCGCTTCACATACGTCGCCCTCGTCCACGCCAAGCGCGAGGGTGATCTCGTTGCGCATCTCGTCCATCGGGCCCCCCTTGGGTTCCTAGGGGCGCCTGCCCCTTGTTCGTTGGTCGTTGTCGTGCCTGCCTAGAACGCTGGGCCGGCCAGCACCTCACAGGCGAGGGCGAGCACGCCGAGCGCCACTGCGGCGACGAGCGAGAGCGCCCACGTCATCACAGCGCAGACGAGCAGCTCGCGCCACGGGGTCACGGGCGGCCCCGGAGCGCTCGCTCTAGAGCGCTCGTGAGTAGCGAGTCGGTCAGCTCCGCCGCGGACGCCGCGCCCATGGGCGCTCCCACGCACCCATGGATCCGCATCGCGGCCATCACGTCGAGGGCCGGCAGCCGCGAGCTACCGTTGCTCGCGCCGCAGATGGCCTCACGCAGCCCCATACACGCGGCGCGGAACGCGGCATGGGTCGCTAGCGTGAGCACGCGACTGCGGTCCAGACGCTCGCCCGCGCGCTTCACCGGCCAAGTGATAATCCAATGCGACACGTTGCCTCGCCCGCCGTACAACGAGTCGTTCGTGTGTCGCGTGTCCGAGCACGCGATTCCCAGGATCTCTACGCTCATCCCGTAGCGGCGCTCCACCTCTTCGGCCACACAGCACGCCACCTCGGCCGCGACTGCATGCCCTCGCTCGGCCTTCACGTCCGCGAGCCGCGCAACATTGATGGCGATCCGCAGCACGGGCATGCTACGCCCGCGAGTGTGGCGCAGGGCCCAGAGGGGCTCATTGGCGAGCACGCGCGACAAGACGTACTTGCCACCCGTCGCGGAGAGCCGCGGGACGCGGCGACGACTCGGGTAGCGGTCTGCGAGGCGCATGCGCTGGATTCGCGCCCGGATCTCGCCTCGCACTTTCTCGGCGTCGCGCTCTACCTCTCGCGTCGCCCGGCCGTCGCGCAGCCCGGCGACCGCAGCGCGTTCGCTGCGGTAGGAACCGAAGCGCTCTTCGGGGCTCCACCAAGGCTTGTGACTACGTGCGATCGTACCGTCAGAGCAGAGGACCGAGAGAGTCGTCTCCCAGAGCGAGACGACTCCATCCTCACAGTCCCACTCGATTCCCTCGCGCTCCGGATCCCAGGGCGCGCGCACGAACCGCACGTTGCGGGCGCGCCGCATGTCTACCAGACCTACCGTGCGTCCCTCGACTCGCTTTGCTGCGCTCATCGCGCCTCCAATGCCGAGCGCGCCCAGCTTGGCGCGCCTTGATATGCGCGTCAATGGGAACCCCGAAGGGGTAGGGCACCGTGCCATACCCCTTCGGGGCCGCCCAGGCGCGCGACTCGCCTTGCGCGCCTGGGCTAGAAATCGACGCCGTCAAGCGCCTTGTCCCGCTCTTCCGCGCTCCAAGGGAGCATGACGTGCCGAACGAAGCGCTCTCGGTGCGCGGGGGTGGATAGCCCCTTGTGGAGGGTGGCGAGCTTGGCCGCGGCGACGAACCATCTGGTACCGACCGGGCGCGCGATCCCCGCGGCGGCGACGCGATCTCGGATTGCCCAAATCACGCGAGCGACATCATCGGCCGCGTCGCCTAGGCAACCCACGATGCGCCGCTCCGCGGAGACGTCGTAATCGACGTACAGCACGAACCCGCAGAAACGATCCAGGAACGCGGCGTCGAGCGTGTTTCGCCCCGCGTAAAGCCAGTCGGCGCCCGTGCCGTAGGTGTTCGCGGTCATCACGACGCGGAACCCCTGCGCCGCGCGGACCGTCCCTCGAGCCGTGTTCAGCAGCCGGTGGGAGAGAACCGCGTTGAGCCCGTTCAACGTGTTGGCATTGCCGTTGTCGACCTCATCCAGCACGAGCAGACAGCCCCCGCGCATCGCACGGGTCACGGGCCCGTCGACCCACTCGCCGCTCGGCAGCAGGTAGCCGACTAGATCCGCGAGGGACTGCGTTTCGTCGCAACCTACGATCTCAATGCTGTCTTCCATGCCGAGTGCGCGGGCGCAGTCGATGGCTACTGACGTCTTACCTGAGCCGGCGGGGCCTACGAGCATGACGTCGCCGAGCGCGACGTGCTCGACTACCTGCCGCAGGGCGCGATGCGCGCCATTGACCGCGGGCCCCAGGGGCTCTCCACTCGGGAGTGCGACCTGCACGGGCGCGGCGGCGCCGTCGAGCGCCTCGCCTAGGCGCTCAATCATCCGCTCTTCCGCCTCTGCAACGATTTTCCGCACGCGCTCTTCGCCGAGCCCGAATGAGACACTGGAGAGCGCCGCGCGGATGCCAGACTCGATTGCCGCGACGGGGTCGCTCTGGGGTGTCGGCGTCGGCGCGCGGCGCTCGCCATCGTAGATGTACGCGAGCATGTCGGCGCGGCTCGCGGACGCTAGCCACGTCTTGGGCTCTCCGCGCTGATCCGCGAGGGCTCTCGCGAGGGAGAGCAGCGCTCGGGTCTTGAGCCTCGCAGCCTCATCGCGATCGGGCTTGGCGGCGGGATCGAGGCTGGGCTCGGTGCTGGCTTCAGGGTCGGTCATGGCAAGTCTCCGCTGTGTGCTTGTTGTGTGGCGCGGGCGCCGTGAGGCGCATTCTACTGCTAACTTGACGGCGGCGTCAAGGCCTATGCGCGAGCGCGAGCCCTAGGGGTGGGTGCCCTCGCGAGGGCGCCATGCGTCGCTCGATACCGGCGCTCGCTCGTCGAGCCTGGGAGTGCGGGGGGTTGCGGCGCTCCCCGGAGGGGGCTGTGACGGTTCTACAAGGTTCCGTCACGCGCGGGTCGTGCAGTTTCGCGCACTTGCGCGTTCGTGCTTGACAGGGCGCCCGTGGCCGTGGCAATGTCCGCGCGCGCGGTTCTCCGAACCGTTCCGAACCGTTCCGAACCGTTCCGAACCGTTCCGAACCG
>Ga0073934_10002122_pt1 | contig 43177 bp, 35 predicted proteins | sample LarsenN4metaG_FD_76834 | JGI IMG/M metagenome (GOLD analysis project Ga0073934, IMG submission 76834) | Hot spring sediment bacterial and archeal communities from British Columbia, Canada, to study Microbial Dark Matter (Phase II) - Larsen... ...
CACTGCTGGCGGCGGCGACACCACTGGCGGCGGCGACACTGCTGGCGGCGGCGACACCACTGGCGGCGGCGACACTGCTGGCGGCGGCGACACCACTGGCGGCGGCGACACTGCTGGCGGCGGCGACACCACTGGCGGCGGCGACGATGCGCAGCAAGTGCCCGAACCTCTGACGATCGCTGGCTCGCTGTTAGCTGGTGGAGCGATGGTATTGCGTCGCCGCAACGGCAAGAAAGTCGGCTAATCTTTCACAGGGCTAATCAAAGAAACTGGGGGCTCATCAACCCAGTTTCTAGCTGGGGAGGGAAACTAATTTCCTCCCCAGTTTTTTTATTAGACCTCTTGCAAGAGGTCTATTTCTGGTATTAGTCTTGATTGTAGGCATCAACTGTCAAATACTCTTTCTTTAGTCCAGTGAAGTTATCGAAAATCTGGCGATGTCGCTTTAAACCGTATTCATCATCTCGGTTGTCATACTGTTTCACCCATTCGATCAGTCCGGCAAACATCGCTTGTTGGGCTTCTGGGGAAGGAAATTTATCTGCTTCCCAAGGGCGGTTTTGGCAGTGTTCTACACATATGTGAATCCCCGGATTGAGAAACCGTAGCTCTGTGCAGTAGGGCAATGCGGCTTCGATTAAGTCTCCATAGCATCCTTCGATAATCCATTGCTCATGGTTATCCATGAATAGCTGGAGGTCTCGAATGCTCTCTGCTAATGGCTTTCTCTCTGGGCCGGGGTTCCAAGCAATTTCGTCTAATGATAGGATGGGAATATTCATCGTCCCAATAATGCGCCGCGCCATTGTGCTTTTGCCGGAGCCTGCATTACCAAGGATGATAACTTTCATTTAAATTTAAAGCTATTTATATGAATAAGGAATAATATTAAACAAATAAAACCCAAATGCCTCTGGGCTTTAGCCCGGTGGGTTTGTAGTTGGGCTTTAGCCCGGAGGGAAAGAGGGCTGAAGCCCAACTACAAACCTTATATTGAGGGCTGAAGCCCTACTCTGAACCTAGAGTTAGCTATTGCGATCGCCCGAAGAAGTTTTGAGTCGCAGTTTGGGTTTGGGAAGGTCGGGGTCTTCCATCAAACCTGTGTTGGGAGCATCTCCTTCGGTGCGTGCCCAGGTGGGGCGGGTACGATCGTATGCCATTTGCAGGGCAGCGGCGGCGATCGCGTGGGGTTCGTAATCCTCACTCAGTTTCGCCACGATCGGCAAGAAAGAAGCCAGACGCTCACCCTTAATCGCTTCTAAAACTTGGTTTTGCAGTTTTTCTAGCTGCTGGGCCTCGATTTGGGAGCGGGTGGGAATCGATGTGACTGTGAGCTTTTGCCGCACTCGCCGTTCAATATTAATCAGCTTGCGGCGATCGTATCCTTCAATCAGAGAAATCGCCTTACCCTCACGGCCCGCCCGTCCCGTGCGCCCAATCCGGTGGATATAGCTTTCCACACTATCGGGTAAATCGTAATTAATCACGTGGGTGAGGTGGTCAATATCCAAACCGCGAGCGGCGATATCCGTCGCCACAATCCAGCGCACTTGCTGCTGACGGAAGCGATTTAACAACCGCTCCCGCTGCGCCTGGTTCAGGTCCCCGTGGTATTCATCCACACTGTGACCCCCAGCTTGCAGGTGGCTGGTGAGTTCAGCCGCAGCGCGACGGGTGCGCACGAAAATCAGAGCCGACTCGGGGTCTTCGAGTTCCAAAATCGGCTGGAGGGCGCGGACCTTCGACCACCCCCGAGGCACCATATACACCACCTGTTCAATCCGCTTGGGAGTGGCTTTGAGCTGTTTAACAGTCACAGTCACCGGATTGTGGAGGAACTTTTGCACTAGCTCCCGGATGGAAATATCCATCGTCGCCGAGAAAAAGGCCATTTGCCGCTCGTCTGGCACATGGCTGAGGATGCGCTCCACATCATCGAGAAAGCCCATGCTCAACATCTCATCGGCTTCATCGAGTACCAACCATTTGAGGTGGTCAAGTTTCAGGCTTTGGCGTCCGAGCATATCGATAATCCGGCCCGGAGTGCCTACAACGATATGAACGCCCTGATCCAGACGTTGGACTTGACGATCAATCGATTGACCCCCATAAACTGAGAGGATGCGCAGACGACGATCGCCCCCCAATTCCCGGAAAGCATTAGTCACCTGTACCGCCAACTCCCGAGTCGGAGTCAAAATCAGAGCCTGCACCCCTGGTGCTGAAGTATCCAGGGTATCCAAAATTGGCAGGGCGAACGCCGCCGTTTTGCCCGTGCCCGTTTGGGCCTGCCCCGCCACATCTCGACCTGCGAGTAAGTGGGGGATCGCTTGGGCTTGAATTTCCGTTGGCTCTTGGAAACCTAGTGTTTCTAAGTGCTTCGCTCTGGTTTCAGAAATTCCCAAACTTGCAAAAGAAATTGTCATTTATTCTCCTAACAACGTCAGATTTGAGTTCTTTAAAGAACCGAATTATCCTTTTCTCTACTTTTTCACCAATGCTTGCTTAAACAACGCTCTGTTACACATTCTCATGCTGCGGTTCTGTTACTTAGAACACCAACAGGACCGATACATAGCAGCGGCGGAGTCCGGGTGGGTGAAATCCACTTCAGCGTTGTGAGCGCCTCCTGTGGCTCGACCCATGCACGCTTCGGGAAGCATTCTTTGCCTCCGGGAGTGTTTCCGCCCCTACAAAGTAGGGAAAGCGCAGACTTGACCATACAAATCATATGTGTCAGCACCGGTGATTTTTACTGGCACGATCGAGCCCAAACGGGCTGTACCAGTAGCACGGACTACCCCATCAACTTCCGGGGCAAACCGAGGGCTGCGGCCAATTAATTCTCCCGTTTGCGGGTTTTCTTGTTCGATGAGAACATTTACTACCTTACCGATTTCCGCCTGATTTTTCCGCCAGGAGATGGGCTGCTGAGCTTCCATGATGGCTTTACGGCGGGCATCTTTTACCTTGCGAGATACCCGATCGGACATGGTGTAAGCAGGGGTTCCCTCTTCTGGGGAAAAAGTAAAAACGCCGATATGGTCGAATTCCTGCCGTTGCACGAACTGCAATAGGTGCTGGAAATGTGCTTCGGTTTCTCCGGGAAATCCGACAATTAAGGTAGTTCGCAAAACCGCATCTGGCAGAGCCATTTTAATGCGGTCTATTATACCCTCGTTGGCTCCCACCTGCCAAGGGCGATTCATCAGTTTGAGAATTTCTGGATGGGAGTGCTGCAAGGGGAAATCGATGTAAGGTAAAACATTCGGTACATCCCTGATGGCAGCAATTACCTCGGGGGTCATGCCCGTAGGATAGGCATAGTGGATGCGGATCCACGGCACATCCACTTCCCCCAAAGCCCGGAGCAATTGCGCCAGTTTGGGCTGGCCGTACAAGTCCATGCCATAGTTAGTGGTGATTTGGGAAATCAAGATGATTTCCTGTACCCCTTCAGCAGCCAGTTGATGTGCTTCAGCAACGATCGATTCGATAGGGCGGGAGCGTTGATTGCCCCGCAGGTGAGGAATGATGCAGAAGGCGCAGCGGTAATCGCACCCTTCCGCCACCCGCAGGTATGCGAACGGTTCCGGCGTGGTGCGGTAGCGCGGTGTGTGTTCGTCAGCAATGTAAGTGGGTTGGTCGGAAATTTCCTTCACCCGCTCCCCTGCCTCCACCCGCTCGATCGTCTCCACGATTTTGTGATAGTCTCCGGTGCCGATGAGGGCTACTGCCTCTGGGATTTCTGCTAGGAGCTGGTCCCGGAAGTGCTGAGCCATACAGCCGGCGATCGCGATTTTTTTGTTAGCCTCTGCCAGTTCCACCAAAGTCCGCACGGATTCCCGGCGGGCATCTTCGATAAAACTGCACGTGTTGACGATAACGTAGTCGGCTTCTTCGATGTTCGTATCTACTTGGTAGCCCGCTTGCACCAGCAAGCCCAGCATATGTTCCGTATCGATGCGGTTTTTCTCACAGCCTAGATGAGCTATGGCAATTGTTGGCTTGTTGCCCATGCCGTAAATTGTAAGACTAAGTTTTTGCGCTTTGAGCAATAATTGCTCTTAATTAATATAACTTAACTTAAGTCAGCTCTGACCCAGATTCCCAGCAATTTCCTGGTTGCCCCTGGTGGCTGCCGGACCGGCCCGCCTGGTAACAGGTCAGAGTGAGCTACAATCTCTGTGGCACAGTCAGACTTTTGCGCCGGTGTTAACCCTGGTGCCGTCAGACTGGGCAGGGCACGGCACTGCTGTGCTACTACAATCGTTGTCCACCCGAAACCGTTTAAGATTGCGGAGGAAGGAGCAAAATCACCATGTCCGATTTGGATCGGGGAATTATGAAATTCAAGGGAGCCGATAGCCTAGGCGCGATCGTCATCTCCTCTGGATTAGTTTTGGGCGCCATTGGCTGCCTCATTTGGTGGGCCATAAATGCCGCCTATGCCTTAAACTGACCCTCTCCACCTCGGTTTAATGGCTGAGGTTGAGCCTGTGGTAGGGGTTCAAGCCACCTAAGCTGGGTTTGAACCCCGCCCCCCATTAGTTCCTCTCCCTGTGCTTTCTTGATTCCCTCCCATTCCACCCAGTGGCAAAATTTGTGATTTTTCTACCCCTACACCATTACTTACTCATCGCCTCTGACACCAAACCCCTGTTGGGTAATATATGGATCGATATTGGAGTCCTGGCGATGATGCTCTTGGTTTCCGCTTTTTTCTCTGCATCGGAAACTGCCATCACCTCTCTGGATAATCTCAAACTCAGAGCCATAATTCAGGAGCAGGGGGACCCGCGCCGGCTTTTTACCCTGGTACTGCAAAACCGGACTCGGTTTATCACGACGATCCTGATTGGCAACAATATGGTGAATAATTTTTCTGCCATCCTCACCAGTAATGTGTTTGCCATCTGGCTCGGTCCGGCTGGCTTGGGGGTAGCAACAGCGGTGGCGACATTTCTGATCTTGGTGTTTGGGGAAATTACCCCCAAGTCCCTGGCGATTAGCAACCCGGTCCCCTATTTTAAGTTGGGCGTGCCTCTGATTTATGGCATATCCCGGGTCCTGTCTTGGTTGGGGATGGTTCAGCTTATGGAAAATATCGCCCAATGGGCAATTCGCGTGGTGCAGGGTAACACCGTACCCCAGGGGGAATCTTTGCAGGACCTGCAATTGATGATTGAAATTCTCGGCGGGAAGGGGAAGCTGGATATATATAAGCATCAGCTTTTGAACAAGGCTTTAATGCTCGATAGCCTCAACGCTCGGGATGTGGTTAAGTCCAGAATTGAGATGCGGACGATTTCTCACGAAGCCTCTCTACCAGAATTGGTGCGGCTTTGTTTGGAAACTGGCTATTCCCGGGTGCCAGTGCAAGAAGAGTCTAAAGACCGGATTGTGGGTATCGTTCACTTGAAAAAAGCCCTACAGGCTTTGGCGGTAACTCCCCAGCGGGGGGATTTGGAGAGTTTACCTATTAATCCTAGTGAGCAGGGGGATAATTTACCGGCCCCGTTCGGCAGTGAGCCGGTGGAGGCAAACCAGGGGGTTGTCCATCCGCCAGTAACGGCAATTATGGACCCACCGGTGTATGTGCCGGAAACTAAGCGGGTGGCAGATTTACTTAAGGAAATGCTCCAGCAGCGTTTACATATGACGATCGTGGTGGATGAATACGGTGGCACTGTGGGCCTGCTGACTTTGGAGGATATCTTAGAGGAACTGGTAGGGGAAATTTACGACGAGAGCGATTTTCCCAGCCGCCGCCACGGGGGGAAAAATCCAGGGGAGACCAACGAGTCTCCCGGACGCCGCCATCCCCGCCGAGACGATCTGATTGTTCCTAATTCCACACCGGGCAACCGCCACCTTTAATATCTGGGTTTTTGGCTATTAGCCCCTCTGGGTAAGGCTTTCAACTAAATTAATAAATTTTTCAAAAAAGGGTTGCATTTCCTGAGCTTTGTGCTAAGATGTTTATCTGTGAGGAAAACGGGTCGGTGCCCGAGCGGTTAATGGGGGCGGACTGTAAATCCGCTGGCTACGCCTACGCTGGTTCAAATCCAGCCCGGCCCACCTCACAAATCCACAACAGCGATCTGGAATCAAAATATCCCGGTTTTTAGCAAATGCAGTTGCCCGTGTAGCTCAGTGGTAGAGCACACCCTTGGTAAGGGTGAGGTCACGAGTTCAATCCTCGTCACGGGCTTTAGTCTAATCCTTTCATTACAGGCGTATGGGCATTCCTTTATCCCGCCTGTGGTCTGTCCTTTTCACCATTTTTTCACCATGACCTTATAGTGTAATGGGAAGCGTGGCGAAATCTTTGTCATAACTGAGAATTGACTCCCTGCAACCGGAGTTAAATCACTACCTCCCCTGAAAGCTATATCCATGAAGCACTAGAGGTTTGTGTATATAATATGCCTATCTGTTGGTGGTGGGGACGGGTGCGGCAGGACTCGAACCTGCGCCTCGCTGCTTAGAAGGCAGCTACTCTATCCACCTGAGTTACGCACCCAAGTCTGAACCTGATTGGGGTCTAGTTACCCGTACCTCCGGCTGGGAGCCAAACCGAAGTGGCAAAAAATGCCCCATATGTCGGACGCTAGCATATAGTATCAAAAAATGGCTACTTGCTACCACACCAAGTAAGTAAATAACTTTTACCGCTCTTGGGGGAGATGGTGGCAAGAGCATTTTAATCATAAATATACACGCCGGGAGTTGCAGATGCTTCCCTATGAAGTAAAATTCGAGAGAGCTGCAATTGCGCTCTCGCGCCAGATAAGCAATTGCGCTCTCGCGCTTTGGGGGCGATGTCCCAATCGGGGCGCTCCCTCTGGGAGCATCGCCGCTCGCACAACCCTACCCGTAACCGGGCAGGCCCCTGTCGAGAATTTTCGCTTCTGCATTTCCCATGCACCCACAACCGCAGGGCAAGCCACCAGGACTCAATTGGCAGTGTCATGTTTATTCTGAAACGGCAGGATGTTGAAATATCAAGCATTCAGCACCCGAAAACGGGGCAGCAAATTCCGATTCTCAATTATCAGGGTCAGACCTTCCGCTTGATTAATGTGTTCAGTGCAGCACAGGCGGAAGAAGCGAAAGCCTTCTGGCGTGACCTCACTGATAATCGTGGGAAAGCGTGCGTCCTCCTCGAGGAGCCTGACCGATACAGCGTGTGGGGGAAAATTCGCCTCGAACAGCTCGGAGACGAACCACAAAGTGGTGGGGTGGCTGTAGCGCCCCTGTTTACCCAAGCCTGTTTGCTGCTACTGCAGGCGGTGTACTTTGATGTGGAAGATTTGCTGGGCACGAGGCAGGCGAGTGCTTTCGAGCAGGAGATCGTGCAAGTGTTGCAAAAGTGGCGCTTTCCCCAAGCAGAATCACCGGCTGCCGTCAAGCAGTTGCTGAAAATCGATCCCCTCGCTGGTGGATCGATGCCGGGATGGCAAGAACATCATATCACTACTTTTTTGCAAGAACTCTACCGCATGGGCAAAGAATATTTCGGTAATACCAGCTTTGCTGAGGGTGCGGTTGAGGTGTTGCAAGATATGCCCGCAGGGGAACGCAAGCAGTTCATCGAGTGGATGAATCAGTATCCCCTAGGGAAGATGTGGGGCGTTGGTTGAGGGGTAATGCTCTCGACTAATTCCACCTTCTTTGACAAATTGCTTCCGCAAAGCCAGTAAATTTGGGGGTGCCTATGCGCACGAGATCCGAAAAAGTAACCACAAGTTCTCCCACTGTCTTCACCGCGCAAACTTTAATCGTTAGCGGCATTACTTGGGCGGTACTCGCTCTGCTGTTTTTTCTTCTGTTCAGTACAATCCCCGCCGGTGATGAAGGCCGGCCTCTTTGGTATTCCATTGGCACTTTCGTGTTCGGATTGGTGGCTAATGTGGGGGCGGGGATTCTCTGTCTGCGAAATTGGCGATCGCCCCAGGTGGTCAGCGGTCGTACCGTCTGGCTAGCGATCGGCATCGGGATGCTCTCCTACGCGATCGGCGATCTCCTCTTCGGTTGTTGGGAGCTGGTTTGGGGTTTGGACCCAGATGTCACTTTGGGTGATATGTTCTACCTGCTCACCTACATCTGCCTCGGTTGGGGCATGGTTCTGGCGGTAGTATCCAAACGCCTGAATCTGGAAAAGTGGCAGTGGGCAGTATTAATTGGCATCGCCGCCGCTGGTATTGCCTTGGCGGTTTGGGTGTCTATGTCCCCGGTAGGCAGTGAGATTGCTACCACCGAAGCACTGACCGCTGAAGTCTCGCTACCCGCCAGTACCGCTCCAGCTTTTATCGAGACGATCGACAACACCCTCTCTAACTACGCCTATTACGTAGGTTTGTTTTACGTCGTTGCTGATGTATTCCTCCTCATTATCGCCACTGCTTTGCTCCTGGCTTTTTGGGGAGGACGTTTTTCCCAGTCTTGGCAAATGATTGCCGCTGGGACATTTTCCCTATACATCGCCGATATGTGGTTTAAGTATGCCGAACGTTTGGCAGACTACCAAAGCGGCAGCCTCCTGGAAGTTTTCTGGGTTTTCAGTCCGGTGCTGTTTGGCATCGGCGCCGTTTTGGAATACCACATTTCTACCCGCTCTCGTCAGGGTAGGCGTCGCCGGGGTGGTGCAGCGGCTGCAGCTGCTGATTCTTAACCCCACAGGTTCAAAACTTTTGGCCGCCCCGCCTTGGAGTTGGCGGCTGCACACCAGAGTCGGCGGGATCTTCTCGCCGACTCTACTTTTATCTCATCTACCAAAAAAATCGGCGTTGCTTCCCCTGATTCGCCTTTTTCCATCTCTGTGTGATATAATTAACCGGCTTAGGGGAATTTATACTTGGTTTCAACGGGTACATCCCGCAACGGGTTTGATTCCCGACGAGAAGTTTCTCTCGATCGGGTGGCTGGTCACAGCGCCAACCCTGGCAGGCCACCTTCACAAATCCCAGGCTCCGCCCACCTGAATCTTCGGGTTTTGGCGCCCTGATTATGCCCACCGGCACCGAGTAGCACCTAACCGCCATTAATTATTTCTCCTATCCCAGATGCGGCATGAGTTCTCGAAAACTTTCTGATTCTGACAAGTACGATATCCTTCAGCTTTACCGACAGCCAGGAGAAACCACTTTAACTCTGGCCAGTCGGTATGGCGTGAGCAGCTCCACCATCAGCCGCATCCTCAAAAGCACTTTGTCAGATTCGGAATACGAAACTCTGATTCAAGAAAAGCGTGCAGGTCGGTTCCAGACCAATGATCCCGGTGAGACACCACCCCCTCAGGTGACTGTCACCCCAGAAAAAGTTCGCCCCAGACCAGTGGCGGCAATCGCTACATCAGAACCAATTCGCCGCCGTACTCGCTCTACCTCTGGCAGTTCCGAGGCAGACACCGAAACTCGGTTTTTCACCCAATTGAATTTGTTAGATGCGTCTAACTCTAACGATGACACCGATGATGATCAGAAGCTCGAAGCTCTCTACCGTGAAGATGAAATCACGATCATCAATGACCCCTTAGAAGAAGATCTCCTTGAAGATGAAGATTTGGACGACGAGGATGATTTGGACGATGAAGACGATTTAGACGATTTAGACGATGAGGACGACGAGGAGGATGATGTCGCTTTCGATGCGGAACTGCTTTGGGGCAAAACCCCGTCGGGCCGCAAAACTGTCCTCCAAGTCCAACCGCTCTCCTCAGCCGATTTGCCCAAACCTTGCTATTTGGTGGTCGATCGAGCTGGAGAGCTGATTACTCGCCCCCTGAAAGATTTTGGCGAACTCGGTCGGATCCCCGCTGGGGAATTTCAGGAAAGAACTTTGCCAGTTTTTGATAATCATCGGGTGGCTCGTCGCTTTTCCAACCGTCACCAACGGGTGATTAAGGTTCCTGATGGTAGTCTCCTGCAAAAACTCGCTGCTTATCTGGAAGCTAAAGGCATTACCCGGCTTTTGGTTGATGGTCAGGTTTATGCGATTTAATTGATAATTGATAATTGATAATTGATAATTGATAATTGATAATTGATAATTGATAATTGTCAATTGTCAATTACCCTCTGATGGAGGCTCTGGATCGGGGATGGTGAGGGCAAGCTGGTAGATTTGGCGACGGGGGAGGGACGCTTCTTGGGCCAGGTGTTGGGTGGCTTGAGAGCGAGACATTCCCTGTTTGAGCAGGTTTTCTAGTTCTGATTTGAGAGCTTCTTCACTGAGGCGATGAGCGGTTTGGGTTTTTCCGGCGACGATGAGGGTAAATTCGCCGATGTGTTTGGCTTGGAGTTGATAATGGGATATGGCGGCGGCGATCGAACCTCGCCAAAATTCCTCATATAGTTTGGTGAGTTCTCTGGCAATTACCAAATGACGCTGCTGATCCAGGTGTTCGCCTAAATCTTCTAGGGTTTGCACCAGGCGGTGCGGCGCTTCATATAAAATGATGGTACGGGTTTCTGTGGCTATGGCTTGGAGTCGCTCCCGTCTGGGTTTACCTTTACTGGGCAAAAAGCCTTCAAACACAAATCTTTCTGTGGGTAAACCGGCGACACTGAGAGCGGCGATCGCTGCTGATGGCCCCGGAATCGGCACGACAGTGATACCCGCCTCAATACAAGATTGGACAATTGCTGTGCCGGGGTCCGCGATTCCCGGCGTCCCCGCATCTGTCACCAGGGCAATATTTTCCCCCTGCAGCAACTTCGCCACCAATTCGGCTCCCCGCTGCTTCAAGTTATGTTCGTGATAGCTAATTTGCGGTTTTTGGATTTGGAAGTGATGCAGCAGCTTTCCCGTATGGCGGGTATCTTCCGCCGCAATTAAATCCACTTCCCGCAAAATCCGCAAAGCCCGAAATGTGATATCTTCTAAATTACCGATGGGCGTGCCCACTAGGTATAAAATTCCTGGTTTGGTTGCATCTACCATTGGCTGTTGAGAAAAATCTCCCTAATGACAAAATATCCGCCTTCAAACCCCCAGAGTCAGACTTGAAGAGTATCTATGAGTCAGTGTGTTAGTCCTGATTGTTTGCATATTAACTCATCTCATCCCAAGTTTTGCCCCCCGTGTCAGAATAAGCTGTTGTTAGGCTAGGGTTCTTGGGTCGTCTGTGAGAAAAATCAGCACTGCCTGTGCTAACCTAGAATCATCCCAAGACCAACCCATCTAAATTTTATAACCCTAGCGCTATTTGATGATTATTACTCCCACCTCAATTTTTAGAGACTGCAAGAGGCATAATTCATGCTAGATGATTTACCCCTAGCTAGCGATTGTGGAATAGACTATACTCCCCTGCGTGACCTCCTAGCTGCTGGTGAGTGGAAAGAAGCAGATCGGCAAACCAGGATTTTAGTTCTTCAAGCAGCTAATTGCACTGCCAAAGGATATTTGAATAGTGATGATTGGTTAGAGTTTTCCATAACTGACCTGAACACCATAGATAAGTTATGGGTACAATCCTCTAGTGGCCACTTTGGCTTTTCCGTGCAAAAGAGCATCTGGGAAAGCATTGGGGGACATCGGGATGCGGGTAGAGATACGGAACGGCGTTTTGGTGATCTTGTTGATTGGCGGCGGCAAGGTTCCTGGTTAGACGAGAAAGATTTAGTGTTTGATTTGAAGAGTCAGAGGGGGCACCTCCCGTGTGATGCGATTTGCCACTACAGTATTGGTAGTCTTCGGTGGTGGGTACATACAATTTCTGCTCTGGCGGAAAGAATTGTAATTTATCCTCTCTAGCTGTTTGAGATTAGCTCAAAGATAGGGGTATGGTTGTAATATGGCCATTTGTAATTAATCGGATATGTCAACATCGCCGAATTATCGCGGTTTGTTTGTGGGTTTGATGACTTGGGATATGGTGTATCTTGCCCCCCATTTCCCGAAAAGTGATGAAAAGTTGGTGGCGGCGGATGCTACTCTTGCCGCTGGGGGTCCGGCGACAAATGCGGCGGTGTGTTTCAGCTATTTGGGGAATGAAGCAACGGTGATGGGGTCTTTGGGTCAACACCCGATCGCCCATTTAATCCGCTCTGACTTAGAATCCTACCAAGTGGCCATCACCGATTTAACCCCTGATGTGACGACTCCCCCCCCAGTATCCTCAATTATTGTCACGGCGAAGACGGGCGATCGAGCTGTAATTTCCCTCAACGCCACCCGGACCGCCTCAAGAGCTTCCGCTCTTCCCCCCAACTTTCTGGAAAATATCGATATTATCCTGATTGACGGCCATCAAATGGCTGTAGCGGCTGCCATATCCTCCCTCGCCAAGACCCAAAACATCCCCATTGTCATTGATGGCGGTAGCTGGAAACCCGGTTTTGAGCAAATTTTGCCTTTGGCGGATTTTGTCATTTGCTCCGCCAATTTCTTTCCCCCCGGATGCGACCATCCCGCCGCCGTTTTTGCCTACTTATCGGATTTAGGCATTCCCCACATCGCCATCACTCAGGGGGAAAAACCGATTTTATACCGCAGCAACGGTGAGGATGGCATGGTGGCTGTCCCCCAAATCAACCCTGTGGATACTTTGGGGGCTGGGGATATCTTTCACGGCGCTTTCTGTTATTATATCCTCCAACGCGATTTCCAGAGCGCTTTGGCTGCCGCTGCGCAGGTGGCCGCTCGTTCCTGTGAGTTTTTCGGCACCCGATCGAGTATGAGTGCATCGGCAAATACTGACCCTGAAACTGGGTTAGTTTGACCTACAGGGCAAGTAATTTTTTTTGTTAATTTTTGTAAATTTTCGCAGAAAATGGGGTGGGACAGTCTAGACAAGTGGAGACATTTGGTTTATTATTTTAGATAATGGGAATAGTGACAATTTTTAAATTTGAGCAAATATTCCCATTATCTAATATTACTGTAGCACAATTTGGATAAAATAGCGGCTGCTACCCCTATTTTCAACGCTAAAATGTAAAGAAATATTATCAGAGAGAGGAGAGAGGGTGGAGCCCTTGGAGAGTAACGTAGTGGCAGCAGAGCAATTGGAGGGGATAGGCGCGATCGTGCGGCGGGTGGGGTGGGGAGTGGCGGACATTCTCCGCAAATACGAAGGAGCGGCGGCGGCAGGGACTCTAGGCATCCGCGAAAAACCAGATGGACCGGTGACAACTGCCGATTTAGTTGCCAGCGAGTACATCTTAAGAGAACTGAGAATCGCTTTTGGCAGCGAGAATTTTGGGTACTTATGCGAAGAGACACCGAACCAGGTGCCTATTCCCAAACCGTGGGTATGGATTATTGACCCGATCGATGGGACGAGAGATTTTATCCTGGGAACTGGAGATTACGCGGTTCACATTGCCTTGGTTTACAAAGGCAGACCGGTGGTGGCGGTGGTGGTGTTACCCAGAGCGGGTAAACTTTACTATGCGCAACGGGGTGGGGGCACTTATGTAGAAACCCGCAATGGGGAAAAAATTCCCTTGCACTTGTCTGGGGGGGATGGGATTTTGAGCGAGCGTCGGTTTGAAGACTTATGTTTAGTCATCAGTCGCAACCGCCGCCATCCGCAATGGCAGCAACTGCTAGAGCTACTGCCAAAACGGAAGCGGGAATATATTGGTAGTATTGGTTGCCGCATTGCGGCGATTCTGGAGGGGCGAGCTGATGTTTACATTTCTTTATCAGGGAAATCTGCCCCTAAAGATTGGGACTTGGCGGCTCCCGAGCTGATTCTCTCGGAAGCCGGGGGTAAGTTTACCCGGGTTGATGGCACACCGCTGAGATATAACGGGGTTTCTTTGCATCAGTGGGGTTGCTTGATTGGCAGTAATAGCCGCTACCACGAGGGCATATGCGATCGGGTTGGTGTGATGTTAGCCCAGTTGGACGAACCAAATCAGCTTTCTGCCAACGCTTAAAGGAAGACTGGCGGTATTCCTACCTCGGCAACAGGTGATGCCGGGGAGATACGCCGGGATTGAGCAAGGATGCCAATTCTTCTTCTGAGAGCTGGGGAATTTCTTTTTTGATTTGGTTTTTGCTGAACTTGTATCCCCGCTGACGCGCTATTTTGATGATTTTATCGGGATGAGCCATTGCTTGCTTCTTTTCGGCAGTGGCTTGAGCCTCGGCTACAGTCTTAAAAATTTTAGCCGCGTTGCTATCTAACATGAGATCACCTCGGAATTAAGAGGATATTTTAATTGGATCTGCTAATTTTGCCCCTACCAGTATGTGGATAGGGAAATTTCAGGGGCAGTCTCCCAAGGTTGATTGCGGGAGATTGCGCCCTGAACTGAGAATATTGGCTGAAAGAATCATTGATGATGATAAATCGGAATCGGGCGCAAGTCACGAAAATTTGACAAAACTTAAAATTCCGAGAGGGGCTTGTTAGGGACTGTTTTTGGTTTGTCCTCTTCCTGGACTAAGAGAGTTGACCGAGGAGCGAGAGGCGATGACGGCGTAGAAGGGGTCGCCGCTGGCGATACCGAGAAATTGCAGGAAGGCGGGAGCGGTGGAGGCGCGGGCAACAACTTCGGGAGGGGTAAATCCTGGGACGGACTGAAAGTAACGTTTGACTAATTCCACCCGATCGGCATCAGTCCCATCTCGCCATGCTTGAATCGCTTTGTGATAAAACATCCGGTTGGAAAAACTGACGATCGCCACCCCGTCAGGTTTGAGGAGGCGATAGATTTCGCTAAAAATCGCTTCTGGGTATTGCAGGTATTGGACGGAGACCGTATTGAGTACCGCGTCAAAACTCTCTTCGGGGAAGGGTAGCTGGGGATTTTTATTCAAGTCTTGGACAAAATAGGAGTTGAGTCTGGGGTTTTTCACCAGTTCATCGGCGTTGAGTCCGTGTCCTTCCACATGGGCAAATTCCAGCTCATCGGGAAGGTGGGACACCCAAGAACTCATCAGGTCGAGGATGCGGGTGTTCGGTTGCAGTCGCTCTCGATAAAGATTGGTGAGCTGGTCGATGAACCCTTCATCTACATGGGTGACAAAGCGGGGGTAGGCATAAAACAGCTCATCATCGGTGGGGTCTAGTTTGGTCCGCTGGATGGGGTCGAGAAGCATAAACGTGCCTCCTTGGGTGACACTGGGGGGATAGCTTTACATTTCTTATTATTTAAGAAAAATTACAGCCTGTAAAGTATTTTTATTGCTGATTGGCGATATGTAATTTTACGGCAAAATTATTTGAACTGGGCTGGTGGGCTGCATCAATAAGAGGGATAAATTATCAATAATAATGAGAATTATCGCAGGATGGTTGCGCCAATCATTTCCGGGTAGAGAATGGCCATATCTGTTGACCACAGATAGTTTGAGTAGATTTGGCTCCGATTATTTCTGGGGTAAAATTCCCAGGGGCAAAGGAATTGGTTTGAGTGAAGTTATCATTACCATTAATCAAGATTAGGATATCCATAAAGATGATTAATGCTACTGGCTGGGGCAAAGGAATGGGGAATAAAAGTGAGATAGGGAAAGTGATGGGGAATAAAAGTGAGAAATTAGTTTAAGATTTGATGAATAAGTCCTGGTTTTCTGACAAATGTTGGCTAGGAAACAGAAAATATCTGAAGATTTGCTTAAAGTGTCAGTAGGATAAATGACCGGGGCAATTTAGCTTGGGATCGGGGAGCGGATGCTCAATCGCGGCCCTCTTCGCCAGTGTCTCAAACAGCAACACTCATCGCCAGGTAATTACCATAATGCTGGATTTATTGAACCGTGGGCAGGGTATGCCTCCTGGCAAGATACCGGGGGTCGCCCTGAATCAGGCTGTGATCATGCCGCCGGGAGCGCTGCTGCCAGAGGTAGTAGCACGCATGAGTCAGGCACAGACTAGCGCCGTTTGGGTAGTAACAGATGCTGGGGAAACAACCGGCCAGAGATTAATAGGGGTCCTCACCAGGGGAGATGTGCTGCGCCTGCTCGATCGTGGTGAAGGTTGGGACAGATCTACGGTGGGGGAGGTGATGACGAAGAAGCTGATTACTGTCAGTGTGGAGGATGCCTTTGATCTGGGACTGGTGGCAGCCAAATTGCGCACGGCTCAAATCAGCCACCTGCCTGTAGTGGATGAGGCAGGTGGAATTATTGGCATGATTACTCCGGAGAGCATCTTAGGAGTAGTGAGCAACCCGGTGGTTCGAGAAAATCCGGTTTCTTCGCCATCTCTCTTGATGAGGAACCAGGGTTGCCTCTACCGCACTTTAGCGGAAAATTTTCCTAATGGAGTGCTGCTGCTGTTTGACCAGAATTATCGCTACCTGTTGGCAGAGGGAAAAGGGTTGGCAGAAGTGGGGCTGCAGAAAGAGGCGATCAAGGGGAAAACGCTGTGGGAGGTATTTGATGCGGAAATCTGCGCCTTGGTAGCTCCGAAATACCAGGCGGCGATCGCGGGAGAGGAAAGCACCTTGGAAGTGCCCTATCAAGATGGGATTTACTGGTTGCACATTCTCCCCGTGAGAGACGAGAGACGGAATATCTTTGGGGGGATGGTGTTGGTGCAAAACATCACGGAAAGGATGGTGCAAGCATCAGCGCTCCTGGATGCCAAAAATTATATGGAACGGATGGTTTTGCAGCGCAACGATGAATTATTGATGGCCAATGCGAAGCTGAGGCAGGAAATTGCCGATCGGGAGCTGGCGGAAGCCCAAAAAAGCAAATTAATTCAGTCGCTGCAAGAGAGCGAAGCTCGGTATCGGGCTATTGTTGAAGACCAAACTAACTTAATTTGTCGGTATTTACCCGATGGCACCCTCACTTTTGTCAACCAAGCCTATTGCCGCTATTTCGGGCGTCGCCGGGAAGAGGCGATCGGCAGCAGCTTTTTACCCACCATTTACGATCCGGATTTCAACAAAGTATGTGATTATATTGACTCCCTGTTTTCCTTGACTCCCACCAATCCCGTAGCCAGCGGCGAATACCGAGTGGTATCCCAAGGGCAAATCCGTACCCTACATTGGACAGAAAGAGCTATTTTTGATGAATGGGGGAAAATTATCGAGTTTCAGGCGATAGGACAAGACGTAACCGAACAGCGAGAGGCAGAGGCTTTAGTCCGCCAAACTGCCGAGCGGTTGCAAGCAGCTCTAGAAACCGTGGGAGAAGGCATCACCTTCAGTGATGGCGCCGGATACTTTGAAATTTTCAACTCCCAAATGGGAATCATCACGGGATATACCAAGGAAGAAGCCAATATGAGCGGCAACTTTTTGGCGCTCATTTACCCTGACCCCCAGGAGTATCAAAAGGCAGTAGCAGGGATTCAGGAAATCATCCTCCAGGGGGGATGTCGGAATGTCGAAACTACCATTTGCGCCAAAAATGGGGAAACAAAAACTTTGCTGGTTTCTACTTCGATTGTGCGGTATCAGCAGCGGAATTGGCTGTTGAGTGCGTATCGGGATATCAGCGAGCGGCGGCGAGCCACGGTGGCTCTAGCCAGAGAAAAAGCCCACCTAGCGGAAGCCCAGAAAGTGGCGCACGTGGGCAGCTGGGAACTGGATTGGGAACAGCAAAAAATCACCTGGTCGGAAGAAACTTTCCGCATTTTCGGGATGGAACCAGTATCTAATTCCCTCACATGGAGCGAATTTGTAGAAAAAATTTACCCGGATGACCGGCAGTTATGGACGAGCCACATCAGGAATTGTATGGAGGGGAAATGTGGTGAATTTGAATTTAGAATTGTGCGGCATCGGGGGTTTATCCGGTATCTTTCTTGTAATCAAAAACCGACTTTTAACCCCCAAGGTAAAATTGTGGGGTTGTTTGGTACTTTGCTGGACATTACGGAGCGCAAACAAGCCGAAGTGGCGCTGGAACAAAGTAAGCTGTTGATTCAAAGAATTGCCGACACTTTGCCCCAAGTGTTGTATTTGCACGATATTCCCACGGGACGATATCTTTATGTCAACCGGCAAATCTGGGAACTGTTGGGTTATACCCAAGAGCAAGTACAGCAAGAACCAAATTTCTTTCTCAAAGCGATTCACGCGGTGGATGCTCCTGGTTTTCGGGAACACCTGAGCAACTTTGCGGCGATTTCTGAGGCTAGCGGGACGTTTAAGGGCGTAGGTGACGGGACCCCTAAAGGGGTTCGGGAAGTGGTGGAGACGGAGTATCGGATCCGTCATGCTGACGGATCGTGGCGCTGGTTTAGAAGCCGGGATGTGGTATTTATGAGAGGGGCGGATGGAGCGCCAGAGCAGGTGGTGGGGACGGCTTGGGATATTAGCGATCGTAAGGAAGCAGCGGAAGCGCTGCGGCAAAGTCAAGCTCGCTTGCATGCCATTGTCACTAACACATCTGACGGGATTTTACTGGTCGATCGCACTGGGAAAGTGCGTTTCGCCAACCCAGCAGCAGCCAAATTGTTCGGTCGTCCAGCGCTAGGTAGGGGTTTAGTGACCAAACCCCTACTGGGGGAAGACTTGGGACTCCCCGCTCTTTCTGATGGCGGGGCCGTGGTGGAGCTGAAAATCAACCGCTCTTCCACAGAAGTCAGAGTTGGGGAAATGTGCGCCGTCACCACTAACTGGGATGGAGAGCCCGCGTATTTGGTATCCCTGCGAGATATTACGGAACGCAAACAGGCAGAAAAGTTACTCAAAGCATCCCTGCAAGAAAAAGAAGTCCTCCTCAAGGAAATTCACCATCGAGTGAAAAATAATATGCAGGTGATTTGCTCTCTGTTGGAACTGCAATCGCAATACATTGAGGATGACGAGACAGTTCATCTGTTCCAAGAGAGCCAAAACCGCATCCAGGCGATGGCGCTGATTCACGAGCATCTATATCAATCCCCCACTCTAGACCGGATTGATTTTGCCGACTACTTACAATATCTGGTCAATAACTTGTTTCAGTCTTTTGGTTGTGGGTATCGAGTCCGCCTGCTGCTCAATGTGGAAAAACTTTCTCTGAACATCGAAACTGCTACTACCTGCGGTTTGATTGTCAATGAATTAGTATCAAACTCTCTGAAATACGCTTTTCCTGATGTTCCCGAGGTGGAGGAGGACCGGGAGGGAGAGATTAAAATTGATTTCTATCAGCAGGAGACTCCTGGCGCGATGGTGCTGGCAGTTGCAGATAACGGCATCGGAATTCCCCCGGAATTAGATATCGAAAACACGGAAACCCTGGGTTTGAGATTAGTGGTGATGCTGGTACGCCAGCTCGAAGGCTCCCTCGCAGTGGAACGCTGTCAGGCGTCGCGCCAGCATCGTTTCAATGGGACAGTTTTTACAATCAAATTTACCGAGTTAAATTATCGCCGGAGAATTTAAACTATGAATCTCAAACGCATCTTGGTGGTAGAGGATGAAATTATTGTGGCCGAGGACATAGCTTTTCGCTTGCGGCGCCTTGGTTATACAGTGTCTGGGATAGTTTTTCAGGGAGAAGATGCCATCCAACATTGTCAAGCCAATCACCCAGATTTGGTGTTAATGGACATTGTTTTAAAAGGGACGGTTGATGGGATAGAAGCCGCCCAAACAATTCGCGATACTTTAAAAATCCCGATTGTGTTTTTAACTGCTTATGCTGATGACAAAACCTTAAAAAAGGCGGTTGTCACGGAGCCTTTTGGCTACATACTCAAACCATTTAAGGAGAAAGATTTGCACACGACGATTGAGATTGCCTTACACCGACACCAGGTAGAGTCCAAAATCAATCAAGCCCTAGAAAATTCAGAAAATCTGCGCAAAATGTCGCAAAATCAGGAGAAAATACAGAACCAATATGTATCGATGGCCGCCCACGAACTGCGCCGCCCCCTGGCTACTATCCTTTTGTCTGCTGATTCTTTGCAATTCAATCGCGAGCGATGGAATGAGGAAACTAAACTAAAGTATCTTAACTGGATTCAATCGGCGGCAGAAAATATGAATCAGTTAATTGAGGATATGCTGCTAATCGGCAGGATAGAAGCAGGTAAGTTTCAGCTCAAGCCTACAGCAGTTGATCTGAACTACTTTTGCCGCCGTTTAATAGAGCAGGTACAAGAAAAACCCCCGGATCTGATTTATGAGCAGGGCATAAAGCCTCAAGTTACTTTGATTGCTGAAGAACCGGACATGGTGGCTGTTCTAGACCGGCAATTGCTGCAAATTATTTTATCCAATTTGCTTTCTAATGCGCTCAAGTATTCTCCCGAAGGTGGGGCAGTGATGCTGGAATTGAGCCTTAAAGATATTGTAGGTCCAGAGCAGTTGGCGGTAGGGGCTCACAGTGGGGCTCTCGAAGAGAAGCTATCTTCGACTTCTATACCTTTACAGTTTTTTGTGAGTGAAAAATCTGATTGTGGTGGAGGTAACACTACAGATAGTAGCGCCTCGGAGTTAAAAGATGTGCAAAGTATTGGGGGGGGATTTTTTCCCCCAACAGGGAGCGATCGGGCACTTGTGTTCCGGGTGCGAGACCAAGGTATCGGGATTCCCGAAGAAGATCGGCAAAAGCTGTTTGAAATGTTTTACCGGTGTGGTAATGTGGGCAAAATTCCCGGCAATGGTTTGGGATTAGCCATTGTGAAACAGGCGGTGGATTTGCTCTCGGGGTCGATCGGCCTTGAAAGCCATGTGGGAGAGGGCACTACCTTTACTGTGGTGCTGCCCTACATCCCTGGAGAGATGGAGTAGGGGTTTGGTGGTCAAACCCCTACTCACTCATCCTTGATGCCTGGTTTTTGCTGGCGAGAGCTGCGCTCACCTGACGATTCGAGCCCCGTAAAAGCCCACATCATATTTACCACCAAACCCTTAGCAATGTTGCGCATATCCTCCGCCGATTGCGCTTGCCAATCAACGGGTTTCAGCGTTTCTGGTGGAGAGAGAGGCAAATCTCGATCGGGTTGGTTTTCGGTGCCTTGCTTCTCGTTGTTAATTGGTTCAGACATGATTTTTATTTACGTTGATTAACAGCCGAGATGCGCCCTGTTAACAATCGAGATGCCCCCTGTTGATTGGTGATTTGTCTCTTGTCATTAGTCATTGGTCACTGGTCATTTGTCAAAGGACTAGGGACAAATGACTAATGACTAGGGACAAATGACAAATGATCAATGACAAATTCAAATACCGCCGCCACCCAAAAATTCCTCAATGGCTTTATCCTGGATCCGGCAATTAGGGGCGACAGAATACCCGCGAGAGGTGCTAGCACCCACAGGGGTTCTGGTCTCTTCCATCGCCCAACCATGAGGGATAGTCAGATGCTGCTGCGTTTGCAGTTGTTTGACTTGTTCCTCTAGGGCTTCTATGCGATCGAGCAAAGTCCGAATCGCCGCCGCCTCGGAATCTGGGAGCTGACCATGTTCGAGGGGATTAACCCGCACACCACCAGCATACACGATCCGCCCCGGCACCCCAACCACAGTGCAATCGGAAGGGACATCCCGCAGCACCACAGAACCAGCGCCAATGCGAACGTTATTGCCAATTTGGATATTACCCAAAACTTTGGCTCCCGCACCCACCACTACGTTTTCGCCTAGGGTGGGGTGACGCTTGCCACTTTGCTTGCCAGTCCCCCCCAGAGTGACGCCTTGGTAGATGAGAGTATAATCCCCAACAATGGCGGTTTCTCCAATCACGACTCCCATGCCGTGGTCGATAAAAACCCCTTTGCCGATTTGGGCACCGGGGTGTATTTCAATCCCAGTGAGAAATCTGGCAATGTGAGAGAGCAAGCGGGGGATAAATGGAATGCCCATCTGGTGCAGCCAGTGAGCCACGCGGTGAAATAACAGCACCTGGAACCCGGGGTAGCAGAATGCAACCTCTAGCCAGTTGCGAGCTGCCGGGTCGCGATCGAAGATCACCTGGAAGTCAGCTACAAGAGTATCTAGCACTCGTCTTACCACTTTCGGCAAAAGTCCAATTTTTATTGTATCGTTCAAATTGTGGCTATGGAATGCAATTTTGACGCATTGATGACAATCTCCTCCCCCCAGGAGCTAACCTAAGTCTCACCCCAAGCGGCCACAGGGCTGTTTTGTCACTGGTTATTGGTGATTAGTCCCGAAATCCCCAGTCACTGGTCCATGACTAGGGCAGAATTAGCGGCTGCTGTGAGGAAGTGGGAAATCTCACTGGACAAGACGATCGCCTTCCGCGTCTCCCAAGGCTTTGACCAAGAGGTTGAATCATCACGCACGCCGTGCGATCCACTCATCATTGTATCCCCAGGGAAGCGCCGCGTTGCCTCTGATATCTGGAAACCCTTGGATCAGGCGCCAATGCTTCACGCCTAAATGTTATTGCTTCATCGCCCCCAAATGGGCACCCAGTTGATCCATTCATCCGACGGCGGGAGGTTGGGTCTAGATGCTGTCAGGTTATCCCCCAGGTTTATTACCCACTACTTGGTTGCCCCAGACATTGATTAGGGGATTGAAATAATAATTAAAAACCACAGTCTGGGCAGAAAAATGATGCGGCTATATCTCGATTCTCACATCAAGAGAATTAACTCATTTTTTTATGAAATTGGAGTAACCATATGTCGAAAATAGTTTCTATTCACTCTTATCGCGGTGGCACCGGCAAATCAAATTCCACAGCCAACCTGGCGGCGATGGTGGCGAGCTACGGCAAACGGGTGTGCATCGTGGATACAGATATCCCCTCTCCGGGGATTCACGTAATCTTTGGGTTTGATGAAGATACGATGAATCTCTCTCTCAACGATTACCTCTGGGGGCGGTGTAGCATAGCTGAAGCCGCCTACGATGTCACATCGGTTTTGGGGACAAAAGCGCATAAAAATAGTCAATTGTACTTGGTTCCCGCCAGTGTCAAAGCTACAGATATTGCCCGAGTCCTACGGGAAGGCTACGATGTGCAAATCCTCAATGATGGGTTTGAAGAATTGCTTGATGACTTGAAGCTGGATTATTTATTTATCGATACTCACCCGGGTCTCAACGAGGAAACTTTGCTATCTATCACGATTTCTGACGTGTTACTGCTGATTTTGCGCCCTGACCAACAGGACTTTCAGGGGACGGCTGTAACAGTAGATGTGGCTCGCAAGTTAGAGGTGCCAAAAATGCTGATGATGGTGAATAAAGCCCCAACTATTTTCGATTTTGACCAACTCAAGGCCCAGGTAGAAGCGATTTATGGGGCTCCTGTGGCTGGGGTGTTGCCTCACTCGGATGAGATGATGATTTTGGCTAGCAAAGGTATATTCTGTCTGAAATACCCGGATAATATTTTGTCTCAAGTTCTGGAAAATGTGGCGAAACAAATTGTTAGTTGATGACTTTTGATAACCCCAGGGGGCAAGGGGAAAGATGGCACACCTGCTCCCCGTCGCCCCAGGGAGCTAGTGAGCGAAATAGAGCATGATGCCAAATCCGATCGCTCCGGCGGAAAACCAAGCGAAGCTGGATTTGGCATTGTCTGGGAGTTCTTTTTTGAAAACATTCAGCAGGATAAATCCTGCTAACAGGGCGGTGAGAATGCCGGAAATTAGGGAACTTGAGGGGATGAGCAAATCAGCGATCGCGCCCACAATGGGAGCCGCACCCAACACATAGCAGCCCCAAGACTTAAAGGGTTTGAGATAATGTTCTTCTAATAAATGGTCGTTACTAAATACATGTAACAACATCGCCAACATATAGAGGATTACACTAACTCTGCCCAAGCGAAATTGTTCTGGCAATGTGTAAACAATCAGAGCATTATAGATGAATAAAAACCCGATTTCTAAATTAAAATCATACTTGGCCAGTTGGCTCTTTTTCTTAACAAAATCCCACTCGTTAGATTTGGTAGGAGTGGCCAGCTTGTCTGCCAAATTGTCCAAGCCATAAAACAGCATAAAGCCGGACAGGGTAATGTAAGGGTTAATTTTTTCTAAATCTGGGTGAACGTGATTCAGTTCTGGGAGCAAATGCAAGAACACATAAGAAATGGCTATACCACCTCCCAGAGATGAGGCAATTACTTGAAAATCATGGCCTTTCTGATGGCTAGCATGGGCAAATTTGTGGTGCATCCATGTCAAAATTTGATGAGAAAAGATGTGGAGCAAAGAAAGAGCAATAACGAAAAATAATATAGCAAATATATGGGTAAAGGATAACGTGGAGATAGTCTCGCCTTCAATCTCAGATTGGCTCGACTCGCTACCTGACCCCAGGACTGGATAAATCTTGAGGATTAAAGATAGGGCAAAGGTGGTGATAAATGCAGTAATGCAGAAAAATAGTTTCGAGCCATAACCAGAGTTTAGTAATTTGATAGCCACCAGTCCAGCCTCCACCAATGATAGCACTTGCTTAAGAAAAACCCGGTTTCTTCCAGAAACCGGGTTGAGAAACTATGAAGATGCGTGAAGATACCACGCCTTAGCCTCCAGGCCAGCATCTGGCCGGGAGTCTCAGGAAATTAATCTGGCTGAGAAACCCGGTTGCTGTCTGTGGCGCCACTTCTGAAGTTTACTTCATGGTGACTGCATAGTTAAATTCACTGTTTTGAATGGCTTCTTTGACTTGGCCAGAAGCGCCGATGATCGTAATGTTGAAGCTAGAACCGAGCTTTTGCTTGGTGAAAATCAGGTAGCGCACCGCCTCAGAGGAGATGGCCTCGAGCTGAATCATATCAAACTCGATCGCCGTGGCTTTTTGTTCCTTCACGGATGCCATCACATCTTGCAGGTACTTCAGCCCTTTGGAGTCGAGGTTGCCTTCGAGGGCAATCTTAGCGACGCCGCCGGTGACTTCTACTAAGTCGGCGCTGAAGTGAACGCTGGAAGGAACGATGCGGACGCGGATTTTCAGTTCTTCACTGCGATCGGCTGGCAGTGTCACCGTGAGGGCGTCGGCGTTGTAGTTGGTGTAGGATTCTCCGTTCAGCCAGACTTCAATAATCCGGACGCTACCAGGAGGCAGAATATCTGGGGCAACGCGGAGGATGTTATCTGGGAAACCACCGGGGATGGGCTTGAAGTAGAAGTCCATCGGCTCTTTCATCACCAAGAGGTTGGTGTAAACTGCGGCTAGGTAGCACAGCTCGAAAGAGTGGTAGCCGGACATGGAGTGGCTGCCTTTGCCCCGCTCGGTGCCCATAGCGTAGGGAATACCGTTGGTCAGAACGTTGAAGTAAACGCCACCTTCTTCGGTATCCAGGAACCACGCATTATAGAAAGCGGTGCCTTCACGGGCGTAGTTGAGGTATTCGGGCTTGTCGCCATACACACCTTCCATGATGTAGTAGGCGAGGATCCCTTGCTCTTGCTGCCACCAGGCTTTGCGATCGTGCCATGCGAAGCGGTGGTATTTTTGACCTTCGGGAACGACGCGCTCCACCACGTCCCACCAGCCGCCGCGCTGCCGATCGCAACCAGCATCGGGAATCACATCCCCAATCTTGTGGGCAAAATCTTTGTACTCCTGTTTTGGCTTGAGGCCGTACATCCGGGTGAGGTTCCACGCAATCTTCAGGTTGTGACCAACCACGGCGCGGTTTTGCTGCCATCCCCAAGTTTGGTCTTTAGACCAATCATCGAAAAACTTCTCTTGGACGAAGGGGCTGTTGTCGTAGTCGGGGAAGTGCGCAGTAATCGTGTCGAAAGTGTATTCCAGCATATCGGCGTATTCTGGGGCGCCGGTAGCCAGGTACAGGTTAATCAAGTAAGCCGGAGCGTGGTCGCCCACGGAGTTCCAGTTTTTCTTGGCCTTGTTCCGTCCCAAACCTTCGGTGTGGGCGCTCAGGGTGATGGGGTCGATGTGAGAGTAGTAGCCACCCTTATCGGTTTGATCCTTGAAGAACCGGTTAAACAGGTTGATGGTGCCCTTGATATCTTCCAGAATCCGGGGGTCGCCGGTGATGCGGAAAGTTTGGGTGGGACCGGCCAGAGCGTAGATTTGCTCGTAGCAAGGAATGGCATCGTAATCGTCGCCGAACTCTGAAGTAAACAACTTTTGCTCGGTGCCATCTTCCTTGATATCCACAGCGTGATACCAGTAGCAGATGCCTTCGCTCTTGTCTTGGAAGCGCAAGTGGTCGCGCAGGTAGTCAGTACCTTTGGTGGCGGCTTCCAAGAAGATTTCTTTGCCCGTCATCATATAAGCGGTAGCAAAGCCATACACCAAACGGGAGATGGTGTCGGTTTCTTGGCGTCCCGCTGTTTTTTTGATCCCGCTGATGTTGAGGTTGGTGCGATACTCGGAATAGTCGATATCATGGTCTTTCGAGTAGTCGAATTGTGACTCAATATAGAAGTCACCCAACTGCTCGATTTGTTTCACCCACCAGTCCGGCTTTTCAAACACGTACTGATTTTCTGCCCGACCGGCGAAGACGATGTGCTTAGCATCGAACAGATATTCGCCATCGGGACCATCTGGGTAGAAAATTCCGTAAGCGAAGACGAAGCGGCCAGGAACCATCATCGCTCGCATATCGCCAGCATCCTGATACCCCTCACCCAAGTTGCGGATGATTTCGGCATAGGTGGTGGGAGTTAAGCCCACCTCAAACTCCCGGCCATCGGAAGTTTTGAGAGTGAATTTGTCTGTGCTGGAGTCAAAGTTAACTACGTACCCAGCAATCAAGTCGGAAAATGGAAACTCGACTCTTTTTGGCATGAAATTTCCTACCTAACTGAAACGGGTTTTTGATTATGAAGTCAGGTTTTGAGTTGGGTTTTAGCCCAATTCTTCGTTAGGCTTTAGCCCAAGGAGCAACTTTTTTTGCTGTTATGAAGCCAACCATAAGGCGGCGTTTGTGACGTAGGCTTTCACGTCATCAAGGAGCTTGGGCTCTTGTTTGAGCCGATCGCTCGGTTTTTCCTCCACAAAGCTGGGACATCCCAGATCTGGATTCCAGTTGTAATCAGCTAAGTGGTGGAAACTGGCCTCAGCGATCGCCCGACCGAGATTATTGCCTTCTGCATCCCGAGTCTTCTCAAATGCCACTAACAGGTTAAAAGTGCGGCCTGTCACCGTGCTTTTTCCTGTAGCAATGACACGAGCGTTAGTGGTCCCTGGGGGAACGCTTACCGCTCCCTCATGAGGATGACTCGGCAAATACTCCACTACTCCCGAAGGAGAAGCGGGGTTTTTTAGCAGTTCGTGGACTGGTTCAACCAGGGCAATTTTCTGACAGTCGCCGTTATCGCCGGAGTGGTAGTTTGGCCAAGAAATATTCTTGGCGTAGATATCATCCTCACAGCAGCGGTCTGGATCTGGTTCCGGGTTGGCTGTGTGGAAGTGGTGCGCTGCGGTAACAGGCTGGCAAGCCGTCCCCAGGTTGCTGAAGGAAATTCCTAAGTCCTGGTGGTCGCGAGCCAGGAGCAAGCCGCCCCCCCGTTTGTGGAAAGCTTCGATTCCTGCGCCTTCGGCTGCCGTCAGCCCGTCACCACAATCAACCCCGAACAACCACAGTTCGTCATATTCTGAGGCAGCCAGGTTGGTTAATACCTGGTCATTACCACTGGCGTCGGGGGTGCGATCGCGTGATGTCACTGCAAACATTGGCTCTCCCGCTTCATCTTTGAGGGATTCCAGATGCGATCGCAGCAGCGAAAAGCGGCCAATATTCCAGTCATCCTCAGTGGTCGGGATCGTAGTTTGCAATAAAATCCGAATCGGTTTACCCATATTTCCTAATCGCCCATCTGTCTGCTGTGGTTTTTCTCGCCACTGGATTTCTGATTGCTTTTGCTTTGAGAAATCCTGGCTGCTGTAGGGTAGGCTTTCTCCACTGGGTTCTTTGTTAGGAGCAACTAATCGATGCGTTGCCCTGCCCACCCTACTACTTTTTGGTTGGAGAAACCCAGTTGCTTAAGCCCTATTTAGAAATTAGCACAACAACGCTGCGTCCTGTCACCAAATAGGTACTGCCTGAAATCTGTGGTTCTTTACCCGGTTCGACAATATCTTGCGGTGAAGGTAATGCCGTATCCACTGACCTGTACCAATCCCGCCCGATAATTGGGGGAATGTCAAACTCTAGGGATTCCCAGTATCCATTCATCATAACATGAATATCTACTTGTTCGTCTAATCCTCCTAAAGTAAATCCTAGGCAGCGGGATTCTGGATCATTCCAACCAGGACTATTTAATTTCGTCCCATGCCAGCTAATATCTGGCAAGCCACAGAAGTTTACCACCCCAGTAAAGTAGCGGGGTCTGTGAACCGTTGGGTTACGCAAGCGGAAATCGATGATCCACTTCCAGAAGCGGAACATATCCGCATTTTTTTCCACCAAGCTCCAGTCAAACCAGCTAATTTCACTGTCCTGGCAGTAGGCGTTATTATTTCCTTGTTGCGTGCGCCGGATTTCGTCTCCCATCACGAACATCGGCACTCCTTGGGAGAGCATCAGAATCGTGGCGAAGTTTTTTATCTGACGCGATCGCAGTTGGTTAATTTCCGGGTCGTTGGTATCCCCTTCTACGCCGCAATTCCAGCTTAAATTATCACTAATTCCGTCGTTATTCCCTTCCCCGTTGGCTTCGTTGTGCTTGTAGTTGTAAGAAACCAAATCGTTGAGGGTAAACCCATCGTGAGCCGTGATAAAGTTCACGCTGTTTACCGGTAAGTGACCCCGGTTGCCGTATAAGTCAGAACTGCCAGCGATGCGGGATGCTACTTCACCGACTTTTCCCGGCTCTCCCTTGACAAAGCTCCGAATAGCATCGCGATAGCGTCCGTTCCATTCTGCCCAGCGATATCCGGGGAAGTAACCCACTTGATATAGTCCCGCCGCATCCCATGCCTCGGCAATTACTTTGGAATCAGCTAAGATATCATCCAGCTCGATCGCCCAAATCACTGGCGGGTGTTCCACCGGCGAACCATCTTCACCCCGCGCCAACACCGAACCTTCATCAAACCGGAACCCATCCACGTGCATCTCCTCCACCCAATAGCGGAGGCAGTCCAAAATCAGCTTTTCTGGCACCGGATGGTTGCAGTTAAACGTGTTACCGCAGCCCGTGTAGTCATAGTAATATTGCTTATCCCCCGGCACCAGGTAATAGTAAATTTTATTATCGATGCCTTTAAAGCTAAACACCGGTCCTTGGTGGTTGCCTTCATCCGTGTGGTTAAACACCACATCTAAGATGACTTCTATCCCCGCTTGGTGCAGGGCCTTCACCAAATCGCGAAACTCTCGTACATGGTCGCCGCTTTCCGGGTTGACGCAGTAGGAGGGGTGAGGGGCAAAGTACCCCATCGTGCTGTAACCCCAGTAATTCCGCATCGGTTTGCCATTTACCGTGCGCAGCACTTCTGTATCATCAAACTCGAATATGGGCAGCAGTTCTACTGCTGTTACTCCTAACTCTTTGAGATAAGGGATTTTCTCTATTATGCCTGCAAACGTACCGGGATGCTTCACCCCGGATGTGGGTGACTTGGTGAAACCCCCCACGTGCATTTCATAGATCACGCTTTCGCTCATCAACCGGTTCAGGGGTTGATCCCCTTCCCAGTCATAATTAGACGTATCGATGATGGCGCACCGCATCGAGGTTTTCAGGTTGTCAACCCCATGTAAGCAAGCATCCCCCCGTTTCCAGAGGTTTTTGTTGTTGCCTTTGGCGTAGGGGTCTAGCAATACCTTGGTTTTGTCAAACCGATGTCCCTGACTGGGATTAAACTCCCCATCAAACCGGTAAGCGTAGTGCATCCCCGGTTTCAAACCCCTGACGTAAGCGTGCCAAAAGTGGAATGTTTTATTAACGGTGGGGTCGAACGGAATAACTTTAACCGGTTCGGGGTCGTCGTGAGTATCGAAAATGAGCAGTTCCACGCCCGTGGCATTTTCTGAAAAAATCGAGAAATTGACTCCATCTTGATCTGGAGTCGCTCCCAAAGGGTGCTGCCTTCCTTGCTCAACCGTATAGTTAGTTTTACTTGCTGCTGCAATCATTATTTATGGCCTTTACCATTTTGAAGTATCCCTAACCCGCTGCTGTTTCACACCGATATAATATTTTTATCCCTCTTGTCTGCCACACCTTTAGAAATTGGGTCTCTCAACGCGATATCTCGTACCTTGACAGAGATTCTCAGCCAGAAACCCAGTTTCTGGACTTGACCGGCTCAAGCGGTTTGCTGGATCCTCATCTGGATTCCAGTTTTCAGCCAATATATTAAGAATAATATCGGGGTTTTTCCCTGTAACATCAACCTTCAGGCGATTATATTTATATTACTATCCCCTAAACAATGGAAAATTTACCGCATAAATTGGTAATTTTGTCGCTTGCTAGAAACCCGGTCTCTTGAGGAAACCGGGTTTTTCTTGGGCATAATTACTTTTACAAGGCAGGAGGATTGTCCTCATCCTGGAATCCTTCGCTGATTTCCACGATGAGCCCATTGGGGTCATAAATCCAAACTGTGCGCCAACCGGGGATGAAATCGTCAAAACTCAGGGGACCGAGGCTGATTTTCGCATCGTCGCCCATTTCTTTCAGCTTGGCATCGACACTATCCACTTTAAATCCGATTTGGCGGACGGCGGGGAATTGATAACCGTCATTCTTGGCCGGTGCAATGGGAGATTCTTCGGCAGCTTGGAACAGCTCTAGGTAGAAGGCGCTATCTGCCATTTTAATAAAGACGATTTGGCTACCGTCGGGCAGAGGGGCGACGCGAGCCCGTTTGAAGCCAAAGTATTTGCAGTACCACTTTTCCGTCGCCACCTGGTCTTTGCAAGTCAAAGCCAGTTGAGAAAAAATTTGCAAACCCATAACTTAATTGCTCCTTAATGTCATTAGTCATTAGTCATTAGTCATTTGTCCTTTGGATTTTGTGATTATACAAGTGACAAGGGACAAGGGACAAAAATTCTGGGCTTATTTCTCGGAGAGAATTTCAATAATTTTTTTGGCGAACAGGTGGGCATGACCGCCGCTGCGTCCTGTTACCAAGTCCCCATCCACTACCACATCTTCATCTACATAGATAGCGCCGTAGTTGATGGCATCGCCGTGGAGGTTATTGTGACAGGTGAGGCGACGACCTTTGACCAATTCTGAGGCGGCGGGAGAGGTGAGCCACAAACCGTGACAAATAATGCCTTTGAGGATATTTTTGTTGGCAAAGGCGCGCTTGAGGAAGTCAACGGCGGGAGGCATTTTGTTCACATCATCGGTGTAGCGGAGCCGATCGGACACCATTGCTGAAGGCACGATGATAGCGCTGTAGGTTGCCAGTTCGTTATCGTCGATCGTCTCAAAACTCTTGTTCACCTCGAAGGGCGCATGGTATTCGTGTCCCTTGAATGTGAGGTAACGTTGTCCCCACAGGCGGGTCAGGAAATTTAGTTCGGCCCCTTCTTCAGGAAAGCGATAGTGGTAGTACCAAATTTCATGCTCATAGAAATCGCTTTCCATTAGAACGCCGATTTTTTTTCCTTTGAGTTTCATTTGAGTTACCTCCCGTCATGGGTGAATAAAATATTTGTCCTTTGTCATTTGTCCTTGGTCATTTGACTTGTTACCTTCGAACAAGGGACAAGGGACTTTTGACCAATGACAGAACCCTATCTTAGAACCCTATATGCCTGGTGTCAAGAGAAAATTTATTGGCAAAATTGGCGAAATTAGGGGCAAAAATCCCGCTTTCACCCAAATTGCAGAACTACAAAGACAGGAATTGACTAAGGACGAATGACTAATTTTGACCAGCGCTCAAGGTTTACCAGCTAGTCCAACCGCCATCAACGGACAAGTGAGTGCCTGTGGTATATCGGTTATCCGGGTCGGCAAAATAGAGAACAGCCTTGGAAATTGCCTCTGGGGAAGAAAACCGCTTATTAGGTTGTTTTTCCCCTACCAGCTTCATCTCTTCCTCTTGTTCGGTCGTGCCGTTTTCCTTGGCGCGATCCTGGATCTGCTTGCGCACCAGTGGTGTATCCACCCAACCAGGACAAACCGCATTACAAGTAATATTTTGCTCGGCGTTCTCAATGGCAACGACTTTTGTCATGCCCAACATTCCGTGTTTGGCGGACACATATGCTACCTTGTGAACGGAAGCGACCAATCCATGCGCCGAAGCAATGTTGATAATCCGTCCGAAATCCCGTTGCTGCATTCCGGGCAAAACGGCTTTTATCGCATAAAAGCTGGCAGACAAATCAGTGGCAATAATCGCATTCCACTTGTCATCGGGGAATTCCTCTGTCCGCGCCGTAAACTGAATGCCTGCATTGTTGACCAAAATATCCACTTGGCCAAAAGCTGATTCGGCGGCTTTCACCATCGCTCGAATTTCTTCTGGGTTGCCCAAGTCAGCGGAAAAATACACACATTTGACTCCATAGGCTTCGAGACTTTTCCGCTGTTGCTCGGTGCCTTCACCGGCGGCTCGGTGCCCATTAATCATTACATTGCAGCCTTCTTTTGCCAACTCTGTGGCAATAGATAGTCCAATGCCACTGGTAGAACCGGTAACTATTGCTGATAAACCTTTTAGTTTCATGGAGTTTTTCCTCGATCGGGTTCTTAGTTGGGCTTTAGCCCTCTTTGATAAGTTCGTAGTTGGGCTTCAGCCCTCTAAAACGTAGATTTTTTGGGCTAAAGCCCAACTACAAGCCTCCGGATGGGCTAAAGCCCAACTACAAGTCTCCAGATGGGCTAAAGCCCAACTACAAGCCTCCGGATGGGCTAAAGCCAAAACCACGAACCTTTGTGTTTATTTGAGATAATCGTGTAAAACTCGTCCGTAGGGGAGAGTGATATCGGCGAGGTAATGCCGTCCCCCGATAACTCGGCGCACGGGTAGATCGGCTACTGGTGCGTTGGCATGAGGAATGAGGTGGATTCTGGCGCGACCTGCCCAAGCGCCTTTTAATGTAATATCAGTCATGTTGTAGCCAACCAGTTGCGCGATCGCGGGTTTCCCATCTACATCTGGAATCAGTTTCAGATTAATTTGGGTGGTTGACAGGGCTTTGACGATATTCTCTGACTGGCTGGCGAGAGATTCCTCTTTATAGGCCATTGTGCCCAAAGCTACTAGCTCTTCGGCATAATATAACTTACCGGTTAAGGTATCGGCTTTGACTTCTAAAGAAGGTTGAGCGTATTTTTTGGGAAAACCCCAAACTTCGCGACCACCTGCGATCGGGGGATGGTCGTTCAGGTACATTTGGCAGGTGAAGTTACACCGTTGACCCTCGAACAAGCAGGGAATGACGATGCCGGTTTCGGTGTAGTCGCCAAAGTTGCGATCGCTATCCGGCATTTTGATAAATTCGTAGTAAACTTGCGGTTCTGCCAGGGGTTCTAGTGGTTCTGGTAGAGCAGCGCGAATTGCCTCTGGGTCGCTTTCATAGATGATGATTAAATACTCCCGATTAACGAACCGATATGGCCCTTTGGCATAGCTCGGCCCGATCGCGGGCATAGCAGAAGTGTTGAGAATTTGATCCTTATTCACAGTTTTGATCCAGAAAATTTATTGCCAAAATCTGTCTTTAGTTTGTAGTTGGGCTTTAGCCCTCTTTCATAAGTTTGTAGTTGGGCTTTAGCCCTCTACATTTAGTTTGTAGTTGGGCTTTAGCCCTCTTTCTGAAGTGAATCTTTTTTTGGGCTAAAGCCCAACTACAAACCTTACAAACCAGCCACAGCCTGAGTCAGGGCCCGTTCTGCTAGAACGCTCCGCAGGTGTGCGCGGTACTCAGACCCAGCATATTGTGCCATCAAGCGGCTGAGGTTATCGCTACCAGTGGCCGCCTCAGACACCACAGTGTCAGCCGCAGCTTTCGCCGCTGCGGCAATGTTTTCTGGGGTGGGCGCCTTGCCCGTGAGGGCAGCTTCAGCGGCGGTGAGTCGCACCACAGTGCTTCTGGCGCTAGCCAAGGCGAGGCGGCAACTGCTGACATTGCCATCAGGTCCTACGCTGACAGCCGCCGCGATGCCACAAATGGTGTAGCGACTGGCGGGGTGGATAAACCGCTGGTAAGCACTGCGGGAGTTGGCAGTTGCGGGCAAAATAATGGCGGCGACTATTTCCCCAGGAGCCAGAGCCGTCCCCAAGGGGGCAACCAGAAATTCACTGGCATTCACCACCCGGGTGCCTCCCGGACCGCTCAGCTCAAATTTTGCATCTGTGGCTAAAGCGGCTGCTGCCAGGTCACAAGCGAGGTCCCGATAGGCGGTGGTGTCACCTACAGCGTTCCAGTTGCGTACTTGCTGGTCGCCGATGCTCCCTACTGCAGCACACCAAGCGGCGTATGGTTGCACATCGGGTGCGGTGGCGGCTTGGTCATAAGTGGTCATAGCGCCGATGCGGATACTGCCATCAGCGGCTTTGGTGATGCCTTTTAAGCCGGAAACATGCCGCAGGTCCACCACCAGGGAGGGGCGAGAGCCGCCTTGTTTGAGTTCTTGAATGACGCTGTAGCCGCCCGCGAGAACTTGGGCGGTTTGATTTTCTTGGAGTAGCTTTACTGCGGCTTCCAGGCTTTCGGGAGCGGCGTAGTCAAATTGAACAGGTATCATCTGCCTTTGTCCTTTGTCCTTTGACAATTGATAATTGATAATTGATAATTGATAATTGATAATTGTCAATTGTCAATTATCAATTGACTAACTACCCTTTTTGGCTCATGGCGCGCCAAATTTTTTCGGGGGTGAGGGGGATGTCAATGTGTTTGACGCCGAACTCCTGCAGGGCATTGCATACGGCGTTGGCTACGGCGGGGGCGACGGGAGGGGTACTCACGTCGCCTGCTCCTTTGGCGCCGAGGGGGTTGTGCGGGGTGGGGGTGATGGTGCGATCGAGTTCAAAGTAGGGCAAGTCTGAGGCTTTGGCGATCGGATATGTGGTGTAATCTTCCGTCAAGATCTGCCCGTCGTTGTCGTAAACCACCTCTTCAAACAACGCCAAGCTGATGCCTAAGTGGACATTACCGTGACTTTGACCATCCACCACCTTGGGGTTGCCCACATTACCGAAGTCGTTCACGCCGATGTAGCGCACCACTTCCACTTCCCCGGTTTTCTCATCTACTTCCACGATGGCGATGTGGGTGCCGAAGGGATAGTTAAAATCTGGGGGGTCAAAGAAGGTAATCACTTCTAAACCGGGGTCCATTCCTGCGGGCAAATCCCAGGCGTACCAGAGAGCCTGTCCAATATCTTTGATAGTTTTGGCATTTTCTGGCGCCCCTTGGGCGTAAAACTTGCCATCTTCCACCACGATATTTTCTTCGGGCACTTTCAGCATATGTGCCGCCATCCGCCGCGCTTTTTCTTTAATTTGCTGGCAGGCTTTATACACGGTGGCGCCTTCTACGCTGTAGGACCGGGAGCCGTAACTACCTTGGGCGTACACTGCGCCTCGGGTGTCGGAGTGGAGGACTTCGATTTGCTCTAATTCCACTCCCAGTTCCTGGGCCACAATTTGGGAAAATGTAGTGACGTGGCCCTGTCCGTGGGGTTGGGTGCCGAGAATCATGGTGATATCACCGGTGGGGTGAACTCGCAGGTGGGTACTGCCCCAGGTACTGCCGTTCAAACCGATGAAGGAACCCATGAATGCGGAAGGACCGACACCGGCGATCGCGGTAAACGAAGCGATACCCATGCCCAGCAGTTTCCCCCGCTGTTTGGCTTCGGCTTTCTTAGCCGCCAGATTGGCATAATCTGCCATTGCCAGAGCCTTATCTAAAGCCACCTCATAATTACCGGTATCGTAAACCCAGCCCAAACCATTGGGGTAGGGGAACTGCTCCGGTTTCACCAGATTTTTCCGCCGCACTTCGGCGGGGTCCATACCCAGTTCGGCGGCAAACAGGTCAACCATCCGCTCGATGACTAAATGCGCCTCAGCACGTCCCGCCCCCCGAATTGGTCCAGTTTGCACCGTGTTGGTGAAGGCGCAATAAACCTCATAAAAAGGATTGGGGATGGCATAGGAGCCGGTGACACTGCGACCGGTTAAGCTGGTAGGGGCACCTGGTCCGTTGGTGGCGGGGTAGGCGCCCAAGTTGGCGTAGTTGGTGCAGTAAAGGGCAGTGATTTTGCCGTCTTTGGTGCCTGCGAGGGTGACATACTCGATATGGTCCCGGCAGTGAACCGTAGTCCGCGCTAATCCCTGGCGGGTGTCGATCCACTTCACAGGACGCCCTATGAGTTTGGCCAGGAATAGCATAATGGCGGTTTCTTGGTAGAGATAACCTTTGGAGCCGTAGCTACCGCCAGTTTCCGGGACGATGACTCGGATTTTGTTGAAGGGAATGCCTAGGACCAGTTGAGAGAGGAGGAACCGGTTGCCGTGGGGAATTTGGGTATTCGTCCACATGGTGTATTCCCCGTTGTCGGCGTCGTAGGAGGCGATCGTCCCCCGGGTTTCCGTAGGGTTCGCCATCGCCCGAGGTACGCGAATTCTCTGTTTAATCACGACTTCTGCCGAGTCGATCGCCTTCTGGGCCGCCTCTTTATCCCCACAAGAGAAATACTGATTCAAATTCCCAGGCACCGTGTCGTGTAGCTGCGGCGCAGAGGGCTTCAAAGCTTCCTCGGCATCCACCACCACCGGCAAAGGTTCATAATCCACCTTTATCCCCGCCAGGGCATTGTAGGCTTGTTCCCTAGTTTCCGCCACCACCGCCGCCACGAAATCTCCCACGTAGCGCACCTTATTCGTCGCCAAAACCGTTTGGGCTCCCGGCAGTCCGTAAGGGTGAGGAGGGAATTTCGCTTCCGCGCCACCAGGGTTCATAATCACCACCAGGGGCATAATCGAGCTAGTATCGGCGCCAGTAATCACCCGCACCACTCCCGGCATGCCCTGCGCCACACTCGTATCAATACCTTTAATCAAGGCGTGGGCTTGGGTGCTGTGGAGAAATGCCACATGGAGCATCTCGGGCAGGTTGATATCCGCGATAAACTTGCCTTCCCCCCGCAGCAGTTCCGGGTCTTCCCGCCTCTTCACCGGCGTTCCTAGAATTTGCGCCATATTACACCTTTGTTGTAGAGTTTTTCAAGAGGGCTGAAGCCCCACTAAGAACCTATATTTGAATATTTGCCCTCATCCTTCCCCATAAGGGCAGAATATCAGTTCCTCAGTTTTGGTTCATGGTTGATTTTTGATGTTTCATGGTTTATTATTTACAGTTTTGCCACTACCCCATAAAAAATTGTTCGCCAGATGTACCGTCAGGGGGGTGACAGTGCATCTGGCGCTTCAGGTTCGTAGGGGCGATTCGCGAATCGCCCCTACCACGATTCGCGAATCGCCCCTACTTCAAGCGATCGCGCTAAAATCATCCGCCGCCAAAGCCGTGACTTGCACATTCATCAGAGTAGCCATTAACTGGTCTCCCACCCGAATTTCTGTGCCTTGCGCCCCTTGGGTGAGGGACAACTGGGCAAACGTTAACCCACCAGTGAGGGCAATCTTGTCCTCCCCATCGGCGTAGTCCATCACCATATCACTCCCAGTGTCAGGACCGAAGACGAAGGTATCCACCCCCGCACCGCCACTTAGCATATCATCGGCTAAGTCGCCCCAGAGCCAGTCATCCCCATTGCCACCAGTGACGGTATCATTTTCCTTCCCGCCATAGAGGGTATCGTTACCTTCACCCCCATCTACCATATCTGTACCCAGGTTCCCAGATAACCAGTCATCGCCATTGCCACCCATCATCATATCTGTGGCTTTACCGCCGTAGATGGTATCATTCCCTTCCCCACCATCTACCGTATCGTTATCCTGGTTGCCGTTGAGCCAGTCATTTCCGGCTCCCCCCTGCAGCATATCTACCCCCACATTGCCATAGAGGGAGTCAGTGCCATCACTGCCCATCAGCATATCCGTACCGGCGCCACCCCAGAGGCTATCGGGACCCGCACCACCATCAAGAGTATCATTGCCTTGGTAGCCGTAGATCACCTCCGAGCCTTCAGTCCCGACCAAATTTTCGGCGGCGCTACTGCCGAAAATCAGCTCTTGGCCAAACCGATTCCAGGTTGCTGACTCCCGAAATGCCGCTGCAAGGCCGTAAGTTTCTTCTAAGAAATAGTAAGAATCTATCTTACCATTTTCCATCTCGATTTTGATAGCAAACGGCCCATTATTTACCAAATTGCCCGTGCGATTATCGAGGTAGGAAGCATCACCGAACATCGCCACGGTGTTGCCTTCTATCAAGGTGTTATCGATGTTGAATCCCTGAATCGTAAAAACACTGTTCAGCAGGTTGACAAATGATGTAATTTCCTCCGCTCCAGTATATAACGGCTTCCACGGCATAATTCGACTCCGCTCGTGGAAACTGGTAGTTTCTGAATAGTCATTATCAGGACGTACTAAGATGTATTGCGCATCCGGCGTGAAGTTAGCTGGGATATATTGCGCAAAAGTACCCGTTTGGATAGATTGGAAAAATCCTTGAATTACTTGTAAATTTAGGGACTCATCCGCTGGTTCTGGTATCTGGGTGGGGTCGCCTGCGGCGGGGAGTGATTGTAGCTGCGGCCCCGTGGGCATTTTCATAAAATCTGATTGGTCGATCGACCCCGCTGCTCCCTGAATTACCGCCAGTAATTCTCCCGTTGCTGTCACCGTTACCGTAGCATCGTCACCGCTGGCGCCGATCGTCAAATCCCCGAAATTTAAATCGGTGGTTTGTAATGTGACTGTTTCGCCCAATACATAGTCAGTCTTGCGTCCTAAGCCCAGGAAATCTACCCCCTCCTCAAAGTCGGTAATAGTATTAGTTCCTTCCCCACCCACGAGGACAAACTTATCACTACCACCGCCACCCGTGACTAAATCATTACCACTACCCGGCCAAATTTCATCGTCACCCGCACCCCCATTAATGGTGTCTGCTTGCTGATAAGCATATATCAGGTCGGCGCCATCACCACCGATTAAATTATCCCCACTAATGCTGCCAAAGATGATATTATCGATGATGGGGGTGTCACCCTGGCCAAATTCTCCTGACCAGTTACCGCCAGTACGATCGGGTGTGATACTTGCCCAGCTATCTTCCCGGATATGGTAAAGAGAAATTTTCCCATCGGTGATTTCTATTTCCAGAGCAAAGGGTGTCACCCCTAAATTCCCGGTCTCATTGCTGACCTGGACGTAATCCCCGAATAAGGCCACCTTATTGCCATCAACAATATAATCAGCAATATTGAAACGCCTTAATTGTCGTAATTCTATCAAAGAATCAGTGAAATTTTTCGCCCCTTCTTTCCCCACAAAAGGGAAGAAAGTGGGACTCAGCAAATTTTGCTCGTGATTTTTGCCTTCATCATTATAGTCGGACCGCTGCGTGATGACGTTAAATTGGACATTCTCGCTAAAATTGGCGTCAATATAATCGGCATAACTACCAGTAGCTATAGACCCTAAATAACCCAGCACCAGATTGATATTTTGCTGCTCTTCTGGTGTGCGGGTTGTCCCCATATTCATTTCTTCTTCCATTGAGCTTACCCTGTTGATTGTGAATTTGATGTAATCCAGTTTCTCTTTCAGTTATAACCAGACCACATTTTCGGGGATTATACCAGATTTTGAAATTAATGTATGAGTAATTTTATTGGGTAAATAGGTAATTATTGCCCATTAGTTCCTCTCGCCCTGGCAGGAAATGGGGAGATGAAGATATAAAAAATCGTTGGCTAGATATCCCATCGGAAAGGTGAGGGCATATCTAGCCAACGATTAATCTTACGGCTTACCGGAATTTCCCCGCAGCCTATGGTTTAACCACTTCAGGCGATCGGGCTAAAATCATCCGCCGCCAAAGCCGTGACTTGCACATTCATCAGAGTAGCCATTAACTGGTCTCCCACCCGAATTTCTGTGCCTTGCGCCCCTTGGGTGAGGGACAACTGGGCAAAAGTTAACCCGCCAGTGAGGGCAATTTTGTCCTCGCCATCGGCGTAGTCCATCACCACATCAGTGCCAGTGTCAGAACCGAAGACGAAGGTATCCACCCCCGCACCGCCACTGAGCATATCATCGGCTAAGTCGCCCCAGAGCCAGTCATCACCATTGCCACCAGTGACGGTATCATTTTCCTTGCCACCATAGAGGATATCGTTACCATCACCTCCATCTACCATATCCGTGCCTAGGTTCCCAGATAACCAGTCATCGCCATTGCCACCCATCATCATATCTGTGGCTTTCCCGCCGTAGATGGTATCATTCCCTTCCCCACCATCTACCGTATCGTTATCCTGGTTGCCGTTGAGCCAGTCATTGCCCAATCCTCCCTGCAGCATATCTACACCCACATTGCCATAGAGGGAGTCGGCGCCATCACTGCCCATCAGCATATCCGTACCCGCACCGCCCCACAGGCTATCGGGTCCGGCACCGCCATCAAGGGTATCATTGCCTTGGTAGCCGTAGATAACCTCCGAGCCTTCAGTCCCGACCAAACTCTCCGCCGCACTACTGCCAAAAACCAGCTCTTGGCCAAACCGATTCCAGCTTCCCTCCTCCCGGAGCGCCGTGGCAATAGCATACGTATCTTCCATGAAATAGTAAGAATCTAGCTTACCATCTTCAATCTCCATTTTCACCGCAAACGGCGCATTATTGACTAAGTTTCCCGTCCGGTTATCTTCATAAAGAAAATCCCCGAACGTCACCACAGTGTTGCCTTCCACCAAGGTACTATCGATGTTGAATTCCCGAATGGTAAACTCAGTGTTTAGCTGTTTAACAAAAGCATCAATTTCGGCATGGCCGGTATGCACTGTTGTCCAAGGCAGAATTCGTTGCCGCTCGTGGTACAGCGTAGTTTCTGAATAGTCATAATCCGGGCGCACTATGGTGTATTCCGCATCGGCAGTGAAATTGGCCGGGATATATTGACTGTAAGTCCCGTTTTGAACCGACTGGAAAAAGCCTTGCACCAATTGTAAATTCTGTGCTTCATTAGCTGTTGGGTCGGCCTGCTCGGTGGGGTCGCCTGCAGCGGGGAGTGATTCTAGCTGCGGCCCTGTGGGCATTTTCATAAAATCTGATTCGTCGATCGACCCCGCTGCTCCCTGAATTACCGCTAGTAATTCGCCGCTGGCTGTCACTGTCACTGTGGCATCGGAGCCATTAGCGCCGATCGTCAAATCCGCGAAATTTAAATCCTTGGTTTGCAGGGTGACTGTATCACCAAATACATAGTCGGTTTTCCTTCCCAAACCAATGAAATCTACGCCTTCCTCAAAGTCGGTAATAGTGTTAGTTCCTTCCCCATCCACGAGGACAAACTTATCACTACCACCGCCGCCCGTCACGGCATCATTGCCACTACCAGGCCAAATTTCATCATCACCGGCCCCGCCATTAATGGTGTCGGCTTCCTGATAACCATATATCAAGTCGGCGCCATCACCACCAACTAAATTTTCCCCAGCGGTGCTGCCAAAGATGATATTATTGATGCGGGGGTCATCATTGAGGCCAAATGTACCTTCCCAGTTACCGCCGGTGCGTTCGGCGGCGATGCTGGCCCAGCTATCTTCGCGGATGTGGTAGCGGGAAATTTTCCCATCTTCCACATCTATTTGCAGCAAAAAGGGTGTTACTGCTAAATTGCCCGTAGTATTGCTGATGTGAACATAATCCCCGAATAGAGCTACCTGATTGCCATCAGCCACTATATCGTTAACATTAAACCGCCGGACTTGGCGAAATTGGGGTAAACCACCAGTGAAAGTTTTTGCCCCTTCTTTCCCGACGAAAGGCAATATAGCAGGATTAATTAGATTTGGCTCGTGATTTTTGCCTTCATCATTGTAATCTGACCGCTGGGTGACGATGAAGAATTTGACATCATCGGTAAAATTCGCATCAATAAAAGCAGCGTCCTGCCCAGTTTCTATGGCCCTCAAAAAATTGAAGACTAGATTAACATTTTGCTGCTCTTCAGCGGTGCGAGCGGTTTGGTTTAATTCTTCTTCCATGTTGATATCCTGTCCTTCAGACATTATGGATTTAAGACCAGTTCAAAACCTCAAATATCTTCACCATGAATAATGGTATATCCACCCACTTATTATTGTTACCTAAATTTTGAGATTTTGCCAAGAAAAATCTAAAATTTTGCTAAAGATTTTTCAAGTTATCCGTTGCTTATGTTAAAAATTGCCCAAAATTCATTGATAATTTACCTTGAATACAGGGAGAAAATATGGTAAATAATTTAATCATATCATTGGTTCTTTGTCTGTTGTCCTGTGTCACTGGACCAATAACCAATCAAGTCTGAATATTTTGGAATTTACCCTCACCGGCTGAGCTTTATTACTCTTTAGAAAAAGACAAAAACGGCTCAGCAGCAAGTTAGCCGGGGGGAAGCCTTTTCCGGGCTCGCCTCCCCCAGATGTCACATTGTCTGCTTAACGCCGCAGCAGCTTAAAGGCGATTTCGCGGCTGTAATTGCGGGATATCTGCACCCACAGCTTGGTCAAAGACTCAATTAATGGGGCAACACTGAGAGGTCCGCAGTCCACGGCGTCAAAGCCTACTGCCTCCGACAGCTCCACTACTAAAGCCTTTGCGTCTGCATCATCGCCGCAGATAAAATTACTGGCATTTTCATTGCCAAACTCTAGTCGAGTCAGGTTGTTGGCGCCCAAAGTGCTGAAAGATTTCACTACTTTGGCTCCAGGAACCTCTTTGGCAATATCCCCTGCAGCGGACCCGGTGGTATCCGGTGGTGGGGGAATCATCCGGTTGGTGGCGTCGATGAGGATTTTACCCCCCAGTACGCCGCTCACTTGTGCTAAAACTTCTGGGACGTTGCGCCAATGTACGGCGAGCAATACTACATCTCCAAAACTAGCCGCTTCTTGGAGGCTCCCAGCTTGGGCATTGCCTCCACTTTCTGCAAGCAATGCTTGGGTTTTTTCACTGTTCACATCTCGGACGCCGAAGTAAACTTGGTGTCCCTGCTTGGCCCAGAGTTTGCCTAATGTACCGCCGATGTTGCCTGCGCCTAAAATACCGATTTTCATGGTTAATTATCTTTGTTACTAGAAGGGAGGGCTAAAGCCCAACTACGAACCGAACCAGGAGGGCTAAAGCCCAACTACGAACCGAACCTGAGAAGAGGGCTAAAGCCCAACTACGAACCGAACCTGAGAAGAGGGCTAAAGCCCAACTACGAACCGAACCTGAGAAGAGGGCTAAAGCCCA
>Ga0073934_10002124_pt1 | contig 43160 bp, 35 predicted proteins | sample LarsenN4metaG_FD_76834 | JGI IMG/M metagenome (GOLD analysis project Ga0073934, IMG submission 76834) | Hot spring sediment bacterial and archeal communities from British Columbia, Canada, to study Microbial Dark Matter (Phase II) - Larsen... ...
CGAACGAATGGAGTCCCGCTGAGCGGTTACGCATCTGGGCCAGCGCAGCAAGACATCAGCGCACAAGGCCGTCTGTAGAAGTGCAGTCTGCTCTGTTCATCAGCACCGGGCGTCGCGATCACGACAAACCCCAATACAGCACCTAGGAGGAAGACCCGACTCGCCGATTGACTCGCGAGGAAGTCCCTGTAGAGGGGTTAGAGGCGTCAGCGAATCCTGAGGACGGTCCGATATGATGGATGAATCTCCCAGAGCATCGTGTCGTCCGGGTTGAGGAAGTTCGTCAGGAGTTCCGGCCTCTCGTCGAAGCGAACGAAGCTGGCGGTACTGGAGACTTCGGGGTCACCGATGCGGCCAAGCAGGAAGCCGACCTTAAACAACAGGTGTGCCAGTTGGTATGGGCTCTCGTACGGGTAGCCATCAATTGGTGGAATCTTCGCAACACCGACGCGCATCACATACTCTTTCGCGACCTTCTGGAGGAGCGCATCGGTGGTGTAGCGTCTCGCGCCACCGGCGAAGACTTCCACCACGCGCTGCAGATCTGCGAACTGGTGCGCATGCTCTTTGTAGATGTCGCTGAGTCTGTAGCGGCCAAAGTTGCGCATGACCTCGTTGATCTCTGAGAGGCCGATGCGTCTAGACCTGAGCCGAGAGGCCTCTGTGCCGGCCATCCGGCACAGTTGTGTCATCCATCTTGGGCGTCCTGCTGCGTAGATGCTGATTGGTTGAAATGGCGGCACAGAAGCAGTTCCCCACCTCATGCGATTGGCGAATACGAGCTTTATCAACGCGTCTCGGTCATGCTCCGGCGACCATTGTTGCGCCGGAAGTGAGGTCGGATAGTTCCGCTGAACGTAGGCATGAATGCGCTTGGCGAGAATCTGCTCGAGCTCGCTCGCGGGCCACTGGATATCGATGATGTACTGCTCAAACTTGTCGAGGTCTTCGTGGGTGCGCAGGACCGACCAGACATCCGTTCTGACCGACGCACGCAGGTTCAGTCCGTGGACGTCGCGGAGCACGCTTCGACACGCAGAAAAGAAGGCGGCAGTCCTTGCGGCGATCTCAGCCGTGTCTATGAACGTTGCGTCGATGTCATCAACGAGAAGCCAGACCCTCGCTTCGCCGAGCTTTTCGGACGCTCTCTTGAGCAAAGAAACGCTGTCCTGAGCCGCGGGTGTCTTCACCTCTATTGGAATTCCTTTCGCGCTAAGTCGCGAGAGCAAAGAGCCGACAAGGTTCTTCCCCTTGAATCCGGTGAGTTCGGCTGCTTCCACGAGCGCCAAGCTCGTGTCGGAAAAGGCGAACCCGATGCGCTTGCCCAACTCTAGGTTGATCCGTGCGCACAGGACCTGCTTCCAGCGCAGTTGCAGCTGCTGATGATCGCTTGATGAGAACTGCGCGAGTCCGAGGAGGTCAGAGCCCGTTGTGGGTATTACGATGTCCTCGCTTGTCCGCTGCTCGAGGTCGTACGCCAGCTTGGCCAGGAGCGCGCTCTTGCCCATGCCCTTCCGCGACCTGGCAACTGACACGCGGCGATCGCGGTCGAAGAAGGGATCGAAGGACTCCCGAGTGACGAAGTACGAAGACAGCACGTGCGGGTCTTCGTCCTCGCCTGCGTCGTTCCCGAACAAGGCCTCATCCTTGAATGGCAAAGCCGGAAACGCGTCCTCCGGGGAAGGCGGGCGAGGCTGCACTCGGGGTGGACGCTTCTGATGACGCACTTTGGAGCTCCCGGGCGGAGTGGATGGTGTTTCTGACGCCTAACGTTCGAGCTAACGCGCCCGGAGCGGTGGGGCGGCTTGCCCGCGAGGCGCAACATGGACCAGGAGCGCCTCGCGGGCAAGCTGCCCTGCCGCGGAGGATCGCGTGTTGAGCGAGGGGTTAGGCGTCACTTGGGGAGGATCGGCCACAAGACTTTGAGCCAATCGTACGCGGCGTTGCCGATCGTGCCTGATGTGGCCGCCTTCAGCACAAAGTCGTTCAGCCGCTCAAAGAAGCTCAGATCCTCGGTCCTCAAATCCTCTAAGAGCATTTTGGTTCGACTTGCGTCCCGCTCCGACAAGGCGCTCACAAGTTGCTCTAGTATTCGCGTTAGGCCCTGCGACATCTCCCCGGGCCGCAATTGAGCAATCAAGTCCAGAACGGTCGCGCCAAGAGCCTCTGGTGCGGAGGGTTGTCGAACGACGATTTCTCGCAGATACTTTACCTCTGCAGCAACACTTTCTAGGGAATCGCTGATTTATCCGGGCAGGCCACGATGGCGTCCGGGCCTGAGGTTGGCGACGATGCTGCCATGAAGCAGACGAGCTTTGCCAGTGCCGAGTACGCCGGCAAGAAGCGCCAGACGCGTCGGGAGCGCTTTCTGACCGAGATGAACACGGTGGTGCCGTGGGCGCGACTTGAAGCGCTGATCGAGCCGCACTACCCCAAGAGCGGCAAGGTGGGCCGCCCGCCGATCGGTGTGCCGCGCATGCTGCGCATGTACTTCCTGCAGCAGTGGTACACGCTGGCCGATGAGGCTCTGGAAGATGCGCTGTACGACAGCCAAGCGATGCGCGAGTTCATCGGCATCGACCTGGGGCGGGAGAGCGTCCCCGACGCCACGACGCTTCTGAAGTTTCGCCGTCTGCTTGAGCAACATGACCTGACGTCGGCCATCTTGACCGAGGTCAACGCGCACCTGACCGAGCGTGGTCTGCTGATGCGCCAGGGCACGGTGGTGGACGCCACCATCATCGCTGCGCCCAGCTCGACGAAGAACGAGGACGGCAAGCGCGACCCAGAGATGCACCAGGCCAAGAAGGGCAACCAGTGGCACTTCGGCATGAAGATGCACTCGGGCGTGGACGCCGAGTCGGGCCTGATCCACAGTGTGGTCTGCACGGCGGCCAACGAGGCCGATGTGGTGCATGCGCACGAGCTGCTGCACGGCCAGGAAAGCCAGGTCCACGGCGACAGCGGCTACACCGGGCTGGAGAAGAGAGACGAGATCACCGAGGCGCAGGCAGAAGGCCGGCTGCGCAAGGACATCGACTGGCGTATCGCCATGAAGCGGGGTCAACTGCAGGCCATGCCTGAAGGCCCGGCCAAGGCGATGAACGAGTGGTTCGAGCGGCGCAAGGCGCAGATCCGGGCCATCGTCGAACACCCGTTCCACGTCATCAAGAACCTGTTCGGCTACCGCAAGGTCAGCTACCGCGGGATCGCCAAGAACGAAGCACGGGCGAAGACGCAGGCTGCGCTGGCTAACCTGTACATCGCCAGGCGGCGATTGCTGGCCCAAGGGGTCAGTGCGTCCGCAGCGTGAGCGAGGGCTGAAGAGTGCCCTCGAAGCGCTATCGAACGGGCCCGGAGACGCCAGTGCATCGCCGCCTGATCGATGTCAGTGACGCACGGCGGGACGACCGTCACGGTCGGCCGGGTTGATCAGCGCTTCCCTAGCTCCTTTGCCGATTGCCGCTCCTGATATTTCAGGAGGTCCCGAGTATGACGAATTTCGAGCTCGGCTAGCTCAAGTTTGTGCTTAAACTCAAGGACTTTAAGCGGATCCCTGAATAATAGTGTGGGCGGTTGCTCACCAGCCAAGACGAGGCAATAGTCTTGGAGCGTCTTATTCACAAGTTCTTGGGTCCCGTCCGCGGTTTCGATCGATATCGAGACGTGGGGGCCTTGCTGCTTGATTGACACTGCGGCGCCGGCCTGGGGAACCAAGTCTTCGACGACCCTTGAAAAGTAGCTCAGCATGGCAACGCCCGCAAGCTTATGCTCGATCGGAAACCTTAGCTCTCGATGAACTACGCGGCGAGGTCGCGGTGCGGCCGCTGCGATTGCGTGGGCCAGGTTTCTCGCGAGGCACGCGCATTGGAAGTACGCTACCGCGCCGGTCGAGACTTGCTTTAGGTCTCGCGCCAGTCTCTTCATCTTCTTCGCGGCAAAACCGTAGTTGAATGGGAATTTTTTTAAGCTTACGAGATTATCAAGGCCCGCGGCAGTGATTACTTCGCTGCACCGTGCCTGGTACTTCGCGCTCACCTGTCCGATTTGCAAGCTGTCCTGCAAGTCGCAGATGAGTTCGATCTGAAGGAGGAAAGACTCGAGTGCGGCCAGCAACGTTGGTCCGCCGTCTGATAACTCATTCGTCGCGACATCTCGGAGTCCATCAAACGCAAGAAACCGCTTCTCCGCCGCTGCGACTCGGGACACGAACGCGGCGTGCGTTTCAGGTGGCCAGATCGTTAAGTGCCGAAGCTGGTAGTAGCAGTCCACCGCCAACACCTTGGCGAGAAGTACGTGAACAAACTGAGCCATGCTGAATTCTCTGGTTCGCGAGGGTGGCGGCCGGGGCTGCTGGTGACGCCTAACGTTCGAGTTGAGCCGCGCCGGCTGTCTGCCAGGCAGGCCCGCGCCGGCGATCATCCTGTGGGACGCTGGCGCGGGCCTGCCTGGCAGTCTGCCGGCGTCGGTTCGAACGAGGTGTTAGACGGCAGTGCTCCTGCGGTGGCAGGGGGCGCAAGTGCGTGGCAGTCAGCGGGACGGGGGGTCGCCGGGGGGTGCCCCCTCGGCGCTGGGCGCTGCGGCGGCCGGGCTCGAGGTCGCGGCCGGTAAGCTGCGCGGGGTGGCGGCCGGCACGGGGCGCGCTGCGACGCGCCGCGGGCGGCCGGCACCCCGCGGGCGTAGCCCGCCCGTCGACCTGACTGCGCGGCGCAGCACGCCCGCGCGCAAGCGCGTGTGTCGGCCTGGCAGCCCGGCGCAGCACGGCGCGCGGAAGCGCTCTCGTCGCACTGGTCCAGGCGGCTCGGGGGCCGGAGGCTGCGTCATTTCTGGCGCCACCGGCCCCCTGGTCGGCGTTCCCGGGGTCCGCCGCCCGGGTGCGTCGCAATTCTGGCACGGCCATTGCTACGCGCGTGCGCGCGCGCGGGTGGGCTTGTCTTACTTCCAACAACCCACGCGCCGGGGGTCCGAATTCCTCCGCCACCGAGGTGCGAACGGCCAAACCGACAACGCACACCTGCCCGAAGTACTGGCGCAGGGGGCGTGCCAGGGCTTGCCCTGGCGCGGCTCCTGCCCTCCCGCCGTGTGGGCTGTCTGCTGAATCGGCCCCCCTGCCTCCCGCCCCCCTGGAAGGGGCGGGGGGGGTCGATTCCCCCCGGGGTTCCGACAACGCGTAGCGGTCTGGGAGCGTCCCAGGAGCGGCCGGCGTGACAGGTCCGGCTTGCCGGACCTGGCGCGGCGGTCGCGGGTCGCGACGGCGTAGCCCGGGAGGCGGCGTTGCGAAGTTCCACAACGCACCGAACCTGCCGTCTAACGTGATTTGAACAGCATGGACATGTCGATTGACGGTCACGTCAATTCATCGACATATCCATTAATCGACATGTCCAGCAGTCGTCATGTCGAAAGAGTGGCGCAGCACCCGCCGAGCGGTGCATTTCGCGCCGTCGGCCCTGCGGCCGCGACCCGGCGCCCATCGCCCCGCCGCCCTCACCCCTTCCCCCCCGCCTGCCGCGCCTTCGCCTCCACTTCGAGGAAGCGGTCGGCCATCGCCTTCACGAAGCGCCCCAGGTACGTGTGCTTGACGAGGTCCTCCAGCGAGGCCCGGTCCACCACCACCGCGCTCACGTCCTCCAGCGCCACCACGCTCGCCGAGCGCGGGCTGTCGGCGAAGATCGCCGTCTCGCCGAACACGTCGCCCGCGTTCAGCACGCGCAGCGCGATGCTGCGGCCGGGGTGCTCGGGGTCGCGCTTGCGCACCTCGCAGCTGCCGGCGGTGATGATGTAGGCGGCGTCGGCACGGTCGCCCTCGCGCACGATCACGCGGCCGGCCGGGAACACGTGCAGCGGAAACCAGTTGCCGCCACGCAGGAAGGCGCGCAGGTCCTCGGCCAGCTCGGCGGCGCTCTGGTGGCGGTCGGCCGGCTCCCGGGCCATCGCCTTCTTCACGATGGCCGTCAGCATCGGCGGCGGCTTCACGGCCACGCCGCCGCTCTCGTCGGGGCTGCGGAACTCGCAGCGCGCGGCGGCGGCCAGCGCGTCGTCCATCGGGCCCATGTAGGGCGCCTGGCCGGTGAGCGCCTTGTAGAGGATGGCGCCCATCGAGAAGATGTCGGTGCGCGCGTCGATGCGGCCGATCTCGCCGCGCGCCTGCTCGGGCGACATGTAGCGCACCGTGCCGGCCACGGTGCCCTCCTCGTCGCGCTCGCCGTCCACCAGCGTGCGGTCGGTGGTGGCGAGCGCGCAGCCCCAGTCCATCAGGTACACCTCGCCGAACTCGCCGACCATGATGTTGTCGGGCTTCAGGTCGCGGTGCACGATGCCGCGGCTGTGCGCGTACGAGAGCGCGTCGCACACGCTCGCCAGCACCTGCAGGATGCGCTCCACGTCGCGCTGGCTGGCCTGCATCGCGATCAGCTCGGTCAGCGTGCGGCCGTCCACGAGCTTCATCGTGTAGCTGGCGCGGCGGTGCTCGTCGTCCACCGCCAGGTCGTGCACGGGCACGATGTTGGGGTGCGTCAGCGCGCCGGTGATGCGCGCCTCGTCGATGAAGCGCTGGCGCATCTCGGGCTGCTCGGCGAGCGCGGGGTCGATGACCTTCAGCGCCACGCGCCGGCGCAGGTCCACGTCGTACAGGCGGTGGATGCTGCCCATGCCGCCGCGGGCGATCTCGCCCTCGTCGCGCATGCGGCCCGAAAGCACGCCCGGGTGGCTGGCCACCGGCGCCTCGCGCCAGGCCGGCGACACGGCGGCCGACATCGAGCCGTCGTCGCGCTGCGCGCCCTCGAACCAGGGCAGTGCGTCGTAGGCGTCGAGCTTGCTGCCGTCAGGGCCGACGCCGCTGACGAGCACGGTGGGCGGGACCGCCGGGTCGACCTTGCTGCTCATGTTTTCCTCCTGCCCGCGGCCTGCGGCGGGGCGGCTGCCCGCGCCGGGCGCGCCGGTCTTGCCGCGAGGGTAAGCGCTCGGCAGGCAGGCGCGGCCTCACCGCGCCGCGCGCCCGCCCCACAAGGTGCGGGCACTCGTGCACTCTGGCTCGCTCGCGGTGGCGCCCGGCGCCCGGCGCCCTGCGCCGGCGCTGGCGGTGCCGGTGGCGCTGGCGGTGCCGGTGGCGGCCACGGCCCGCCACCGCGGCGCCCTCGGCGCGCTCTACTCGGCGTGCGCTACTCGGCGCGGCGGAAGTCCTCGGCCCCGGGGCGGGGCCGCACGCGACTGGCCAGCGGGCGGATCGGCTCGTCGGGCAGGAAGCGGCAGTCGGCCGCGCTGCCGCCCGGCACGGCGGCGCGCAGCTCGGCGCAGCGCGCGGCGATGCCCTGCGGCGTCGGCTTCGTGCCCTGCTCCACCCAGCGCAGCAGCGCCTCGAACAGCGGCGGGTAGGCCGCGTCGCCCAGGTAGCTGTGCTCGCGCGAGTCGAACAGCGTCTGCACGAGGCGGTCGGCGGTGCCGGCCGCCTCCATGCGCCGGCGCAGCACCTCGCCGACCTCGGCAAAGACCGTCGGGTCGTGGATGCCGTGGGTCGTCAGCACCGGCACCGCGAAGCGGCCGCCGTGGTCGGTGTCGGCGGCGAAGCGGGCCGCGGCCGCGGGGTCGGCTTGCACGCGCGGCACGGCGGCGTTGAGCGCCGCGTCGTCGGCGCTGCCCGAGTAGCGCACGCCCTCGTTGCCGAATGGCGAGGCCGCGCCCTGGCCATGCCGGCGCGCGATGTCGCGGAAGGTGAAGGTCGCGAAGTTCAGGTGGCTCGGCACCGAGCTCTCGGGGATGCGGATGACCTCGGCCAGCGTGCGCAGCCGCCGCGCCTGCTCGGGCGTGCGCTGGGCGGCGGGGCGGCGCGTGCCCAGGCACTCGTCGGCGCGCGCGGCCAGCTCGGCGGGCGTGAGCTTCGCGTCGGCGGGCAGGCCGATGTTCAGCGGATAGGCCGGCTCGTCGGGCCGCGGGTGGTTGTTGCACAGGTGCTGGTACACCGCGCGCAGGTCGACGCGGAAGTCGTAGGTGGCCGGGCCGGCGAGCACGCTGCTCGTGAAGAGGATGCCGTCCCACGACTTCGGGTAGAGCTCGGCGGCGCGCGCGGCCACCATGCCGCCCCACGACTGCCCGTGCAGCAGCGTGCGGCGCGGCTTGTCCACGTGCTGCACGAAGATGCGGCGCACGCGCTCGGTGTCCTCGGCGGCGCTGGTGACGGCGAAGCCGCCCTGCCGGTACACCGAGCCGGCCCAGGCATGGCCGAGCTGCACGGTGATGGCCCAGCGCTTGATGTCCTGGTCGGAGCGCGTCGGCTTCGGTTCGCCGAGGTCGGGGCCGCCGTGCGCGTGCACGACGAGCACGCCGCTCCACTTCTCGGGCATCACGATGAGGTAGTGCGCGTTGGCCGAGTCCTGCCCGCGCAGGCAGCGCGCGCCGGCAGGCACGCCGGCCGGGCAGGCCACCGCGGCCGGCGCCGCCTCGGGCGGGGGCGGGGTGGCGCAGCCGGCCAGCGCCGCGGCGGCCAGCAGGGCGGGCAGCGCGAGCCGCGGGGAGATCGAGCCGGGGACCGCGGCATGGGCCGCGCTGGCTGCGCCGACGATCCGCCGGTCCGGCCGGGCGATCGGCAGGGCCGAGGCGCCGCGCTGCGGGCGCGGCAGGCGATCGGGGAAGGTCATCGTGGGCTCTCTCTCGTGCGCTGGCCATTCAGCGCGAGAGAGGCTACGAGACCTCGGGCGGCAAGGGAGGCGGAGTTCTACGTAGGCGCCGCGCGGTGGGGCGCCGGGCGCGCGCGCCGCCGGGCGCGCCAGGGTTCTCGGGGCGGCGGCGCGAGGGGCCCGTCGCCGGCCGGCCCCGGCCGGCCGGCGGCGAGGAACTCAGAGCGTCTCGGCGCGCTTGAGCTGCGCCACCGGGATGTTGCCGCGCTCGCCGTCGAGGAACGACACGAGCACGAGGCCCTCGGACATCACCCAGCAGCCGGGCGTCTTCTCGCCCCCGGGGGCGATGTGCTCGGCCAGGCGCGCCTGGCCCACGCAGGGGCCGGTGGCCGTGTAGAGCAGCACGCGGGCACCGTCGCCGGCTTGCGCGAAGGCCACCACCTGCTGGTTCTGGGCCTGGAGGGGCCAGGCAGCGCAGAGGAGGCCGGCGGCGAGGAGAGTGGACCGTACGAGTTGCATGGGAACTCCTGGAAGACGGTTGCCCGAGACCCCAATGTCGCCGCGCCGATGACACGGCGGTCGTGAGAAAGCAGCCGGCTTTGGCCCCCAGTTCGGCGCCGGTGGGCGCTGGCGTGATCGTTTGCCCGTTTCGCCGGCCGCTATGCTCCATCGCACCACCCGGAGGAGGAGCGATGTCGCTGGCGAGGAAGTTCGCGCTCGGCGTGCTGGTCGTGCTGCTGCTGTTGCTGGCCAGTGCCGTGGCGGCGGCGCTGGTGATGGGCATCCCGCGCAACGCCGCCGGCATGGCCGCGCGCAGCGTGTGCTCGGCCGCCTTCGTGGCCGGCCGCGCGCCCGAGTCGGTGTTCGCGGCCGACGTGCTGCCGGCCAGCCCGGCGCTTGCGGCGGTGCGCGTGTCGGTCGACCCGGCCGCGCGCTCGGTGAGCGGCACCTTCGCCGGCCTCTTCGAACGCACCGCGCGCCACGTCGCCGGGCGCGGCTGCGTGCTCGACGTGCCGGCCACGGCCGCCGGCGCGCCCACCGGCGCGCCCGCCCGGCCGGTGGCGGCCGGCCCGGCCTCCGCGCGCCGCGATGCCGCCAGGCCCTGGCCCCAGGGCAACCTCGCGCTCGAGCCGGCGCGCTGGAACGAGGCGGGCGACGTCGTCGATGCGGCCCGGCTGCAGGCGGTGGTGGAGCGCGCGTTCGTCGGCAGCGGCGACCCGCGCGCGGCCAACACGCGCGCCGTGGCCGTGGTGCACCAGGGGCGCCTGCTCGTCAACCGGCAGGCGAGCGGCTTCGACGCCGAGACGCCGCTGCACGGCTGGTCGATGACCAAGACGGTGACGGCGATGCTGCTGCACAAGCGCGCCGCCGAGCGCGGCCTGGACCCGGCGCGCCGCGTGGTGGACAGCTTCGGCCCGGGCGCCGGCGGCCCGCCGGCCTGGGCGGCGGCGTGGCAGGCCGACGGCCGCGCCGCGATCACGCTCGACGACCTGCTCTTCATGCGCGACGGCCTCGCCAACGAGGAGAGCTACGCTGCCACCGGCGCGGTGCCGCGCATGCTGTTCGGCGCCGCCGACGTCGCGGCGCACGCCGCGGCCGCGCCGGCCGAGGCGCCGGCCGGCACGCGCTGGCGCTACCTCAGCGCCAGCACCAACATCGCCGCGCGCGTGCTGCGCTCGCACTTCGACAGCGACGCCGCCTACTGGGCCTGGCCGCGGCAGGCGCTGTTCGAGCCGATCGGCGCCACGAGCGCCGTGCTCGAGACCGACACCGACGGCACGTGGATCGGATCGAGCTACCTGTGGGCCAGCAGCGGCGACTGGGCACGACTGGGCCAGCTGCTGCTCGACGACGGGCGCTGGAACGGCCAGGCCGTGCTGCCGCCGGGCCTGCTCGCACGGCTCGCGCGCCCGGCGGTGGCTGCCGGCGAGGGCCACGGCTACGGCTGGCACGCGTGGCGCATCGGCGAGCCCGATGGCGGGATGTGCACCGGCCAGGTGCCGCCGGACACGCTGGCGATGCGCGGCCACTGGGGCCAGATCGTCGCTGTCGTGCCATCGCGCCGCGCCGTCGTGGTGCGCCTGGGATGGACCTTCTCGCGCGCGCAGTTCGACGGCTGCGCGTTCGTGCGCGACGTGCTCGCGGCGCTGCGCTGACGGTTGCCGCTGCCGCTTCTGCGCTGCGCAGACCGCAGACCGCAGACCGCAGACCGCTGACCGCTGACCGCTGACCGCTGACCGCAGGCCGCAGGCCGCTGCCGCTGCGGCGCCGTGGCGCGGCACGGCGTTGCCCGATCAGTGGGATGGTTAGCCTTTCGGGGGCTGTCGCTGCTCAACCCCGGGCGGAGCCGGACGATATCGATGACAGAGGAGCCGGCGGTGCGTTCCGCACGCGGCCCCGGAGCGTCTTGCTCCCACAACAAGGAAGAACATCGATGCAACGCTGGATCAGGGATCTCACTCTCGCCCGTAAGTTCTCACTCGTCGGGCTTTTCACGCTGCTCATGCTGGCCATCCCCAGCGTGATCGCATTGCGCCAGGCCGCCTCCGACGTGGCGTTCGCCCGCCAGGAGTACGCGGGCCTGGCGCCGGTGCGCGCCGCCTTGCGCGCGGTGCAGGTGACGCAGCAGCATCGCGGCCTGGCCAACGCGGTGCTCGCGGGCAACGCCGACATGGCGGCGCAGCGCGAAGGCAAGCGCGACGAAGTCGCCAAGGCGCTGCAGGCGCTGCGCGCGGCCGTCGCCGGGCTGGGCGACGAGGCCCTCGACCGGCACGCCGGTGCCGTGGCCTCGGACTGGGCGGCACTCGCGCCGGCCGTCGACGGCAGCAGCGTGACGCCGGCCGAGAGCTTTGCCCGCCACACGCGGCTCGTCGTCGCCCAGCTGGAGCTGCTGCAGGACATCACGCACGTGTCGGGCATCGTGCTGCACCCGGACGCCGCGGGCTACTTCCTGCAAGGCGGCATGCTCGACCACCTGCCCGCCGTCACCGAGGCGCTGGGCCAGCTGCGCGCGCGCGGCACGGCCCTGCTCACCCGCGGCGAGGCCGGGCCCGAGGACAGGCTCCAGCTGGGCAGCCTGCGCCAGCAGGCCGGCGACGCCCTCGCCAGGACGCGCAAGGCGCTGGCGCTGGCCTCTCGCCACGATGCCGGGGTCAAGCAGGCGATCTCGGCCGCCCTGGCCGCGGCCACGGCAGGTGCCGACGCGGCGTTCAAGCTGGCCGAAGAGCAGATCGTCAAGGCGGAGAAGCTGGCCTATCCCGCGAAGGACTTCTTCGCCGTCACGACCCAGGCCGTCGACCAGCAGTTCCAGCTGATCGAGGCCGGCCTCTCCGCGCTGGACGCACTCTTCCAGGCGAGCATCGCACGGGCGCAGTGGCACTTCGCGCTGATCCTGGGCGGCATCGCGCTTCTCGGTGGCGCGGTGGCGTGGCTGCTGTGGGTGGTGGCCGCGTCCACCACGCGCGCGGTGCGCGAAGCCGCCGACCTGGCCGCCGCGGTGGCCGCGGGGGACCTCACGCGCCGGGTGCGCGCCGAAGGGCGCGACGAGGTGGCCTCGCTGATGCAGGCGCTGACGCGCATGAACGACAGCCTCGCGCAGGTGGTGGGCAGCGTGCGCGAGAACGCCGACAACGTGGCGACCGCCAGCTCGCAGATCGCGCAGGGCAACCAGGACCTCTCGGGCCGCACCGAGCAGCAGGCGAGCGCGCTGCAGGAGACGGCCGCGGCGATGGAGGAGCTCGGCTCGACCGTGCGCCAGAACGCCGACAACGCCCGCCAGGCCAACCAGCTGGCGCAGAACGCCTCCACGGTGGCCCAGCAGGGCGGCACCGTCGTCGGCGAGGTGGTCGAGACGATGCGCGGCATCCACGAGAGCAGCCGCCGCATCGCCGACATCATCGGCACGATCGACGGCATCGCCTTCCAGACGAACATCCTCGCCCTCAACGCCGCCGTCGAGGCGGCGCGGGCCGGCGAGCAGGGCCGCGGCTTCGCGGTGGTGGCCGGCGAGGTGCGCACGCTCGCGCAGCGCAGCGCCGAGGCGGCGCGCGAGATCAAGTCGCTGATCTCGGCCAGCGTCGAGCGCGTCGAGCACGGCAACGCGCTCGCGCAGCGGGCCGGCACGACGATGGACGAGGTGGTGGGCGCCATCCGCCGCGTCTCCGACATCGTCGGCGAGATCAGCGCCGCCAGCTCGGAGCAGAGCCGCGGCGTCGGCCAGGTCGGCGAGGCGGTCACGCAGATGGACCAGACGACGCAGCAGAACGCCGCGCTCGTGGAGCAGAGCGCCGCCGCCGCCGAGAGCCTGAGCCAGCAGGCGCGCCGGCTGGCCGACTCGGTGGCCGCGTTCCGCCTCGCGGCGAGCTGAGGCCGCGCCCGGCGGCCGCGTCAGGCGGCCGCCGCGCCCTCCTCCCGCCGGTGCACGACGCCCTGCGCGTCCACCGCGAGGAAGTCGCTCGCCTGCCGGCGCAGGAACGGCAGCGCGTCCTCGCCCTTGAGCATCGCGATCGTGCAGATGGAGCCGGCCGCCAGGCACAGCGGCGCCACCACGCTGATGCTGCGCCAGGCCCGCACCGGCCAGCCGGTGTGCGGGTTGAGCACGTGGCAGTAGCGCTCGCCGTTGGGGCCGATGAAGTAGCGCTCGTAGTCGCCGCTCGTCGCCAGCGCCCCGTCGCTGAGCGCGATCGTCGCCAGCGGCCGGTTCTCCTCGCGCGGGTGGCGCACCGCCATCTGCCACGGCGAGCCGTCCGGCCGCGGGCCGAGCAGGCGGATGTCGCCGCCGAGGTTGACGAAGCCGTGCCGCACCGACCGCTCCTGCAGCAGGCGCGCGGCGCGGTCGGCCGCGTACTCCTTGCCGAAGCCGCCGAGGTCGATCTCCATGCCCCGGCGCAGCAGCATGAAGTGGCTCGCGCCGGGTGCACGCTCGAGCACCGCGAGCGTCCAGCCCACGCACTGGCGCAGCGTGTGCAGCGCCTCGCGCGTGGGCAGCCGGCCGGCGCGGAAGTCCCAGGCCCGGCTCAGCACGCCCGAGGTGACGTCGAACAGGCCGTCGCTCGCCCAGTACATGCGGTCGGCGTACTCCAGCAGCTCGGCGGTCTCGTCGTCCACCGGGACCGGCGTGCCCTGCCCGGCCGCGGCGTTGATGCGCGAGACGATGCTGTCGGGGCGGTAGCGCGAGTACTTGGCCTCGACTCGGCGCACCTCGAGGATGGCCGCCTGCGCGGCGTTGCGCGCGTGCTCCTCGCTCACCGGGCCGGCGACGTGCACCTCGCAGTCGCAGCCCATCGCCGAGAACTGGAAGAGCCACGCGTCCCCGTGGCGCGACAGGGTCGGGGCCTGGGGTGAAGGTCGGTCGGGCATGCCGTGCCTGCGTGCGCCGGGTCAGAAGCGCCGCGTCAGGCCGATCTGCACCGAGTAGGCGCGGAACGGCGCCAGCCCGGTGGAGCCGTTGCCGTCCCACGCCCAGCGGCCGCGCTGCTCGTAGACCTCGGCCTTGCCGTCGAAGGTCCACTCGCGGTCGGCGTCCCAGACGAAGCCCAGCCCGAACGCCAGCGCGCCGAACGACGACAGCCGCTGGTCGAGCGAGATGTACCGCGGCGGGTTGTTGCGGTCGTAGCCCACCGGGAACGGCTCGCCGAGGGTCGGGTCGTAGCTCGCCTCGGCGTAGAAATCGGCCGCCGTCTGGGTGTAGGCGCGCAGCGCCGGCACGAGCTTCACCGAAGCCGACACCGGCGCCACCCACTCGAAGCCGAGGGTGTGCGACTGCACGCTCCAGTTGTCCTGCGTGGCGCGGTAGCTGCTGCGCAGCGTGCTGCCGCCGTCGGCGAAGTGGTGGTTCCAGCGCAGCATCATCACCGTCTGCCGGCGCTGGCGCGGGCGCTCGTCGAGCACCTTGTACGGGTCGTTGTGGTAGCCGCTGCTGGCCGAGTAGCTCAGCGTGGCCTGCAGCACGTCGGTGCGCGAGGCGACCTTGGTGATGCCGAGCGCGAGCTGCTGCGTCGTGCGCTTGGCATCGACGACGATCTCGTTGACCGGGTTGATGGCGTCGCTGGAGCCGCCGAGCGAGACGCTGAGCTCGGTGTTCTGGTCGTCGCTCGCCCAGCGCAGGTCGAACGAGCCTGCGATCGACTTGTAGTCGCGCTCGGTCGAGCCGGCCAGGCCGCCGGCGAGGCTCAGGCGCTCGAGATAGCGCGTCACCTTCACGTCGCCGGCCGTGCGCCGCTCGGTCATGCGCGAGGCGCCGGAGACGGCCGTGTGGTAGCGCGGCGTGGCGCCCGAGACGCTGTCGGCCTCGATGGCGCCGTTGAGCCACCAGTCCTCGTCCATCAGCGGCGTCACCACCTGGAAGGTCGGCGAGATGGCCCGGATGCGGCGCAGGCCGGGCTGCGAGTCCTGGTAGGCCAGCGTGCGCAGGCTCACCGAGGCGCCCTCGGGCTTGCCCTCGGCGTGCGCGGCCGGCGCCACGGCGATGCCGGGGAGCGCCATCGCCGCGGCGAGGATCGAGGGCGTGTGGCCGAGGGACGCACCCCAGGCCGCGGTGGTGCCCGCGGCGGCGCGCAGGCGCGGCGCTTCAGTTGCAGCCACAGCCGCCTCCGCCGACGCCGTAGCCGCCGGAGGCAGCCTCCTTGCTTTCGTAGATCTGCTGGTCGGCGCGCGTACCGAGCGCGTTCCAGCCCATCGACATCTCGGGCTTGGCGATGAACGACTTGTCCCACGCCGCCGGGCCGCCCGGGCCGGCGCAGCCGCCGAGCAGCAGCGCGAAGGCGAGGACACCGGCCGCGCGCGTGGCGCCGCGGGGCGTCATGGCCGACTGCCGCCGGCTTCGGCCAGGGCCTTGGCGATCGCCGCCTCGAGCGGCTCGCGGTCCTTGGCCGTGAAGCCGCGGTGCACGTACAGCACCTTGCCCTGCGCGTCGAGCAGCATCGAGGTCGGCATCGTGCTGACGTCCACCGACTTCGCGAACGCGCCGTCGCGGTCGAAGACGACCGCGAACTGCGCCGGATTGCCGGCCAGGAACCGCTCGGCGTCGGCACGCCTGGCGTCGACGTTGACGGCCAGGATGCGCAGGCCGCTGCCCGCGAAGCGGCCGTGCATCTCGTTCATCCACGGGAACGACTGCTTGCACGGCCCGCACCACGAGGCCCAGAAGTCCACGTAGGTCAGGCGCGCGCGACCGGCCACGAGCGGCTGCGGCCCCTCGGCCGAGTCGAGCCAGCGCGCGGGCAGCGTCTCGCCCACCTGCACCGCGAAGGCCGGTGCCTGCAGCACGGCCAGGGCCACCGCCGCGCAGGCCGCGGCATGCCGACGCAGCGCCCTTGCGAGCGTTGCGGCCAGAGATTCAGTCATCGGGAAAACCCTCCTGCACTCGGCCCGGTGCGGATCCCCACGGTTCCGCTTGCGAGCCCGACGCGGCCGCGATCGTGCTGGCGCCGGACGAGCGGGGTTGGCATCGAATGCTTCGCGTGTGACAGGGCGCGAGCGGCGCGCGGACACGCAGCGCGCGGCGCGCAACGCGCGGCGGCACGCGTGCGGCACGAGTGCGGCACACGTGCGAAACGGCGCGCGCCACCGGGCCCGCCGCACGCACCCCCTCGCTAACGCGCACGCCGACGACGTCACACGCCGTTGCGCGGCGGGCGTGGCCGCAACGCACGAGGTTCACCAGCTGCACCAAGGCGCGGCCGTTCGTGCCGAACTGTTTCGGCCCCGCGTCGTGCCGGCGGTACGGCGGGCCCGGCCGGATCGGCGCGCCCGCCGAGGGAACGCGGCGGTCCCGTGCATCGAACCGCCCGAACGGCGCCGACCGGCGACGCGGCGCGTAACTCCGTCGAACTCCCAACACGCCGTTGCATTTCGCTTTCGGCCGAATCGGAAGACTGGCTTCAACGGCGAAGGACCGAACCGCCCCGCCGCGACCTCACACGAGTCACGACACACGAAGTCAGGAGCACGCGACCATGACCCTGCCGCCACGCCACGCCACCCGCCGGGCCCGCACCCTTCAGCAGCCGCGCACGCCGCGGGGCCGCGCCGGCCGCACCGCGTTCTGGTGCCTCAACACGGTGCTGCTCGCCGGCCTGGCCGCCTGCGGCAGCGGCGGCGAGGAGCGCGCCGGCACCGCCCGCCGGTCGGCCACCGGCGCCTGCACGAGCGCGCCGCAGCTCTACGTGGACTCGGTCCACGCCAGCGTGCAGGAGGCCTGCACCACGTGCCACACGCCCGGCGGCGTGGCCGCCGGCTCGGGGCTCGTGTTCGCCTCGGGCAACGACATGATGGCCAACTACAACGTGCTGCGCGACTACGCCCTGGTGGCGCCGGCGACGCTGCTCAGCAAGACCATCGGCGACCCGAACCACGGCGGCGGCAAGCCCTTCATCGATGCGGGCACGCAGCGCTACAAGGATCTTCAGGCGCTGATCCCGCAGATGACGGCGCAGACCTGCGCCAGCGTCGCCGGCGCCCCGAGCGAGGGCAACTTCTGGAAGGGCGTGCAGTACAGCAGCGACACCGCGCTGCTGTCCAAGGCGACGGTGCTGTTCGCCGGCCGCAACCCGAACGCGGCCGAGATCGCCGCCGTCAACCAGGGCGGCGAGGCGGCGCTGCGCCAGTCGATCCGCGCGACGATGCAGGGCGCGGCGTTCGACCGCTTCCTCGAGGAGGTGGGCGACACGCACTTCCTGAGCCCGGGCGCGCTCGTGCGCGGCAACGGCGGCTACAACGCCAACGACTGGCCGAGCGCCGGCGCGGTGCTCGGCGCCAACGGCGTGACGCAGGAGCCGCAGGCGGTGCGCAACCGCTTCGAAGCCAGCGTGCGCCGCGAGGGCCTCGAGCTGCTCAAGCACATCGTGCGCAGCGAGAAGCCCTGGACCGACATCGTGGCCGGCAACTACACGGTGGTCAACGGCATCCTCGCCCGCTTCCTCAACGCCACCGTGCAGGGCACCTTCGTCAACGCCGACGACGACACCGAGTGGCTGCCCGCCACGCTGCCCGAGCAGCGGCTGGGCGGCTCGCGCGAGCACGCCGGCGTGCTCTCGACGCAGGCCTGGCTCTCGCGCTTCCCGACCACCGACACCAACCGCAACCGGCACCGCGTGAACATGCTCTCGAAGCAGTTCCTGGCCACCGACATCGCGACGCTGGCCGCGCGCCCGATCGACAGTGACAGCACCTTCCGCGTGCCGGTGCTGGAGAACCCGGCCTGCACGGTCTGCCACAACACGATCGACCCGATGGCCGCGGGCTGGCAGAACTGGAACGAGGCCAACCGCTTCCTGCCCTTCCGCACCAACGCCGGCGTCGACCACGCGCTGCCGCAGAGCTACCGCTCGAACAACTATCCGAAGGACGCCAGCAACGTCGCGTACTACAAGGCCGGCGACAACTGGTTCCGCGACGGCAAGGAGCCGGGCTACGGCGCGACCGCGATGCCCGGCGGCTACACCGGCAACAAGACGGCGCTGCAGTTCCTCGGCCAGCAGGTCGCCGGCGACGCGCGCTTCGCGCTCGGCGCGGTGCACTTCTGGTACGAGGGCCTGTTCGGCCGCGAGCCGCTGAAGGCGCCGCAGGACTCGACCTCGCCGCAGTTCGCCGCGCAGCTGGCGGCCTACACGGCGCAGAACGAGGAGTTCAAGGCGATCGCGGCGCGCTTCGCGACCAACCAGGGCCGCGGCGCGTTCAACGTCAAGGACCTGCTCGTCGACCTGATGATGAGCTCGTGGTCGCGGGCGCAGAAGGCGAGCGACCCCGGCGGCGTGCGCGCCGGCGAGCTGCGCGACGTGGGCAGCATGACGATGCTCTCGCCCGCGCAGCTCAACCGCAAGCTCACCGGCCTGGTCGGCCAGGGCTGGCAGGAGTTCAACAACCCGTACGCCGGCTGGGGCCTGAACTACGGCGACTTCGACGGCGTCAACCGCACGAAGCGCGCGCAGTCGCACACGATGATGCAGACGGTGACCATCGACCGCCTGGTCGCGGTGCGCAGCTGCACGTTCGCCAAGGGCGACCTCGACAAGCCCGCGGTCGACCGGCTGCTGTTCCCGCTCGTCACGCTGGCCGACACGCCGGCGACGACGACGGGCATGGACGCCATCACCGCGAACGTGCGGCACCTGCACAAGTGGCTGTGGAAGGAGGACCTGCCCGCCACCGACCCCGAGGTGCAGCGCACGGTGAAGCTCTTCACCGACACCTGGGCCGACCGCGCCACGGCGCCCGCGCGCCCGGTGAACTGTGCCTACAACAACGGCAACGATCCCAACTACACCGGCCGCGCCTGGGCCACCGTGCTCGCCTACATGCTGGGTGACGTCAAGTTCCTCTACGAGTGACGCCGCACCCCGGCCGCATCAGCACGCACCGGCACGCACGAACACGCACGACCGAGCACACACGGAGCCATCACATGCAACGCAGGGAATTCCTCCGCATCGCCGCCAGCGCCGGCGTCGTCATCCCCTCCTGGGCCCTGATCCCCGAGGCCCAGGCGCAGACCTACACCGGCCGCCTGCTCATCAACATCCACGCCGACGGCGGCCTCGACCAGAGCTCGTGGACCGACCCGCGCGAGAGCGACCGCACGATCAACAACTACGCCGCCGCCGGCACGCCGGCCGGCGTGGCGGGCAACATCCGCTTCGCGCCGATGGCCAACAACGCGGCGTTCTTCGGCGCGCACTTCCGCAACATGCTCGTCATCAACGGCGTGCACAGCGAGACCAACGACCACGGCGCCGGTGCCCGCGCGCACGCCACCGGGCGGCTCGACATGGGCTACCCCAACATCTCGGAGCTGCACGCGGCGACCCACGGCAAGAGCCTGCCGCTCGCCTGGCTGAACGGCGGCGGCTTCCGCACCAGCGCCGGCCTGATGCCGGCCACGCCGGTGCCGGACGCCAACGGCTTCCGCGCGCTGAGCCAGCCCAACGCCGCCTCGGCGACGAACGACTTCATGAAGCAGGCCGACCTGTCGCGCGCCCAGGCCGCGCGCGCCGAGCGCATGAAGGCGCTGATGGCCAAGGGCGACCTGCTGCCGCGCTCGAAGACGTCGGTGCAGGAGTTCATCGACGCGGCCGACTCGCGCGCGCTGCTGGCGCGCGTGGCGCAGGTGACGCCGGCCACGTTCGACCAGTTCACGCAGGCGCACATCGCGCTCATCGCCGGCCTCGCCGGGCTGACGACGACGGTGCAGCTGTCGACCGGCGGCTTCGACACGCACAGCAACCACGACAACGGCATGGCCAACGCACTGCCGCGCCTGACCAACCTCGTCGACTACATCTGGCAGAAGAGCGCCGAGCTCGGCATCGCCAACCGCGTGCTGCTGCGCGTGTACTCGGAGTTCGGGCGCACGCCGCTGAACACCGGCAACGGCAAGGACCACCACGAGGTGGGCTCGCAGATCCTGATGGAGGCCAACGCGCCCTGGGGCAACCGCGTCTTCGGCATGAGCGGGCCGCGCCACCAGGCCGTGAAGATCAGCCCCACCACCGGCAAGGAGGACGCGGCCGGCTTCGTCATCCGCCCGCGCCACGTGCACGCGGCGTTGCGCCGCTACCTGAACATCGAGACGACCGACCCGCGCTTCGACCTCAAGGTGCCGGCCGGCGAGATGTTCGACTTCTTCAACCCGGCGCTGAGCACGGGCTACGCGACGATGTGAGCGGCCGTCGGCGCGTCGGCCCCCGGGGAGCCGACGCCGCGACGGCCGGCCTTCAGGCGGCCGGCCGCGGCACGACGTGCGCCGACCGCCGGACGTTGAGCGCCGAGACGATGAGCAGCGCGAACAGCGCCGCCACGCCCAGCCACACCGCGCGGTACAGGCCCGCGTCCATCAGGAGGCCGAAGACCAGCGGCGCGACGACGAGTCCGGCGTCCAGCCCCGAGTAGACGACGCCGTAGACGCGCCCGGTGGCGCCGGGCGGCGTGGCCTGCTTGACGAGCAGGTCGCGCGAAGGCCCGGCGATGCCGGAGCCGAAGCCCATCACGCCGCACAGCACCGGCACCCACGCGCCCGGCCACTGGCCGAACGCGATGACGAGCGCCACCAGCCCGGCGAAGCCGAAGCCCGCGCCCGCCACGAGCGCCGTGCGCCGCGGGTCGCGGATCAGGTGGCCGCCGACGACGTTGCCCGCGGCGCTGCTGAACATGTAGGCCGACAGGCACAGCGCCACCTGTTCGGTGCCGAGCCCCTGCATCTTGAACGCGGCCGCCGGCGCGAAGCTCTGCATGCCCCCGAGCGCCGCCGCGAAGATCAGGAAGAAGCCGAAGCAGGCCCACAACGAAGGCAGCCGCAGGAACGCGAAACGGGATTCCTCGTCGGCGCGCGCCGCCGGGCCGCCCCCGGCGACCTCGCGCGGCACGGCGCTCGGGATCTTCGCGACGCCGAGCGAGGCCCGCTGCCACACGGCGAAGGCGAGCAGCGCCGCCGCCACGCCGGCCACGGCGAAGAGCGCCACGCGCCACGACGACACGGCCGCGACGGCGGCCACGAACATCGGCGCCAGCGCCCACCCGATCGCGCCCGAGATGCCGTGCGCGGCGTAGGCCGGGCCCAGGCGCGTCTCGTGCACGCGGGCGTTGAGGATCGAGTAGTCGACGGGATGGAAGACGCAGTTGCCGAGGCCCGCCACCGCCATGAAGACGAGCAGCGCGGCATAGCCCGGGCTCGCGCCGAGGCCGAGCGCCGCCACCGCCAGCAGCGCGAGGCCGCCGAAGAGCACGCGCTCGGGCCCGTGCCGGTCGACCATGAAGCCGGCGAACGTCTGCCCCACGCCCGAGACGACGAAGAACACCGACATCAGCGCGCCGAGCTGCGTGTTGCTGAGGCCGAACGCCGGCGCGATCCAAGGGAACAGCGGCGGCACCATCAGCTGGCAGAAGTGCGAGCCGCCATGCGCGATGGAGACGACGGAGATGGTGCGCACGTCGCTCGCCAGCGGCGACGCCGTCTCGGCCAGGGCCGCGGAGTGAGGTGCGCTCATCGCGCGATGCTATGCATCGGGCGGGACTTCCGTGTGCCGAGGGCCATCGGCCCGTCCCGCACTACGGGCCGCGACTGAAGGACACGGTCTCGCTGACGAGGATGTCCGCCGTCCCGCCGGCGCGCCGCGACTCGCTGACCACCTTCATGCTGATCGCCCGCGCCGCGTCCACCCACCGCGTCACGACGCGGTAGAGCCCGTCGCCGAACATCTGCCGCATCTCGATCCGGTAGGTGTCGAAGCGCCCCGCAGGCACGGTCACGCTCTCGCGCGCGACGATGCGGGCGTCGTAGTCCACCCAGTCGGACACGCTGCCGATGCTGCGCCGCGTGCGGCCGCGCCAGCGGCGGCCGACCTGCAGCTGCCCGACGGGGATGACCACCAGCGGCGGGTTGTAGGTCGCCTGCGCTTCCCGGACCATGGCGCCGAAGGGCGTCACCTGGAAGGGTACCGGCCGTCCCGAGGCCGGGGTGATCTCGTACTCGACGAGGTCGTCGCCGACCCGCGTCACCACCGAGCGCAGGGACTGCAGGACGAGCCCCGTGAGGCCGTCCTTCTGCACGAGCTCGTAGGTGTCACCCACCTTGTAGCGCACGACCGCGGGATCCTGTGCCGGCTGGTCGCGCTCCGCCTGCGCCACGATGCGCGCGCGCTCGAGCCGCTCCAGGCGCGCCTGGGCGATCTCGGCGAAGAGGCCCGTCGGGTGGCGGCGAAGGAAGGTGTACAGGTCCTCCGGCTTCGTGCTCGCGGCGATGCGGTCCCACTCGGCCCGCTCGACAGCGTAGGCCACCTCGAAGTCGCTGCGCTGCGGCGCCGGCAGGCGCTCGCCGGTGGCAAAGACGAAGTCGTCGACCAGGCTCGAGCTGTCCCACGGGATCTGGCGTCCGCGGCTGGCCTGGCGCACGTGCATGCGAACGCGCTTGAACACCGCCTCGATCGGCGCGCCGACCTGGCCGATCTCCTTCAGCAGGTAGTGGGTGAACAGTCCGTTGCCCTGCTCGCCGCCGTCGTCGGCCACGTTGCCCGGCGCCGTGGCGTACGCGAAGTAGGTGCCCGGCGGTGCGTCCATCGGCGCCAGGCCGCGCGTCCCGGCGCCCGCGCCGAAAGGGTTGTCCCGGCAGGCGTCGAGCACGATGACGTTGATGCGCGTGCCGGCGGCCCGCAGCGCATCGACCGTCTGCTGCACGTCGAGGCTATGCGCAGGCACCTCGTCGGCGCTGTGCGGCGCCGCGTCCACGGCGAGCAGGTAGTTGCGCCAATCGAGCTGGATGCCGTGGCCGGCGTAGAAGAACAGGCCCACGCCCTGCCGGCCGGCGAGGCGCGCGCCCAGCTCAGCCAGGCCGTGCTCCATGCGCGCCTTGGTGGCGTCGTGCAGTTCGATCACCTCGAAGCCGAGACGCGCCAGTTCCTTGGCCATCGACCGGGCATCGTGCACGGCGTTGCGCAGCGGGCTGGACGGGTAGGCGGCGTTGCCCACGACGAGCGCGCAACGAGAGGGGCCCGCAGCCCGGGCAGGCCCGGGGATCCCCGACACGGCGGCCAGCGCCGCCGCGGTGCCCAGGAAGCGGCGGCGGGACGGCTCTCCGGTGACCTCGACGCTCACCGGGCGATCGTACGCCGCGCGCCCGGCGTCGACCTTAGGGACCCGTCATGCGACGCACGGCCTGGCGCGCCTCGCGCAGCAGCGCGGCGCGGTCGAGGCCCGGGATGCCGCCGTCGCGCACGATCTCGCGCCCGGCGCAGAAGAGGTGCTTCAGCCGCGCGGCGCCCCCGGCGGCGACGGGGCCGATGGCCGGGTCGTGCAGGCCGGCGTAGCGCAGGTCGTCGAGCGAATAGACGGCGAGGTCGGCCTGCCGGCCGACCTCGAGCGTGCCGACGTCGGCCAGCCCCAGCAGGTCGGCGCCGCCGGCGCTGCCCCAGCGCACGACGTCCTCGACCGTCGTGCTCCAGGCACCGTCGCGGGCGCGGTGCACGAGCCAGGCGGCGTGCGCCTCGCTGACCATGTCGGCCGCCTCGTTGGAGGCGGCGCCGTCGACGCCGATGGAGACGCGCCCGCCCATCGCGTCCAGCGCCGGCGCCGGCGCGATGCCCGAGCCGAGCCGGCAGTTGCTCTGCGGGCAGTGCGACATGCCGGTGCCGCTCTCGGCGAGCATGCGGATCTCGTGCGGCGCCAGGTGCACGAGGTGGGCGTAGAACACGTCGCGCCCCAGCCACTCGTGCCGCTCGCAGAACTCGATCGGCCGGCAGCCGTGCACGTCGCGGCAGAAGGCGACGTAGTCGTGGCTCTCGGACATGTGGCTGTGCAGGCCGATGCCCATCGCCCGCGCCGCGCGCGCGATCTCCTTCAGCTCGGGCACCGCGACACTCCACGTCGGCGTGGTCGGCGACATCACCACCTTGCGCATCGCATCGCCACCCGGCTGGTGGAAGCGCTGCACGTCGCGCTCGACGCCAGCGAGGAACTGGGCCAGCGTCTCGGGCGCCGCCTGCGGCGGCGGGTTCTGGTCGCTGTCGCGCACCTTGGTCGCGCCGCCGCGCAGCAGCACGAAGCGCACGCCGAACTCGGCCGCCACGTCGAAGAGCAGCTGGCTGGCATCGAACGGCATGCCGGGCCAGTAGGCGTAGTGGTGGTCGGCCACCGTCGTGCAGCCCGAGAGCACGAGCTCGGCGATGCCGATGCGCGCGGCGGTGCGCAGCGACTCCTCGCTGGCGAAGCGGCGGTAGGCCACCGGCACGGCGCTCAGCCACGGCACCAGCTGCAGGTTGATGCCGGCCGGTACACCCTTGAGCACGCTCTGGAAGAGGTGGTGGTGCGTGTTGACCCAGCCGGGATAGACGACGCAGTCGGTGGCATCGAGCACGGTCTCGCCCGGCAGTGGCTCGAGGCGGCCGATGGCGGCGATGCGCGTGCCCTCGATGCGAAGGTCGGGCCCGGTGGCGCGCGCGGCGGCGCCGGGCAGGCCGGTGACGAACCCGGCGGCGTTGCGGATCAGGGTCGAGGCCATCGTGTCAGCGCTCCTGCACGAGCTCGCTCTCGTGCCAGCCGCCGAGCGCCCACTTGCTCAGAAGCACCATCCCCATGAAGAGCGCGACGCCGGTGAGCGTGATCATCAGCAGGGCCGCGAAGAGGCGCGGGATGTTCAGCTGGAAGCCGGCCTGCAGGATCTGGTACGCCAGGCCCGCCGAGGTGCCGCCGGTGCCGGCCACGAACTCGGCGACGACGGCGCCGATCAGCGCCAGGCCGCTGCTGATGCGCAGGCCGCCGAAGAAGTACGGCGCCGCGCTCGGCACGCGCAGGCGCACGAGCTCCTGCGTGCGTGTCGCCTTGTTCATGCGGAAGAGGTTCAGGAGGCCCGGCGAGACGCTGCGCAGGCCGAGCGTCGTGTTGCTGATGATCGGGAACAGCGCCACCAGCGTGGCGCACACCACCAGCGCCGCCGTCGGGTGCTTGATCCAGATGATGATGAGCGGCGCGATGGCGACGATCGGCGTCACCTGCAGCAGCACCGCATACGGGAAGAAGGCGGTCTCGATGAGCCGGCTCTGCACGAAGACGAAGGCCACCAGCGTGCCCAGCACCACGGCCGCGGCGAACGCGAGGAACGTGATCTTCAGCGTGAAGAGCAGCGAGGTCCACAGCAGCGACCAGTCCTCCACCAGCGTGGCCGCGATGACCGTCGGCGAAGGGACCAGGAACCTGGGCACGTCGAGCCAGGTGACGAGGAACTGCCACAGCGCGAGGAAGACGACGCCCACGGCGAGGGGAAGGCCGATGCTGGCCAGGCGCGCTTGATTCATCGGTTCAGCCCGAGAGTCGACCCAGGATGTGCCTGCAGGCGGCTCAGTGCGCCGGCTCGCCCAGCGTGTTCGCGTGCGCCAGCAGTTCCTGCATGCGGCGGGCGTACTCGGCGAACTTCTGCGAGACGCGGAAGCGCTCGTCGCGCGGGTACGGCTCGTCGACCACCACCTGCTCGATGACGCGGCCCGGCCGCGCGGCCATCACCACCACGCGCGTGGAGAGGAACACCGCCTCGTAGATGCTGTGCGTGACGAAGACGACCGAGAGGTTCTTCTTCTGCCACAGCTCCAGCAGGTCCTGGTCGAGCTTGTTGCGCGTGAACTCGTCCAGCGCGCCGAAAGGCTCGTCCATCAGCAGCAGGTTCGGGTCGGTGACGAGCGCGCGCGCGATCGAGGCGCGCATCTGCATGCCGCCGGAGAGCTGGCGCGGGTAGGCGGCGTCGAACTTCGACAGCCCGACGAGCGCCAGCGCCTGGTTCACGCGCTCGTCGGCCGCGGCGCGCTCCACGCCGGCCAGGTCCAGCGGCAGGCGCACGTTGCCGCGCACGCTGGCCCAGGGCATCAGCGTCGCGTCCTGGAACACGAACACGAGCTTCTTGCCCTCGGTGCCGACGTGATCGAAGCCGCCGCCCCACCAGCGCAGCGTGCCGCTGGAGGGCTCCAGCAGGTTGGCGATCATCTTCAGCAGCGTGCTCTTGCCGCAGCCCGAAGGACCCAGCAGCGTGATGAACTCGCCCGGGCCGATGCCCAGGTCGACCGGCGCGAGCGCGCGCGTGCCGTTGGCGAACACCTTGTCGGCGGCCCGGATCTCGACGATGGTCATGGCGCGCTCCCGCTCGCGGTGCAGCCGGAGGTCAGGGCATCACCTTGAGGTCCTTGACGAAGCGGGTCGTGTACGCCGACTTCCAGTCGACCTCCGCCTTCAGCAGGCCGAGCCGCACCATCGTCTCGTAGGTGGTCTTCCAGCGCTCGTCGGTCATCACGCCGATGCCGAGCTTGGCGGCGTCGCCGCCGTCGACGAGCTTGTTCTCCTTGAGCTTGGCGATCGCGTAGGCGATCTGCTCGTCCTTCATGTTCGGGTTGTCCTTCTTGATGAGCTCGTTGGCCGGCCCGGGGTTGGCCATGTAGCTCTTCCAGCCCTCGATGCTGGCGCGCACGAAGCGCTGCACGACATCCGCGCGCTCGTCCACCGTCTTCTTCATCGCCACGATCGTGGTGCCATAGGGCGGGTAGCCGTCGTGCGCGAAGAGGTGGAACCTCGCCTTCACGCCGAGGTTCTGCACCGCGAACGGCTCGCTGCTCATGTAGGCCTGCATCGCCGAGTTCTTGTCGGCCACGAAGGGCTGCGGATTGAAGGTGTAGGGCTTGGTCTGCTCCTCGGCGTAGCCGTACTTGCCCTTCAGCCACGGCCACCAGTTGCTGCGCCCGGCGGTAGCCACGAAGATGGTCTTGCCCTTCAGCGAACCGAGGTTGGGGACGTCCTCGTGCGTGAGCAGGCCCTGCAGGTCGTACTGGAACGACGTGCCCACGGTGACCGCCGGGATGCCCGCCTCGATGGCCTTCAGCACGCTGAAGTCGTAGCTCATCAGGAAGTCGGTCTGGCCGGCGGCGAGGATCTGCATGCCGTTGACCTGCGGACCACCCATCTTGATGGTCACGTCGAGGTTGTATTTCTTGTAGATGCCGGTGGCCAGCGCCTGGTAGAAGCCGCCGTGCTCGGCCTGGGCGTACCAGCTCGTCAGCATCGTCACCTTGTCCTGCGCGTAGGCGGCGGGCGCGACGGCGGCGGCCAGCAGCAGGGTCGTCCTCAGTGTCTTGAGTAGCTTCTTCATCGCGGTTCCTCCTCGGGATGGTTCAAGCGGTCGGGGACAGTGATCAGCGGTTCAGTTCCAGGCGAGGGTCTTCATCAGGCCCTCGCCGAGCAGGGTGCGGTCGAGATGGCGGCCGATCAGCACCACCTTGGTCGTCGGCCGTTCGTCGCCCCAGGGCTCGGCGACGCGCAGGTCGTGCAGCCGGTGCACGCCCTGCAGCACGTGGCGGCGGTCGTCGCCTTCCACCGCGACGATGCCCTTGATGCGGAAGAGATCGTTGCCGCGCACCTCGGCCAGCTCGGCCAGCCACGCCTTCAGCGCCGGCAGGCGGCAAGGGCGCGGGAATACGAAGCTCACCGACGACACGCTGGGGTCGTGCGCGTGCTGCGCGGGCACCGCCTCGTCGAGGAACGCGGGGTCGCTGGCGAGCGTCTTCACGCGCGCCACCTCGCCGATGCCGAGGATGCGCGACAGGTCCACCTGCGCGTGGCTGCTGCGCAGGATCTCGGCCGTCTCGTTGAGCCGCCGCACGTCGGCCTCGACCTGCGCGAGCGCGGCCTCGTCGGGCACGAGGTCGATCTTGTTCACGATGACGCGGTCGGCGGCGACGATCTGGTCGACCGCCTGGTTCGGCCCGCGGTCGAGCACCGGGTCGTGCAGGTGCCCGGCGATGTGGCGCGCGTCGACGAGCGTGACGATGGCGTCCATCGCCACCTGGCGCGCCATGTCGGCATCGGCGAAGAACGTCGCGGCCACGGGCGTGGGGTCGGCGAGGCCGCTCGTCTCGACGACGATGTGGTCGATCTCGTCGCGCCGCTTCATCAGCTTGGCCAGCACCTGCAGCAGGTCGCGCCGCACGTCGACGGCGCAGCAGATGCAGCCGTTGGTGAGCGTGTAGATCTCCTCCTCGGTGGAGACGATCAGCTCGTTGTCGATGGGCACCTCGCCGAACTCGTTCTCGATGACGGCGATGCGGTGGCCGTGCCGGCTCTTGAGGATGTGGTTGAGCAGCGTCGTCTTGCCCGCGCCGAGGAAGCCGGCGAGGATGGTGACGGGGATCGGGCGCGCGGCGCCGGCGTTGTCGCTCATGCGGCGCTCCCCTCGCCCTTCGCCTCGCGCAGGCCCTGCAGCACCTGCTCCGGCGTGATCGGGTAGTGCCGGAAGCGCACGCCGATCGCGTCGTGGATCGCGTTGGCGATGGCCGGGCCGATGGCGATGATCGGGTCCTCGCCGATGCCCTTGGCGCCCCACGGGCCACCGGGGTCGGGCGCGGTCTCGAGCAGGATGGTGCGGATGGGCGGCATGTCCATCGCGAGCGGCATCTTGTAGTCGACGAAGCTGGCGTTGAGCGAGCGGCCCGTCACCGGGTCGATCTCGTGGTTCTCGGTGAGCGTGTGGCCGATGCCTTGCTGCACGCCGCCTTCCACCTGCCCTTGCGCGGCCACGGGGTGCACGACGCGCCCCACTTCGTGCACGGGCACCACCTGCAGCACGTCGACCTGGCCGGTCTCGGTGTCGACCTGCACCTCGACGAAGTGGGCGGCGAACGAGTACGACTTCGTCGGCGTGTACGTGCCCTGCCCCACGATGTGCGGCGAGGGCAGCCCGCGGCCGGGCAGCATCGCGTCGCGCACCGTGATCGCGCGGTCGGTGCCGGCCACTCGCACGACGCCGGCGCGCACCTCGAGGTCGCCGGCAGCGGCCTCGAGCTTGTCGGCGGCGCGTTGCAGCAGCTGGCGGCGGGCCTCGGCTGCCGCCAGCTTGGCGGCCATGCCGCCCATGTAGGTGGTGTGGCTCGCGAACGCGCCGATGTCCCACGGCACCACGTCGGTGTCGCCGTGCACGACGCTGACCGCCTCGAACTCGAGCCCGAGCTCCTCGGCGACGATCTGCGCCAGCGCGGTGTGCGCACCGGTGCCCAGGCCCGCGGTGCCGGTGTAGAGCGTGGCCGTGCCGTCCTCGTGGATCTTGACGAGCGCGTTGCCCTGCTCCTTGATGCCCGGGTAGGCCGAGGAGCCGTGCATCTCGCAGCCCATGCCCCAGCCGAAGCGCAGCGGACCTTGCGGGGCCTGCTTCGGTGGACGACTCCGTGGGCGCGGCTCGGCGCTCCAGCCCACCTCCTGCATGCCGCGGCGGATGCAGTCTTCGAGCCCGTGCCCGACGATCGGGTGGCCCGAGGGCGCGATGTCGCCCTCGCGCACGGCGTTCTTCAGCTTCAGCGCCGCGGGGTCGAGGCCGAGTTTCTCGGCCGCCTCGTCCATCTGGATGTCGAGCGCGTAGTAGGCCTGCACGACGCCGTAGCCGCGGTAGGCGCCGGCGATGGGCGCGTTCGTGTAGACGCAGCGGCCCTCGAGCAGCACGTTCTCGCAGCGGTAGAGCGACGTCAGCGACGTCGTGCCCACCGCCGTGACGCCCGGCCCGTGCGAACCGTAGGCGCCGGAGTTGTAGACGAGGCGGGCCTGGCGCGCGGTGATCGTGCCGTCGCGCCTGAAGCCCTGCTTCAGCCAGACCTTCACCGGGTGGCGCGAGCGGCCGCCGAGGAAGGTCTCCTTGCGAGTCCACTCCATCATCACCGGCCTGCGCGTCTGCCTCGCGAGCAGCGCACAGAGGAACTCGCTCTGGAAGAGGTCCTGCTTCGCGCCGAAGCCGCCGCCGAAGTGGTCGACCTGCACGCGCACCTGGTTCAGCGGCAGGCCCAGCACCTCGGCCATCGCGCCACGCACCATGAAGGCGGTCTGCGTGCTGATGTGCACCGTGAGCTTGCCGTGCTCGTCCCAGTGGCACAGGCACGCGTTCGGCTCCATGTACGCCGGCGTCGGGCGCCCGCCCTCGTACTCGCCCTCGACGACGAGGTCGGCCTCGGCGAAGCCGCGCTCGACGTCGCCGCGCGAGACCCGGATCGGCGGCACGACGAGGTTGCCCGGGGGCGCGTCTTCGCGGTCGCCGTGGATCTGCACGGCGCCTGGCGCCTCGGCGGCGTCGGTGCTCGTCATCACCGGCAGCTCGTCGTACTCGACATCGATGAGCGCGAGCGCCTCCTCGGCGACCTCCTCGCTCACGGCGGCCACCGCGGCCACGGCCTCGCCCCAGTAGCGCACCTTGCGGTCGAGGATGTACTGGTCCTTCGTGCACGAGGCGGCGCGCGGCATCGGCGAGCCGTAGTGCAGCACGCGCGGCACGTCCTCGTGCGTGAGCACGGCCTTCACGCCCGGCAGCGCGAGCGCACGGCGCGTGTCGATGCGGCGGATGTGCGCGTGCGCGACGGTGCTGCGCTTGACACGCGCGAACAGCGTGCCGGGCAGGCGGAGGTCGGCGGTGTAGCGCGCGCTGCCGCTCACCTTCTCGGCGACGTCGTTGCGACGCACCGAGGTGCCGACGATGTCGAGCTTCGCGTCGAGCGCGTTGCCGGGAAGGACGGCCGTCATCGCGTGCCCTTCCCGGGCGCCGGGCGCGCGGCGCGCGGCCGGCCCGCTGCCGAGGTGTCGCCGGCCGCCCCGCCCGCCGCTTCGGCGGCCGTCAGCGCCACCGCCTCGACGATCTTCGTGTAGCCCGTGCAGCGGCAGATGTTGCCCGCCAGCCCGAAGCGGATCTCGGCCTCGGTGGGAGACGGGTTCTCGGCCAGCAGCGCCTTGGACATCATCAGGATGCCCGGGGTGCAGAAGCCGCATTGCGCCGCCCCGCAACGCATGAAGTTGCGCTGCAACGGATGCAGTTCGCCGGACGGGCCGGCCAGGCCCTCGACCGTCTCGATGACACGGCCTCCGGCCTCCACGGCCAGCATCAGGCAGGCGTTGACGGGCGCGCCGTCGACCAGCACCGTGCACGCACCGCAGTCGCCGACGTCGCAGCCCTTCTTCGTGCCGGTGAGGCCGAGCTCGTGGCGCAGCGCGTCGAGCAGCGTGCGGAACGGCGCCACGCCGAAGGCGACGGGCTCGCCGTTGATGGTGCACTGCACGCTGCGCAGGGCCGGGGCGGCCGGTGCGGAAGATGCGAGAGCGGGAAGGGCCGCGCGTGTCATGGACGTTCCTCAGCAAGGGCCATGCCGCAGGCGCGCTGCACTGCGCGGCGCGTCAGCACGCCCACCATCTCGCGGCGATAGGCCGCGCTCGCGCGCACGTTGCCGATCGGGCGGCTCTCTTCCATCGCCAGCTCGGCGGCGCGGGCGAAGAGCGAGTCACCCGGCTTCTCGCCGACGAGCGCCGCCTCGGCGCGGCGGGCGCGGATCGGCGTCGGCGCGACGGCGCCGAGCGCGATGCGCGCATCGGCGATGCGGCCGCCGTCGTCCAGCGTGACCGCCGCCGCGACGCCGACCGTCGCGAGCTCCATCGCCTTGCGGCGCCCGTGCTTGATGTAGACGCGGCCCGAGCGCCGCGCAGGTGGCGGCACGCGCAGCTGCAGCACGATCTCGCCGGGACGCAGCACCGTGCGCCCCGGGCCGGTGAAGAAGTCCTCCATCGCCACCGGCCGGTCGCCACCGGCGCCGTGCACGTGCAGCATCGCGCCGTCGGCGATGAGCGGCGGCAGCGTGTCGGCCGACGGCGAGGCGCGGCAGATGTTGCCGACGACGGTGGCGCGGTGACGCACCTGGATCGAGCCAAGCTCGGTGACGGCCTGGTGCAGGCCCGGCCAGCGGGCTCGCACGCGGGCATCGGTCTCCAGGCGGCGCGCGGTGACCAGCGCGCCGAAGCGCAACGCGCCGTCGGCGTCGACCTGCAGGGTGTCGAGCCCGGCGATGCGCTTCAGGTCCACCACGAGCCGCGGCACGCGCACCTGTTCCTTGATCTCCACCAGCAGGTCGGTGCCGCCGGCCATCAGGCTGGCGGCGTTGCCCTGCGCCAGCAGCAGCGCCCGGGCCTCGGCCAGCGTGGCGGGGTCGGCGTAGTCGAATCGGATCACTCGAGTTCACCCAGGGACGAAGAGCCGGTCACGCCGCGCCGCCGCCGAGCCCGCCGAAGCCGCTGATCGGCCAGCCGCCGCCCGCGCGGCTGCGCGCGGCATTGCCGCCGCCGGAACCCAGGCGGTCGAGCAGGCCGGCCGCGCGCTCCAGCGACGCCGGCGCGATGGTCGCGCGCACGCCTTCGAAGTTCATGCCACGCGTGGCATCGAGCCCCATGCGCGACGTGGTGCCGGTGGCGGTGGCCGACGGGTCGAGCGCGCTGCCGGGCAGGCCGTCGATGACGAGGATGTCGCGGTGCGGCTGGAAGTGCGCCGCGAGCGCCCACAGCACTTCCTCGTCGCGCGTGACGTCGACGTCCTCGTCGACGGCGATCACGGTCTTCAGGTAGGGGTCCCAGCCGAGCAGGCCGAGCATCACCTGGCGCGCCTCGCCGTCGCGCGCCTGCTTCAGCGCCACGTAGGCGTGGAAGTGCGTGCCGCTGCTCGGGTAGTGCACGGCGGTGACGCTCGGGAAGCGGTCCTTCAGCTTCGTCACCATCTCGCTCTCGCGCGGCACGCGGCCGAGGTTCAGGTGCTCGGCCGAGTTGCCGCCGACCACGTCGACGAGCATCGCGTCCTTGCGTCGCATCATCGTGTGCACGCGCAGCAGGTGGTTGGTGCTGCGATTCGAGGAGTAGCCGGTGAACTCGCCGAAGGGCCCCTCCTCCACCTTGGCCTGCGGGTCGATGACGCCCTCGAGCACGAACTCCGCGTGCGCCGGCACCAGCAGGCCGTGACGCGGCGTGCGCACGCACTGCAGCGGGGCGCCGAAGAGGCCGCCGGCGACGTGGCGCTCGTCGGTGCCGAAGGGCACGCGCGCGGCGGCCGCGAGCATGAACAGCGGGTGCGCGCCGACCACCATCGCCACCGGCAGCGGCTCGCCGCGCGCCGCGGCGGCCTGCTGCAGCCGCCACAGGTGGCCGCGCGAGTGCAGGCTCGTCGCCAGCTCGGTGTCGCTGTGCCGCATGCTGCGGTGGTAGCTGAGGTTGCCGCGGCCGGTGGCCGGGTCCTCGGCCACGATCACCGCGTTGGTGATGTAGGCGGCACGGTCGGTCTCGAAGTGGCGCAGCATCGGCAGCTTCGAGAGATCCACCGCGTCGCCCCGCACCACCTCGTCGAGCACGGGGCCCGTCTCCAGCACCTCGGGCGCCAGCAGGTTCGACGACTTCGCCTGGTAGGTCGCGTGGATCTCGCGCGCCGTGCAGCCGAGCATGCGGCCGATGCGCTCGCGCGACGCGAAGAGGTTGGTCACGACCGCCACGTCGACGCCCCACACCTGCGGCGCCAGCAGCACCGGGTGACGGCCGCGGGCGGCGAGCTGCCAGACCATCGCCGTGAGGTCCTGGCCGTCCTGCACCGCCTCGTTCAGCACGAGCATGTCCTCGGCGTGCTCGCGCCGGTAGGCCGAGAGGAAGTGGCGCAGGTCCTGCTCGTGCATGGCCGCGGCGGTCGGGTGGGAGCGAAGCGCTGGCGGGCCGGCGGTCAGGCGACCCCGAAGTACGTGTCCTTGAGCCGCCCCTGCGCCTCTTCCATCGTGCGCGGCGGCGGCGTCGTCTTGATGCCGACCATGCGCGCGATGTTGTTGCCCATGTAGTCCTCGAGGCCGTCCTCGTCGAGGTTCATGCCGTGCGGCGGCGGGCCGCACAGCACCTCCAGCTCGCGCAGCCACATGCCGGGCTCGTTCGGCGGGCTGTCGGTGCCGAAGACGATCTTGTGCCGCGGCAGCTCCTTCGCGAACTCGACGATGCGCGCCTGGAAGGTCCAGCCGCTCTCGCACACCACGTTGGGCGTGTCCATCGCCATCCAGAAGGCCTCGAAGCTGTAGTTGCCGCCGGTCTGGATGCCGAAGTGGCCGATGATGAAGTTCACCATCGGGAACTCGCGGATGACGGGATAGAACATCGTCGGGATGCTGAACGGCCCGTCGCCGGTGTGGATCAGCACCACCACGTTGTACTTGGCGCACACCTTCATCGCCGGGCGCAGCCACTCCAACGCCCGGTCCGGCCGGTAGCCGTGCATGTTGGAGTGCAGCTTCAGCATCTTGAAGCCGTACTCCTTGACGTGGAACTCGAGCTCGGCGGCGCCGTTCTCCGGGCCCCAGCGCGGGTTGAAGTTGAAGTTGCCGATGAAGCGGTCGGGGTACTTCTGGCACAGCTCCGCCACGTAGGCCATGTAGTCGCGGATGCCCTCGCGGCCGCGGCGGTTGCCGTCGCGGTACACGGTGTTGCCCGGCGGCGGCTGGATGAAGCCCATGTCGATGCGGCGCGGCTTGCCGTTGATCATGTACGGGCCGTCCATGAGCTTGAGCATGCGCTCGCCGTTGAACGGCGTGCCGGTGTGGCGCCAGGCCTCGTCGACGAGGTTGGTCGGGTGCAGGTGGGTGTCGATGATCATGTCGGTGGCTCCTCGATGCGGCGCGTTCGGCGATCTCAGTACAGAGGGATCACCGGCTGCGGCGCCACCGGCTTGCTCAAGCGGGCGTTCGCCTCCTCGAAGGTCTTCGGCGCCGGGGTCGGCGCGATGCCGAGCATGCGGGCGACGTTGTTGCCGAGGTAGTCCTCGAGCGTGTCCTCGTCGAGGTTCATGCCCTGCGGCGGGTTCGTGCACAGCACCTCGAGCAGGCGCAGCCACATGCCCGGCTCGTTGGGCGGCGTGTCGCTGCCGAAGAGGATCTTGTGCTTGGGCAGCTCCTTCGCGAACTCGACGATACGGCTCTGCAGGCACCAGCCGCTCTCGCAGTAGACGTTGGGCTTCTCCATCGCCATCTGGAAGGGCTCGAAGCAGTACACGCCCCCGGTCTGCACGCCGAAGTGGGCCATGATGAAGTTGACCGACGGGTACTTGTTGACCATCGGCGCCCACTCGGTGGGGATGCTGTAGGGGCCGTCGCCGGTGTGCACCTTCACGAGCACGCCGAGCTCGGCGCACTTGTCGAGCGCCGGTCGCACCCAGTCCATCGCGCGGTCGGGGCGGTAGGCGTGCATGTTGGCCTGGAACTGGACCATCTTGAATCCGTGGTCCTTGACGTAGCGCTCGATGGCCTCGACGCCGTTCTTGACGCCGCAGCGCGGGTTGTAGACGAAGCAGCCGAGGAAGCGGTCGGGGTGCTTCTTCGTCAGCTCGAGCGTGTACGCCATGTACGCGTCGATGGACTCGCGGCCGTTCATCTCGGCGTCGGTCCAGGTGTAGATCGTGTTGCCCTGCGGCGGCTGGATGAACGCCTTGTCGATGCGCCGCGGCTTGCCGTTCACGAAGTACGGCCCGTCCATCGTCTGCAGCAGGCGTTCGCCGGTGAACGGCTCGCCGTCGTGTTGCCACGCCAGGTCGACGACCTGGGTCGGGTAGCAGCTGATGTCGATGATCACTGGAGACTCCTTGGCCCACGCGGCTGGCATCGAGGGATGCCTGCCCAATAGCGTGAGCAATCTCCGACCGACCGGCTCGTCGCGCCCGCCGCCGGAAGGTCCGGCGACCGATGGTGCGCGAAGGCCGCGGCTGACCGCTTCTACTCACCCGTCGCCCGGGGTTCTAGCCGACCGCCGTTCGGGCTGTCAACGGGGCCTCTCCGGACAACGGCGGCGGCCGTTCCGCTCGGCGATACCATCCCGTTCTGCGCCACGCCACGTGCACCGAGATGAGCACCGTCACCTACGACTACACCCGCCAGGACGCCCAGGGCGTGTGCAGCACGCACCACGCCTGGGCCCGCGTGCCGCCGCCGCTGCCGCCGGCCGAGAGGCGGGCTGCGCACCAGCGCGCCGCGCAGCTGCTGAAGGCGAACGACGCCGTGCTGGTGGCGCACTACTACGTCGACGGCGATCTGCAGGATCTGGCGCTCGAGACCGGGGGCGTCGTTGCCGATTCGCTGGAGATGGCCCGCTTCGGCCGCGACCACCCGGCGAAGACGCTGGTGGTCGCGGGCGTGCGCTTCATGGGCGAGACGGCGAAGATCCTGAGCCCGGACAAGCGCGTGCTGATGCCGGACCTGGAGGCGACCTGCTCGCTCGACCTCGGCTGCCCGCCCGAGGACTTCGCGAAGTTCTGCGACGCGCACCCCGACCGCCAGGTGGTCGTCTATGCCAACACGAGCGCCGCCGTGAAGGCGCGCGCCGACTGGATGGTGACGAGCTCGTGCGCGCTGGCGATCGTGAAGCACCTCAAGGAACAGGGGCAGAAGATCCTCTGGGCGCCCGACCGCCACCTCGGCCGCTACATCCAGGAGGAGACCGGGGCCGACATGGTGCTGTGGCAGGCGGCCTGCATCGTGCACGACGAGTTCAAGGGGCTGGAACTCGAGCTCCTGCGCCGCGACCACCCCGATGCGATGGTGCTGGTGCACCCCGAGTCGCCGCACGCCGTGGTCGAGCAGGCCGATGTCGTCGGCTCGACCTCGCAGCTGCTGAAGGCCGTGATCGACGGCACGGCCCGGGAGTACATCGTCGCCACCGACAACGGGCTCATGCACCGCATGCACCAGCTCGCCCCGGGCAAGACGCTGATCGAGGCACCCACGGCCGGGCGTGGCGCCACCTGCAAGAGCTGCGCGCACTGCCCCTGGATGGCGATGAACGCGCTGCAAGGCGTCGTCGCCTGCCTCGAGGAGGGCAGCGGCGAGGTGCACGTGCCCGAGCCCACGCGCAGCCAGGCGCTCGGCTGCATCGATCGCATGCTCGACTTCGTCCGGAAGAACCCCGGCGCGCTGGCCCAGCCGCAGCCCGGCGCACACCGGCACGCGGGCTTCGTGCGCCACATCGGCCCGGCATGAAGCGCCCGGGTGCCATCGCGTACGCCGAGAGCGACGAGAGCCTCGAGGCGGCCCGCGCGCGCAACATCCGCGACGCGCTCGCCGAGGACATCGGCACCTGCGACTGGACCGGCCTGCTGGTGCCGGCCGGGCAGCGCATCCGCGCCCGCGTCATCGCGCGCGAGGCGGCGGTGCTCTGCGGCCGCGACTGGTTCGACGGCGTCTTCGCCGCGCTCGATCGCGACGCCCGCGTCGACTGGCGGGTCGCCGAGGGCGGCTGGATGAAGCCCGACGAGCCGGTCGTCTTCATCGAGGCCGACGGGCGTGCCCTGCTCGCCGCCGAGCGGCCGGCGCTCAACTTCATCCAGCTGCTCAGCAGCACGGCCACCGTGACGCGCCGCCACGTCGATGCCGTGGCCGGGGCTTCGCCGCTGCCGCAGGGCTGCGCCATCCTGGACACGCGCAAGACGATCCCCGGCCTCCGGCAGGCGCAGAAGTACGCGGTGCGCGTCGGTGGCGGGCAGAACCAGCGCCTGGCGTTGTGGCACGGTATCCTGATCAAGGAGAACCACATCGCCGCGGCGGGTGGCATCGGCGCGGTGCTGGCGGCGGCCGCGGCGCTCGATGCCGGCGTCGAGATCCAGATCGAGGTCGAGACGCTGGCGCAGCTCGAGGAGGCGCTGGCGGCCGGTGCGAAGAGCGTGCTGCTCGACAACTTCGACCTGCCGCGGATGCGCCAGGCCGTGGCGCTGGCGCGTGGGCGGGCGCTCCTGGAGGTGTCCGGCAGCGTCGAGCTGGCGCAGCTGCGCGACATCGCGGCCACCGGCGTGGACCGCATCTCGATCGGGCGCCTGACCAAGGACGTGAAGGCGGTCGACTTCTCGATGCGCGTGCTCGGCCGCGCCTGAGCGTCGGGCTCGCCGGGGCCGCGCCGCGCCTCGCCCGGCGCGTTCCATCCCGCCCGGGGTGCCTTGCCGGCCGCCCGCCGTGGCCCTGGTGCGCCGGGCCCGGCGCGAACCTGTCGGCAGGTGACGCGGCGACTTGACCCCGGGAAACCTCAAGTCGGCGTGGCGGCGGTCGATGACCCTGCCATGAGCAGGTTGCGCGCCTGGCCCCGCTTCGCCCCTTTACCGCTCACCGTCAAGCTGATGGCGGTGAACGTGCTGCTCGTGCTCGCGCTGGCGGCGGTGGTGTGGGTGGCCTGGCGGATGCTGCCGGCCGAGGCCGACGCCGCCGCCGACGTGATCATGCTCACGAACGCGCAACGCTCCAATCAGGCCGCCGACACGCTGCACGATGCGCTGCGGGCCGACGTGCTCGCTTCGCTGCTGGCCGGCCAGGTGGCCGGCCTCGCGCCCGACACCGTGCGCCAGTCGATGCGCAACCATGCGGCCGAGTTCCGGGTGGAGATCAACCGCCTGAACAAGATGCCGCTGAAGGCGGAGGCCCGCCAGCATGTCGTCGAGGGCTACATCTCCGCCCTGCACTACCTGGCCCTGACCGAACGGCATGTCGAGCTGGGGCTGACCGACCGCAAGGCGGCGCTGGCCGAGATGCCGTCCTTCGAGTCAGCCTTTGCCGAGGCGCAGGACGCCTTCACGCGCCAGTCCGACGAGCTGGCCCGCGCCAGCGAGCAGGTGCAGGCGGCATCGCGCGCCGCCGCCGAGGTGGCGCAGCGCTGGCTGGCTCTGGCCGCGGCGGTGACCGTGCTCGTGGGCTGGCTCTGCGTGGCGCTGGTGGCGCGCTCGATCCGCCGCTCGCTCACCGCGCTCGGCGAGGTCGCCGTCGCGATCGCCGAGGGCGACCTCGAGCGGCGCAGCGAAGTCCGCACCAAGGACGAGGTCGGCCAGCTGGCCGGCTCCATCAACCAGATGGCCGACCGGCTGCACGAGATGATCGAGCGCAGCCGCCGCGACGCCGACGAGGGCGCCTTCGGTCGCCAGCTGGTGGAGGCCCTGGAGATGGCCGACAGCGAGCCGCGCGCGCACGCCGTCGTGGCGCGGGCCATGAGCGAGATCTCGTCCACGCACGCGATGGAGCTGCTGCTGGCCGACTCGAGCAACGCGCAGCTCGAGCGCGCGGCGGAACACCCGGAAGCGGGGCCGCCGGGCTGCATGGTGGAGGCGGCCTTCAGCTGCAGCGCCGTGCGCCGCGGCCACGCGCTGCAGTTCGACAGCAGCGAGGCGCTGAACGCCTGCCCCTCGCTGCGCGGGCGGCCCGAGGGCGCGCGCTCGGCGGCCTGCGTGCCCGTCACGTTCATGGGCCGTGCGCTCGGCGTGCTGCACGCCACCGGCCACCCCGACACGCCGCTCGACGCGCAGCAGCTGGCACGGCTCAACACGCTGGGCGTGCAGGCCGGCAGCCGCATCGGCACCGTTCGTGCGTTCGAGCGCACCCAGCTGCAGGCAGCCACGGACTCGCTCACGGGCCTGTCCAACCGCCGCTCGGCCGAGGCCCGCATGCGCAAGTGGAGCCAGGAGGGCCGCGCCTTCACGCTGGTGATGTGCGACCTCGACCACTTCAAGCGCCTGAACGACACGCACGGCCACCCCGCCGGCGACGACGCGCTGCGCAGCTTCGCCGAGGCCGCGCGCGCCTGCGCCCGCGGCCAGGACCTGCTGGCGCGCTGGGGTGGCGAGGAGTTCGCGTTCCTGCTCGCCGACGCCGACGGCGAGCAGGCCGTCGCCTGGGCCGAGCGCCTGCGCCAGCACCTTTCGCACACGCTGCGGGCGCGCAGCAAGCCGGTGTTCACCGCCAGCTTCGGCATCGCCGAGTGGGGGACGGCGCCGACGCTGGAGCTTCTCGTCCGGCGCGCCGACGACGCGCTGTACCGCGCCAAGGCCGAGGGTCGCGACCGCGCGGTGCTGGCCGCGCCGCTGGACCCGGCAGACCCCGAGCCGCCGCGCAGCGCCAGCGAGCACCGCGCCGCGCTCGACCTGCAGATGCTTGCCACGCTGGAGGAGTGAGCCGCCGCGGCGCGCCTCTCCACGATCTTCGCCACCTTCGACCGAGCCGAACGATGAACGCCACCGCCGACTTCACCTCCGTCCGCAACCACAACGAGCGCGCCGTCTTCGACGCGGTGCTGAAGCAGGCCGCGCGCTACCCGGGGCTGGCGGACCGCCCGGAACTGCTGGCCGATGTCGCCTGCGTGGCCCTGAACCGACTGCCGCCGCGCTACATCCGGCACGAGGTGGACTTCGCCTTCTACCTGAGCGAGCGCGAGCGTGGCGAGAGCGACCGCCACCTCGCGGAAGCCGTGGACTATGCCTTCGGTTTCGTGCAGGCACGCACCGCGATGCGGGCGAGGGCCTGAAGCCGGGCCATCATCGCCGCATGTACGTCGTTCGACATGATCTCGCCCTGCTCCAGGCCTCCTGCCTGACCGCGGTCGAGGTTCCCACGCCCGGCCTGCAGCTCGAGGAACTGCATGCCGGACAGATGGGAGAGGTCGCCGAAACCTACCGTGCGCTGGACCACCGGCACCCTGCCGGGCGGCCCGAGCGCCGCTTCGCGAACGGGCTGCGCTTCGGCCGGCTCTGGATGGGCGAACGCATCGCCGGCTCGCTGTGGGTGGTGCACGACGGCCATCGCTACATCGACGAGCTGAACTGGCGGCTGCCCGTGGGAGCGCGCCAGTTCTGGCTGCGCGACGTCTTCATCGCGCCGCCCCTGCGCGGCCAGCGCCTCTTCCTGCAGATGCTGCACCTCGTGGCACGGCAGTGGCTCGCGGAGTTCGAGTGCGCGTGGTCGGACGTGGACTGGGACAACGCCGCTTCGATGCAGGCGCATCGGGCCGCGGGCTTCGTCGTGCGCCACCGCGTGCAGTCGCTCGACGTGAACGGGCAGGTCCGCTGGCGCGATCCGCTCGTACCCTGGCCGGCGCCCGTCGGCGCGCTCGCACCCGAGCGCCGCCTGCTGTGGCTTCGCGGCGAGCGGCTGCGGCAGCACCGGGAGTGGGTGGCCTGAGGCGGCCCGGCCCGCCCCTCACCCCTCGCGGCTGCGGGCGGGGCGCGTCAGCACGGTCGGGAAGCTCACCGGCAGCGACTGCGGGAAGTCGCGGCTGTAGTGCAGGCCGCGGCTCTCGTGCCGGTGCAGCGCGCTCTGCACGATGAGCTCCGCGCACTCGACGAGGTTGCGCAGCTCGAGCAGGTCGCGCGTGACGCGGAAGTTGGCGTAGTAGTCGTCGATCTCGTCGCGCAGCAGCTTGATGCGGTGCAGCGCGCGCTCCAGCCGCTTCGTCGTGCGCACGATGCCGACGTAGTTCCACATCAGCAGGCGCAGCTCGTCCCAGTTGTGGGCGATCACCACCTGCTCGTCGGCGTCCTCGACCTGGCTCTCGTCCCACGGCGGAAGCGCGGGCGCCGGCACGGTGGGCGAGGCCAGGATGGCCTGGGCGCAGCTGCGCCCGAGCACCACGCACTCCAGCAGCGAGTTGCTCGCCAGCCGGTTGGCACCGTGCAGGCCGGTGTAGGTGGTCTCGCCCACCGCGTAGAGGCCGGGCAGGTCGGTGCGGCCTTCGAGGTCGGTGACGACGCCGCCGCAGGTGTAGTGCGCGGCCGGCACCACCGGGATCGGCTGCCGCACGATGTCGATGCCCAGCGCCAGGCAGCGCGCGTAGACCGTGGGGAAGTGCGACTTCAGGAACTCCTCGCCCTTCTCGCGCACGATCGGCGTCGTGTCCAGCCACACGTGGTCCAGGCCGTGCTTCTTCATCTCGAAGTCGATGGCACGGGCGACGATGTCGCGCGGCGCGAGCTCGCCACGCTCGTCGTGCGCGGGCATGAAGCGGGCACCGAGCTGGCCGCCGCCGGGGTCGCCGGCACCGTTGCCCGGCAGCCTGAGCTGCGCGCCCTCGCCGCGCAGCGCCTCGGTGATGAGGAAGCTGCGTTCCTGCGGGTGGTACAGGCACGTGGGATGGAACTGGATGAACTCCATGTTGCCCACCCGGCAGCCGGCCCGCCAGGCCATCGCGATGCCGTCGCCGGTGGCCGTGTCGGGATTGCTCGTGTAGCGGTAGACCTTGCCCACGCCGCCGGTCGCGAGGACCACCGCGGAGGCCTCCAGCGTCTCGACGCGGCGGCGGTCGATGTCCAGCGCATAGACGCCCCAGCAGCGGCGGGCCGTCGGGTCGTCGTCGGCACGCTCGCCTTCGTGTCCCGGCGCCCTCGCCGCGCGCCGCACGTGCCGGTGCGTGATCAGGTCGACCGCCATGCAGCGCTCGCGCAGCGTGATGCCCGGGTGGGCGCGCGCGCGATCGAGCAGCGCGTTGTGGATCGCGCGGCCCGTGGCGTCGGCGGCATGGGCGATGCGCCGCACCGCATGCCCCCCCTCGCGCGTGAGGTGCAGGCCGAGCGGCCCGTGCGGATCCTCCGAGAACGGCACGCCGGAGTCGACGAGCCAGCGCACCGCGTCGGCGCTGCGCTCGGCGATGAAGCGGGCGGTGTGCTCGTCGACGAGGCCGGCACCGGCATCGAGCGTGTCGTGCACGTGCGACTCGATGCTGTCGTCGCTGCCGAGCACGCCGACGATGCCGCCCTGGGCCCAGGCCGTGGCCCCTTCGTCGAGCTGGCGCTTGGCCAGCACGATCACCGGCACGTGGTCGGCCAGGTGCAGGGCCACCGCGAGGCCGGCGAGGCCGGCACCGATGACGACCACCGGGCGGCGCCCGGACGCGGGATCAGGGTTCATCGAGGTTCTCGCGCCGGCGTGCGCGAAGCACCGGCCTGGAAAGGCGACAAGCTGACGATTCTAGGGAGGCAGCCGGGGACAAGCGGCGGCCGGGCCGCGGGGCCGCGCCTATCATCGACGCCAGAGCCAGCACCCCTGCGGACGCCGCGAAGAGCAGGCGCCAGGAGACCCAGGATGAACCGAGTGCGCGAAGAGGAACCCTGGCCCGACACGGTCAGGACGGGTGGCCAGCGCGGCAGTGCGCGCGAGCCCGTGTCACGGGAGGAACTGCTTGCCCCGTCCACCCAGGTGGTGGCCGATCGCGACGCCTACCTGGGCCAGGGCCAGCACGACGTCGGGCGGCGAATTTCCGACGACCAGGTCGAATTGTTCGTCACGGGTGACGCGGCACCGTCGCTGCAGCGCGAGCTCGAACTGCACGCGAGCGAGTTCATCGCGGTGCACGATGTCGGTGCCAGCGCCTCGCTGCGCCTGCTGGCCGGCCTGGCCGGCGCCGCGCAGGCCACGGTGCAGAAGCTCACGATCCGCCGCCAGGGCTACGGACTGGCGCTGGCGGTGCTGCAGTTCGTGGAAGTGCCGTTGTCCG